>Ga0315287_10004194_pt1 | contig 14011 bp, 18 predicted proteins | sample YL17G11_0_MG_FD_205037 | JGI IMG/M metagenome (GOLD analysis project Ga0315287, IMG submission 205037) | Sediment microbial communities from Yellowstone Lake, YNP, Wyoming, USA - YL17G11_0 | ecosystem: Environmental > Aquatic > Freshwater > Lake > Sediment | place: USA: Wyoming | collected... | reverse complement strand
CGCCCGCGCCGCAGGCCCAGTCGCTCCCATGGGAGCAACCGGGATATCCGGCGCTCGAAGGCCTGTACGAGACCGCCAAGCTGTTCCTGACGGCCCCCAGTCAGGCGTTCGCGCGCATGTCGCTGACCGGCACGCTCGGCAGGCCGCTGCTCTACGCGGTGATCTTCGGCTGGCTCGGGATCATCGCGAGCCAGGCGTATAGCCTGGCGTTTCGAGGGGCCATCCAGAACATGCTGTCGGGGCTCCCCGGATACAACCCGAGGCTCATGTTCGGCATGCCCGTGGCTGCGACCGTCGGCATCATGATCCTCGCGCCGGTCTTCGTGCTCCTCGGCATCTTCATCTGGTCCGCGATCGTGCACCTCTTTCTGATGCTGGTGGGCGGCGCCAACACCGGTTTCGCCTCCACGGTGCGGGTGGTTGCGTACGCGGGCACGGTCCAGATCGTCCAGGTGATCCCGCTTTGCGGAAGCACCATCGCGGCCATCTGGGGCCTCGTGCTGTACATCATCGGGCTCGCCATCGCCCACCGCACGACCCAGGGGAAGTCCGCCCTCGCGGTCTTGCTGCCCCTGGCGTTGTGCTGCGTGTGCGTGGCGATCCTCGCGGCCGCCTTCGGCGCCGCCATCGCCGCGGCGGTCGGGCATTTCGCCCGGTAAGCGGCTACGTTGGGCTGGCGCAAGCCGAAACGCGAGGAGCGCCAGTTGGCGTGGCTCTGGGGCGCAGTGGCGGTCTCCTCGCTGCTGCTGCGCCCCTTCTGGCTCGCGCTCGCGCCGTTCGTCCCCGGCTGTCCGTTCCGCGCCATCACCGGCATCCCGTGCCCGACGTGCGGCACGACTCACGCCGCGCTTGCGCTCCTGAACGGGCGCCTCGGGGACGCTTTCTCCGCCAACCCGCTGGCCGCGCTCGCCGGTATCGCGTTTGTCGCGGGCGGGTTGCTCGCCCCGGTCTGGGCCACCTTCAACTGGCCGGTGCCGGAGTTCCCGACACCGCTGCCAAAATGGGCGCGCGCCGGCATCGTCGCGGTCCTGCTCGGAGGTTGGGCTTACGTCATAGCTCGCCGGTGAACCCCGGCGGCAGCGGCTCGGGCCGCCAGCCCGGATTATTCATGAGGGGCCGTAGCCAGGGGGCGGAGGTGGCTGTCATGGTGGGCGCACGTAGGGGCGAGGAGGGGAGCCGCACTCGTGCAGTACGGCGGCACCCTCCGAGTCCCGAGTACGCCCGCCAGGGCGGCCAGATCCGCGCTCGTAGTAAGCTCCTTCGTGAATAGTCCGGGCTAGCTAGCTCGTGGGGCTCGCGGTCACTGGGTCGGCGGGGGAGGATCAGCCTCCCCCGCTTTCGTTGTTGGTCGGTGCGCATGGTCGGTGGGTTGACAAACCAGAATTATGAGCATATGCTCGAATTGATGAGCCGCCCGCCTCGACCTCGCCGAGTCTGCTGCCAGCACCACGGTGCCGGAATGCGGCCGCTGGGCCGTCCGGCCTTCGATCTGCCCGTGGTCACGCTCGGCATTGACGAGCTGGAGGCGTTGCGGCTAGCCGAGCTGGACGGCTTGTACCAAGAAGCGGCCGCCGAGCGGATGGGCGTGTCGCGGCCAACTTTCGCGCGGATCTTGAACCGTGCGAGGGCCACTGTCGTGGATGCGCTCGTGAACGAGAAGGTGCTACTGGTCACGGGTGGTCCGGTCGTCGAGGCGGAGGCCGAGCCAACGCCCTGCCCCGTGCACTGGGGGGGTCGCCGGCGTGGCCGCGGTTGCCGATGCCGGGGCCGGTGGGCGGCCAACAGCCCGGTGGACCGTGACGTTGACGGCGGGAGGTTCGAGCCTCCCGAAGGAGGAAACCATGAACAACAGGAGAAGTGAGCACAGGGGCTGGGGCGGTGGCGGCCGCTTTCGGCACGGTGGACCGATCCCGGTCGAGCCCAACGAGGTGGAACGGGGTGGCGGGCGCGGCTGGTGCCGCTGGGGCGATCACGGTGAGGTCCACGGTGTGGGCTTCAATGGCGTGCCGCGGGGCGGTGGGCGTGGCCGGTGCTGGGGCGGCGGCCACGGCGTGACGGATGAAGGTCGGAGCGCCGCCGAGGCCGCCCCGTGGCGGCTCGTCGAGGAGCTACGCCGCAAGGTGGAGGCCTTGGAGCAGCGGCTCGAGGGCCAGTCTGCACGCCACGAGCCTTCGCCAACGCCGGACGCACCGTAGGGTCTGGAGGGGTAGGACGCCGTGGACAGCGGACGGCGCAGCCGCCGGGAGGCTAACCAGGTCCGGCCGGCACCCTCCCGCATTTACGGGCCGGTGCCCAGCCGTCGCCTGGGCCGCAGTCTCGGCGTCGACTTGGTGCCCTTCAAGAGCTGCCCGTACAACTGCGTCTACTGCCAGCTCGGACCGACGACGCGCCACACCTCCGAACGCTCTCTCTTCTTCCCGGTCCAGGCCATCGTCGCGGACGTCCTGGAGAGGGCGTCGGCGTCCCGGCCCAGCGTCATCACCCTCGCCGGGTCGGGGGAGCCGACCCTCAACGCCGGCCTGGGTGACCTGATCGAGGGGCTCAAGGCTGGCACCGACGTGCCCGTGGCGTTGCTGACCAACGGCGCCCTCTTTCGCGACCCCGAGGTTCGCCGGGAAGCGGCGCTGGCGGACCTCGTGCTCCCCAGCCTCGACGCGGGCGACGAGGATTTCTTCAAGTGGGTCAACCGGCCTGTTGAGGGTCTCACCCTGGATGAGGTGACCGAGGGCCTCGTGCGCTTCCGGGAGGTTTTCCGTGGGCGAATCTGGCTCGAGGTCATGGTCCTGCAGGGCTTCACGGAGCTGCCGCAACAGCTTCACGCCATCGCGGCGCGTGCACGGCGCATCCGGCCCGACTCGATTCAGCTCAACACACCGATCCGGCCCGCCGTCTTCGACTTCGTCCGGCCCGTGGCCCACGACCGGCTGGCATCTTTTTGTGACTGGTTTGAGCCCGAGGCCGAGGTCGTCGCGGAGGACCGGGCCGAGGTGGAGAAGGCGCCCCCTGTCCCTGCGGACGCCGGGAGCATCCTGGGCCTTCTCAGCCGCCGTCCCTGCACCCTGGAGGACGTGTGCACCGGCCTGGGCACATCGGCCCCCGGCACTCTCAAGGCGCTCGAAGCGCTGGTGCGGGAAGGTTGGGTTTGCGAGCGCCTATGGGACGGTCGAGTTCTTTACCAGGTGGAGCGACATGGCGGATCAGGCGCTGTTCGGAGCGAAGCACCGTGAACCTGCGGCCCATCCTCGCCGATTCCCTGATGATCACCGGCTTCGTCTTCGTGATGATGCTGCTGGTCGAGGTCGCACAGGTGTTCTCGGCCGGCGCGCTCGGGCGCTGGTTGCAGCGCGGCGGGGGCCTCCGTACCGCCGCCGTCGCCATGGTCGGCGCGGTCCCGGGTTGTCTCGGCGCCTTCACCGACGTGACCCTCTACACCCACGGCATGATCAGCTTCGGCGCCCTGGCGGGAGCGATGATCGCCGCCAGCGGAGACGAAGCGTTCGTCATGCTCGCGCTGTTCCCGGCCAAGGCGCTGCTGCTCTTCGGCCTGCTCTTCGCCTTCGGTCTGCTGGTCGCCCTGGTGGTGGACCGGCTGGGTGGCGCACGCCTGCACCGGGGAGGGTGTTGCCCCGACGGGATCGCGCTGCACGAGGTCGAGTTCTCCCCCGGTGCTGGCGCGCTGTGGCGGCCATCGTTGGCCGACTTCAGTCTTCCGCGCGCCAGCCTCAGCGCGGTGCTGGCGCTGTTCATCGTCGCGGTCGCTGTCGGCTGGCTCGGACCCGCCACCTGGAGTTGGGTGCGGTGGACGCTGCTGCTGGTCGCCTCGTTGGCCCTGCTCGTGGTCTTCACGGTGTCGGAGCACTTCCTGAAGGAACACCTCTTTGAGCACGTCGCCAAGAAGCACGTGCCGCGCATCTTTCTCTGGGTGTTCGGTGTGCTGTTCGTGCTGGCGTGGCTCGATGGTGGCAGCCTGCCGCTGGGCGAGTGGATCACGACCCACCGGGGTTGGGCGCTGCTCGCCGCCGTGCTCGTGGGCCTCATCCCGGAATCCGGGCCGCACCTCGTGTTCGTGACGCTGTTCGCCCAGGGAGTCCTGCCGTTCTCCGTCCTGGCCGCCTCCTCGGCGGTGCAGGACGGCCACGGCATGCTGCCGCTGCTGGCCGAGTCGCCCTGGGAGTTCGCCAAGATCAAGGCCGTCAACGCCCTCGCCGGGTTGCTCCTCGGAGGTGGGCTGCTGCTCTTGGGTTGGTGAAAGGAGATCACCCATGTTAAGAATCGCTGTCCCCTTGGAGAACGGGCGTTTTACGCCCCACTTCGGCGGCGCCGAACGTTTCGCCATCTTCGAGGTGGACGACCAGGCGCACCACATCGTCTCTTCGTCCAGCGTCACGCCACCACCGCACGAGCGTGGAGCCTTCCCGCGTTTCCTCAAGGAGCAGGGAGCGCAGGTCGTCCTTGCCGGCGGCATGGGGCCACGGGCGGTGCAAATCCTGGAGCACCTCGGGATTGAAACCGTGCTCGGGATTGACGCCGGAGAGCCCGAGCAGCTGGTGCGCGCCTACCTCGACGGCACCCTGGTGGCAAGCGGCGAGGGATGCGGCGGCGGCGAGCTCCACCACTGCCACAACCATGGGGAGCCCTAGCCGGCCGTGGCGGAACCCTTGCGGCCTGTGGAGGGGCGATTGCGGCCGGGCGCCACCGCAAGTCCGCTTTTCGCGGAAGCGGGTCGGGGTCATGTCCGAGGAGTGGCCGCGGCCTCCTCCGAGGCGTGCCCTACGGGTGCGTGGACGGCTCGAGAGCAGAGGTCGAAGACGTGACGGTGCCGAAGCGCGAAGAAAGAAGCGCCTGGCGCAGGAGCGGAGTCCGATGAGGCGGATGAGACGGGCTTACTACGACGCGTTCTCGCGGTTCTACGACCGCTTCGTCGCTCTCCATTCCCGCGACACAGGGGGTCTGGCCAGGAAGTTCCTCGCCGATCGGCTGCCCGTGCAGGAGGGCGGAGCGGTGCTCGATATCTGCACGGGAACGGCCACGTTGCTCTCGCACCTGCAGGCGAAGGTCGGCGGTGACGGGCGAGTGGTCGGCCTGGACTTTTCCAGGGGCATGCTGAAGGTGGGACGCGACAAGACCAGGCGTTTTTCCAACATCCATCTCGTGGAAGCCGACGCGGGGAACCTGCCTTTTGCAGCCCGAACCTTCGACGCGGTCACCTGTTCGCACGCCTTCTACGAGCTCAAGGGGGGAACACGGGAGCGCGCGTTGCGGGAGATCCTCCGTGTCCTGAGGCCGAAGGGAACCTTTCTCATGATGGAACACGACGTGCCTGCCAACCCCTTCGTGAGGGCGCTCTTTTACCTCCGCCTCGCCTGCATCGGGACCGCAAGGGCCGCCTCCTTCCTTCGCCACGAGCAGAAGGTTCTGGAGGGGTACTTCGCGAGGGTTGAAAAGGTCGTGTCTCCGGCCGGGCGGTCCAAGGTCATGGTGTGTTGGAAATGAGGCCACGGGTGGCGGGTGAAGCTGCGCTGGAGTTGGCCAGAGGACCCGGTAATGATTGCGACGTGGTCTACCTGGGGACCTGCATGAAGATCACGACGGAGACAGGGCAGTGCCGCATCGACTGCGACTGCCTCAAGACCAGGCTGGAAGGGGACTTGGGGGTTCGGCTCATTTTGGGCACGCACCCGTACCAACGAGGAGGACGCGATGCAAGACCAGCGAAGCATGGGGCCATCGGGAAACTGCGTGTGCCTGGGTTGTGGCACCACGAAACCCCACGAAGCCGGCATACCGTGCCGGGAGGAGCGCTGTCCGAAGTGCGGCAAGGCGATGGTGCGCGAGGGCTCGGAGCATCACCTGGCCTATATCAGGAAGCAGGAGAAGCAGGGGAAAACGCCGTGAGGATGCAGGCCGACGGCGTGGCAGCTTCGGGTATCCGGACCAGGCGGCGCCTGGGCCCGGGACCCACCGCTACGCTCCGCGGCACGTGTGGCGGCAGATCCCCGCGGACCTACCGGTCTCTCCCCGGCCGGCCACAATCATGCTCAACCGCTGCAAGACCGCGGAGACCACGCCAGAAAGAGAGGGATGTATGAACACGAAGAATGCCGGATTTCACACCAAGCTTGTTCACGCGGGCGCCATGCACGACCCGCTTGGGAGCGCCGTGACGCCCATCTACCAGACCTCCACCTTCGCGTTTCACAACGCGCAGGAGGGCGCCGACCGCTTCGCGGGAAAGGCCGATGGGTACATCTACACGCGTCTCGGCAACCCTACCATTCGGAGCTTCGAACACTGCGTGGCCGAGCTGGAGGAGGGGTGTGACAGCGTCGCGACCAGCTCCGGCATGGGAGCCGTCAACACGGTCTACATGGCGTTATTGCAGCAGGGAAGCCACGTGGTGAGCACGGCCTCGGTTTATGGGCCCTCGCGCGGCCTGATGGAGGTGCACTTCTCCCGGTTCGGCGTGGCGGCGACGTACGTCGACACCTCGGATGTCCGCAACATCGAGACCGCGGTGCGACCCGAGACGCGCCTGGTCTACGTGGAGACTCCCTCGAACCCCTGCATGCAGGTCACTGACATTGAAGCCGCCGCACGCATCGCCCACGCGCACAGCGCCTTCCTCGTGGTGGACAACACCTTCGCGTCTCCCTACCTGCAACAGCCCCTGCTCCTGGGCGCCGACGTGGTGCTCCATTCGGTCACCAAGTTCATCAACGGCCATGCCGACGTGGTGGGGGGCGTCTTGGTGGCGAAGGAGGAGCCCATGCTTCAGCGGCTACGGTCGGTCATGATCGCCACCGGCTGCAACATGGACCCGCATCAGGCCTTTCTCGTTCACCGCGGTCTCAAGACGCTCGCCCTGCGCCTGGACCGCGCCCAGGTTTCGGCCCAGCGCATCGCGGCCTGGCTCGAGGAGAGGCCCGAGGTGGCATGGGTCCGCTATGTCGGACTGCCCTCCCACCCCCAGCACGAGCTGGCCAAGAAGCAGATGCGAGGCTTCGGCGCCATGATCAGCTTCGAGCTCAAGGACGGGCTGGACGCGGGCCGGCGCCTGATGGATCGGGTGGGGCTGGCCACCTTGGCCGTCTCCCTCGGGGGCGTGGAGACCCTCATCGAGCACCCCGCCTCCATGACCCACGCCGGGATATCGCGGGAAGAGCGGCAGAGGGCGGGCATCACGGACGGACTGGTGCGCTACTCGGTGGGCATCGAGGACCCCGAGGACCTGATCGAGGATCTGCGGCAGGCTTTGAAGGCTTGAAGGATGCAGAGGCTACGGCGAGGGGTTTCGGCACGGCGGACACGAAGCGCGGCATGGAAGTAGGGGCGGATGATGAACCTGGAGGAGTGCAAACGAGCTTTCTTGGCCCGGACGGAGCAGTACCTGCGGGAGGGCCACGACCGTTTCGCCGCCGCGCGCTTCGTGGCCGAGGTCGCGGGAGGCCTCGAAGGGCCGGCCCTCGACGTGGGCACTGGCAAGGGCTTCCTTGCCATGGCCCTCGCCCGGCGGGGGCTGGCGGTGGTCTCGGCGGACGTGAACGAGGAGGACTCCGCGCTGGCCGCCCTCCTGGTTCGCGAGGCGGGCCTTCACGACTACATCCGGTTTGTGCTGGAGGACGCGCGCTCGCTTCCCTTTCCTGACGGGTACTTTGGCTGCGCCGCGATGATGGACGTCCTCCACCACCTGGGGGATGCCACGCCGGTTCTTGGCGAGATGGTCCGCGTGGTGCGGCCTCGAGGGAAGATCCTTGTGGCCGACTTTTCCGAGGGTGGCTTTGAGGTGGTGGCGGCAGTTCACCGCACCGAGGGGCATGAGCACCCCCGCAGCGCTGTCACGGTGGATACAGCGCGGGCCGTCTTGGCAGCGGCTGGCTGGGAGCTGTGCGGCGAAACGCTGGGGCACCTTCACCGCGTGGCTTGGTTTGAAAGCGAGTGATAGCCTAACGACAGTTTCGGGCGTTGAAGGAGGAGGCGATGGGAACCAAAGGACGCCAGATCATCGGGATGGATGTGGAGGAGCTGCTGCGCCTCCTCAACGCGGCCTACGCCAGCGAGTGGCTCGCCTACTATCAGTACTGGCTGGCCGCCAAGCTCATCAAGGGTCCGATGAAGGACGCCGTGGCTGCAGAGCTGACGCTGCACGCCACTGAGGAGCTCAATCACGCCACGCTCCTCGTCGGGCGCATCATCCAACTGGGCGGCACGCCGGTCACCGATCCCAGGCGCTGGTTCGATCTCAGCCCCTGCGCCTACGACGCCCCCGACGATCCCTACGTCGCCGCGATCCTCGACCAGAATATCGCCGGGGAGCAGTGCGCAATCGGCGCCTACAAGCAGCTCATGGACGTCACCAAGGACAAGGACATGGTGACCTACAACCTGGCGCTCACCATCCTCGAGCAGGAGGTGGAGCACGAGGAGGACCTGCAGAGCCTGAAGGAAGACCTCGACCTGATGGTCGCAAGGGGGAGCAGATAGTGGCCCCGTCCGCGTTTGCGGCGCTCTCGCGCAAGGAGCTGCTGCGCGCCCTGGAGGCGTCCGCAAAGAACTGGCTGGCCCACGACGGGTGCTGGTTCCTCGCCGCCGAGGAGCGGGACGGGATAAGGACCGCGATCGAGCTCGACGCGCGAGCCTGGGAGCGCTTCGCCGGCGTGGAAGCGCGGCGGATCATGGAGACGTTCGGGATCCCTCCGCGCGGGGGGCTCGCGGCCCTGGAACGTGCGCTGGCTCTGCGGATGTACGCGCTGATCAACCAGCAGCATGCCGAGTGGTCGGCCGACCGGCGCACCCTGCGCTTCGTCATGGATCGCTGCCGCGTGCAGGAGACCCGCCGCGAGAAGGGGCTCGCCCCGTTTCCGTGCCGGAGCGTCGGTGTAGTCGAGTTCATTACCTTCGCGCGGGCCATCGATCCCCGCATCGCCACGCGCTGCGTCCACTGCCCGTTGGAGCCCAACGAAGGTGGCGCCTGTACCTGGGAGTTCACGCTTGAGGAGTAGCCGGCCATGTCGACGGCAAGGATCCCAGTGGACGAGCGCGATCCTGACTGGGGAGAAGGGCTGGCGCCGGTTCCCTGGCCACCGCTCTTTGTCTCGTTTCTCCGGCTCGGGTGCACCGCGTTCGGCGGCCCGGCGATGGTCGCCTACATCCGTGACCTAGCCGTGGTACGTCGCCGCTGGGTGTCGCCCGAGACCTTCAAGGGCGGGGTCGCCCTGTGCCAGACCATTCCGGGCGCCACCGCGATGCAAACCGCGGGCTTTGTTGGCCTGGCCGCTGGCGGCGTGCGCGGTGCGGTTGCCGCCTTCACCGGCTTCGGGTTGCCCGCGTTTGCCCTGATGGCCGCGCTTTCTGCGGTCTACGCTCGCGCCGGCGTCGTGCCTGCGGTGGTCTCTTCCTTCCGTGGCCTGCAGGCCGTTGTGGTGGCGCTCATGCTCAATGCCGCTGTGTCATTTGCCGTCACCACCGTCAAGTCCTGGCGCCATGCGCTTCTGGCCGTCCTTGCCGCCGTCGTCATCGTCTCCGGCTCCAGCCCGATCCTCGCCGTGGTGATGGCGGGTTTGGCCGGCGTGGGCCTGCTCCGCTCTGCAATCTCCGAACCGGGAAGGGCCGCTCCCGCAGTAGGTCGGTCGCCAGCCAACCGCTGGGCGCCGGCGTTGCTCGTCGCCTTGCTGACGGCAGGTCTCGTCGTCCTGCGGCTGCTCGACAGTCGCCTCTTCTCGCTGGCCTGGGTGATGGTCCGCGTCGACCTGTTCGCTTTCGGGGGCGGCTTTGCGTCGGTGCCGCTCATGCTGCACGAGGTGGTCACAGCCCGGGGGTGGATGGACGTCCGCACGTTCATGGATGGCATCGCGCTGGGCCAAGTCACGCCCGGGCCGATCGTGATCACGGCGACGTTCGTTGGCTATCGTCTCGCCGGGTTGCTTGGCGCGGTGGTCGCCACCGTCGCGATCTTCGCCCCGTCGCTAATCATCCTCCTGGCAACTGCTCCGCTTCTGGGATGGCTCGGCGCCTCCCGGGCGCTCAACGCTGCCCTCACCGGCGTGCTCTGCTCCTTCGTCGGCCTGCTCTTCGCGGTTGGCGGCACGCTGGCGGTTGCTGTCAGCTGGGTGCCGATCGGCGTACTCATCGCGGCCGCTGCGTTCGTCGCGCTCCGCGTGAATGTCGACATCCTCTGGGTGGTCCTCGCCGCGGCCACCCTCGGCGCGCTGCTGCTGTAGAGGCATTTCCTGGGCGCCGGAAGCACCCTCACGCCGAGCCGTCGGGCTCCTACGACCCCCGCTCTGCCAGCTCACGCGGGCGGTCCGGGACCGGCACGCTGAGGCGCCGGCGCGACCGGCGGTGCACGATCCCCTGCCGCTCGAGACGGCGCATGGTGCGAGGCAGGTTCTCGGGGGCGACCCCGAGCATTCGCGCGAGCTCGCCCTGACTCGCTGGCAGTTCCACCTTGACCTCGTCGCGGGCGCCTGCAGGAGCTGCTCGCGGTCAAGCGTGGCGTAACCGGTCATCCCTCACCTCCAGGCCCGACGCCGGTGCGCCGCGTTCCGGCGCGCCGCCTCACGCGCGCCAGCCTCCGGCCAAGCGGCCGATTAGGCTCGGCGAACTCTTTTAGGATATCCTAACTATCAGGAGGGGTCATGACTCCCAAGAGACGCCGGGGGCTCGGCGAGAGTCTGGAGGATTACGTTGAGATCATCCTCGCCCTTGAACACGACGCCGGGACGGCGAGGGTGCGTGACATCGCGGCGCGTTTCGGCGTCTCCAAGCCCTCGGTGACCGGCGCGCTGCGCGTTCTCAAGGCGAAGGGGCTGGTGCAGTACGAACCGTACGCCCCTGTGACCCTCACCGCGGCGGGCCGGAGGGTCGCAGGCGAGGTAACGCGGCGTCACTGCGTCCTGAAGGACTTTCTCACCGAAGTCCTCGCGTTGCCGGAACCGGAGGCCAACGCCGCCGCGTGCCGTATGGAACACATCCTCGCGCCTGCGGTGATCGACCGCTTCTGCGCCTTCGCGGGCTTCATCCACAGCTGTCCGCGCCGCGTCGCGGAGTGGGTGGACGGCATCGGGTTTGAGTGTCCGGACCGGAATCGCGACCCGGAGTGCGCGCGCGCCGGGGCGCGGGCACGGGGGAGCGGCTCCGCCCGGGCCTCGGCCCGCCGCTGGGCCCGCCCGCGGAGTTCCCACGCGGGACCTTAACCGGAAGGAACCGTTTCGTGTTGAAACCGTTGAGCGACCTCAAGTCAGGCGAACGTGGCATCGTGCGGGAGCTCCAGGGCGGGCGGCGGCTGGCCGCGCGCCTCGCGGGGTTGGGGTTGGCGCCGGGAGCGCTGGTGGTCGTGATGCACAACTATGGCCGCGGGCCGCTCACGGTGTCCGTCATGCACACCAGGGTCGCGCTCGGATTGGGCCAGGCGGCCCGGGTGCTGGTGGAGACCCGCGAGGGCGAGCCGTGACGGGGCAGCCCCCGAGGCCCGTGACCATCGCCTTGGCCGGGCAGCCCAACGTGGGGAAATCGACGGTCTTCAACCGCCTCACCGGCCTGAACCAACATGTCGGCAACTGGCCGGGCAAGACGGTGGAGCAGAGAACCGGCGAGATGGTGCACCAGGGCACGGCCATCCGCCTCGTGGACCTCCCGGGCACCTACGGCCTCACCGCCAACTCCGAAGAGGAACGCATCGCGCGGGACTACATCCTGCGTGAGCGCCCAGACGTGGTGGTGGCGATCGTGAACGCGGCGGCGCTGGAGCGCAACCTGTACCTCATCGCCGAACTGCTCGTGCTGCCGAGCCCCGTCGTAATCGGGCTCAACATGATGGACGTGGCCGCCAGCCACAGTGTCCACGTCGAGCCGGAGGTCCTCGAGGCCGCCCTCAAGGTGCCGGTCGTCCCCCTGATCGCATCCAGGAACCAAGGGCTTCTCCCGCTGGTGGACGCGGCGCTGCGCCTCGCGGCCAACCCCGGCGCCTTCGCGCCGGCGCGGCCAGAGATCCGGCCGCCGCACCGTCCGATCCTGACGGCGATCACGGCGAGGCTCGCCGGGAAGCTGCCGCCGCCCTACCCCACGGAGTGGGCCGCGCTCAAGCTGCTGGAGGGCGATACGGAGATCGCATCCCTCGTGCGCGAGACGGCGCCCGAGGCGTGGGAGGGCATCCACCCGGTACTGCTGCAGCACGAGGACGCGTACCTCGATATCGCGGGCGGACGCTACGAGTGGATCGCCCGCATGGTCCGCGCCGCGGTCGCCCGTCCCCGAGCGGGGGTCATCACGGTGACCGACCGCATCGACAGGGTGGCGACGCATCCGCTGTGGGGGCTGGCGCTCCTCCTCGGCGTGCTGGCGACGGTGTTCTGGCTGACCTACACCGCCGCGTCCCCGCTCGTGAACCTCCTCGGCAAGGCGATCAGCGGATCGGTGGCGGGCGCGGCGCGCTCCGCTCTTTCAGCGGCACCGGCGTGGCTTTCGGCGTTCGTGGCGGACGGTCTCATCGGCGGCGCGGGCATGGTCCTCTCGTTCCTGCCGATCCTCGTCTTCTTCTTCGCGTTCATGGGGGTTTTGGAGGACGTCGGCTACATGGCCCGCATGGCGTACGTGATGGACCGTTTCATGCACCGCCTGGGCTTGCACGGCAAATCGTCCCTTCCGCTCTTTCTCGGCTTTGGCTGCAACATCCCGGCGGTGCTGGGGACGCGGATCATCGAGGACCGTCGGGCTCGTTTGCTGACGCTCCTGCTGGCGCCGCTCGTCCCGTGTACGGCGCGGCTTGCGGTTGTCACCTTCCTGGCGCCGGCCTTCTTCGGAGAGCTGGCGACGTTGGTGATGGTGGGACTCGTGTCCCTCAACCTGCTCGTCCTCGTCGTCGTGGGTGTGGGGCTCAACCGGCTCGCGTTCAAGGGCGCCAAGACGGCGTTCATCATGGAGATGCCGCTGTACCACGCCCCCAACCTCCGCACCATCAGCCTGTTCGTCTGGAACAACGTCGCGGCGTTCCTCAAGAAGGCGAGCACGGTGATCGTGGTCGTCTCCGCCGGCGTCTGGGCGCTGAGCCACTGGCCCGGTCACGGCATGGAGCACAGCGTCCTCGCCGGCCTCGGCCGGATGCTCACCCCCGTCGGCGCCTGGATGGGCCTCGATGATTGGCGTTGCATCGTCGCTCTCCTCACCAGCTTCGTGGCCAAGGAAAACACCATCGCCACCCTCGGTGTCCTTTTCAGCGCCGGAGAAGGCGGACCGGGACTCGCCAGGCGTGTCGCCGCCGCGCTCTCCCCGCCCGCGGCGCTGGCGCTCCTCGTCGTGCAGATGCTGTTCGTCCCCTGTGTGGCGACCGTCGCCGTCACGAGGCAGGAGGCCGGCTGGAAGTGGGCGCTGGCCGGCGTGGTCCTGCTCCTCTCCCTCTCGCTTGGGGTCGGCACCATCACCTACCAGGCGTTCTCGAGGTTTTGATGCTGGCTCGCGTGCTCGCCTTGATCGCGGAGGGCGGTGTGCACACGGGCACCGAACTGGCCGCGTTCGCCGGGATCGCGTTTGTAGCGGGCGGGTTGCTCGCCCCGGTCTGGGCCACCTTCAGTTGGCCGGTGCCGGAGATCCCGACACCGCTGCCAAAATGGGCGCGCGCCGGCATCGTCGCGGTCCTGCTTGCTGGCTGGGTTTACCTGATAGTGAAGAGTTGAGAGTGAAGAGTTAAGAGTCTCCTACAAGAAGACCACGAGGGCGGCCCGCGACCGAGCCTTTCACTTTAAACTCTCAACTCTCAACTCTTAACTCGCCTTCTCCGGGCGGGATCCCGGCTTGGTGAGCGGGATGCCCGACGCGCACAGCGGGCACGACTCGGGTGGGTAGGTCGGCACATCCACGGTGAGGAGTGCGGTGAAAGGCAGCGGTGCGAATGGGTTCTCGTGCCCGGAGCGGTTCACGATCGCGCCGACACCGACCACGGTGGCGCCCTCCTGGGTCACCGCGCCCATCACTTCACGGGTGGAGCCCCCGGTGGTGACCACGTCCTCGACGACCAGCA
>Ga0315287_10004193_pt1 | contig 14012 bp, 11 predicted proteins | sample YL17G11_0_MG_FD_205037 | JGI IMG/M metagenome (GOLD analysis project Ga0315287, IMG submission 205037) | Sediment microbial communities from Yellowstone Lake, YNP, Wyoming, USA - YL17G11_0 | ecosystem: Environmental > Aquatic > Freshwater > Lake > Sediment | place: USA: Wyoming | collected... | reverse complement strand
CGCGCCCAGGCGGCCCGTGGTGGAGTAGTCGCCGGTGATGAGGCCGCCACAACGGCCCGCGTCAACCGTCTCATCGGCGACTCAACCCGCAGCAACAGCGGCGGCGATCAGATGAGCGCGAAGCGCCTGGGCAACCTGGTCCCCGAGGGGAACTGGGAGGGGACCGACGGCGAGTTCGCCCTTCTGACGTCGCTCTTCTACACCTGGAACCCGAGCGCCTACGACCCCGCCTCGGCGGCCGCGGCCGCCGAGCGGATCCTCGCGACTGGCCCGTGACGCTGGGCTGGCCCTGGACCGACCGGCTGCCGCTCGAGAACGACTCCGGTGACGCCGCGGCCCCATCTCGAGGCCTATCGCGCGGGCCCGTCCCCCGGCTGGTCGCCCCCAGCCGCTCCCGTCCCAGAACCCCGGCAGCTCGGACGTCCCCTCGACGCGGGGGTCGGGCCGCACCCACCAGCGGATGGCCCTGACGCCGACGGCGACGACCGCCCAGCAGGCGAGTCCGAGCAGCAGCAGCGGTCCACGGTCGTGGCGGAACCAGTAGTCGGACGACCGCTGGACCGGGAGCAGCACGGCTCCTGCGTACCCGAGGCGGAATGCGAGGTTCGGCACGATCGCACCGGCTCCGCCGGGCGGCGGCGGGGGGCCACGGGGACCGGGGCCGTTCGCCTCTGGCCAAACCTCCTCGGCGCGGTCATCGTGACCCTCCATCGGAATACAGCACGGCGGCAAGGTGTTAAGAGATGAGTGACGACTCCTATGAACGTCTGGCGGAAGCCCTCGACCGGCTCCCCAACGGCTTCCCCAGGACGGACTCCGGGCTGGAGATCCAGATCCTGAAGAAGATCTGTTCACCCCAGGAGGCCGCCCTGGCCGGACTCCTGACAGGGGCGCCCGAACCCGTGGAGGCGATCGCCGCCCGGACCGGGACACCTTCCCGCGAGGTCAGCCGGGCGCTGTTCAAGCTGGTCCGCCGGGGCGTGGTCTGGCTGGACAAGCAGGACGGGGAGGTCTGCTTCCGGCTGGCGCCCTTCGTGGTCGGCATCTACGAGGCGCAGGCCGAGTTGATGGACCACGAGCTGGCCCACCTGGTGGAGGACTACCTTGCCGGTGGCGGTGCCCGGGGAATCATGAAGCCGCAGCCGGCCCTGCATCGGGTGGTCCCGGCAGGGGGCACCGTCAAGTCCGAGGCGATCCTGCCCTATGACGACGTGCGGGCCCTCCTCCTCGAGAAGGCCACCTTCCAGGTCAACGACTGCATCTGCCGGCTCCAGCAGGAGCAGCTCGGCGAGAGGTGCCCCTATCCGACCGGGGTCTGCCTCAGCTTCTCCGGGCGCGAACGCGCCCCCCAACCGGGGGATCTCACCCAGGCCGACGCGCTGGCGCTCCTGGACATGACCGAGCAGGTCGGGCTCGTGCACACCGTCAGCAATGTGACGGAAGGCATCGGCTACGTCTGCAACTGCTGCGGCTGCTGCTGCGGCATCCTGCGCGGCATCACCGATTGGGGCATCTCCGACTCGGTGGCCTACGCCAACTACTACGCCGTCATCGAGCCTGAGTTCTGCGCCGGCTGCGGCACCTGCATCGAACGCTGCCAGGTGGGTGCCGTCTCCGAAGGGGACGGGTTCTCGGTCGTGGACCGGAGCCGCTGCATCGGCTGCGGGCTGTGCGTGACCGGTTGCCCGAACGACGTGGCCCGGCTTGAGCGCAGGCCGGAGGCCGAGATCGTCCACCCTCCCAGGGACTTTGCGGAGTGGGAGCACCAGCGGCTGCGCAATCGTGAGTTGCCGATCAAGAACGCCACGCCCGCCTGAACCAGCGCCTCCGTCAGGCCTTCGTCAAGGGAGCCGCACCGAGGAGGACGTGCGGCGATGCCTCGGGCGCGGGCTGAGAGCGGCGGCCAAGTGCCATGGGAGTGATACGCCGCCAGGATCGGCGAGGGAGCGGCCCACGCGCGCCGCCCGGCCTGCGCGCCGGGCTCGGCCGCCCCGGCCCCTGCTGCAGCCCGGTCGCCCGGTCGCCCGGGCAACCGCCCGCGACGCGGCCGCCCGGGCCACCCGGTCGCGATATCAGCCCCACGATTACGAGGCGGGATTCGGGCGCCGTCAGGGGGCGCAGCCGCCCGCCGAACTGCTGGTCCGCTCGTCGCCGACGCTCATTCGAAGCGGCCCCGAGCGCGGCCGAGCGCGGAACACCACGCCGCGAGGGTCGGCGGAGAGTGCGGTGGGGGTGCGCAGCCGCGAACGGCCACGCAATGGTGTCCGCTAATCATGGGAGTGATGCGGCACAGGCTGCGCCGGGGTCGCAGCGATGCCGGCCCAACGGCACTGGCGCCCCGACCCGCCCCGAAGCACGATGGGACACCTGGGTGCCCTGCCGGTATCTCTATGTCATGACGAGCCTCGCCCTCGACAGCGCCGCGATCGCCACCACGGTGGAGCGTGCCATCGCGGGCGACGAGATCGCCTTCGCCCGGATCGTCGGAACCTACCACCTCGACCTCGTCCGGGTCGCCTACGTCATCTGCGGCGACGAGGGCCTGGCCGAGGACGCCGCCCAGGCGGCCTGGTGGATCGCCTGGCGGAAGCTCCCCTCGCTGCGTGACCCGGAGCGCCTTCGGCCCTGGCTCGTGGCGGTCGCCGCCAACGAGGCCCGCAAGCTCGTCCGGCGCGAGCATCGGCACGGGATCGTGGAGCTCAAGATCGCGCCCGATCCGTCCCCGGAAGCCGACCCGGCGGGCGCGATCGACCACGTCGACCTGGCGAACGCCCTGCGCCACCTGAAGCCGGAGGACCGGGCGCTCGTGGCCCTGCGCTACGCGGCCGACCTCGACTCGTCCGAGCTGGCCCCGGTCCTCGGCATCTCCCCGTCGGGCGTGCGGACACGGCTCTCCCGGCTGACACCGACCCAGCGTCGTGGCTCTCGGACGACCGAACTCAGCCGCCCTCGCAGGTCGGTCACGCTCTGGAGAACCCATTCCTCCTGAGCATCCAGAGTGGGTGCGTCGAAGAGCATCTCCGCCACCGATAGATAGGCCGCTACTAACGATCGTGCGTACAGATATTATCTGTACGCACACCAGAAGACGAGCATCCAGCGACGCCCGGAGTAAAGGTTGGCTTCCGGTGCTCCCGGCGTCGGGAGCCGTTCGCCCCCCTCGCACCACCGGTGACGCGTTCATCGTCTGCGGTCGGCACTCGTCGTGGGCAACGCCACGCCCGGCTACGCCCGACGTCGCCGTGGCCGCCGGTGGTCAGCGGCTGAGTCCGCCTCGCGCCGGCGCCTCGCGCAGGCGCCGCGCCTGCTACGGCAGCAGGACCGCGATCGTCTCGAGCGGAACCGGGTTGGAGGCCAGGACCACCTCGGCCGCGGCCCGGACCTTCGGCGTGATCGACGCCACGTAGGCTCGCGCGATCGGCTTCTTGTCCTCCGCGGCTGACGTGTCACGAAGCATCAGCCAGCCGCCGACGACCCAGATCGCCATCTCCACGAGGTCGACCGCGTAGTAGTCCACGCGGTCGCGCTCGGGCAGCGCCTTGAGCGCGTCGACGGCCCGGCCGAAGAGGCCGGTCAGCTCGGCCAGGAGCGCCTGCTCGGTGGCCATATCGGAGGGGTACTCGACGGCCTGCCATTCGGCGAGCAGCGGATCGAGCGACCGGTTGAGGAGCTTGCCGATGGCCGCGACCACCTGCAGCTGGCTCGTGCCCTCGTAGATGTTGGTGATGCGGACGTCCCGGAAGAGGCGCTCGATGTTGAACTCGCGCATGTAGCCCGCGCCACCGTGAACCTGCATGGCCTGGTAGCAGACCCGGTTGCCCATCTCGGTGGCGCAGTACTTCACCATCGGGGTCAGCGTCTCGGCCAGCGCCTGGGCCTGCTTGTGACGGGCGCGAACCGCCGGGTCCGTCTCCGAGCCGCCCTCTTCCAGGGCCCGCTCGTAGACCTTCCACAGGTCCACCCAGCGTCCCGTCTCGGCCAGAAGGGTCCGCGTCGCTTCCAGGTCGACCCTCATCGAGAGCAGCAGCCGGCCCACGGCCGGCAGGCTCCGGATCGGCTTGCCGAACTGGATGCGCGCGCGCGAGTACTTGTCGGCCTCCCGGTAGGCGGCCTCCGCGATGCCGAGGGCCTGAGCGGCCACGGCCAGCCGGGCGCCGTTCATCAGGTTCATGGCGTAGCGCATGAGCCCGAAGCGGCGCTTGCCGAGCAGGATGGCCGGGGTGTTGACGTACTGGATCTCGCACGTCGGCGACGCGTGGATCCCCATCTTGTTCTCGATGCGCCGGATCTTGACCGTGTCGTCGCGCTCGACCAGGAACATGGAGAGGCCGCGGGCGTCGGCGGAGCCCTCCTCGCTGCGGGCCAGGACCAGCGACACGTCGGCCAGCCCGTTGGTGATGAAGCGCTTGACGCCGTTGAGGTGCCACTGGCCGGTGGCCTCGTCCAGGGTGGCCCGCGTGGCGACGGCGCCCAGGTCCGAGCCGGCGTCCGCCTCGGTCAGGACCATCGCCCCGGACACCTCGCCGCGCGCAAAGCGGGGCAGGACCCGGGCCTTGGTCTCCGGATCGCCGTGCTCCTCGAGCAACGAGGCGATCTCCTGGAGGCCGTACACGGTCATGAGCCCGCTCTCCGCCCGGGCCACGATCTCCACCATCATCTGGTAGACGGACTCGGGCAGGTTCAGGCCGCCGTACTGGCGTGACAGCATGGCCCCGAAGAGCTCCGCCTGGCGCAGGGCCTCGATGGCGTCCTGGGTGGCCGCGGCGTAGGTGACCTCGCCGCTGTCGTAGTGGGCGCCCTCCTCGTCCGCCTCGGCGGCCCGCGGCGCCACGCGCTCGCCGCAGACCTCACCGAGCACGTCGAGCACGATGCGGTAGTTGTCCTTGGCATCCGCGTAGTTGCGCGGGGCGGTGGGGTAGAGATCCGCCTCGGTATAGCCCTTCTCCTTGAGCTCCAGCACCTCGCGCAGGTCGAGCTGCTCGAGGCGGAACTGCAGGTCCGGGTTGTCGAGGAAGAAGTTCTCGCTCATTCGGCTTCTCGCTGGTTCAGGGTGCGCTCGCGCAGGGCCTTGATGATCATGGGCACCACCTCGGCGGCTTCGCCCACGATGCGGTAGTGCGCGATCTGGAACATCGGCGCGGCAGGATCGGTGTTGATGGCGATGATCTTGGACGACTCGTCCATGCCGGCCCGGTGCTGGATGGCGCCCGAGATGCCCGCCGCGATGTAGAGGCGGGGCCGGACCGTCGTGCCGGTCTGACCCACCTGGTGGTCGCGGTCGATCAGTCCCGCGTCCACGGCCGCGCGCGAGGCGCCGACCTCTCCGCCGAGCAGGTTGGCCAGCTCGCGCAGCAGGGCGAACTCGTCGGGGCCCGAGATGCCCGCGCCCCCGGAGACGATCACCGCGGCGTCCTTGAGCTTGACCGTCGAACGGCGGACCTGCCGGCTCAGGACCTCGAGGGCGAAGTCGCCCGGCACGAACTCGGGCGTCACCCGTTCCACGACCCCGGTCCGGCCCGGGTCCGCGGCCGGCATGCGCATGACCCCCTCGCGGACCGAGGCCATCTGCGGCCGGGTGTTGGGATTGACGATCGTGGCGACCAGGTTCCCGCCGAAGGCCGGCCGAATCTGGAAGAGCAGGTTCGGATACGTCCGGTCCTCGCGCCGGAGGTAGTAGTCGCCGACCTGCAGGTCGGTGCAGTCGGCGGTCAGGCCGCAGCGCAGGGCGCTCGCGACGCGCGGCGCGAAGTCCCGGCCGTTGGGCGTGCCGCCCACCAGGAACATCTCGGGCCGGCGCCGGCGTGCTTCCGCGATGGCCACGCGGGCGTACGGGAGGGTGCGGTAGTGGGCCAGCTCCGGGTGGTCGGCCAGCAGGACGCGGTCCGCGCCGTGGCGGATGACGTCGCGGGCGAGCTCCTCCACGTCGTGCCCGCACAGCAGGCCCACCACCTCGTAGCCCAGCTCGTCGGCCAGCTCGCGGGCCTTGCCGGTCAGCTCGAGGCTCACGTCGGCGATCCGGCCGTTCGTGTGCTCGATGAATACCCAGACGCTCTTCTGCTCGATCATGGCCGCCTACCCGACGATGTACTCGTGGACCAGCTCCGCCACCATGGCCGCGATGGCCTCGGGGGTGGGCGGGACCGTCTTGCTCTCGGTGCTCTCCAGGACCACGAAGTTGATCTTGTGGACCTGGGTGGGGGAGCCGGCCAGGCCGATCGTCTCGGCGGTGGCGCCGATGTCGTCCGCCGTCCAGACCGGGATCTCGAGGTCGTGAGCACCCAGGTACTCCGCGAGCGCCGCCTCGGTCTCGAACTCCGGCCACCGCTCCAGGAGCGCGGCGTGCTCGCCCGAGGTCGCGGCCAGCTTGAGCGCCAGCTGCCGACGGACCGAGGGCGGGCGCGGCGTGTTGGCCGAGCCCACCACCGTCAGCAGGCACGGCATCTGGCAGCGGACGATCTCCGAGCCGGAATCCATGGCGCGCTGGGCGGTGATCCGGCCGTCGGCGATCTCCAGGACGGCCTCCGCGTAGGTGATCTGCGGGATGCCCAGCTTCTCAGCGGTCTGCGGGCCCACCTGGGCGGTGTCGCCGTCGATGGCCTGGCGCCCGGCCAGGATCAGGTCGTAGCGGCCGATCTTCTCGATCGCCTTCTGGAGGGCGTAGGAGGTAGCCAGGGTGTCGGCTCCGGCGAACTTGCGGTCGGTCAGCAGGACAACCCTGTCGGCCCCCCGCCAGAGCGACTCGCGCAGGATGGTGGCCGCCTTGGGGGGACCCATCGTGAGCACGGTGACCGTCCCGCCGTGGCGCTCCTTGATCTGGAGGGCCATCTCGAGGGCGTTGAGATCCTCGGGGTTGAAGATGGCCGCCAGGGCGTTGCGGTTCATGGTGCCGTCTTTGGTCATCACGTCGCCGGTGATGTTGTGCGTGTCGGGCACCTGCTTGACCAGCACGACGCTGTCGATCGGTCGGGAGTCGGTCATCCAAATCTCCGGGGATCGCCGGCCGCGCCGGCAGCTGGGTAGCGAGGCTCGCGGGTTGCGGACGCCTCCCGGGTGGCGGGAACGGTACGGACGTCCTTCGCGTTCCGGGGAAGGATAACCGCGGGCCGGAGGGCCGTTGCGCACGAATCCGCCGAATGGGCAGGCTGGCGCCATGGTCTTGGGCGCCTCATCCGGCCCGGTCCGCTACCATCGGCGCCCATCCACCCGAGAGGGAGACCCGTGCGCCTGCTGATCGTCGAAGACGAGCCCGACCTGGCGTCGGCGCTACAGGTGGGCCTGCGCCGCGAGGGATACGCCGTGGACGTCGTCCACGACGGCGCCGCCGCAGGCGAGCGCATGGCGGCCACGCCCTACGACCTCGTCTGCCTCGACCTGGGCCTTCCCGACGTCGACGGCCGCGAGGTCTGCCGGCGGATCCGCTCGGGGGAGCTGGGCGTCCCCAACGAGCCGCCGCCGCGCGTGATCATGCTGACGGCGCGCAACAGCCTGGTCGACCGGGTCGCCGGGCTCGACGACGGCGCCGACGACTACCTCTCGAAGCCCTTCTCGTTCGAGGAGCTGACCGCCCGGGTCCGGGCCCTCCTTCGACGCGACTCGGTCAACCCCGGGGCGGTGATCCGGGTCGGGGCGCTCGAGCTCGACGCGGCGCGCTACGAGGCGAGGCGCAACGGCCGGCCGGTCGACCTGACGCCCAAGGAGTTCGCCCTCCTGCGCTACCTCATGCTCCACCCGGGCCAGGTGCTGACGCCGGAGCGGCTCATGGAGCACGTCTGGGACGAGCAGGCCGACCCGTTCAGCAACACGGTCCGGGTCACGATCAGCAACCTGCGCCGGAAGCTCGCGGCGGCAACCCCCGGCGGTGGACCCGCCGACGCCGTGGCCGAGGTCGACGGGGCCGACGGCGCCCGGGAGCAGGCTCTCGACCAGCCGATCCAGACCGTGACCGGGGTCGGCTACCGCCTGCTCGAGCGGGGCTGACGCGTGCACCTCCATGCCCCGGCGCGCTCGGCGCGGCTGCGCCTCGCGGTCCTCTACACCGTGGCCCTTTTCGGCGTCGCCCTGGTCCTCGTGATCGCCGTGAACGTCGCCCTGGGTCAGACCCTGGAGACCCAGCAGGCCGTCTCCACGACGGTCATCCGCAGCGAGCTCCTCTACCTGCTCGGCATCCCGGGCGAGATCCAGATCGACGAGGCGGTCATCGACGCCGAGGCCGTGATCCGCGAGCAGACGCTCGCCAACCTGCGCCTCATCTCGTTCGTCGGCCTGGCGGTCCTCTTCCCGGTCTCGCTCCTCATCGGCTGGCTGGTCGCCGGGCGCGTCCTGCGCCCGATCGACCGGATCACCGAGGTGGCGCGCACCATCGGGGCGACCGACCTCTCCCGGCGGATCCACCTGGAGGGCCCCGACGACGAGCTGCGGCGACTGGCCGACACGTTCGACGGGATGCTGGAGCGGCTCGATCGGAGCGCCCGGGCCCAGCGGACGTTCGTGGAGGACGCGTCGCACGAGCTGCGCAACCCGCTTGCCGTCATCCATACCAGCCTCGACGTGGCGCTGGCCACGCCGGAGGACGTCGAGGCGCTGCGCGCCGCCGCCGAGGTGTCGCGGCGGGCCGCCGACCGGATGGCCGGCACGGTCGACGACCTCGTGTCCTTCGTCCGCAACGAGGCGATCGACCGGACGCTTGGTCCCGTGGATCTCGGCGCGCTCGTCGCCGAGACCGCCGACGAATACCGTGCGCTCGCCGACGAGCGCCGCATCTCGCTCGTTGTCGACGCCGGCCCGGGCCTGACGCTCACGGCGGGGCACGACGCCCTGAAACGGGCGCTTGCCAACCTCCTCGCCAACGCGCTCCGGATCGCCCCCGCAGGCACGGCCGTCTGGGTGGGCGCCGGTCGCGCGACGGGCTGGCTCTGGTTCGGGGTTCGGGACTTCGGGCGGGGGATCGCCGCGGAGGACCAGCCGCTCGTCTTCCGGCGGGCGTGGCGCGACGGCCGGCCCGCGACGCCGGGCGGGGGCGAAGGGATCGGCCTGGCGCTCGTTCGGCAGATCGCCGAGGCGCACCGCGGCCTCGTGAGCATCACCTCCGCGGTTGGCGCCGGTGCCAGCTTCGTCGTCTGGCTGCCGTCCGGCGCCGGAGAGCCGCCGGACGCCGCGGCGCTGCGCGAGCAGCCGGACCCGCTCTGGACGATCGCCCGGCCCGCCGGTCGGTCGGTCGCCACGGCGTAGGGGCGGCCTCCGCGACGCCCCGCGGCTGGCCACGCCCACGACCCCGGGGCACCCGCCGGCACGTCGTCCGCCTTTACGTCACCCTTATCTCCGCCGAAGGCCCTCCTTAGCACCCGCTCGCTAGTGTCGCCTCCCAGCACTTCCACGCCCGCTGGAGGCACCCGATGGACTCTTCGAGCTCCGACCGCCGCCGCTTGACGTGGCGCGATCTCCCTGCCACGCCGCCGATCGAGCAGCGCAGCCCGGCGGCAGCCCCGGGCCCCGAGACGACCCAGCTCGTCGCGCCCCTCGCGGCCGCCCGGCCGACGCGCGCGCGGCGGCGCTCCGTGCTTGCCGCCGGGCTCGTAGGTGCGGTCCTCCTCGTCGGGGCGGGCTTCGCCGCCGGGTCCGCCGCCGGCGGCCGCGGGATCGACGCGTCCGCCGGACCGCAGGGCCTGTTCGGGGGGAGCGGTGCGCCCGGTGCCAGCCCGAACGCCGGCGCTCCGAGCGGCGGCTCGGCCGGACCCGGTGCGACGCGTGCGACACCCGCGCCGGGGACCGCGGAGAACGGTTCGGTCGCCGACGCCGCCGACCAGCTCCTGCCCTCGGTCGTCCAGATCGAGACATCGTCGGGCCTGGGCTCGGGCTTCGTGGCCGACCGCGACGGGTACATCCTCACTGCATCCCACGTCGTCGGCACGCAAACCAGCGTGACGGTGCGCCTGAAGGACGGCACGACGGTCGCGGGTGATGTCGTGGCGGCCGACTCGACGATCGACACGGCGGTCGTGAAGGTCGCCGGCGGGGACCTCCCCCCGGCGGCGCTGGGCAGCAGCACCGATCTCCGCGTCGGAGAGACCGCGATCGCGGTCGGCAGCCCGTTCGGCTTCGACCAGACGGTCACGAAGGGGATCATCAGCGGCCTCGACCGCACGCTGGACACGGAGGTCGGCCAGCTGACCGGGCTGATCCAGACCGACGCCCCGATCAACACGGGCAACAGCGGCGGGCCGCTCGCCGACACGGACGCCCGGGTCATCGGGATCAACACCGCGATCGCCAGCCAGTCCGGCGGCAGCAACGGCGTCGGCTTCGCCATCCCGATCGACACGGCAAAGGCGCTCCTCCAGAAGGTCAAGGACGGCAGCTGGACCGCGGCGGACAACAAGCCGTTCGCCGGTGGCGGCCTCATCCCGGGTCTCGGCACCATCCCCGGCCTCGGCGACATCCCCGACCTGGGCCAGCTGTTCGGGCAGGGCGGCCCGCTGAGCCCCGACGGCCTCTTCGGTCCGAACGGCCTCTTCGGCGTCCCCGACCAGGCGAGCCCGGACGGCTCGAGGCCGAATGGCGGGCAGGGGGACGAGACCGAGCGGCTCTTCCGCTGGCTCTTCAACAACATCTTGCCGGAGCTCATCCCCGGATCCGGCTCTGGAGGCAGCTGATGCAGCCCGTCGCCGCCGTTCCCGCCCCGGGTGCCGACCCGCGGCACGAGCTGCCCCACGTTCGCCTCCAGCAGGTGCGGCTGGAGATCCACCGGGTGATCGTCGGCCAGGAACGGATGCTGGACCGGGTGCTGACGTCGGTCCTCGCCGACGGCCACTGCCTCCTGGAGGGCGTGCCGGGCCTCGGGAAGACGCTGGCCCTCGCGACGCTCGCCCGGGTGATCGGCGGCACGTTCTCCCGGATCCAGTTCACGGCCGACCTCATCCCGTCGGACATCGTCGGCACGCGGGTCTACCGCCAGGCGCGCGAGGTCTTCGACATCGAGCCGGGCCCGATCCTCGCCAACATCGTCCTGGCCGATGAGATCAACCGTGCCCCGGCCAAGGTCCAGTCGGCGCTGCTCGAGGTCATGCAGGAGCGCCAGGTGACGATCGGCGGGCGGACGCTTCCCGCACCCCGGCCGTTCCTGGTCGTGGCAACCCAGAACCCGATCGAGTCCGAGGGCGTCTACCCGCTCCCGGAGGCCCAGCGCGACCGGTTCCTCATGCGCGTCCCGGTGGACTACCCCACGCCCGACGAGGAGCGCTTCATCGTCGAGCACCTCGAGGCCGGCCCGCCGCCCGTCTCGCGCCTGCTCGACCCGGAGGACGTGATCGGGCTCCAGCAGGCCGCCCGGGCCGTCCACATCGACGGGGCGACCCGCGACTACGCCGTGCGGCTGGTCCTCGCGACGCGGGAGCCGGTCACGTACGGCCTGCCTCGCCTGGCGGGGCTGCTCGAGTACGGGGCAAGCCCCCGGGCGAGCATCGGGCTCGTCCGCGCCGCGAAGGCGCTCGCGCTGCTGCGAGGCCGGGACGTCGCCACGCCGCAGGAGGTCTACGACGTCGCCTACGACGTCCTCAACCTGCGCCTGGTGCTGTCCTACCGCGCGCTGGCCGAGGGCTTCACGATCGACGACGTCCTCGTCGAGCTGCTCTCCACGGTGCCGGCCCCGGCGAGCCCGGCGGCCTGGGGCATGGCAGCGCCGGTCGTGCCGCTCGACCCGGCGGCGGCGCCGGCGACCGTCCAGGCGCCCACGCCAGCGGGTGTGTACCCGCCGGTCGCACACCCCTCCGCCCTGCGCGGCCCGGCGGTGCCTCCCGCGCCGCCGATGTACATGCCGCCGACGGGGTAGGCGCCGATGGGACCGGAACGCCCCGGGGCCGCCCCCGCGCTGCTCCGGCGGGTCGAGCTGGCGGTGTCGCGCCGGATCCACGGCCTCCGGGAGGGCGACCACCTCGCCCTCTTCGCCGGCCGCGGCGTCGAGGCGGGAGACGCGCGCACCTACGCGCCCGGAGACGACGTCCGGAGGATCGACTGGGCCGTCACGGCCCGTACCGGCGTCCCCTATGTCCGCGACGCGGTCGCCGAGCGCGAGCTCGACGTCACCATCCTCCTCGACCTGAGCGGGAGCCTCGACTTCGGCACGGCGGGCTGGCGGAAGGCCGACCTCGCGCTCGCCGTGCTCGGGGCATTCGGGTCACTGGCGACGCAGGGCCACGACCGCCTCGGGGCGATCCTCCTCGCCCGGGACGGCCCGACACCCGTGCCGATCCGCGCGGGGCGCGCCCACCTCGCCGCCCTGATGGCGAAGGCAGAGGCGGCTCCGCTGGGCGGCTCGGTCGACCTGGCCGCGGGGATCGACCGCCTTGGCCTCCTCGCCCGCCGGCGCGGGCTTACCGTCATCGTGTCGGACTTCCGCGGGCCGGTCACCTGGCAGCGGGCGCTGGCGCACCTCGCCCAGCGCCACGACGCCGTGGCGGTCGAGCTGGTCGACCCCGGCGAGGTGCGCCTTGCCGACATCGGCTTCGTCACGGTCGCGGACGCGGAGACCGGGCGGCGCCGGACGGTCGACACGTCGCGCCCCGAGATCCGGGCGGCCTTCGCGGCTGCCGCCGAGCGGGACCGGGCCGCCGTTGCCGAGGCGATCGCGGCCTCCGGCGCGACGCAGCTGCGCCTCTGGACGGACCGCGACTGGGTGGGGCCCCTCGTCCGGTTCCTCGAGCAGCGCCGCCGTGCCCGCGCCAGCGGCCGCGGAGCCCCGTTCCTCCAGGGAGTCTCCCCATGACGCTCCTCGCCCCCGAACGCCTCCTCCTCGCCATCGTCCCGATCGTCCTTGCCGCCGCCTACCTCGTCCTCCAGCGTCGCCGGACCAGGTTCGCGATTCGCTTCACGGCCCTTGACCTCCTCGACACGGTCGCCCCCGATCGTCCAGGCTGGCGGCGCCACGTCCCGGCGGTCGCGTTCCTCGGCGCGATCGCGCTTCTCGTCGTCGGCATGGCACGGCCGGCGATGGCGCTCGAGATCCCCTCGAAGTCGACCGTGGTCCTGGCCCTCGATGTCTCGTACTCGATGGACGCCGGCGACGTCTCGCCGAACCGCATCTCCGCGGCCCGCGACGCGGCCCGGCACTTCCTCGAGATCATCCCGGCCGGGACGCGCGTGGGCCTCGTCGCATTCAGCGGCTCGGCTCGGGCGCTCGTTCCCCCGACCACCGACCTCGACGCGGTGCGGGCGGCGATCGACCGGCTGCGTCTCGGTCCCGGCACGGCGATCGGCGAGGCGATCTACACCGGCCTCGAGCAGCTCCCGCGCGTCGCGGAGGAGTCGGGCACCGGGACCGCTTCGAGCAGCCCCGACCCGCCGACGACCGACGGCACCGACGGCACCGACCCCGCCGAACAGGCGGCCGGGAGCATCGTCCTCCTCTCCGACGGCGAGACGACGATGGGCCGTCCCGATGCCGAGGCGGCGGCGGTGGCGAGGTCCCGCGGCGTGCCGGTCTCGACGATCGCCTTCGGGACGCCCGCGGGCCGGGTGACGGTCGACGGGAAGACCGTCCCCGTGCCGGTAAATGAGGCCGCGCTCAAGTCGGTCGCCACCACGACGCGCGGCCGGTTCTTCGAGGCGGCCACGGCCCCCGAGCTGGCATCGATCTTCGAGGACCTCGGGGCCCGCGTGGGGATCGTCCGCGAGCAGCGCGAGGTGACCGACTACCTCGTCGCAGCCGCGCTCGTCGCAGCGGTCGCCGCAGCCGTCGGGTCCCTCGCCTGGTTCTCGCGCCTGCCCTGACGGGCCCTGCCCCTGCCGGCTTCGTGCCGGCGAAACGCACGTGCTTCGCGAGTGACGCCCGGGAGAATAGCCTACGCCGTTCCGATCCCATCACTCACGTCGCGGGCGACCCCACGACGCGGGCGACCCCACGACGCGGCGCCAGATCGACGACCAGCCGGGCCGCGATCACGGCGAGGAGGACGTTCCGGACCAGCAGGGCCACGATCACGGGCGTCTCGAGGCGCAACAGCCCCGTGTAGTCGGTCGTG
>Ga0315287_10004190_pt1 | contig 14014 bp, 10 predicted proteins | sample YL17G11_0_MG_FD_205037 | JGI IMG/M metagenome (GOLD analysis project Ga0315287, IMG submission 205037) | Sediment microbial communities from Yellowstone Lake, YNP, Wyoming, USA - YL17G11_0 | ecosystem: Environmental > Aquatic > Freshwater > Lake > Sediment | place: USA: Wyoming | collected... | reverse complement strand
GGCCAGGGAAAAGAAGGAAATTATGCGGACCAGCCAGACCGGACTGACCCACCGGATCAATGACGCGAGCAGGATCACCCAGAGCGGGCTGGTGGTGCCGAAGCTCGGCTCGCCCTTGTTGAAGGCGAATCCGTGTCCATCCGCAAGATTGCGCGCGTAGGTCAGATGTATGTAGGCGTCATCGAGGGGAAAGGCCGGGGGCGCTTCTTTGAGGAAATGGTAACTCAATATGGCCGCGGCGACCAGGCAAAAAGCCAGGCATGCCGCGTTATTTTTTATGGAGTCCATTTACACTTCTTTGAGATACCCGGCCATCTTCTTGAGCTTGTCGCGGACAGTGTCGGTGAGCGAGAAGATCAGGGGTATGGCGAGCGGGGTGAGGAAAGTGCTCACCACCATTCCGCCGATCACCGCGATGGCGAGCGGGGAATAGACCATCCTGCCGGTGTCATTCAGTCCGATGGCCATGGGCACCAGGCCGATGACGGTGGAAAGGGAGGTCATGGCTATGGGCCGCATGCGGTCGCGGGAACCGATGAGCAGGCTCTCCCGGTCGGGCATTCCCTGCTTGCGCAGGTTGTGGACATGGTCGATGAGCACGATCGCGTTGTTGACCACGATCCCGATCAGCAAAAGCACGCCCGCTCCGGACAGGATGTTGAGGGTGCTGCGGGTCATGGCCAGGGCCAGCGACACCCCGATGGTCGCGAGCGGTATCTCAAACATGATCACGAACGGGAGCAGGAACGATTCGAACTGGATGGTCATTACTATGAACACCAGTGCCATTGCCAGGGCCATGCTCAGTCCCAAGTCTTTCATCATGTTGATCATGTCCTGGTATTCCTCGCCCATGACCCAGACATAGCCCTTGGGCAGACGGTAGTCAGCCAGTTTGGCCATGGCCTCTTTCCTGACCACGCTCAGGTCGCGCACCGAGGGACTGATCCGGATCCTGACCGTGAACCTCCGGTTCTCGCGGTTGACCCGTTTGGGCACGCCCTTGATCGTGAACTTCGCGATGTTCCGGAGCGGGATCTCCTTGCCTTCCAGGTTACGGACCGACATCTCCCGGAGCTGGTCCAAAGTCCTGCGGTCAGCCTCCTGGAGCTGGAGGTACAAGTCCAGTTGCCGGTCCTGGCTCGTGAACTTCCCGACGGTGGCGCCCCGGATCATATAGCCGATGGAAAAAGCGAGCTGGCTGGGGTCGAACCCGTATTTCTGGGCCAGTTCGCGGTCGATTTCCACATGCAGCTCCCGGCCGCCCTCCTTGTCAAGCTCGGCCACTTCCTTGATCGATTTCAAAGTCAGCAGCCGCTGCCGGATCTGCTCCGCGAAATAGTACACCTGGTCGGGGTCGTCCCCCTTGACCTTGATGGTGGTGGGGTTGGGCCCGCCTCCCCCCGGGCCTCCGCCCATTTGCTGGGTGTCGTAGACCAGGGTGACTCCCGGCCAGTCGATTTTGGATTCCAGCAGGTTCTTGACCCGTTCCCTGAGAACGTCAACGGTGTTGCCGGAACTTCGTTTCCGGTTCATGACCAGGAACAACTGGCTGAACTGGGGAGTTTTGATGGAAGTTATGGTATCGATCTCCCATTCGTCCTTGTGAGGCAGGAGCAGCCTTTCCAGTTCCACCAGCTTTTTATCAATCTCATCCTCGCTCGGCTTCTGGTCGAACCTGAGCCGGACTTCAATGATGTTCTGCATGGCCTTGGGTATGGATTCTTTTTCAATGACCTGGGGCATGAAAAACAGGGACAGAGATATGCTAAAAACCACGAACAGAATGGAAAGCGAAGAAGCGCGATGGTTAAGGAAATACCCCAGCCAACCCATCATCTTGTTCTCAACCGCGGTGAACCACCTGGCGCGGTATTCCTTCTTGGTCTGGATCAGGACGCTGGCCAGGAGCGGGATCAGGGTCAGGCTGACCAGCAGGCTCATCAGGTTGGCGATGACCGTGACCATCCCCAGCTGCCCCATGAACACCGAGACTTCCTTGTGCTTTGAGAAGATCAGGGGCAGGAAAACGATGATGTTGGTGGAGGTGCTGGCGATGATGGCCAGGCCGACCTCGTCGGCGCCGTGGATGGCCGCCTCCAGGCGGCCTTTGCCTTTCTCCAGGTGGGTATAGATCACCTCCATGACCACGATCGAGCAGTCCACCTGGCTGCCCACGGATATGACCAGTCCGCTCAAGGTGATGACATTGAAGGTGTAGCCCATGAAATACATGATCATCACCGTGATCAAAAGCCCGGTGGGTATGGCGAGCGAGATGATGATGGTGGCCCGGAAGTCCCGAAGATACAAGAAGAGCACGAAAAACGCGAGAAACGCGCCCATCAGACCCGAACTCCGCAGGTCATTTACCGCGGTGGTGATCTCCTCGGCCTGGCTGAACCAGACCTTGACTTCCGAGCCTTTCAACTGCGGGTCCTGGAGCAGTTCCTCCAGCTTCTTGTCGACCTGCCGGCAGACCTCAACCGTGTTCGCGCCCGCCTCCTTGTGGATCATGAGCATGAAGGCCGGCCTGCGGTTGAAGCGGGCGCGGAAAATGGGCTTGACATATTCGTAGTCAACCTTGGCGACGTCGCTGAGCGCGAGGTCCGGCCGGATTTTGAGCTGCCTTATCTCTTCCAGCTTCTTGAACTCGCCGATCACGCGCACCGAATAATTTTTGCCCCGGTGTTCTATGCTGCCCAGGCTCAGGTTCAGGTTGTTGGCCATCAATGAAGCGTAAACCTCGGTGATGCTTATGTGGTAGGCGTTAAGGAGGCTCTGGTCGATTTCAATTTTGACCCGCTTCTCCTCCATCCCGAAGAACTGGACATCCGCGACCCCGTCAACGGTCTTGAGCGGACGCACGATCAGCTGGTCCAGGAGGTCCCCGTAGTGAGCGCGGGTGCCGGGAAGACTCAGGGAGGCGAACACAATGGGCATCTGGTCGGTGTCGAATTTGAAGACCATGATCGGGGGCAGGTCGGAGGGGAGCTGGTTCTTGATCTGTTCGAGTCTCTCCCTCACCTCCAGGACCTGGTATTCCGTGTTTGAAGTGCCGGTAAGCTGGATGCCGACCTCGGCGTTGCCCTGGCCGCAGTGGGTATCGATTTTTTCGATCCCGTGCATGGTGCTGATGGATTCCTCAACCTTCTCCGCAATGCTCTTGCATATTTCCGAGGGGCTGGCGCTGGGATAGTTTATTATTACATTGATGAAGGGCATGTCTATTTTGGGCATGAATTCCAGGGGGATTTTTTTGATGCTGATTATGCCCAGCACCGAGAGCGTGATGTAGAGCATGGCCACCGCGATGCGGTAACGGACGGACAACTCCGGGATTTTCAATTACGCCCCCGGTTGGTCCGGCCCGGACCGGTCTGAACCCGGCGGCTCGGCCGCGACCGCCGCGGGCCACAACAGGGCCTTGACCTTTACTCCGGCCTCATCGAACAGGAGATAGATGGAAGGCACCACCGTGAGGCTGAAGAACAAGGACCCGGACAGGCCTCCGATCACGGCCACCGCCATGGGGATGCGGAACTCGTAACCCTCGCCGATCGGGAGCGCCATGGGGATCATCCCGATGATGGTGTTCAGGCTGGTGATCAGGTTGGGCCGGAGCCGGAACTGCGCGGCGTTGACGATGGCGGAGATGCGGTCCATGCCCTCGGCCCGCAGTTCGTTGACCGTGGTTACCAGGAGGATTGCGGCGTTCACGCTGTTTCCGATCATCATGATGATCCCGATCAGGCTGAAGACGTTGATGGTGGTGCCGGTGATCAGGAACAGCACGGTCAGCCCGATCAGGGAGTAGAAGGCGCCGAACATGATCACGAACGGGTGGAGCAGGCTTCCGAACTGGGCGCTCAGCGAGATGTAGACCAGGAACACGGCCAGGAAGATGGCCAGGTAGAGACTGTTGATGCTCTTATTCATCTCCTCGTTCTGGCCGGTGATCCGGTAATAGGTCCCGCGCGGAAACTCCAGGCCGCCCAGCTTCTGGTTGATCCTGCGCACCGCCTCGCCCAGGTTGATCCCGCTCAGGTTGGCCCGGATCAGGGCCACCCGGGTCCCGCTCACGCGCGTGATGTTGCCCGGCCCCTGGCTGGGCCGGATGTCCGCGAGCGCGGAGAGCAGCACCGGTTCCTTGCCCGCGACCGGTATGCTCAGGTTGGCCAGGTCGCCGATGCTTTGCCGCTGGTCCTCGCTGACCTCGACAATGATGTCGGTCTGGCGGTCCCGCTCCCGGAAATTGGTGGCCAGCGAGCCTTTCACTTTTTTCTGGAGGATTTCCGCCACCTGGCTTGCGGTCAGCCCGAAGTGGGAGGCCCGTTCCCGGTCCACATTGATGGCGATTTCCGGGTTGGCCTCCTTGACCGAACTGTCCAGGTCGGCAAGGCCGGGAATTTGAACCAGTTCCGTCATCGCCGTCTGGCTCGCGCGACGCAGTTCTGAGAGGTTGTATCCCACTATCTCAATTTCAATCGGGTTCTTGTAGCTGAAGAGCTGGGGCTTGGAAAAATAATAATGCAGGTTGACCTCGTCCCCCAGCATTCCCCGGATCCGTGAGGTCATCTGGTTGTCCGAGAAGTTCCGGTTTGCCCGGCCCGTCAGGATGACCATGAGCTCGCCCAGGTTCTCGCTCTTTTCGACCTCCATTTCCCCGGAGACGCCGGAGGCGCCGACCGTGGTGAAGACATTGGTTATCTTGTCCGCGCCCGGCAGCGAATTCATCCTGGATTCAATCGCGGACAGCCTGCGGTCGCTCTCTTCTATGGGGGTCCCGACCGGCAGCCTGAGGTGCGCCCGGAACTCGTTCTGGTCAACGTCCGGGAGCAGCTCGAAGCCCACGAAGAACAGGCCCAGGAAAGCGATCCCCAGCAGCGCGAGCGACGCCGTGAACACTTTTCCCGGCCTTTTCAAGGTCGCCGCCACCAGCTTGGGGTAGCTCATCTTCAGGGACATGAAGCTGTTGTCGAACCAGCGGAGGGGCGTCCTGAGGAAAAACAAAAATATGCCGCCCAAGATCCAGACCGAAACCCGGTAAGCGGTCAGCGCGCTCCAGCCCGACATGAGAAACATATATTCAGTCCCGCGCCAGACCCGGTTGCCGCCCTTTCCCAGTTCCGAATATGCGGGCCGCCGGACCAGATTGAGCTTGACCACTTCTTCCTCGTCCTCCTGGCCCTCCGCCACCAGGTCCGGGTCCGCGAGCTTGCGGGGCAGTTTCACGCGCGCGCCGAGGTGCACCGCCAGCATGGGCACCATAATCATGGCCGCGAACACGCTCGCGATCATGCTGTAGGTCACGGTCAGCGCCAGGTCCCCGAACACCTGCCGGAACATTCCCTCCACATACAGGATGGGGAAGAACACGATGATGTTGGTGGTGGTGCTGGCGATGATCGCGAGCCCCACTTCGCCGGTGGCCTTGACCGCCGAGCCTTTCAAGTCCTTGTTCTTGGCGCGGTGTCTGAGGATGTTTTCCAGCACCACGATCGAGTTGTCCACCACGTTGCCCACGCCCAGGGCCAGCCCGGCCAGGCTCATGGTGTTGAAGCTGATCTTGGTGAAATACATGAGCGTGAAGGTCGCGATCACCGAGATCGGGATCGCGAGACCGATGATCCAGGTGCTGGGGATGTTGCGCAGGAAAACATAGAGCACCAGGATTGCGATGATCGCGGCCCAGAGCGCGGCCTGGATCACGGAAAAGACCGAGTCCTTGATGAAGCTGCTCTGGTCCGAGATGGTGTTGATCTCGATTTCGTCCATCAGCCGGGGATGCGCCGCGTAGGTGTGGAAGGGGCGCGTGTAGAAGAAAAGATAGACCCACCAGTTGACGAACCGTTTCAGCTTTTCAACCGGGGACTTGAGCTTGCTTAACTCCTCCCGGCTCGGAGCCTCCATGCGCAGGTTGTCCTTGATCTTGTCAATCGACTTGTTGACCGTGCCCGCCACCTGCACGATGTTGGCGTCGCCCTCCTTGAAGATCGATACCTTGATGCATTCCTTGCCGTTGAGCCGCACGATCTCTTCGCGCTCCTTGTGCCGCACCCGCACCTCGGCGATGTCCCCGAGCCGGATGGGCACGGAAACCTGAGCCGCCGGTTCCCCCCCGCCGGACATGCCGGGAAGCATGCCGGTCAACCCGGCAAGGTTTAATCCGCCGCCCATCATCATCCCGGCCAGACCGCCAAAAGAGCCCAGGCCGCCGAGCGCGCCCAACCCGGAAATCCCCGAGGTGCCGGCGCCGCCCGGAGCGCCGGTGCTGACCACAACGCTCTTGATTTCATCCAGGCTCTTGAACTCGTTGAGCGTGCGGACCGAAAGCTCCTCCCCGGCCTCGGTCAGGGTGCCTCCGGCAAGGTTGATGTTCTCGCGCTGCAGCCTGCTGATCACGGTGTCCGGGTTGAGCTTGAACCGGGCCAGTTTGGCCTCGTCGAGCGCGATCACGATCTCGTCCTCGTACCCGCCCTCTACCTTGACCGCGGCCACCCCGTCAATCCTCTCCAGCTCCCGCTCGATTTCCCGCTCCACCAGGAACCGGAGCTCGGACAATTCCATTTTGCCCGCGATGCCGATGGTCATGATCGGGTCGGCGCCGGGGTCGTAGCGGAGCAGCAAGGGCTTTTTGACGCCTTCGGGCAGGAACGACTCGAGCAGCTGCAGCTTCTCGCGGATGTCCATCACCGCCACGTCCATGTCCACTCCCCAGCGGAACTCGACCACCACCTCGCTCATGCCCGTGCGCGAGACCGAGCTTTGCTTGACCACGTTCTGGATGATGCCCACGGTCTGCTCGATGGGCTTGGTCACCAGGTTCTCAACCTCCTCGGGCGCCGCGTGCGGGTATTCGGTGCGGATGGTGACCTTGGGATAGGTTATGTCCGGGAGCAGCGTGAACGGTATTTTGCTTGAGGAGACCAGTCCGATCAGGATCACCCCGACCACCACCATCAGGATTGCGATGGGCCTGCGAATGGCGAATTCAGAGAGATTCACTTCGGTTTCGGTTCCTCTTTGACCGGACCGGGCTTGCCCGCCTTCCGCGAAACAGCGCCCCGCCCGGAAACCACCTTGACTTTGCTTTTGTCGCTCAGGGCCTCCATGCCCGCGGTGACCACCGGCTCGTTCGCGGCCAGGCCCTGGACAACCTCCAAATAATCATCATCCTGCAGACCGGCCTGGAACTGGCGCAGCTCGACCTTGCTCCCCTTGACCACCCAGACCTCGGCCGGCTCCTCGCGCACCAGCGCGCGCTTGGGTATGGCCAGGACATCGGGCTTGAGCGCGGTGATTATCTTCAGGCGCGAGAACATTCCCGGCTTGGCGCCCGGGGGCGGCTCCGGTACGACCACTTCCACCTTGGCGGTCCCGGTGCCGGCGTCCACCTGGGGAGAGATGATGGAAATGTTTCCGTGGTGGGCGTAGCCCGTGGTGTCCGCGTCCAGGGCGTCGATCCGGATGTCCACCACCTGTTCCGTTTTAAGCTTTTTCAACGCGGACTCCGTGACAAAAATGATCACCTTGTACTTGCTGATGTCGGCCACGGTGAAGGCCTTTTCCATGCCGCCCATGAACTGGTGGGGCTCGCAGCTCTTGGCGATCACCTCGCCGTTGATGGGCGCTCGCAGCTCGGTGTTGTTGAGCCGGAGCGCGTAGAGCTCCCGGTTGCTGCTGGCGTCTTTGTAAGACCTCTCGATCTCCTTGAACTCCTGGTCGGAGACCATCTTCTCCTTGTAAAGCTCCTGGTAGCGGGCGTATTTGTCTTTGATCAGTTCCCAGCTGGTCTGGGCCTGGCGATAGCTGAGCGATATCTCGTCGTCATCGATCTTGGCCAGCAACTGGCCCTTGCTCACCTTGTCGCCTTCCTTGGCGTAAACCGCTTCCACGATCCCGCTCTGCTGCGCGTAAACCTCGGCCTTCTCCAGGGGCTCCAGATTGCCGCTGACTTCAACCGTCTCCGCCATGGTGCGCCGCTCCGGGTTCGCGGCCTCCACGCTGATCGATTCAACCTCGGCCGGGCCCTTGTCCTTGTCACCCTTCATCCACTTGCACCCGGAAGCCAAGCCGCCGGCCAGGATAACCGCCACTGCCACCCTCAAACTTGTTCTAGGCATACTTTTCTCCGCGATTTATTTTAGTCCCCTATGATTATATATAATAAATAGAAGAGTTAAAACCATCGCCATGAAAATACCTGCTTTACTCCAAAAGCGCGATATTGGCCCGAGGGTTCCAATTCAGCGGCATTTGTTCGCGGGTTAACCGGTCCCGGAGATTATTTCAGGGCGTCGTCAAGCCAGTCGCAGATGCGCTGGTGAGAGACCGCGGCCGCGCCCACCTGGCAGTGCAGCTCCGCGCCTTCCGCGACCGTGAACACCAGCAGGTCCTTCTCGCATTTGAGGGCGTCGTAAAGCTCTTTGGCCTGGCCCGGGAAGAACTGCTCGGCCTCGGAATCGATCACCAGGGTTTTGCATTTTATTTTATCCGCGCAATCCTTGAGGTTGTATTGCCGGAGCTTTTTGTAGTATTCGGAAGGAGACCCCGCGTTGAATTTCCACATCCCGTCCTGGAGCGCCCAGCGCGCCTCGGGCATCTTCTTCACGCCCTCTTTCATCATGGCGTCAAATGCCGCGGGGTCCTTGTCGATGAACTCGACCATGAACGGCGGCATCCGCTTGAGCTGCGGCGCCGCGAAATCGAACACGCCCCCGTTGGCGATGCAGGCCGACAGGCGGCGCTCGAACGCCGCGGCCCGGGGGGCCAGGTAGCCTCCGAAGCTCACGCCCATCAGCGCCACTCGCCCCGGGTCAACCCCGGGCAGCTTGAGAGCGAAGTCGACCACCGGAGTCATCACCTTCTCCCAGTCGGGCCGGAAATACAGCTTCTGCTCCCTGACGCACCGTCCCTGGCCCGGGCCTTCGATGGTCAGGAAATGCCAGCCCCTGCGGTTGAATGCCGGGGCATGGCCCATGAACATCTCCTCGCCCGTGCCGTCAAAGCCCGTGATCGCGATCATCAAGGGCCGCCTGCCTGACCCCTCGGTGGTCGGGCTGAAATATCCGGGAAGGGTGACGCCCTCGTATGGGATCTCAAACTGCTGTCCGGGCGGGGAGAGCAGGGGCAGGGCTTTTTGGAAGGCCTGCCGGCTTTTGGCCGCGGTGCCCAGCGCGCGCTGGTCGTTGGGGTCTGCGTGCAGGAAAAATTCCGCGCTCCGGAAATAACTGCCGGCGCGCAGATAGGCCTCCCGCGCGCTCACCCTGCGGCCTTTGGCCAGGCAGGATTCCCCGACCGCGTAAATCCTTTCCGCGGTCGAGAGCCATTCCTTATACCAACTCTCGTCATCGCCCTCTTTGATGCGGTATGCGGTGTTCAGGCACTCGCCGATGTCGGTCCCGCCGTAATAGGCTCCGGCCAGGACGCGGATCAGTTCAAAGGAATAAGCGGGATCGTTAAAGATCAGCTTCACAACAGACCTCCTCCTTGGCTATTTGGGAATTCATATATGGGTAAATGATTATGGCGCGAACTGCAAGTCGTTAACCCGGACGGTGACGGTTTTGTCCCATTCCGCGGGCAGGTCATCGGCGCGCACTCCGAATTTCATGGTCGCGCCCGGCTTTAGCGGCTTGTTCTCATCCGCCGAGGTGCTCCTGCCCACCGCCACCGGGCGGAAGGATTTTTCCGAGACCGTATTCTTCTGGGCGTCGAGGAAGGAAATGACCACTTCCAGCATGTTCAGGGTGCGGTCGCCGGTGTTCTTGACCTCGGCGAAGACCGCCATGGAACCGCCGTAGATGGGCTCCACCCTGGTGCTGAGCACAACCACTTTCATGGTATAGGCCTGGGCCTCTCCGTATCCCGCCAGTTTTTGGTCCAGTTCCGCGATCTTCGCCGCGGCTTCCTGGTTGTTCGGGTCGATCACCAAAACTTCCTGATACTTGCCCTGGGCAGCCGTGTATTCTTTCGCGCGTTCCAATTCCCGGGCCTGCGCTTTCAAATCTTCTATCTGTTTATCCTTTTTCCAGTTCAGATAAACCTTCCAGCCGTCCTGCTCCTTGTACATCTGCAAGCTCTCGGTCTTGACGACCATGGGCAGCTTCTTGCCGCTGTACGCCCCGTCCACCATGCTCCTGACCTGCTCGACGCTCTTGCCCCATGAGTTCGAGGCGTCCCCGCCGAAAACATCCTTTGCGATCGCGGCCAGGTCCGGAGAGACGATTTGCACCTGGGCCACGGCCTGGGTTTTATCAGCCTTGAGGCTCATTATTTTATAGGACATTTTTTCCGACATTGCCTGCACCAGCGGGTTCCGGTCGTCGACCGACTGCACCAGGAATTTCTGGACGTCTTTGGAGGACTTGTCGTTTGAGGAAGCATAATCCCAGATTGTGACGAAGTCTCCGGAGATGGTCGCGTCCAGGAATTTGCCCAGGGCCGTTTTCGGGTCTTCGCACGCCATGATCAGCAGCAGTGCTGCGGCCGCCAGGATATTGATCGCAATTTTTGTCCCCTTCATTTCTCTACTCCCTTTTTTGCGCACTCGCATGTCACCCTGTTTCTCAAAGGCTCTTTCCGGAAGATGCCATCGAATGCTCAAGACCAACCTTACAAAAATAATACCAAAAATTCTTCCCAAGAGAAAATCAGCTCCGGGCCTGCCTTCCGGGCTTGAAAGAATTTCGAAAAAGGATATAATCCTTGACGGTCAAAATTAATTTGTGACGGGATGGTGAGGGAATAAATTATGGCTGTGATGCGCGAACCCATGACCAGGCATGGACATGAAAAAATGAAGGCGGAGTTGGAGCGGTTGCGTAGCGTGGAGCGCATAAAAATTTCACAGGAGATCGAAAAGGCGCGCTCCTTCGGAGACATTTCCGAAAACGCCGAATACCATTACGCCAAGGACAAGCAGGGGCATATCGAGGCCCGGATCCGTGACCTCGAAGACCGGCTCTCCCGCGCCGACATCATCGAGATCGGAAAGCTGTCCGGGGAGAGGATCACCTTCGGCGCCACCGTGGAGTTGGAGGAAATTGAGACCAAGGAAAAAGTGCGATATCAGATCGTGGGCAGCCTGGAGTCTGACCCGGAGAACGGCAGAATTTCCTACGAAAGCCCGCTCGCAAAATTCTTGATCGGCAAGGAATTGGGAGACGATGTCATCATCAAGGTGGGCAAGGGCCAGAAGACCTACGAGATCTTGAAAGTGGAATTCGTCGAATAAAATCCGCGCCCGCCCAGTCCAAGAATATACTCACCGCAAAGGCGCCAAGAGCGCAAAGAAGAAAGATTGTTGTTTGTCGAATTCAATGTGCGAGCGGCTTCAGCCGTGATTAAAATTTTTCATTTTTTGCGAAATAACTTTTATCAAGAAAGAGTCAAAATTTTCCGTGCCGGCCTTTGCCCGAGCTGTATTTCGTTACGCCTTCAATAAGCTCGGGGCTTTTCAAGGATACCAGCCCGCGCCGGAACTCGTTCGTGAGCGCGGCATCCAGGTCCATGCCCGACTGCTCGTAAGCGCTCAGCCGGTCGTTGCGCATGCAGGTCTGCGGGAATTCCGCGATCTGAGCGGCCAGTTTTTCAGCTTCCTCGCGGGACTTGCCCTCATCCACGATCCGGTTGGCAAGGCCCATGGCGAAAGCTTCCGCGGCTTCCACCGGCCGGCCGGTCAGGATGATGTCCAAAGCCCGGCTCAGACCGATCAGGCGCGGGAGACGGATGCTGCCGCCGTCGATCAAAGGCACTCCCCAGCGCCGGCAAAAGACCCCGAACACCGCGCTCTTTTCCACCACCCGCAGGTCGCACCAGAGCGCGAGCTCCAGACCGCCCGCGACCGCGTAGCCGGCGACCGCGGCGATCACCGGCTTGGAAAGCGCCATGCGCGAAGGCCCGAGCGGGCCGTCGCCCGAAGGCTCCACCCGGTTGAAATCCTTTCCCGACATGATCGCCTTCAGGTCCGCGCCCGCGCAGAAATTGCCGCCCGCGCCGTAAAGCACCGCGGCAAAAGCGGAGTCGTCCTTTTCGAACTCGCGGAAAGCGTCGGCCAGGGCCTGTCCGGTCGGCCCGTCAATCGCGTTGCGGGCCTCGGGCCGGTCAATGATCACGGTCATCACCTTGCCGCTTTTTTCAATTTTTACCGCCATTTTTTCTCCTTGTTTTGCAGGGACTCCCAGTATTTTTGCAAAATTAAAAGGGCTTGACAAATGCCATTGCTTGCTGAAAAATCATAGTATCGGATGGGAACGCAGGCAAGGAGGAATTAAAATGACGGAGCTTGAAAAATTGATAAAAAAAATGCCCCCGGAAATCCGGGCCGAGGTCACCGCATACGCCAAGACCTTGATGAAAAAAACGAAGAAGGCCAAAGGCAAGCCGGAATTCAAGTGGGCCGGAGCGCTTAAAGACCTGAAAGATCAATATACATCAGTCGAGCTTCAACATTATATTTCCAGGTTGAGGGCCGGGGAAAAGTGAATCTGCTTATCGATGCCAACATTATTTTAGAGATCTATTTGGACCAGGAAAAGGCTGGAGAATCCCGCCAATTTTTGAACAGCTTCCGTGAGCACAAATTTTTCATGACTGATTTTTCCATTCATTCCATTGGAGTGATCCTGTTTTTTAGAAACAGAAAAGACGGATTCAAATATTTTCTTCATGATGTGCTAAGCCAAATGGATGTTGAAATTGCGGTCCTATCTCTTGAGGACATGAATAAAGTCCTGGAGGTCTCAGAAAATTATGGGTTGGACTTCGATGATTCCTGCCAGTATGTGGCCGCCAAAAAACACGGACTCACCCTGATCAGCTTCGACTCCGACTTCGACCGCACAGACCTCAAACGAAAAACACCCTCCCAGGTCCTGAAATAAGGGGTCCCGGTCCTTGCTCAGTTTTGGGCGGGGCGCCCGGAGGCCCATTCCCCGGGCTGTTGCGCAAGTATGAAGGCGTTGATGACCGCGACCATCACCCAGACCGCGTCAGCTATATGCAGTCTTTTCGAAAGGGTGGCGAAGAACACAAAAACGGATTCCAGCGAATAATATGAAAGCGAATTGTACATTTGCGTTTTCACCGGGTCATCTCCGGAGTACAGGTGCGCCAGAAATACAAAGGTGATGTATTTGCCGATCATTTTATCCAAGATCATTCAACATCAGGCGGATGAGCCTTGATATTTATTTTGTAAAAATATTTATGTCCTCGCGGTCGCTGCGGGGCCTTCCTGGAAAATACTTTTCCGGAAAATCCAGAGCGTTGCCGCGACCCCGGCCATGTAAAGAAATTCCGTGAGCTCCTCCCAGTTGCTGAACCAGAGGATGTTGTCCTGGTAGGAATAGAAAAGGACCATCCGGAAAAAACTGAACCCGAAAAAGCCCATGGCGATGGAGAAGAGAACTTTGGCGGCCGGCACGGGGTTCTTCTTCAGCCAGAGGACCAGGGCCGAAGCGCTGAAAAAGACCAGCGCGATCGCCGGGCAATACCTCAACTCGAAGATCTGGAAAATTTTGGCTTCCATAAAGTTGTAGGTTGTGCCCCAGATCACGGAGTTGTAAGAGACATTTTTCATTCCCGCGCAAAAGGGCATCAGGCAGAGGACTGCAAAGGCGGGCGCCAGGAACAGAAACATCCGCTGGAACCCGCAGGGCGCTTCCGCGTATTTGACGCAGGCGCGGCAGAGCTCCAGCCCCGCGCATTTCTTTTCCGGGTCGGAGTAGCGGACCAGCCTCAAGTCCAGGCCCTCAAAGAGCGCGAAGCCCGCGAACCCGAAGGAGAGCACCATCCCGTAGTTGTGAAAATATTCCAGGAGATAGGAAGCGTTGGTGAAGAACAGATAGTTGATCGCGCAGATGACTTCGCCGACGAAAAATGAGGCCAGCGCCCAGCGCAATGAAATCATGTCGAGCGATTTCAGCTTCCGGACCGCGACCAGAAGCGCGAAACTGAGCAAAATGTAGAGCGTCTTCACCACAAAAGAGACGAACACCAGCATCCACTG
>Ga0315287_10004188_pt1 | contig 14018 bp, 11 predicted proteins | sample YL17G11_0_MG_FD_205037 | JGI IMG/M metagenome (GOLD analysis project Ga0315287, IMG submission 205037) | Sediment microbial communities from Yellowstone Lake, YNP, Wyoming, USA - YL17G11_0 | ecosystem: Environmental > Aquatic > Freshwater > Lake > Sediment | place: USA: Wyoming | collected... | reverse complement strand
CCTCTATCTGAGCATTCGGAGGGATGCACGAAGGAGCACCGATAAGATCAGGTAGGGTTGTAATTGTGGGATTAAGAGAGGGTATAGACGGTTCGGTGACTGTTGCCGTATATGTTGGAAAAGCAGGAATAGTATCGGTCGGTTTCAATTCTGGGGTGTTAGTAAACACCAAAATTGGATTGGCTCCCGAGTCTTTCAGATTAAGAGGCTGTGAAAGGACTATCGTGGATGTTGGTTTTATCAAGAAACCAAGTGCATTGATCCCTAAATATAAGGCAACCAAGATGAGACAAAATTCAATAACGCCAGCAAAACCAATCAGGATGATCACGCCTAATCGGGTTTTCCGTTTGGTTTGAGTTGGAATGGATGATTTGGTTGTGGGTGCAGATTGAAGCTTCTTCAACCGCGCTTTCGCCTGTGAGCTATCAGGCATTATCTTCAAGACTTGGTTTAGGCAATAAATGATTTGCTCCTTTTCTTCAACAACGCGACTCAACATATACCAGGCTTGAGCATTACCAGGCTCTTTCCTTACCACCTGGGCTAGTATCTTCGTTGCTCCGGCTTTGTTTCCGGATTTTGCTTCAGCAATAGCCTTTTCAATAAGCTCTGATGATGTATTCATAAACCATCACATAGACAAGTGACAAATCACACCTCTAATTATCGCGAAATTGATCCCGATTATAAGGTGTTCGTAATCCCCTCCGTTGTCAGCTTTCCTGCGGTGTTCGGTCAGGCGATGAGCTGCATCAGGATGTTAGGATTCTCTTGTAACATCCGATAGAATCCATCCCGTTTATCCTGTTCATCCTTGTTTACCTGCCTTTGATGACCAAGATTCACAGCCTTCCCGCAGAATTTGCATTATACTTATTCAAACGGCTAAAAGAAATTACCGGGTGAATTTTTCCTGTATAATCATATTGGAAGTGGAGCATGTTAAAGACCCAAGATCTGCAAATCCTGCAAGTGCTGAAACAACGCATCCAGTCCGTGACCCCGGTCAAACAGATGGTTGTTTTTGGCTCCCGCGCCCGCGGCGATTCCATGGAAGACTCTGACCTGGATGTATTCATCGAACTACCTTCTCTGACCCCTGGCTTACGGCAACAGATTCGCGAGATTGCCTGGGAAATCAGCTTCGATTATGGGATCATTATTTCTACATTTTTAACTTCCTCTGCCTCTCTTGTCGATGGTCCGCTGGCTGCCAATCCGATTCTACGCGCCATCGAACTGGAAGGAATCGCTGTATGACCCAAGATCCTTCAGAGCAGTTGATACAATATCGCCTCCAACAAGCCAACGAAAGTCTCAAAGAAGCGGATACCTTATATCAGGCAAGCTTCTGGAGAGGAGCTGTCAACCGGGCATACTATGCTATGTTCTATGCAGTACTGGCATTGACGGTTTTACGCCAGGAAGTAACTTCCAAGCATAGCGGCGCGATTACATTCTTCGATCGAGAGTTCGTCAAATCGAAGATTTTCCCCACCGAATTGTCGAAATCACTCCATCTGGCCTTCCAACGACGGCAGGAGAACGACTATGGGGAGGTGTTTACAGTAAGCCAACAAGAAGCCCAGCACGCCTTAAAGGATGCCCATACCTTTGTAACCGCAATAAGACAGTACTTCGAAGGGAGTGCAGGCAACACAGACAAAGATAGTTCAGGAAAGAGGAACGCGTAACCTTCATCAGGCCAAAGCATTACTCGCCCTGTGGAAGAACAAGCGTCCACCTCTCCAATTCCTTCAAGATCCACTCTCCCATCTCGCGGCTCTCCACCCCGCTGATCCCCAGCGCCTCTCACTCGTCGGGTGTTGTGCGGTCGGCACTGGCATTTGCTCGTCGTGTGGTTCTTATCACGTTTTTCACCCTTGACAGAACAGAACATATGTTCTATTTTACCATCATCCCCTGCTCCTAACATCCCCCATATCGGAAGAGCCTCTCCTCCACGTCCCCTATCCCTCCGAATTGTTTCTTTTTATTTATTTTTCCGGAACAATTCACTCAAAAAAGCTCGCTTACTTTGTGGAGGAACCCTCTCGATCAGTTATAATCTTGAGTGCTCGCCACATCCCAACCCTGAGGAGCCCATGACCATCACCTACCGCCTCTACCGTCCCTCCGACGCAGAACAGGTGAACGACCTGGCACACAACGTCTTCAACCTGGCCCCCTTCTCCGCTGAGGTGTGGCAGCACATGGAAGAAGGCGAGCATGTCACGGTGGTCGCCGCCGAAGGTGACAAAATCGTCGGGGCCATCCCCTTCGATCTGCGAGATTTCCTCATCCGCCCCGGCCTGAGTATCCGCAGCGCCTGGGCCCACATGGTCTGCGTGGATGCCGAATACCGCAGCCGGGGCATCGGGTCGGGGATGATGAAGCTCGCTCGCGTGCAGCTCGCTGGCGAGCAGCTCGCCGGCCAGCACCTGCCCCGAATTTGCGAGGCCATGTTCGTCTATACAGGGTCCGAAGGCACTGCACCCTACACCTTCTACGAGAAAAATGGCTTCGTCGACCTGCACTACAGCCGCTTTTTTACGCTCACGAACCCGAAGGCCAATGCTCCTCTTGATGTCGAAGTGACGCCCTACGATCCTGCTCGGATCGGCGAAGAAAACCTGTATGCGGCTTTTCAAAGGGCCTATCAGGACTATGCAGGTTTCCCCGTACATTACCCAGGCTACTGGCAGCGTGCCATCGAATCGATTATCTACATCGAGATCCCGACCGAATTCTATATCGCCACGCTTACCCAGGAGACAGAGCTGTCCGGCTACGCTGTTTTTGGCTTCATCCGGGGTCACGCCACGCTCCTGGAATTGGCCGCCGGCCCGGCTGAGCCTGGCCTGATCGATAAGCTTTTACAGGCAGTGATCGCCGCTGCAGCGGCCAGGGGCGTCGAGATGGTCAATATGCTGGCCTGTACCCACCACCCGGCTGCCTCCGCCCTGCTCGAACTCGGCTTCCAGCCCGATCGGCGGGCGAACGCCGAGGTAGTCGCCGGCGTGGTCTTGGAATTCGACCGGCTGTGGATGAAGCTGACTCACGCGAACCCTCCCTTTGGCCTGGAAATCTTGACCCCCTCCCGCACCCTGAAGCTGCCCGGCCTGGGAAAGCCGATCACGCTCGAAATGAAAGAGTCTACCTTGCAGCGCTTGTTCTTATGCCGTGAAGATTTACCCGCCGCTCTCGAAACAGAACGGATCACCTCCCCAACTCTCGATCTGCCGCTGGAAGCCTTGCAGACGATCTTTCAGCCGGCGCCTTGGGTCTTTCATTGGCTCGAATGGATATAAAGACATGGAACTGTGTATCTTCCCGTCAAAAACAGAAATGGCTGTTGCCGCAGCCGAACGCGCCGCCTGGCTGATCCAGGAAGCAATCCTCACTCACGGCGAAGCCAATATCATCCTGGCAACCGGCGCCAGCCAGCTTGAGATGCTCTCCCATCTCGTCACCCAGGAGGTTGATTGGTCGAAAGTCACCGCTTTTCACCTGGATGAGTATACCGGCCTGCCTCTCTCCCACCCAGCCAGCTTCCGCAAGTACCTGAAAGAGCGCTTCGAAGACAAGGCTCCAGGCTTGCGCAAGTTTCACTATGTAGATGGAGAAGCTCCGGATGGTCTGGCCGAATGCCAGCGCTTAGGAATGCTGATCGGCAGCCTGCGAGTCGACCTGGCCTGCATTGGCATCGGAGAGAACGGCCACCTGGCCTTCAACGACCCGCCGGCCGATTTTCTGACCGAAGAGGCTTACATCGTGGTCAACCTGGATGAAGCCTGCCGCCGCCAACAGGTGGGCGAGGGCTGGTTTCCAGACTTGAAGGCAGTGCCTCGCCAGGCGATCTCCATGAGCATCCGCCAGATCATGAAAAGCAATGCCATTGTCTGCACGGTGCCCGATGAGCGCAAGGCGCAGGCGGTCAAGAAAACGGTGGAGGGTCCGGTTACCAACCGGATACCCGCTACGATCCTTCAAACCCACCTGCGCTGCTGGCTGTTCATGGATGAGCCTGCGGCCTGCCAACTGAGTCACCGGCCTAATGTGCGTTGAGCTGACCGTTCCGGGTTTTGTGGACTTGCAGGTCAACGGCTTTATGGGGATTGACTTCTCCAGCCCTGACCTGACCGAAGAGTCTTTTCTCCGGGCCTGCCAGGCTCTCCTGCAAAAGGGTACGGCCGCCTTCCTGCCGACGATCATCACCTCGCCTCTCGAGGTCTACGAACGCAACCTGCCCGTGATGGCGTCTGTGATCGCCCTCCCAGAATTCCAGGGGCGGCTTCTCGGCCTGCACCTGGAGGGGCCCTTCATATCCCCTCAACCGGGCGCGGTAGGGGCGCACAACCCTGCCTGGGTGCGCCCGCCAGATCTCAACCTGCTGAGGCAGCTCAACCGATGGGCCGGTCACTCCATCCGGCTGGTCACTTTAGCGGCTGAGCTGGAGGGGGCAGATCGCCTGGCCCGCCTGGCAGTTGAACAGGGCATGCTGGTCTCGCTGGGACATACGCTGTTCAGCCCGACCGATCTCGACCGTTTATCCCAGGCCGGTGCAGCGGCCCTGACCCACCTGGGGAACGGCCTCCCACAAATGCTGCCCAAGTTTGCCAACCCCCTGTGGGCCGGCCTGGCCGATGACCGTTATACAGCCATGTTGATTGGCGACGGCCACCATATCCCAGACGGTGTCCTCCGGGCGATGGTACGCGCCAAGGGGATCGCACGCACGATCGTCGTCAGCGATGCAGCCCCCGTAGCCGGACTGCCACCAGGCAGATACTTCACTTTGGGCAACGACACTATCCTGGAAGAGTCCGGCCGTCTGCACAACCCTACTAAAGGCTGCCTGGTTGGTTCCAGCGCCACGCTCCTGCAGTGCATGAACCACCTGGCATCTTTGGGCTTTCTCTCCTTGGAAGATATGCTGGCGATCGGTTTTTACAACCCGCTGCGGTTGATCGGTGTCAATCCTGAGCTGATCCCTCATCCCGACAACAAACTCTACTTTGACGATAAGCTCCGTAAGTTTTACATCAAGAGCGAAGAACCTGACGATTCGTAGCCGCGGCCTGACTCTGGTCAGAGTGCAGCCGGTACAGCTTTCCCAAGAGCCTGATTAAGCCAGTCAAAAGCAGCCGCTTGCATCTCCAGATCGAATTTGTGCGGTCCTGGATAGAACTGTCCGGTATACGCTTCGGAATGACCCTCTCTCTGGTAATGCCCTGCGATGCGTTCGTGAGCGTTTTGCATGCCCTGAGGGGTAAAGAGGTTATCTTCCTGGTCATACTGAACGAGTAAGGGCAAGGGGGCACGGCTGGCGGCAATATCCGGCCAGTCGCCAAAGCGCGCCCAGCCGTGAGGGAACAACATCCAGGTGTGGCTGTATACATTATGATCCAGCAACCCGGCATAGGTACTCATCAGGCCAACGATCACCGCCGCCCGGATTCCTTCGTGCGTTGCCAGCAGCAGTGCCGAGCGATTCCCGCCTCCCGAAAGGCCAATACAGCCCATGTTTTGTGTGTCTACTTCTGGCCTCGAAAGCAAGTAATTCAAGGCCACCCGATCCTCATAGCAGACCACGCCTGCCATGGTGGTACCCAGCAAGGCGCAGTACTTCTCGATCAGATACTCGTGCTGCGAAGCCGCCTCGTTGTACTCCTGGACTTCCGGCGGGGTGAACCCATCGGGCGGCCATACTCTCATCACCGTCTGGGTAAGCTGGTGGATGCCCTCCGGCATATCTTCCAACCGGAAGCGGCGGCTGCCCCACAGAAAGGTGTCGTGGATCAGCACCACAAAGCCTTCTTTGGCCAGGGCGTTGGCAAAGGCCCGGTTCCCATAGCAGGTTTCCCGATAATTGCCCAATACCGGGGGCGGCGCATCGGGCCCATCGGCAATCTTCTCTTTGCCAAAATACTTGAAACCACCGTGGTCGTGCAGCGCCACGATCCCCGGCAGAGGCCCTTTCGCACCGGCTGGCCGGAGAAGGTAGGCGTGCGTGCGCGGGCCATAACCCACGCTCCACGAGACTTCTTCCCCCTGCAAGCCGTCGCCTTCCCAGCCCCGTTCCACCTGTACGTTGAGGGGAACTTCAGGCCCCTGGCAGAAACCCAGCACATCCCGCAGCTTAAGGCGGGTCTCAAAACCTGGCTCCGACAAGGGATAGAGTGAACGCTGGCGCCTGGCCGCCTCTACCCAATCGCTAAAAATCCCTAAGTGCTGGTATTCCATCTTTGATCTCCAATGGGTTCACAAATCCATCCTCGATTCTCAGGCAGAGAAGTAATCCTCAAAAGTATCGATAAAGAGGTACGCATCGAAAACGGGTTGAAGATCCTCTTCCCGTTCCTGGACGAGCCTTTTGATCTCTCTCCACAACAGCCGCACCTGGTCTTCCGAACCGGCTGCCCGGGCTGATAACAGGCGAAAGTAACGCCGCATCAGATCAGCATGCACCTGCAAGTAGAACCAGGAACGCGCCTGGCAGCGGTCTGGCAGCGCCAGGTTGCGCTCGATAACCGGCGTAAAATCATCGATTGTCTTCAGGGCCTGCTGGATCTTAGCCTGTGCGTCTGGATCGACCGGCAGTGCTTTCTCACGCACGGGAACAACATCCTGAAGCGCGGAGAGTGAGGTCAGGTATGCTTTACAGGGTGACCAATCAGGGCCGAAGGCAGCAGCAAAGTATTCATCTACCAGATCATCGAAGGCCAGTGCATCATTCCAAAGCGTGCGGCCCATCGTATACATGACCAGGCCGGTCGGGAAAAAGATGCGCTGGATCTGGCAGCTCACATAACCGCTCAATCCCAACTTCTTCAAGTTTTTAATGTCCGTGCTGAGCAGCCGGGCCAGAAAGATATGGTCGGGATCGCAGGTGTACGTGCCGGACTGCATCAGATGGTAATCGAAAATGAAAGAGTCAGCGTTGAAGAGTGCCTGCCAACCACGCAGGAAAGCCAACTGCTCATCGTTGTTATCGGAGAATATCAGTTGATTGCGCACATAGGGTGGCAGCGGGTAGCTCATATCCTGTGGGAATAAGGGCTTGCGATAAGAACGCGTGATGGGCGCAAACATCAAGATGAACCGCTCTGGATGCTTGATCCGTTCCACTTGGGGAGGCCAAAGCAGGTCAGCATAAGCCAGGAAAACCACCTTGCCGGGAAACCCAACCTGCGCCAAAGCCTCGTCCAGCTCGTTGAGCAGGATGACATAGTAATCGGCGGGGCGCATTTTCCGGCATTCCGGGCACTCGCACTTGTTATTGAAGCCATCATCCAGCCAGAAGTGCAATGCCTGGATGTTCTGGTGAGCCTGCACATATTCCACCACACCCGCTACAACCCGTTGGCGCACCTGCGGGTTGGAAAAACACAGGCTGGTGATCAGCGGGATGTCGTGCCACATCTGGCGTTTTCCGTTCACGAGGGCCAGGCTGTTGACCACCTCCTCCGGCCAGTCCTGCACCACCGGGTCCCAGCCCAGGCCGGGGATGCCAAATGCCTCGCAGGTCCAGCCATGCCCCACCGCGTGATAAAGCAGGCCCCGTTTTTCCAGCTCGGCTTCGATCTGGCGGGTGAACGTGCGTGCCTGCTCGACCGTACACTCGTCCGGCTTCAAGAATGGGTTATACCTGTGAGAATACCAACGCTCAAAGAAGGTGTGACCTTCGCGGAATTGCATGAAATACCCCGAAAAACCGACTTTCGGCATCCAGTCGATGACATCCAGCACGTTTTCCAGGCTGACCGCCCCTTCGATGCAGATGGCGCGATGACGGTAAGAGGGCTGTTCCGCCAGGTGAACGGTAAGATCAGACAGATTTGTGTGAGGGATATACTCCCCCTCATCTCCCGGCCGCACCCAACGACAGCCAGCTTCGGTGAGGAAGCGGTAAACCGCCAGCAGAACGCTGCGGCCATGGATGCCAGCGATGACCCCCTGACCGTTTTGGACCTGAACGAAGATCCCATCCTCGAACTCCGAGGTTTGCCCTGGAGCAGCAAGACCCGGAAAATCTTCGATCATACCAAGCCAGAAGCCACCCTGGCCAGGTTGGAAAGCTGCTTCGGTCCCCACCACCACCTGGCTGCCGGTCATTTTACATAAGTACCGGCTCAACTCTTGTGCAGCAAAGGCGGCGACAGAGTCGCTGCCAACAAGGTAGACAAAGAAAAGGTAAGTTTTCACATCCATAGAAGCTCCTTTCGACCTGTTATAGACAGGTCCTTTCACTGATTATATAATCCAATCAGAGATTTAAGCAACCAAGAAATCCGATTTGAACCTTTACGCGGAGCGATCTTGATGAAGAATGGTTACACCCTTTTGGGGGTTTTGGCCATCCTGTTCTGGAGTTCGACGATTGGCCTCTCGCGCGGGCTGACCGAACAGCTTGGAGCACTGACCGCCGGGTGCATAATCCACACTGCGGCGGGATTGTTGGGGCTGGCAGTGATCGCTGTCCGCGGACGGAGTACCCAGGTATTATCCCTCTGGCACCTGCCTCGCCGGTATCTCCTGGGCTGCGGCTCTCTGATGGTCACTTACATCATCCTGCTGTACCTGTCGTTAGGATGGGCGCAAAACCATGCCCAGGTGATCATCGTTGGCCTGATCAACTATCTCTGGCCGGCATTGACGCTGCTGTTTTCACTGCCCATTTTAGGCCATAAAGCGAACGCCTGGCTGCCGATTGGCAGCTTGTTGGCACTCTCAGGGATTGGCATGGCCCTGTTCAGCGGGCAGGAGATGGCCTGGTCTGACCTGCGCGGCGCCTGGCTGCCGTACCTGCTGGTCTTGGTGGCGGCGGTGTGCTGGAGCCTGTATACAAACCTGGCCAAACGCTGGCTGGGAGACAGAGACGCCAACGGCGTGGCCCTGTTTTTGCTGGCGGGTGGCTTGGCACTGGGCGCGCTGCGCCTGTTATCCCCCGAGACTTCCACCTGGAGCCTGCCAACACTCGCCAAACTGGCTTATGTGATCCTCTGCCCGGCTTTCCTGGCTTATACGTTCTGGGATGTGGGCACGCGCAAAGGGCAGATGATCACGCTGACGGTCCTGTCTTACTTTACCCCGCTGCTTTCCACCCTGATCTCAGTCGTGGTGCTGGAGGCACCGACCAGCCCGGGACTCTGGCTGGCAGCAGGGATGATCGTGATTGGGGCGGTGGTGAGCCAATCTGGCATTCGAAAATAAATGGCGTCTCCCTCGAAACCAGGGAATGAGCCCCTTCAAATTGCTGCTCATTCCCTGGCTGCCTGATTCCTACCTGTGCAGGCTCTTCCAGTAGGCCAGGTCCTGCTCATCCTGGTCATCCAACAGGGCGGGGTGAACATCGGGGATGAGCGGGTGACCGAAGGAAGTCCACAGCTCCGCAGCCAGGCGGCGCGGCTGCACGTGCACACCCATCCGGGCAAAGTACTCACTCACCCGCAGCAGATCGCGTTCGAAAATCCGGTAAGCACTGCGGTTCTGCCCTGGGGCGATGGCCTGGGGAAAATCGATCAGGGTAATCTCTCCCGCCCAGTAAAGGATGTTGTAGGCAGAAAGGTCGCCGTGTACACGGTCGCAGGAGAGCATGATCTTGATATTGTGCAGGAGGCGCTTATAGAGGCAGCGCGCTTCGTCGCGGGACAGATGAACCGAGGTCAGCGTCGGGGCTGGCACCTGCTCATCGCCCACGTAATCCATGAGCAGGGCGTTATTGTCGCTGGCATAAGGACGGGGCACGTCGGCGCCAGCAGCATGCAGGAGCTTGAGGGTGTTGAACTCATGCTCCAGCCAGGAAGTGTGCAGCAGCTCGAGGCCGTAGGTGGTGCGCTTGCGCATGGCGTGCAGCTTACCACCATCGAAGATCACGTTCCCATCGCTGTCCAGGTTCTCACGGCCCTCGCGATACAGGTGATCGTTCTTCAGGTTGCGCAGCTTACGCGGCCGGTATACCTTGGCAGCCATGTGCTGGGCTGTCACTCCCGGCCCGCTGGTACACAGGTATACGTTGGCCTCCTTGCCGCCCTTGACCAGGCGCAGCACATCCTCGATCCAGCGCTGCTCGTAGAAAGCCCCCAGCGACTGCATCAGCCACTCCCGCTCGTGGCGGGAGGCATGGTAGGTGAAATCAAAGCTCTCCGCTCCATCGCTCTGAGCGATCAAGGCCCGCAGCTCGGCCTGCTCTTCGAGCAGCTCCTTGGGGATGTGGCGGGTGAGGGGGCGAGGGGGTTTGGCAGGCTTGGGATCATCATCCTCTTTCAGCTCCTGCCACCATTCAGGTAAATTCTTCTTGCTCATTTTCAGTAAGGCTCCGGTTCGAAATCCCAGACAAGTTTATTCGATAAGAAAAAGCGCCCAGGGCGTATGCCTGCGCGGCTGGCGCTTTTTCCCGGCAAGCAAAAGGGTGCGACCGGAGTTAAACCAACAGCCACGAGGCCGAAATGCGCTCGTGGCTGGTAAGCAGCTTGAGAGACTGGACTGATCCGGTTAACCGGCAGGCAGGAGGCGCATTCCAACGCGGGTAGAGAAAACCCTTCTCATGATGACTGACATGTTTGTGCGCCTCCTTTCCTGAAAGGATAAAATCTTGTAGTTTACGAAGGAAAGTTTACCAGCCTGAGGCGGAAGCGTCAAGAGCCGTATTATGACCCTGGGACAACAGATCAGGATTCTGGCGGGTCATTGCTTCTCACCCCGCGCCAGGGATTGGCGACCCCTCTCTCCCTCACCCCGCTGCTGAGTACAGCGGTGCCCTCTCCCGAGGGGAGAGGGGAATATCTCTGTCCACTGGCGAACCCTCTTCCAGGGGGAGGGGAAAAGTTCACTATTCCCGAGGGAATGGGAAAATAACGGGATTACGTATACCACTCTGCGTGATATTTTTCGACGGTGCAGAGGAAGGCGCGCAGGACGGGAGCATCAAGGTGACCAGCCCGAGCATACATCTGCTGGTTGTCTGAGGACACTTGCTGAGCCGTCCAGCCAAAGCGCGTGACGGTGGCGTCGTAACCGTCGGCGAGGTTGACGTTCTGACCCTCAACGGTAAGTTGCCCATATTTCAGCCCAACAGGATAGCCCGAGCCATCGACGGACTCCTGGTGTTGGGCGGCGCAGACCAGACCAGTGGGGAAGAGCGGCAGGACGCTCTCTAAAAAGCTTCCTCCGAGCGAGGCGTGGGTACGGATGAAAGGCATCGTGACCCCCAAAGGCAAGCCCTGGGCGATGAGGGCATCGAACAGGTCGCAGACAAAGACCTTGCCAATGTCGTGGAGCAGGCCGCCCCAATGGATTTCATGGATTTCCGGTAGCGATAACCCGAGCTCTCCGGCAATGGCGGAAGCAATCTGGGCGACGCGCTCTGAATGCCCGCCTTCCTGTGGGAACCAGGCCTGCGATGAGGCGGTCTGCCAGACGGATTGGAAGAAAAGCTGGCGGAGGGATTCGAGAGCCTTCCCATCCAGGTGGCAGGCGGGCTTGCCAAACAGATCGTGCGCAGAGGCTAGCAGGTCTGTGAAGGCAGATGTTTTTACTTCTTCGGCGAGGAGGGGGATGTAGGCGGGAAAAGGCAGAGCGGCGAGATGGTTGTATTTTGGGGGATCGGCGGCGTAGAGAGCCAGGCCGCGGGCGGTGATGGTGCGGGAGGACTCGGCGAGGAGCTGCTGGAAGGCGAGGTAGGTGGGAGCCTGGCTGTGCTCGGACATAGAATACGTTGATTGTATCACCGGCAAAGGAACTATAATGGCTCAGCGAGAATCGATGAATTTACACCAATCTTCACGAATGGATCGATAAAGAGGACCTTTGATGAATACCTTCTCCCTGACCAACGAAAGCCTGGCCTTAAAATTTGACCGGGATAGTGGAGCGCTGACCGGCCTCACAGCGCTAGAAAGCGGCTGGCAGATTTTGAACCGGCCGCAGTTGGGACTTTCGTTCCAACTGCTGGTGCCGCTGCGCCAGGCCCAGGATTGGCACCAGCCCGCAGGGCCGCGCAACAACGCGGTGCTGGGAGAAAAACAGCGCCTGGCTGATCTGGAAATCGCTGCGGACGGGCGCTGGGCTGTGTTCGGTTGGGAGGGTCTCTCTTCAGAGAGGGGAGGCAAGCTGGCAATCCGCTTCAGGCTGGAGGTGAGGCTGACCGACCGGCAGGCAATCTTTACGCCCACGGTGGAGAACCATTCGCCATACATCATCGAAAATGTGTACTGCCCAACCCTGGGCGACCTTCAGCCGCCGGCAGGGGCAGAATGGCTGCGCAGCTTTTTTTACAACTACGGCACAGCCACCGAATGCTCCCTATGGCCTACCTTTCAGAACACGCGCGGCTACTATGGGGTGGATCATCCCATCCAACTCGGCGGGCCAGCGGCCTGCGGGGCGCCGACAGCGCCATTCATCCTGCTGCGCTGTGCCAGCCAGGGGTTATATATCGGCGTGAACGCTCCCAGCGCAGAGTTGGTGGCATGGCAGACGGAGCTGCGCCCGGGATACGGAAGCTCGATCGACAGCCGCCTCCCTGAGAGGCTGACGATCTCAGGGAAAGAGGTTGCCACCCGTTTTGCAGCCGTGCAGGTACCCTACATCCAGCCGGGCGAAAGCCGTACGCTCACCCCGATCGCGCTGGAGGCCTTCCAGGGTGACTGGCAGACGGGGGCAGAGATCTACAAGCGCTGGCGTTCCTCGTGGATGAAACCAGCGCAGCCTCCAAAATGGGCCAGCGCGCCGCACGCCTGGCAGCAGGTGCAGATTAACTCACCGGAAGACGAGCTGCGCATCCCCTTCCGTGAGCTGGTGAAGACCGGAGAAGAATGCGCCCGGCATGGGGTGCGGGCGATCCAACTGGTGGGCTGGAACGACGGCGGGCAGGACCAGGGCAACCCCACCCATGACCCGGACCCACGCCTGGGCACGTTCGAAGAACTCAAAGAGGCGATCCGGCAGATCCAAAAGTTGGGGGTGAAGGTGGTGCTGTTCGCCAAGTTCACCTGGGCCGACCGGGCAACGGAACGCTTCCGCAACGAGCTGGAGCGCCTGGCGGTTAAAGATCCTTATGGGGACTACTACCATTATCCCGGTTACCAATACCAGACGGCGACGCAGCTCCTGGACATCAACACGAAGCGCCTGATCCCGATGTGCTTTTTGAGCGAAGAATACCTGCGCCTGTGCGAGGAAGAGTTCCAGAAGACCCTCGACCTGGGGGCGGACGGGATCCTGTTCGACGAGTGCCAGCACCACGGCCCGGCGCTGCTGTGCTTTGACCCCTCCCACGGGCACCGCTCCGGCGCGCCGGTTTACGCTAACGACCGCAAGCTGATCGAGAACTTCAGACGGCTGGCACGGGAAACCAACCCGGAGTTCCTGTTCGCAGGCGAGGCCTGCTACGATTGGGAGATGGAAGCCTATCACCTGGCCTACTTCCGCACGGAAAACAAGCAGCATATCCCGCTGTCGCGCTACCTGCTGCCAGAGGGGCTGTACATGACAGCGGTGACAGGCTTCAACGACCGGAACATGCTCAACCAATGCCTGCTGTACCGCTATATCATCAGCTACGAGCCGTATAACTTCAAGGGACGGCTGGAGGATTTCCCGCTGACGCTGGAGTACGGCAAGAAGATGGATGCGCTGCGGACCGAGCTGGGCGAATACTTTTGGGAAGGGGAGTTCTGCGATCGGCAGGGGGCGGAGGTGACCGTCGATGGGCAGCCTCACCACCCCTACGCGGTGTTCACCAACCGCCAGAACGGGAAGCGCGGGGTGGCGGTGGCGAACTACAATGAGAAGCGGACGGTCACATTGGCTGTGCGGCTGACGGATGGGACAGAACTGCTGCGCTACCGGACGGTGGATGACCCAGAATGGAAGAGGGTGGAGGGGGGCGTGGTGCTGCCGCCGTGTTCGGCGGGGGTGGTGGTTTAGTCAGGGCCGGTGAGTACATCGGGGCCGGTGAGTACAACGGGGCCGGTGAGTACATCGGGGCCGGTGAGTACATCGGGGGGTCG
>Ga0315287_10004186_pt1 | contig 14025 bp, 9 predicted proteins | sample YL17G11_0_MG_FD_205037 | JGI IMG/M metagenome (GOLD analysis project Ga0315287, IMG submission 205037) | Sediment microbial communities from Yellowstone Lake, YNP, Wyoming, USA - YL17G11_0 | ecosystem: Environmental > Aquatic > Freshwater > Lake > Sediment | place: USA: Wyoming | collected... | reverse complement strand
GGCAGTTTCACCGCTTCCCCGGGGCCGAGCACGCGGGGCAGCGCGCCCAGCAGCATGAGCGGATTGCGCACGGCCACAGCAGTGTCTGCGGAGCCATAGGCTCCTTGATAACCGGCAACAACCATGACGCGCACAGAGCCCACATACTGCGGGATGTCAATCGTGTGTCTGTCGGTGGCGCCGCGCCGCAGGTGGAACGGACCGGCAAAGCGCACCATGGGCGGGAAGCGGTTGCCCCGTTTCTGGCCCGCGCTGGACAGCCCCTCGTCGCCTCCAATGGAGAGGAGCCGCTCAAGCTCGGATCCCCACGATCCGCACACCAGATCGTACAGATCCCACCACATCACACCCAGAGCCTCGCGCTGGTAGAAGTGCTTCCACAAGTCGGGCGTTTCAAAGCGCGTCAGGTCCAGCAACCCCTCGTCGACAATTGCGAGGGTGTAGGTCATGTCACGACCCTTCTCCTCGCGCACCGAAATCACCGCTTTACTTTCGGGCTTGAGCACAGCCGGGGCATCGATCACCGGCTTCAGCCTGGTCTGGGGATCCTGCACGCCTATCGGAATGACCCCGTACATGCGCATGGGCAGGTCATTGACCGTCTGCGCATACTTCTGGATGTAGAGCGCCGCGATGTAGGTGGTGGGCGCCATGTCTGCCTGCACATCAATGGGGACAACCGTCTGCTGGGCCTTGCTGTCAACCCAGAACCGTCGCAAAACCCGACTGCCGTTCTCCAGCGAGATCAGGATCCGGCCGCCTTCGCTGCTGGGCACGGTCAGTTGCGCTTTCTCACCAACCGAATACTCTTGTTTGTCGGAGGAGAATGCCAGGATGGTTGCTCCACCCGGGATCTCCTTTTGTGCACGGCCGGCCCACTGAGGCCAGTCCATGTAGATTGTGGTGCCGGTGGCGTGTCCGCCGTCCAAGTCAACTGCCCGCAGCAGGAAGCGGCCCCACTCCGGGTACGCGACCTTGAACTGCCAGGCGCCTTTGCCCTCGGGCACGGCAATGGTATCGCACGAGACGAGCTGGTGGTGCTGCGACGTCAGGTAGTCGGAGAACGACTCGTCTCCGCGCTCCCACCACCAGCGCCAGTTCACTTTGTACAGGCTCATCTGCACACGTCGGGCGCTTGTCGGAAGGCCGTGCGGAGTCACGCACACCACGTGCACAGTCTGTGCAGTATCGGTGAGAAGCATTCCACGGGCGCGGTCGCCGCGAGGTGGCAAGATGCCGATGTAACGCTTGAAGGGCGAGTATGGCATCACGAGCTTGTCCACGCTGAAGCCGCCACCTTCCTCGAAGACCCGGGTTCGGAACGTGGCCTGGAGCATTCCTGGGGCATCGTCGGCCGACACGCTCGTCTGGACGTCAGCAACGCCCTCAGCATTCACCGCGCCATCGAAGATCGTGTTGGTCTGCGCGGCGAAGGTGCGCACCGGGTCGTCGAAGATACAGTCTTTGTACCTCGAGAACGACGTCCAGGCACTCTTCACGGTCAACTCAACATCGGCCTTGAGGTTGCGGGCTGCGGCACCGGTGAGCCATCGAGACGTCAGTGTGCCGCGGATGTCGCCCCCGACGAGCGTGTCGGTCCCGAAATCGAGGCGCACCTTGAGCCGGTTGGGAACAACCATCTCGATCTTGAGGCCCTGCTCGAATGTCGCTCCACCGACCTTCACGCGAGCGGTGTAGTTGCCGGTAGGAGCATCAGGCGCTGTGGCAGTGCGGAAGTCGTAGAACCGATCGACTGGATTGGACCGCGTGAGAGTCTGCACGATCTGACCCCGCGGGTTGACAAGCTCCAGTGTAACCGGGTGATCGGCAGGTAGTGGATTTGCCTTGTCATCGAGCACGAACGTCAGGTACAGGGAATCGCCCGGCCGCCACACGCCGCGTTCGCCGTAGAGGATGCCCTTGAGGCCCCGCTGCACTGCCGCGCCTCCCACGTCAAATTGGCTCACAGGAAGACTCGAACCGTTGTCGAGTCGCAGGTACCCTTTCTGCCGCGCATTGTCGGCAACGCAGAGATAGGGCTTGCCGCTGCTGGTGAGCGCCACAGTAACAAACCCGTCGCCATCACTCCTGCCGCGACCGATGCATTGGTTCTGGTAGTTGAGCACCTGCACGTCAACGCCACTGAGCGGCTGGGCGGTTGTCAGGTCGGTGACCGAAACCAGCACCGTGTCGCTGGCGCCCTTCTTGGCGGAGAGGCCGATGTTGGATGCGAGGAAGTTGCGCGATGCGAATATCTTGTGGTCCCACGTATTGCGGTAGTACGACGGATGACAGGGGTTGTCCTGATTCTCCTGCCACTCGTGCCAGTCGTAGTCGTAGTCCTCGGCGTAGTCCCAGTAGCTGCTCTCGTTCTCCTGATCCTCGTTGTCCTCAGCAGTAGGACGACCCGCCGCCCCCTCTCGCAGTTTGAAATTCGCGGTATCGGCCAGTTCGCAGGGATACAGCGAGTACTCCCGTTTGAATCGCAACTCCATGCGATACAACGCGCCAGGCTCCTTGTTGACAAGCGTTGAAACGTCGAAGCCTGACCGTACCCACCGGTTCTGAGTGCTTGCGGTGGTGTTGAGCTGCACGGTTTGTTTGAACACCGTGCGCCCGACCCGCTGCAGCTCGTTGTTACCCTCAAGGTCATTGACTTGCAGGAACTGCGGGATATTGCTTTCGTATATGCGCACCACCCGCACATCAACGGCGCTCAGGTTGACAGCTTCGAAAGGAACAGTCAGTTTTGCGGCATCGGGCAGAATAACGCCCTTGCCCACGAAGCGCACCCCGGGCTTGATGCTCTCGATCTTCACATCCACCGTCACGGTTTCGGCGAAGCGCTTGCCTGCGATGTTGAGGATCCCCGGGTTGATCGCGCAATGAACCGTGCCGCCAATGCGTTTGGAGAAGTACACGCGGATCTCGTTGCCATCGACTGCCAGACGCGGCGAATCATCCTCGGTGAGTGTCACCAGTCCGGCAATATTCTGCCCCTTTTTGAGCGGATCGGAGAAGCGGATCGAGATGCCCTGCTCACCAGTTGTCAATGGCCGGCTGTCGATCACAGAGAACTCGCCCAATGCGGGAACATGGATGACCTCAGTGCCATGGGCGTCCGCGCCAATGGGCGCACCTTTCCACGACACCTGCAGCGTCGAGGAGTCGTCACCTCGCTCAACGCTGTCGATGCTGAAGGAGTGAATCAACCGGTCGACCTGGTGTTCCCATCGCAGAGTGAGTGCCCGACCCTTCTGCGTTGCCGTGACAAGTTCCTCGATCTTTCCTGCATCTTCCACATCGGCGGTACTCAGTTTGCCGGTCAGGCCATGCCACCGCAGATCGTCGTTGCGCATGGGTGAGAGCGCGCTGAGCGTCACATCGAGGCTCTGACGCACCACTGTGAAACTGAACTCGAACGTGCGCAGTTTCTCGGGAACCTTCTGGTACCGCGCTATCTGGAACGCGACCTTGTAGGTTCGGCCGTTCTCAAGCGGCTTGAGCGGCTTGAACTCGATGGTGTGATCGTCGACCCAGGCAACATCGCCCTTGACTCCAGGCGAAAGTGTCACCGGCGACCCGTCGATGGGCTTGTTCTGCATGGAATCCGCCGCAACTGCATTGCGCAGCACAATACGGATGCTTGCCTCCCGCGAAACCGCACCACTGGTGAAGGCAGTGACGTACGGATCCCACGTCTCCGCGTCGACTCCCTTGCGCGGATGCTTGCCCTGACAGGAGAGGCCGGCTATCGCGACGGCCAGACATGCGATCAGCAGTGCCGCAGATCGCACCGAAGATGCTTTCGTGCTTCGGCGGAGCAAGGAGGACGAGTCTGCCATGGTTCCATCCTTCGGTGCAGAGGTGAGTGTGGTGAGTCCGATCCTATCAATTTACACTGAGGCACGACCGCGAGACAACTGCCTCGATGAAGGCGGTGGCATCAAATTGACTGAGGAGAAAGTGACGAGCGCCGCACTGAGCCTGCCGAAGTGTTACGAGCAAGCGAGTTACGAGTTACGAGTGGGCGCAGGCTTCATCGAGGCAACCGCCAACTGGACCAGAAGAAACCGTCAGTTCCCACACCTGCGCGAATGCCCGCGGGTGTCGTCCCGCCCTGCGGGAGGAGCACCGAGTCTCCACTGCACGCCCGACGCGCCACACATTCGAGGGATCTCAGTGCGGCGACCGGTTTTGCCATCCAGAACACCTTGCTTGCCCAACTCCGAGTTCCCGGGCGCCTCAGATCCCCAGATCCTCGTCAATCAGAAACACCGACATGCGCGCACCGGCCGGTTTCCTGCGATGGATGGCCGTAACCGCGCAGATGCACTGCGGGGACAGGCAATCCTCGCATTTCCCAGTTGTCACGCACGGGGTCTTGCGCTGGTAGTGCTTGGCCAGTTTCACCGCAGCATCCTTGGCGCGTGTCATGGCCTGGTCCAGTGTGTCGACGATCTTGTTGCGGCCGATCAGGTAGATCACGTGCTGCGGTCCGAAGCAGGTTGCGGCGATGCGATTGCCGGTGCCGTCGATATTGACAATGTGGCCATCCATGGAGACAGCGTTTGCGGATGTCAGGAAGTAGTCGGCAGTGAGGGCGCTGCGCTCGGAAGCGCCAGCCTCTCCGGCAGTGTGCAGAAATACCGCGGAGGCGTGTTCCTGCATGGTTTCGGTGAGTCGCAGTGTCCGCAATGTCAGCGAACTGCCGACACCCACCGAATGCCCGCGGATGAGATCGTGTACTCGGTCAACGGCCACAGCGCCGGATGCGAGCACTTCGGCTTCGTAACCGCGCCGGGTGAGAGTCTTCGAGAGTTCGGAGAGTGGTTCCATGTCAGGCGGATCCTCCTTCGCGCGTGAACTGTTTGCGTCGCGGAAACCAGCAGCCCAAGGCAAACAGGGCTGCTCCCGGCAACGCAAGTACGAGGAAGATCGCAGCAGGTGGCCAGTGCCCCGTAGAGAGCTCGACAGAGCAGAACCCCACCAGGCCTGCAAGAGAGACCGCGCCTCCGACCCTCTCCCACCTGATGGCGCCGACGTTACCAAAGGCGATGCAGGCCATGAAGAGGAACCCGAGCTTCTCCGGGAGCGTCAATCGCAGGAGAGCTGTGGAGAGTCCGCCCTCGCCCACGAAGAAAAACGCCAGAAAGGCCAGCACCGCAAGTGCAAACCCGCGTGCGATCCAGCGCACGATGGCAACTACTTTCGAGTTGGCGCCCACATTGCCTCCTTGGTTGCGAATGGGTCTTGACGAATCCGACGATGCCACCCCAGCACACAAATCAATACCGCTCCCACCGCACAACATCATCCAACGACCGCCGCTGCTGCGCAGGCTGCGGCTGCGCCGGATACCCCAGCGGCGTCATGAGCACGGGCTCAATGTTGAACGGCAGACCCAACGCCTCCCTCGCCGCCTTCTCGTTGAACGCGCCAATCCAGCACGTGCCGAGATCCAGAGCAGTGGCTTGCAGGATCATGTGGTCCATGGCAATGGCCATGTCAACGTCGCCATATTTCTTGGCATCGCTGCGTTTCCACGCGCGTTCGTTGTCGCAGCAGACAACGATGATGGTCGGAGCATTGACAAACCAGTCTTTGCCATACGCGGCTCGAAGGCGTTCCCGGCCCTCTGGCGTCCGCACAACAATGAAGGTCCACGGCTGAAAGTTGCACGCTGACGGAGCGCGGCGTCCGGCGTCGAGCACGGCTCGCAGCTTGTCATCCTCGACAGGACGCGGTTCATACGCACGCACAGAGTAACGCTTGGAGATGAGTTCGGAGAAGGTCATTGGTGGCTCCTTGAAGAGAGTGAACAGTGATCGGTGAACCGTGAATAGTCCGTAGTGAGGAATTCCTCGAAACACCCGCACGACTCCAACGCGGGTGGGGGTACTCGGTGCGACAACCTACGACGCTCTCACCAACCCCACACCCGGCGCGGCTATCCAAAGCATTCTGATGCACCGGCGGACAGACATCTGGTCATACGGCTTTGTCAACCTGCAATTGCGACAATGCATCCAGCGCCGACACCTTCTCGATGCGGTACACATTGCCGTTGGTGTCGCGCAGGATGAGGCCGTCGTTGCCCAGATGGATGATGTTGCGCCCTGGATGACGGAGTGCGAATGTGCTGCGTCCCTTGTCGGTGTCGACCGTGAGATAGCGCGTGCCGAAGTGCGTCTCGGTCTTCAGTACGCGCGTGACCCGCGCCTCGAAGTAGCGCCTGTCCAGCGCCTCGCGCACGCACGCAGCCGACTCCGCATCGAGATCGCTCACGGAGCGCACTGCCGCGACCTCGCGCTTCTCCTTGTCAAGAAAGGAGACGCCAAGGCCCGATTGCGACAGCGGCAGCGGCTGCACGATCCGCACCGGGATCTCCTCGGTGGCGCCCTGAAGCGTCAGCATGTTCTGCCCGTTCTTCCGGCGCACGGTGATTGACGAGCCGGCGATCCACGGCTCGGGCTGACTCACACGGTCCATGTTTCACCCCGTAGCTTGTTGAGTTCAGTCTGCGTGTCGATCATCTTGGCAAACGCGCCCTCCTTGGCCATGAGCTCGTCGTGAGTGCCCATTTCGGCAATCTTGCCGTCATCGAGGACGACCAGACGATGCGCATTGCGCAGGGTAGCCAGTCGATGGGCGATGGCGATGGTAGTGCGGTTGCGCACGAGGTTGGCAATGGCCTCCTGAATATGCTTCTCGGTCTCGCTGTCAACCGAGGAGGTGGCCTCGTCGAGAATGAGGATGGCCGGGTCGTGCAGAATGGCCCGTGCAATGGCCAGACGCTGCTTCTCGCCGCCGGACAGTTGGGCGCCATGCTCGCCAATGCGCGTGTCGTAACCGTCTTCCTTGTCGAGAATGAAGTCGTGCGCATTGGCGGCCTTTGTTGCGCGAACCACCTCTTCGAAGGTGGCGTCGGGCTTGCCGCATTTGAGATTGTCAAGGACTGTGCCGTTGAAGAGGAAGGTCTCCTGCAGTACCATGCCAAGTCCGTTGCGCAGATCGGCCAGCCGGATCTGCTTGATGTCGTGGCCGTCAACGCTGATGAGGCCCGAATCCGCCTCGAAGAAACGGCAGACCAGATTGATGATGGTACTCTTGCCGGCGCCGGATTTGCCGACCAGGCCGATCATCTCGCCCGGTGCGATGTCGAAGCTGATGCCCTTGATGATCTCCTTGCCGCGCTCGTAGCTGAAGCGCACGTCTTTGAACGACACGGCGCCCTTCACCTCGGGTATGGCAATGGCGGTTGCCGAGTCGTACGCTTCGGGCGGCGTGTCCAGAACGGCAAACACGCGCTCTCCGCCGGCGAATGCATGCGTCATCCAGTTCATGACCACGGTGAACCACTGCAGGGGCCCGTACAACAGCCAGATGTAGCCGACAAACGCCAGAAGTGTTCCCAGCGTGATACTGGGGTCGTGTCGGGAGAGACGCTGGGCTGCAAAGAACCACACGCACATGATGCCGAGCTGCATCACCCAGAACATGACTTCCTGAAATGAGATGAACGTCACATCGATCTGGAAGCGAATCTTGCGCAGCTCGTCATTGCGGCGGTTGAACTGGCTGGAACGCGTCTTCTCTTGCGCAAATGCCTTGACAACGCGGATACCGTTGATGGTTTCGCCCAGAATGGAGTAGAGCGACTCGATGCGAAAGCCCTGCTTGTGAAAGAGCGGGTGCAGCCGTTTCCAGAAGATCTCGGCGCCAAAGATGAGGAAGGGGACCGGCAGGAATACCAATACGGCCAGCCGCCAGTCCATGCGAAGCAGAATCACCGCTACAAAGAAGAAAGATGACGTGTTGACCATCAGGTACGGCAGCCCCTCAATGAGGAACTGCTGCAACTCCGCCGTGTCGTGCATCACCCGACCCACCAGTTCGCCCGAGCCGCGCTTGTTGAAGTAGCCCAACTGGAGCCGCTGCAGCACGGTGTGCAGTTCGGCACGCAGGTTGGCGACAAGGTGCGCGGCAAGCCATGAACTCATCATGGCGTTGAAGAGTCGGGTGACCAGGTAGATGGTGAAACAGCCGAACATCAACCCGATCCACATGAGCAGCGAGTCCTGATTGCCGCCCTTGATCACATCATCGACAATGCGCTTAGTGATGTAGGGCGGAACCATCTGCACGCCCACCGAGATGAAGAGCGTGACCAGCAGAATGCCGATGCGCACTTTGAACGGCTTGACGTACTGGAACAGCCGTCGAAAGATTGTCCATCGCGGCACGCACAGGGGGCAATTGGATCCGCGCTCGGGCAGCGGTGAGCCGCAGCGAGCGCAGTGCGTGGCCTCATCTTCGTCGGGCAGCAGCGGTGGCTCTTTGCGCACGAGTTGGTTGATCGCGCGGCAGAAGACGCCGAACTCGGGAACCAGGACCTTGCTGTAGTAGATGAGTTCGACGCGGGAGCCGTCCTTCTTCTTCGCTTCGAGTCGTGAGCTGCTGAAGAGTTCTTCGACGGCCACTTCATCCAGCTCGGTGAAGGGCACTTCGACAACCACATGCGTGGTGTCAAGCACGAGCACGCGAGTATCGGTCACCGCAAGCGTAGCTTCGCCGAACTTCCGGTCGAGTGACAGGTCGCTCTTCTTGCAGAACCGGATGGTCTCACCCGGTTGAAGGCGGGATGCGACGTCCTGCGAGAGTGGGGCGCTGAGAGGGTCATTGAGCTTCACGGCTTGTCTCCGGGGGAATTGCCTCTGCTGCATTGTGCGTCAGGATCGGCCGGTGGTGGAAGGCGCCCGACCCGACTGCAGGCAAGAACGAATCAACGTCACACGCCTACACCAATCCGAGAAACCGCGACGGCCGCACACGCCGGACCCGGCCGAACTGCTCTCTCTGCCGTACATGCAGCATGAACAAGTGCCGCTCCGCCCTCGTCACGCCCACATAGAACAGCCGGCGTTCCTCCTCGATGTCGCAGTCCGGTGGCTCGGACGTACCCCGCCGCAGCACCACCCGGAGCGCATCACCCCATGAGCGGATGTCGCTATCACTGCGACCGCGGTAGTGCGGGAACGATCCCTCCTCCAGGTCGCAGAGGAACACGACTGGAAATTCCAGACCCTTGCTCCCATGCACGGTGAGAAATTGCGGGGCTTTCTCAGGAGCGTCCACGCGGGCGAGAATATACGATTTCGCCTGGTCAAGCGATGCATTGGTTCGGAAGAGCAGGGCCGCCTGATCTGGCCGGATGCTGTGCCGGCGCTCAAGCGTGGACAGCGTCGAGCAGATCCACCTGCACATGGCTGGCTGGTCGCGGAATCCCAGTTTCCGAGGCGATTCGCCGCGCGTGCCATCGGTGTAGCGACCGGACCGCAGCACCTTGCGGTAGTCCTCGGGCTTGTCCCGGAAGATGCGGTTTGCAGTATTGAGGATGGCGGGCGTACTGCGGTAGTTGGTCTGCAGCTTGAGGATCCGCGCGCCGGGAAATCGCTCGACAAACCCGCGGATCGGCTCGATGTCTGCCCCGCGAAAGCCGTAGATGGCCTGGTCATCGTCCCCCACAGCGCAGAGTGTGGCCCCCTTGAGAAGCAGGAAGCGCAGCATCAGTATCTGAATGGGGTTGGTGTCCTGAAACTCATCCACGAGCACATACCGAAACCAAGCGGCGTAGTGGGCAGAGACCTCGGGATGATGCTCGAAGAGACCAACCACGCCATCGAGCATATCGGAGAACTCCCACACGCCCAGGCGGGTCTTCTCCTTGGCAAGACGGCCCTCGATGTCCATGAGCAGCCCAGTCTTGTCCTGGGGCATTCTGAGCGGCTTGGCGGGGTTCACCGATCGCTGTTCGAGCAATGCATCGAGCCGTGTGAGATCCACGCCCATGGAGATGCGCTCATCTGTGGTGGTGATCCGGGCCAGCGCCTTGAGGCGCTGCTGATGCTCAAGCAGTCGGGGCTCGGTGTCGTATCCCAGACGTCGGGCGTTGGGAATGCCCGAGACCGTGTCGCGCAGGACCCGCAGGCCAAATCCGTGGAAGGTCGTGATGAGCGGCATAGGAGCCGCCGCATCGATACCCGGGAGCCCGCGCACGCGGTGCGCCATTTCGTCAGCGGCTTTGCGGGTGAAGGTGAGGGCCAGGATCCGATCCTGCGCCTCCCCTCCCCGGGACAGAAACGCAATGCGTCGTGTGAGCACAGCAGTCTTGCCGCATCCAGCGCCGGCCAGCACGAGTGTCGGCCCCGTACGGGTCGTGGTCACTGCCTGCAACTGTTCAGGATTGAGGCTGGAGGTGAGGGGGTCTTGATTTGTCGCCATGAGGGAGGTGTCGGAGGGCTGCGGTTGCCGCGTGCGAGGAAACGCTCGCCTTGGTCGGGGTCACGAATTAATTTTACCCAATATACACGTACGGGCAATCATGGCGCGGCAGAGCCGCAGCCAACGCATCAAGGAGCGCACATGACCACCGCAGCAGCCCGCAAGCCCATCAGCAACTTCTTCCTCAAGAAGCAGCTCCAGCTCCGCCTGATCTACAAGATCGTTGCGGCAGTGATGATCTCGACAGTGGTGTGTATTGCCACGCTGCAGATCACCTACCTCGTGATGTACCGCAATGTCGCGTTCTATCAGGTGATTCTCGACCACAACATGGACATCCCGCCGCGCTTCGAAATTTCCAGCATCATCCTGCCCGGGCTCATCGTCAGCGGCCTGGTCAACCTGATGGTGGGAACGCTCATCGGTCTGTACGCATCGAGAAAGTACGCAGTGCCCATCTTCAAGCTGGAGCAGTGGGTCGACCTGCTCAGCGAAGGCCGGATGACCGCCAAGTTGCGGTTCCGCGAAAAGGAAGAGTTCCAGGAACTGTCGGGGCACTGCAACCAGTTGAGCGAGTCTCTGCGCATGAAGTTCGTGAAAATCAAGCAGCAGGCAGAGAGTCTCCGCGCCGACAAGGGCGAGATCGCGCAAGTGCGTGCAATCGAAGAGGTGCTCTCAACACTGCAGCTCGAGGCAGGCCCCATCGAGGTCCACACGCAGTTCCACCGCATCTCCGACCTGAAGGATCACGCTGACAGAGAGGCTGCCAAGCAGAGCAAGCCGTCGTAGCGTCGCGTCAGCGGCCCTCGCCGCGGACGGCAAGCTCCGCGCATCGGGGATTGGGCGCGCAGACTGTGCAACTCCCCTACCCGAACACCATCGCACACACCATCTCCGCAATCGCCGGCGACGACGTGAGTCCCGGTGACTCAATGCCGATCAGGTTGACAAATCCCGACAATCCCCGTGCAGACTCCTCGTTGATGTAGAAATCGCGGAATGCGTCGTGTTCGTCCTGCAGCTTGGGCCGGATCCCGGATTGATCGGGGGACAGATCGCCATCCTCGACAAACGGCAGGTACGTAGCCGCCTCCCGTAGAAACGCCGCTTGGTGATCCGTAGTCACTGCGTAGTCGTCTCCCGATGCAACGTAGTACGCGTTGGGCCCCAGCCGCAGCGATCCATCGAGCCCGAGTACCGCATGGACACCCAGACTGATGGGCGTGGGCGCCGGGTAGACAAGATGCGTCAACCGTCCCTTGTGGCGAGATGACACGCGGAAGTACTCGCCTTTGCACGGGTGCAGGCGTAGTCCCTCGGCGTCAACGTCGATACCGACCATGGCGGCCACCGTGTCGGCGTAGAGACCGGCAGCGTTCACCACCGTGGCGGCGAGGATCTCGGTGATCCCGCCGTCGGTGTCGCGGATGCGCACGAGGTACCCTCCCGCGCGCTTCTCGATCCCAACGACCTCACAGCCGTACGCCACGGTTGCCCCGTGCGACAGAGTCTGCTTCTCGAAGAGTGCCATGAGCTGATGCGTGTCCATGATGCCGGTGGTGGGGCTCCACAGCCCGCAGTTGGCACGCACAGACGGTTCCATCGCGGCGACCTCCGACGCCGAGAGCATGCGCATGCCCGCCACGCCATTGGCAGCGCCCTGATTGAGGAGGTGGTGCAGCTTCGCCTCTTCGTCAACGGTGTTCGCAACGAGGATCTTGCCGCATTGACGATGCGGAATTGCGTGTGCAGCGAGGATCTCGTAGAGCCGACGATTGCCCTCCACGCACAGCCGGGCTTTGAGCGTGCCGGTGGGATAGTAGAAACCGGCGTGGATGACCTCGCTGTTGCGCGAGGATGTTTCGCGACCAAAGCCGTCGTGCTTCTCTACGACGATGATATTATCGGTGTCCTCAGAGAGTCGCGATGCCGCGGCAAGGCCGACCACGCCCGCGCCAATGATAAGGATGTCGGTGTTGTCCATAGTGTGGTTCGGATCCTGCCTCGATGCTCGAATGCCGGTGGTTTCAGTGACGGAGGTTCTCAATATAGTCAAAGATCGCGGTTCGTTGCTCTCCGTGGGGCGCCAGTCCACCGGTGGTGCTACGGGACGAACCGTCAAAACGGGCAAAAGTATTTTCCCATGCACGAACCACCGCACCAACAACGGCGAGGACCATGGCAACACCCACACCCGACACATCCGCACCACTCTTCGCACAGGCCCGGCAACTTCACGACAAGGCACTCTCGAACGCGATCACCGAAACTGACCTCGATACCATTATCGCCTGGCCCGCGAACCAACTGTCCCTGCTCTTCGCCGCCGCCGATCAGGTGCGACGCCACTATTTCACCGACACGGTTGACCCATGCGCTCTCATGAACATCAAAGCCGGCGGATGCAGCGAGAACTGCGCGTTCTGTTCGCAGTCTTCCCACAACCACGCGTCAATCACCGTGCACCCCCTTGCCAAGCCCTGGGAGATTGTCGACAAATGCCGTGAGGCAACCCGTCAGAACCTGTCATTCTGCGTAGTGTCAAGCGGCAAGCGTCTTCCTCGCGCAGAAATCAACCAGGTGGCCGACGCACTCGCCACGTGCCACGGAGAGAAGCACGCATCGCTCGGCCTGCTCGACGACGAGGAGTTTGCCATGCTGGTGCAGGCGGGCGTCGTCTGCTATAACCACAATATTGAGTCGAGCCGCAACTACTTCCCGCACATCTGCACCACGCACACCTTCGATCAGCGCATCGATACGGTGAAGCGCGCCAAGGCCGCAGGGCTGCGAGTCTGCTGTGGCGGCATCTTCGGCATGGGAGAATCGTGGGACGACCGCAAATCCATGTGTCTGGACCTGCGTGCCCTGAACGTGGACACTATCCCGATCAACTTCCTCAACGCGGTTCCCGGCACGCGCGTGGCAGCACCCACCGAGTCTCCACTGGAGTTCCTGCGCATTGTGTCAATGTTCCGCATGGCGCATCCGAACAAGACCATCAAGGTATGCGGCGGGCGCGAGCTGCACCTGGGCAAGCTGCAGGGCATGATGTTCTTTGCGGGCGCCAATGGCTACGTTGCCGGCGACTACCTCACCACCAAGGGTGACAGTGTGGAGTCGGATGACCGGATGATCGCGTCTCTGGGCCTGATCAAGGCCGGGCATGCGTCGGCGTAACGCCACGTTCCACAATCGAAGGCACATGCCGGCGGATGAGGCCATCGTTCAGTGACGTCCCGACCATGTCGCACCGAGTTATTTTCTGGACATGCACAGGAGGCACACCATGCGAATCATCACTGCAGTCAGTGCGCTGGTTCTGCTCGTGACCGGATCATGGGCAGGTCCACGCATCGAGATCTCACCCATAGTCTTCAAGTGTGGCACCATCAACGAGGGCACGCTCAGTACAATCCAGGCCCCGTTCACGGTGAGGAACACGGGCGACGCAACGCTTCACATCAAGAGCGTGCGGCCGGGGTGCAGTTGTACCACGGTCAAGTATGACTCGGTCATTGCGCCGGGCAAGACCGGAACGATCACCGCCGACGTTGCGATCTGGGTCTTTCGCAGCGAGTTGTTCACCAAGTCCGTGACCGTGACATCCGACGCGACCAACGACTCCACGGTCAAGTTCTCGGTTGAGGCGCTGCTCATGCCGTTCATCGACGCCTCGGTGCCGATGATTGTGTTTCAGCAATCCGACACGGTGCTTGACATGACGGTGTGCAGCGCGAA
>Ga0315287_10004184_pt1 | contig 14027 bp, 18 predicted proteins | sample YL17G11_0_MG_FD_205037 | JGI IMG/M metagenome (GOLD analysis project Ga0315287, IMG submission 205037) | Sediment microbial communities from Yellowstone Lake, YNP, Wyoming, USA - YL17G11_0 | ecosystem: Environmental > Aquatic > Freshwater > Lake > Sediment | place: USA: Wyoming | collected... | reverse complement strand
GGCCACTTTCAAGCCGGTCATCCTGGACGGCGGGGTCTAAGCTACAACGCGAGGTGTCCCATGGCCCGTCTCGTCTTCACAAATCTAAGTGGACTTCGTCTCGAAGTAGCGAACGCAGACGGACTCGGCAAGGCCTTCATCATTCCTCCACCGGGTGGGGTTGTGAAGCTGACCCACGATCAGTATGAAAAAGCGGAAGCCCAGATGGTCGTCTACAAGAACCTCGGGTACCTCACCTACACGCTTCAAACAGACGACGACCCCTGGCGTACCATTTGCGCTTCCACAGGGCCTCTGAGCCTAAGTGGTTTTCCTCTCATCGACGGCGTAACGCCCGTGGTGAATGAGCTCGTATTGGTGAAGGATCAAGCCGACGCCAAGTTCAACGGAATCTACGCTGCAGCGGCGGGCGCCTGGAGCCGCCTCACCGACCTCGAAGGTCAGTCCGTCCTGGTCCCTGGAATGTCCGTCATGGTGACGAAGGGAACCCTCAACGGAGACAGCTTGTTCACCTTGCTCTCCGACTCCTGCGTCATCGGAACGGACGACATCCTATTCGGCCTTGGTGCGGGCGCCGGAGTAGTAACCAGCATCGACGCGGTCCGAGACGCGGTGGCGCAGGCGCACTATGAGATCGCCTCTGCCGCGACATTGGTCCACGGAGCTGGAAGTCTCACGCCTGATGTGGGAATATCAGACAACCTCCTGTACCTCGTCTACAACAACATCGGAACTGATGCGGCCTTCCGCCTCTTCAAGTTCGACTACGCCTTCGTTGACCAGCCGAGCCTCCACATCCACTGGACCAAGGGGAATAACACCAACCAAGCCGGGAACGCGGCTCGATGGGTCATCGACTACAAGATCTTCAACGGGTCTAGCCAGCTTGGAACCGGAACAACTGGGACCCTCGATACGGGGGCTCTGGTGTACGCGGCCAGCGACACAACAGGCCGCACGGTCTACAAGTCAGCCGACATGCCGCTGACCGGCGTCGTCGCTGGAAACTACATGACGGTCAAGGTGACTACCATCGCGCCGGGAGGCGGTAACACGCAGCTCGCGGACCCCTCCCTCGTAACGCTTGATCTGAAATTCAGGAAGTACATCAACAAGGAAGTACCGCCTCCGTAGCTACTTCGGCAGTAGGCGCCCAGTCACCCAGGCGCCTACGTGCCAACCGATAGCTGCGATCCCGGAGAACACGAAGACCACGAGAACGTTCCACAGTGTGAGTGAGGGCATCCTTTAGCTTAGTCTTCCTGCTCCTTCTTTCGAAGATTAGTCAACGCCTCGAAGTCCACCACCGTGCTGTTGTCCACCATGTACGACTTCAAGTCCTGCTTCTTGGTCCAGCCATCAAAGAACGCCTGAAGCTCCTTCAAGGCGTCGCCTGAGATGTTCTCGAATGCGTCTTCGTAGAACTCTTGGTTCTCGAGCTGGTCTGAGATGATCCTGTCAGCGTCGAGCGAGAACTGTTGCTCGGTAGTGCCCCACGCCCAGGTCGGAAGCTCTTCATCGTCGTCGTGGGCGTCGAGAAGGGAATCGACGTCCGGGTAGTACTCATCGCAGTGGTCGCAGCACAGCCAGTCCCCTGCGTACTCCGAGAGCATCACCTTCTGGGCCTTGTCGTACTGCACCTGTGCCTTGGCGAACTGCTCCTTCTTCGAGCAGTCCTCGCAGTAGCTCTTGACCTCCTTGCCGCACTTCTCGCAGACCCAGGGGGCGTAGCAAGCAACTGCCTCTTCTCTTGTCCTCGCGGAGATGTGGCACGTGCCACACCCCCACAGAGCGATCTTCTCAGGGTCTCCGCCTTTGAGCACGAGCTCGAGGGGCGGCGCTGCTTTGTCTAGGTTTTTCATTCAGTCCTCGTCGTAGACCCACACCCAGGATTGGACGTAGGCGCCGCCTCCTTCCGGAGACCAGCTCACCTTGGCTCCGTCGTCGATCTCACACGTGCCTTCCTCGTGGTGCTGCCGCTGTGCAGCTTCCACGTAGGCTTTCTCCTGCGCCCGCGTGAGCGTTGGTTCTTTCGCCTTTGGCTTCTTCTTCTTTTTCTTCCGGGTCTCTGCGGCGCACTTCGCGCAAAGACCGCTCTTCGTTCGCGTCTTCTTGCACCGCTTGCAGAGCGGATGCGAATCCCAGGCTTTCTTCATTTCTTGTCCTTGAAGTAAATGTTGTTCCGGTCCATCCAGGACCAGGCCAGCAGAAGAATCAGAATACCGGTGTCGATGACGGCCGTGTAGAGATCAATTGTCAAGGAACCTTCTCCGCTGAGATGTTCTTGAACTTCGTTGAATCGAAGGGGCACTTCCCGTCGATGTGGACGTCGTCTTGTTCGCCGCAGTTGTCACAGCGATGTGCGAGGCACTCCTCGCAGATGCGAACTTCGTCCTTATCCGTGATGTCCATCTCGTTGTCGCAGTAGCCACAGCAGACCTGGTATCGGCCGTTTTCTTCGATCTGCGCCTCTACGAAATCTTTCTCTTCGTTACAGGCGTTGTCGTCTTCTACGGTGTAGATGCCCGCGAAGTCGCAGCCGCCTTCGGCGTACCAGAGGCGAAAAGAAAGCTTCGGGAACTGAGGACCAACCTTTGTGAGCCACTCCATCGGCGGCGCCCAAGCAGAGTCAAAACCGTACTCCACGATCTCTTTGTCTTCTTGGACAACACGCGACTCCACGTCCCATTTGGTGCCCCAGTGGGCGAGGCGCCAGCTGTACCAGTCGGAGCCTTCTTCCTTGAACTTCGCGGGCTGTGGCACAAGAGCGTGAAGAGACAGCGGCTGCGCCTTGTCGCCCTTCGTGGGATTGGGCCCCCGGCCCTTCGCCTTCTTCTTGAACTTCGATATCTCTTTTGCTGGGCCTGTGACTTTGAGCAGGCACTCGCACCAGTTCGGAATGGTCAATCCCTCCGGTAGTCCATCTTCTGATTCTCTTCAGCGACCAGCTTCTCGAACTGCGCGATCAACCTTTCCTTGTTTCCTTTGAGCCCGTACTCCTGCTTCACGCGGGTGAAGCAAGACGGCCCTCGGGTCAACTTCATCCCGGTCTTGAGCTCCGTCTTCATCCCCTGAAGCAGGACGTTCATGCGAAAAAAATTGACCGCCTTCGGGCCGTCGAACAAGTTCGGCGCCCCATCCTTCGATACGTGAATCGTCAATGCAGCCTCCTTTGTGTGCAGGGGCTTATACCCAAATCACCCCGCTTTTACGGGCGGGGGAGCCTACACTCAGGAGGTGAAGACCGTGCTGGTCGTCGATGACGACACCCTCATTCGAAGGCTCGTACATGATGCGCTAACCAAGCGCGGGGGCTGGACTGTCATCGAGGCTGAGGATGGGGTAGATGGGGTCGCCCGGTTCATGCTGCACCGCCCCGACGTTCTCATCACCGACATCTCGATGCCTAACAGCGATGGGTTCGAAATGATCGACGTCCTTCGAAAAGGAGGTCTTCTAGAAGACGTCCGCGTTGTCATCATGTCCGGGGTGCTCAACCTGGAAACGATCAAAGCGAAGAAGACCGGGGCGCGCGCGCTACTGAGTAAACCGTTCAACCTGAATGAACTGTACGCCGCGGTGGGGGAATGACGCATGCGGAAAACAAAACGCGCCAGCGTTGGAGAAGAAAAAGTTAAGAAGATCACCGTCAAACGTCTTCCGAGGAAAACAGCTTTCGTGGTTCAGTACGCTGACGGGCGGCGCATCGAAACAACGTACGTGGAGATTCAAGGAAGTGCTACCCTGTACTTGGACCCCGGAACCAAAGAGCCCATCATCCGGACTGAGGCGAACGTGAATCTGGGGCAGACTATCGGAACTTGCGCTGTGTGCGGTGGAGACACGGATGACCAGCACGCCCATGCTTGAGCGGTTCAAGATCGCGAAGCTCACGACCAAGCTCAAGCCACACCAGCAGCGTGTCGTCGACCGCATGGAAGACGAAGACCAACCTGGCCTGGTGGCCGCTCACGGCTTGGGCTCCGGCAAGACACTCACCAGCCTCGCCGTACAAGACGCGTTGAACATGCCCGCGGACGTTGTAGCTCCTGCCGCGCTCCTGGCGAATTACCGAAAAGAGATCAAAGCTCACACCAGTAAACAGCCGCACTCCAACGTACAGAGCCTTGAGGGAGTCGCGAGAACCGGCGGGACGGGACTCAAGAATCCGCTCCTCGTGGTTGACGAAGCACATCGCATCCGAAACGCGGGAAAAGCGCGGACAGGGCTCAAGGAGTCTCCGGCGGAGAAGCGTCTCGCCCTGACCGGCTCCCTGCTCTACAACCACCCTTCGGACGTCTCAGGGCCAATCAACTTTGTGGCGGGGCGCTCCGTGCTCCCTGAAGACCCCGACGAGTTCACTCGGCGTTTCCTGCAAGACGTCCCCATGAGCAGAAGTCTCTGGGAGCGTTTCCGGGGGACCCCCGCTTCCTATCAGACGCGGCTCAACCCTCGCACTGTTGGGTCACTCCAGGCAGCGTTGGACAAGTACGTCGACTACCACCCCGGTAGCAAAGAGAACTTCCCGACGCGGGAAGATCAGACCATCCGCGTCCCGATGTCGGACAGGCAGATGCAGCTGTACGAGAACGCGGGGAAGAATCAGCCTGGGTGGCTCCGCAAGAAGGTCTTGCAGAACCTGCCTCCAACCAGGGCCGAAGCGAAGCAGCTGAACTCGTTTCTGGCGGGCGGGCGGCAGGTGGCCAACACCACGCAGGGCATTGACGCGAGCCTCAGCCCGCCGCACCAGCCCAAGATCGACCGCGCCGTGTCCGAGCTGCAAAACATGCTGGCGAAGAACCCTCGCGCCAAAGCCATCGTCTACTCGCACTACCTCGAGTCGGGGATCGACCCCTACAAGAAGAAGCTCGAAGAGCTCAACATCCCGCACGGGTCCTTCACCGGCGACATGCCGCGGGGAGAGCGCGAACGGATGGTGAAGGACTACAACGCTGGGAAACTGAAGGCGCTGCTCCTCTCCAGCGCGGGCGGAGAAGGTCTCGACCTCAAGGGAACTCGCTTGATCCAACTCCTGGAGCCTCACTGGAACCAGGAAAAGCTGAAGCAGGTCATCGGTCGCGGCATCCGCTACAAGAGCCACGCGGGTCTCCCCGAAGACGAACGCAACGTCCTCGTGCAGCGATACCTCGCCACTCGAGCGCCCTACGGGATGATGGAACGATTGAAGCTCCGGAAGCCGGGCTACGGCGTCGACGAGTACCTCGATGAAATGGGCGCCAGAAAAGAGCGGTTGAACGACCAAGTTCGGAACATGCTGCAAGAGCGCGAATAGGCCTTGACGCTGATATACAAATGAACTAAGAGGGCGCTTCCTCGCGGTACCTTGGGAGCGCCTATGTGGAAACCCGTAGCTCGCGGTGACTGGCCGTTCTGGGCCCTGGACCTGAACTCGCTGTGGCAGCACAAGTCCGGGCACTGGCTATCGAGCAAGACCAACCGCGGTTCCTCTCTCTGGGAACTGAGAGACAGCGCCGGTAAGGTCCTGACCAACCAACTTGAGCTCCCGTTTCGAGAAGGGCTCGACGGTGCTCCGGTAGCCTGGGCGAACATCGAACTTCAGCGGGAAAGGGGGAAGTCGAATGCTCACCCCTGAGGACCGACTGAAACGGGCCGCCATGAGTTTCGGGGCTTGGCGAGAAAGGGCCCACGGAACAAAGACGATGTCTGACCGGATCAAGTTCGTCCGAGCCGAAAATATGTTAGGCCGGGCGGCTCAAGAATTTTTCGAGACAATGCAGAAGGAGCAGCGACGTGACGCGAGAAGAAGAAACAAAAGCTAGATCTCGCGCAGCGTGGAGAGCATGGTATAGGAGGCATCACGCAGAAGCGAAGGCCTACTACCGAGAGCGCTACGCCGAGAAGCTGAAGAACGAGACAGCGAAGGAACGCGAACTGCGATTGGCGCGGGCGCGGGCACACCAGAAGAAGTACGCAAGCCGTAAAAAGAAGATCAAGGAGTAACACATGTTCGTCGTTCTAGACCTGGATGAAACTATCGCCGACGTCTCTCACCGCGCCCACCACGTGGAGAAGAACCCCAAGGACTGGGACGCCTTCTTCGCGCCTGACCTGGTCATCAAGGACAAGGTCGTTCAGGGAGTAGCGCGAGTCCTCACCCACCTCGCGGATCTGAAGTACGACTTCCTCATTCTGACGGGGCGCAACGAAGATCTCCGCGACACGACGATGCGCTGGCTGAACGAGAACCTGGACATCGCCATCCCCGACGAGAACCTGCTGATGCGCCCCAACGGAAACATGCTCAACGCCGGGGAGTTCAAGCGGGAGCAGCTCTTGAACTACAAGCAGGGGCTCGAGAACAAAGACGCCTCTTTTCTGATCATCGACGACGACGCCGACGCGGGAGTGTCCCTCCGGGAGTTCGGGGTAGTCCTCAAAGCCCCTGAGTGCTGGGCGCTGCTGTTCCCTGTTCCAGAAGTAGTACCTGCGGAGGAGTAGCCCTATATTTGGGCATGCCGCTTACCGGGGCCTGCGCATGGAAAGAAAAGGACCTCGCTCCGGAGGAACGAATCGACAGATTTTTCAATTTGATCGATCACGCCGTAGAAGGAGGAGTCGAGCTCAAAGCGCTATACACGCGACAGCACGTCAAAGACTTTCTCCTTTACACCTTGCACCAGTACGAAGCTTTTTGTAAAACCCGCTCCTTCCGCTGCCCAAAGGATCTCCAAATGCCCAAGCTGACCTTGACCAGTACTTTCGCATCGTCCGTCGTCGTTGGGGACCCTGGGATCCTCACGGTGAATCTCCCCCCAAAGGAAACACGAGAAGTCGAAGCAACCGACGTGCAGATCGCGCAACTGCTCCCGCAGCTCGAGAAGCTGAAGTCCGCGGGCTGGCTCACGTTCTCCGTAGGCGCGGTTGCCGTTGCTCCTGTGGTGCCCCCGGTCAAGGTGGCTGAAGTAGTGAAGATCGAAGTCAAGCCTGTAGAGCCGCCTCCGCCTGAGCCCGCCCCTGAGCCGGTAGTCGTTGAGCCCCCGCCCGAAGCGGTGGCAGACCCGGTGGTGCCTGAGACGACCGAAGCTCCTCCCGCCGAAGCTACTCCTGCTGCGGCGAAGCCTTCGTTCTTCGACAAGAAGAACCGGAATCGGTAGTCGTCGAACGGCGCAAGTCCCTCTATACTGCAGGGCATGAACCGACTTCTAGAAAGTGCCTACGGGTCCGGGGGCACGGCTGCGTGCTACGCATTCGGCGTCAAGACCTCAGGTGTCCTGGGCCAAATCGGAAAGTGGGGCGGGAAAGCACTTCAATGGGGTGGCCGGGCAGCGGGGGTGGTTCCAGTTGCCGGTGAGGCCGTGGGCGCAATTGCTGGCGGTCTGGGTGGGGCAATGCAAGGCGCCGCCCAGGGTGAAGGTTGGAAAGGGATGGCCGCCAGAGGGGCGGCTGGCGCGGCAACTGGTGCGATGCCTCTCGGCGCCGGTCTTGTGGCTGGCGCTGCAAGCGATCTCGCGCTCGACAAAATGCTTGCGAAGAAGCCGCCTGGCCCCGCCCCACAACCGATGCCGGGGATGATGGGCGCCGGAGCTCATCTTCCTGGACAGGCGATCTGATGTCACTGTCCCAGCGCGCCTACACCGCGGGCAGCGATGACGCCAAGGTGGCGTTCCTGGGAGAGCTCTACCGAAAGTACATCAAAGGGGACACGGGCCCCATTCTTGGGTCCATTCTCACCGGTGACCCGATCAGCGCGGGAATTGCTGGAGCCGCGGGGCAAGCCGTAGACACGCCGCCGGGGGGATCAAAGATTCTGCGGAGCCTTGGAGTCGGAGGCGGCGCTGCCATCGCGAACGCCCTCGTCAACCCCGTGGCTGACTTCGTGGCAACGGCGGTGGTGTCCTCGCTCGGTATTCCAATTCGAGCTCCGATCTTCTCCGCCGGGAAAATGCCCAACATCGGTTGGCTTCTCCAAGACACCCTTCGCATGCTTCCTACCGGCGCAGCACAAATGTTCGCAGCCTCCAAAGGACGGGACGCCGCGGGACACGTCGAAAAATTTCTCAAATCCAAAGGCACGAGGGTCCCATGATGACGAAAGAATGCACTTGTAAGAACGGCAAGAAGAACCCGAAGTGCCCGGCGTGTTCCAAGGGAGACGTCAACCTCGACAGCTTCCACAAGCTGAACCCTGAAGCCAAACCGAAGACAGCGGGGCAGTTCAAGCTCGCCACACTCCCCCCGATGATGGGGGGCCCTGGAAACATGGGGCGCTGGGGCGCGATGGGCGCGGCAGCTCTTCGTGGCGGTGTCCCCGCTGCGCTCGCGGGTGGATTGGTCGCAGGAATGGCGGCTCCCGAAGGGCATGGGATGGAGGCCGCGGCCAAGGGAGCTCTGGGAGCGGGCCTCGCAGGCGCTGGGGCTGGTGCGCTGCACCACGGCCTGATGACTGGGACTGGGGGCCATGCGCAGGACTACCAGGCGATGCACGGGGCCCACCAACAAGACGTAGGAGCGGGCTTGGCCCAGCAGAGGTTGAACAACGCAGCAGAAGCGGCGGCGATCCCCCCTCCCCCCGCGGCCCCACCCGCCGAAGCGCCAAAGGCCGCCATGTTCTACGAGTTCGGCAAGATCGCCGCCATCGCAGCATTTTCTCTCTGAAGCGCCATGCCTTTCAAAAGCGAAGCTCAGCGGCGGCTGTTCCACGTGAAGGCGGACAAGGGAGAGATCTCCGAGGAAACCGTCAGCGAGTGGGAGCACGCCACCAAGAACAAAAAGAAGCTCCCCATGCACGTGAAGAAGGCGTACGACGCGGGAGTTCGAGAAGCTCGGCGCCAGTTTGACCTGAGGTAGAGCATGTCGGACGTGAAGGACTACGACAAGGGAGCTCTCGCGGCGCTGGCGCTGTTCAGCAAAGCTGCGAACATGGGTCCTCCCGCGACGGGGACGCACATCCCCACGGTGAACCCCGCTCCCGTTGTCGGAAGCGCTGCCACGCAAGCGGTGACCAACATCCACCCGATGGCATCTCGAGTTTCAAACGCCTTGGTTGGTGGCGCAACCGGGGCCATCCTGAACGCTGCGATGGCACCGTCGGGGGATCGACTTCGGCAAGGAGGCATCGGCTTTGCGTCTGACGCCATTGGCAGCGCCTTGGGGCCCTGGGGAATGCTGGCAAGCCCTGCCATCAACATGGCGCTCCAGCACTTCACCGCGCCGAAGGAAGATGAAAAGCGAGCTGATCACGCCGACGACCGTTTGAAGGAACGCATCAAGACCGAGTTCCCTCCAGATGCGTTGGCGAAGCTCCGAGCGCAGGCGAAGGACCTCGAGCTCGCTCCGGGGCGGTACTACCTGCCGATGAAAGACAAGGCCGGGAACACCGCGGCCATCGCTGCCTTCAAGACGGTGGGGCCCAAGGATCAACTAGTTCTTGCTACGGTGCTGGCGCCAAAGAAGAATCCCCCTTCTGGAACATCCCTCTCTCACCTGATGAAGCAGCCGATGGGCTCACAGGTGGCCAAGGTCGATGCCTCTCCGAAGCAGTACACCATCCGGAAGAACCCCGAGGGGCGCTACACCTGCACGTGCAAGAGCTTCAAGTTCAACCACCGAGCTGCGGGGACGAACTGCAAGCACATCGACGAACACCTTGGGGTCACCAAAGAGTCCGCGAACAAGCTTGAACAGTTTCTGCTCAACCAAGGGTCGGTCAATGAGCCGCAGAAGGCGGCCCTGCGCGGGCAGTTCGGACGTTTGACCGCGCGACCCACGGCGAAGACAAAGGCGCTCACCAGCCAGGCGTTGGCTCTTGAACCTGGGGAGCAGCAAGGGGCATCGCTCAAGGCGCTTCGGGGGCTGATGCAAACGCCGAGGTACCCCGACAAAGACAGTTTGGAAAGAACTCGCCGGATCAACGAACTCTCCCTCACCCCCAAGCTGAAACAGCTCGGTGGGAAGAGCCTCGACGCCAACCGCGCCGCGGTGACGGACCCCACGTTCTTCTACGACGAGAAGAAGCGCTTTGCGACACCGGGGGAGTACCGAGCGAAGTCACTGCGTCTCGGGGAGGAGACGGCGCCAACAGGCCTCAGAGCTGAACACGTTCTGCGTTCGGCCTCCGCGGGGAAACCAATCGAAACGAAGCTGTCCCCGGAACAAGGGCAGCTGGTGATGTACCCTGACGCGTTGAAGGTCCAGCGGGCCCGCTTGAACAAGCAGCGGACAACCCCCGACCAGACCAAGCCCTGGGACGCCACCGACATGCGCCAGACTCTCGAGCATGAGGCCGGTGAGCGGAAGATGGTCTTGGAGGGGGTGCGAAAAGGCGCACCGACCACGCCCTACTCCTCGCACTGGGGATCCGCGGCTGACGTCGCTGCCAACCAGGTCGCCGCGAAAGACCCCAAGAGCCAGTGGACCCCCAACAACCCAGACTCCTTCATCGAGAAGGAGCATTGGGACCGCCTCTACAAGCAGCACGGCGGCACGCGCGGATCACCGATCCCTTCCGACAGTCGGGCCTCAAGAAGCTTGGACAAGTCCATCGCCCGTGTGATGGCGCGAGCGCCACTGAATGAGAAGACGCGCCCGGATCTCACATCGGCGCTTGACGCCGGAACGATGGGGATGCCTCTGCACCCGGAGCTGGAGGCGCGACTCTCGAGAGACTACTCCAAGCTGAAACCCGAGCTCGGGGGCGAGGTCAAGATGCCGACGGACCCGAAAGAGAAGAGCCAGCGGGCGTTGGAGGTTCTCAAGAAGAGAACTCGCATGTCCACCGAGAAGACCTCGGAAGAGAAGATCGCCGTCATGGACCCGCACTACAAGGCGATGGCGGCCCTTGGCACGGGTGCCGCGCTGGGAGGGCTTGGCGGGTACGCCCTCCAGAAGTACCGGCAGAATCGACAGAAAGAAGAAGGTGCGCCGGAGGAGGAGCAGTCTTCTCCGACAGCTGGAGCCGCAGGAGGCCTACTTGGCGGAGCCGCCGTCGGCGGCCTGGGGCACTCTCTCTTCGCCACATCGCCGGACGTGCTCCCAAACATTCACCGGGAGGCCATGTCCCCGGAGGACTACGCGGCGCTTCAGCAGAAGCACGAGGCGTACAAGAAACACCTCAACGAGAAAGGCGTGTGGACGGACACGTACCACAAGCGAATCGCCATTCCGAAGTCAGAGCTCTCTGAGTCCCAGATCCGAGCGCTGGGGTACCACCCAGTAATGGTGGCCGTGCCTGAAGGAGGACAAGATCGATTCACATCGTTCCGGAACACCTCGACCGCGCATCACATCCACTCGCACCCCGAACACTGGACGATGCACGAGGACGAGCACCCCTCGACGACGATGCTGATGGCGCGAAACGTCCCAGCGACAGAACGCGCCAAGGCCCTCGTCACCGGGCTGCCGCACATCTTGACCGAGGGAATCCCAGGCGTCGCCACCTACCTTCGCGGGGGTCTGAGCCGCGCCTACAACACCTTCATGGGCCACGACGACTCGTCGTCGATGGTCCCCCGCATCCAACACGAGATGAAGCACGGAACGACGCCTCCAACGGGGTTCGTCCGGCAGATGCAGATCCTCCGAAGCATGAAGAAAGCGAGCTACGCGCCGCCCCCGGCCCTGCCTGAAGAAGAACCTCAGGCTGTCGAAGCAGCCCCGCAAGAGAAGAAGAAATCGTGGTGGCCCGCAGCGGCAGCCGCTGGGGCCATCGGACTTGGGACCTACGGGCTGATGCGCCGTCCATCATTCTCGAAGATCCCAGGGCTTCGCGCTCTGCAGGAGCAAGGGTCTCGAGAGGGTTTCCACCGAACAGTCGACATGACGCAGGCACAGAACCGGAAACTGCGCCCAGGCTTCCTGGGAAAAGTTGAAGGGTTCACCCGCCCACAGATGAACGAGCAGGGCACGCTCGACTGGAAGAACCGGCTGCTGTTCCACGCTCGTGAGGGCGTCGGGGCGATCCCCATCGGGTCCGAGGAAGGGAAGCAGTGGGTTGCGCTACCCGGACACGGGAAAGCGAACGCGGGGAAGCCCCTCAATGTGAAGGGGCTGGTCTACGGCCGCCACGAGCCCTCCACTGAAGGACCAGAAAACAAGCCAATGGCGCAGGTTCTTCGTGGGGGCACGGACGTCGAGGGCTCACCGGAGACGCAGAAGGCGCTGACTGACATGGCACAGCGCTATGGCAAGGGCTTTGAAGCTGATCTGCTCATGAAGCACGCCCCTGAGTCAGTGCCAGAGTCCCTCACGGACATGAGTCGCTTCCACCCTGGCGTGGCCCTGGCTCCGCATCAGGCTAAAGAGAGAATTCAAGCTGCCAACCAGTTGAAGCAGCAGCTGGCCGAGCACATGGGAGAGGACAACTTCGTTCTCAAGCCCCAAAAGACGGTGCAGTCACAAGGCCAGTTTCCTTGGGGCAAAGAAGAAGAAGACCTTGGGGGCACGAACTGGGGAGAAGAGATCGCCAAGTTCGACAAGCGAATGCGGAGCGACCGTCGGTTCCGGCAAAACGTGGAGAAGAATTTCGGGCAGGACTACCTCACCAAGGAGATGCGCCAGGAAGGTCTCCTCCCTGGGTACACCCTGCACAGCTTCCTGAAGGACCCAAAGACGGTGTTCGCTCAGCGGGGGATCGCCAATCGCGTTGGGGAATGGCGCGCTCACGTGATGGGAGGCGCTGCCCCTGAGAGCATGATGATGCCTCGAGAGGGCGGGCTGACCCACGGGCAGCAGAAGCTGATGGGCATGACCTTCCCGAAGGAGGACATGAGCAAGTTCATCCAGGAGACGATGGCCAAGCTCCCGGAGGAGTACCGCAACGGGACGTACGGCATGGACGTGATGCCGTACAAGAAGCCGGACGGGACACTCGGGTTCAAGATCGTCGAGATGAACCCGACCGAACGGTTCACCCCTGGGCTCACCACGGGCGGCGGCTCCGGCATGCTGGCGGCGCACTACCTCCCGACCATGGGCCTGCACCAGGCTCGGCAACTCACCGGGCGCTGGGACCCCCACGTCGCCGGAGCTGCGGCCCTGGGAACCGCCGGTCTCGCCGGACTTGCGGGACGAGCCCTCACGCCCTCTGCTAAGGGTGAAGACGAAGAAGAAGCACCGCACCCGGTAGGCTAACTGATGAAGCTCCTCAAGAAACTCTACGCTCAGGGCGTCCAGGCGAGCATCGACAAGTACGGGCTCGATGCGTCCGTGGACCAAGAGCCTGAGGACCCCGAGGAGAGTCACCTCGGACGCAACGTTGCAATGGCTGCTGGAGCGGCGCTTCCCTTCGCGGGGCTGATTGGGCAGCGGAAGCAGATTCACAAAGGGAAGGGCGAGGAGCTCGACTTCCAGGCGTTCAAGGACAAGATTCGCCCCGGGGACATCCTGCTCACAGGAGACAAAGCCTTGGACCGCTCCAAAGGGGCGATCAGCGCGGTCTCCGGGAACCCCGAGGGGTACCACGTCGCCACACCAACCACCCGACGCGGAACGCACGTCGCGGAGATGACCGGGCCCGGCATGTTGCATCGGGAGACAGGAATTCGCGAAAACGAGCGGATGCACCTCTTGCGCCCAAAGTTCAAAGGAGAAGAACTCCAACAGTTCATCGACAGCCAGGCACAGCTCGCGCGGCAGGTCGACGACCTTCGCAAAGGGGTCAAACGTCATCTTCGGGGCGTCGACATCGGAGGAACCGACATCGACCGTGCCGCTCGTTTCGCTCGAGGAAGCACCTACGACGAATCTGGGGCAACGATGACGGGGATCAAAGAAATGTTGTTGCCCAAGTTCAGGACAGCAGCAGGAATCGAAAAACAGCGTGACCGGGTCATGGCGGCACGGAAAGCGTTCACACCCGCTGAAATAGACGCCACTGCGAAACGTCTGGCGACCGCCATCGCAGCAGCACGCCAAAGCGGAAAAGAACTTCGCCACGACATCTTGCCGCAGGACCTCACACACCTCCTGCCCCCAGACATTGCCGCCATCTGCTCAACGGTCCCAGGGATCAGCATGCCTGCGGGAAAACCGGTGGTCCCAAACAA
>Ga0315287_10004183_pt1 | contig 14029 bp, 21 predicted proteins | sample YL17G11_0_MG_FD_205037 | JGI IMG/M metagenome (GOLD analysis project Ga0315287, IMG submission 205037) | Sediment microbial communities from Yellowstone Lake, YNP, Wyoming, USA - YL17G11_0 | ecosystem: Environmental > Aquatic > Freshwater > Lake > Sediment | place: USA: Wyoming | collected... | reverse complement strand
GCGGTTTGAATTTAGGCGTCTATAGCTCAATGGTTAGAGCAGCTCGCTCATAACGAGAAAGTTGGAGGTTCGAGTCCTTCTAGACGCACCACAAGACACCACCATTTTATTAGGCACATTCGAGGATAGCCAGTGTAGTGGATATCCAGGACGATAAATACATTTGGTCGCTGGTCAGTTTTGCCCCCTCGACCTGAAGGTCAGCCTCAGTTGCTCCCATGTCAGAGAAGCACTTTAGAACGTGTGCAATGGCTTGGTCCTGGGTTAAAGCTGGCATTGGGAGTGTCTCCTGAAAAGGGTTACTTCTCCCTTTTCGGAACACCCCGCCCCAGACTTTAGCGCTGCTTGGGCTGTTTGGTCCGCTTGCTGTCCGGCAGCACCGGCAGGGCCTTGTGCAGCACCGACCCCTCGGGCATTAGTCGAATAGTCTTTAAGATTCGACCCTCAAATACCCCACCAGGATGTACCAGTGTGACCTCCTTGAGCACTGTGGCACCTGAACAAAGGAATTCTTCGTATAGGTCACCAAGAGACACAGGGTCATTTGGGGCTTTGGACACAAAGCGAATATGTTGGATTTTTGTCATTTATCCAACTATAACACCGGAAGGGGGAGGCTACTTACAGAAGTCTCGCAGTTTGGCAAAATAGGCGTCTTTGTCGGCCGAGGAATATAGGGGCATGCCAAGGGTGAGACTAAATGGCTCACCGGGGTGGGTAAGCAGTTCTCTTTGTGAGTCAAAAAGCATGTCGTAGGAGAGGAAGGTTGCCAGGTACACCAGTGTTATCCGCGTTTCAACTGGGCTAGTCAGGCGATGACCCAGTGCCACCCCGGACGGCAGCGCCAGTAGAATGTCTTGTTTGAACTGGTAGCTGACAGGCCCGGCTGAATGCAGCAGCCCCCCAGTTTCTAGCTCCTTAGAAAACCGATACAGGCGGTGGTCCAGAGACGGCTTGATTAATACCCCCGACCGCTGTGAAAACCTTTCAAGAATGTGGGAGTGGAAGGATATGGCGTTAAAGTTGCCGTTGGCCCCGGGGGCATACAGAGACTGCCGGTCTAGAATGGTGTATAAGAACCCCTTGGGTGTGGATGCCCTGTCGATTGCTAGCCGCCAGTGGCTGCCCCTAGGGCCGTTGTTCTTGATTTTCGAAATAAAAAGGCGAAAAAAGGCTATCCGGTTTTTCTCTTTGAAGAGGTGGGTCTTCGAGTTTGCAATTTCCCGGTCTTTTTTGGAGATACTGCGACTCTTGGCGATATTAGCGGTGGCCCTATTTACGCAGTCGCTGAAGCCGAGGACCTCGGGGTCCTGACAGGCGTTGGTAACCGCGTCATAGATGGTGGCGTTAAGCTCCCTCACTTCCTCGACATACGCCCTGATGTACTCAGCCAGTTCTTTCTCATTCTGGTGGACGAAAGATATCACGGATACTGACCTTTTGTCCCCCGCAAGAGACTTGATGGACACCTTTCCAGCGGCCACCAAACTGTCTAACATTTGCTGGGCTGACCCAGTGGCGAGAAATTCAGGTCCAACCGCGTAAACACCGGGTCCAGGCATGTTCTTGGCATAATGTCGGACAATGGCAAGAAACCCAGCCAGGTCTTTTTCGAGGGTCATTTAGTCTCCTCCAGCACCTTGAATTGTCTCCGCATCTTGATGCACAGTTGACTAAGGGCTGCCAGATTTTTGCAGTGTTGTCGGGCTTTCTCTGCGGTGAGGCAGAGGTGGCTGACCTCTGAGTGCTTTGATTGCATTAGAAATAAACCGTTGCCAATGCGGTCAGAGGCCAATGCTAGCAGCTGCTGAGCCTCCGCCAGAAGTTGGTCCTCAGTTGACTGCTCGACAGGCAGTGTCTCATGCTCAATGGAGTCACCATTGGTGCCTACCCCAAAGTCATCAACTAGGCCCTCCAGCTGGGCGAACATCGCAGCCACGACCTCGTTAGCCGCCGAATTCCCGGAATCGTCGCAGGTGAACTTAATGACGATGGAATGCAGATTTTTCAAGCCGGTGTCTCCTTGTGGCGGTTGCCTTTGATTTTTTTGAGGTCAAGGCGGATTTTGTCCAGTGTACAGTCCTCAGCGTTGATATCATCGCGAAAGCGGTGAAACGTTGGGTTTAACAACTGTTCGGCCTTGGTCAGCTCAAAAGCAAACACATCGAGAACGCGGCCTAGGTATGACTCGCGGTTGTTTGTAATGTGAATACGCAGCTCATTGGTGAAACCGCTGACGCAGCCCACTGAGCAAACGACGCCATTTTTATAAATGCCCAACTCCAGCGAGCCTACTTGGCCAAGCAGCGCCTTCTTGCCTTCGATATAACCAATAACGAACGCTGACACGTCCGACGCTTTCTTGTACTTGGCCCAGCCTTGACCATAAGCACCAGAAAGACTCTTGACAACCAGCCCCTCACCACCAGTCTCGGTGATGCGGCGAAATGCCTGGTCCAGGTCGCCCTGGAACTGTTCAACCACCCTAATCCATGGGCTTCCGAGTTCTTCCACCACTTTGGTGAGAAGCTCGCGACGCTCGTTATAAGGCAGCTTCCTAATGTCGCGGCCTTTGTGGTAGGGCATGTCGAATACGTAGTACACTAGTTTTTCGCTGCGCTGGTTGTCAACAGCGATGTTTGGCGAGGACCCCATGACTGAGTGGGTGTAGGCCCAGTCGCGGGCAAAGACCTCACCATCAAGGACGGTGTGCTGAAGTAGCGTGCAGTCAACCCCGGTAATGTGTGGGACCTGCTCGGTCTTATCGCCGTACATTTTGTCCACGGATGACTTCTGCCTTGACAGCATGGTGGTGCCGGTGCGACGACCATAGGGGTCAAACCCCAGGTACATCAACTCGCGCTCCCCATTGAGCTTTACCTCGGCGATAAGTCCAGCGTGCCAGGAGTGGCGAAGTGGGTCGGTGTTTTCAACATGCGGTAGGTCGGCGGTGCATCTGGGTGGCACAACAAGCATTGTCGATGGTGGCGGTAGGTCGCCAATCGGGCGCTGCGGCTTAGGCAGCATCTGTTCCAGCCGGTCGAATGCCGCATTAATGGTGGCAGCAGCGTCGTGCGTACCTGTCTTTGCGTCAGGGTGGGCAGACCTGATAGCCTGCCTACGGGCCCTCTTTAGGTCCTCGGCACTGTCCGGCACGCGGGTCAGCCCAAGCACCTTCAGATGCTCAGACACTGTGGGGTCCACCAGCGACGCGGCAGCGGCCTGCCACTGCTCGGGGCTACCGGGCTCGCCCTCATACGTCTTATACCGAGCGAACAGCCGTTCGGCTGACGATTTTTTTCTCATCTGGGTCATCTCAACCGCCACTTGCGAGGTGGTAGGCGATTGCGTCGCATTCAGGTGTACTTAGCTCAAGGCCCAGACGCTCAGCAGCTTTGGTTATAGCGACCCGCGAGGTTTCGCCAGCCCCATCTACTTCATTTTGGATAGCTTTAAGTCTTTGGGACGAGCACACCAGACATTCGTGTTTCTTCATTTTCATCTCGGTAAAGTGAGGTGGATAGGAGAAATTACCCATTTCCCTTTTCGGTATGGCCGGTCTCAAGCTTGAATTAGACGCCAGCCAGACGCTTTTGGGCCACGGCGGAGGCTAGTGCGGGTTTCATCACCGCAAGGTGCTTGCACCCCCTCTCTTTGCCCGCCTTCTTCATAACCCAGCCAGGGCAGCTGCATTCCCACTCACCGCTGGTGCGGCTAAGAGACACCACGTAAACCCGGTTGCTGGATGAACTACGAATCTCGATGCGGTTGACATGAGACTTGTTGTCTTCGAGGGCATTGCCGCCTAACTGTTTGGCGATGACGGTCAGTTGGTTGTCCATGGTGCCTCCGGGGCGGGGTTTGGTGGCCAAAATTAGCCACCCTCTCCTTTTCGGTAAGGTTGGCTTCAAACTTTAATTAGACCGGTGGCTGGTCACCCAAACACTACCCCGCCATCGCCAGAACTTTCGACAGATACCGGGGCGTCTCCACCGTTGTAGGCGGCCACCAACTCGCCAGCGTCATTGAAATAGCTAAAAACGCCATTTTCGACGACCTTTTTGAGACCGGGAACATCCTCACCCCGTTTAAAGCACTCGACACACTCGGCAATGCGTTTGGCCAGAAAGGCTTCCCGCAGGTTTCGTCGTTGGTCAGCGGACCGCTTGTTGTAGCGCATGTCACTCCCTTGGTTGGGCCAACGGAACCTTTGGCCCAACCCGTTTATCACAGTTGACTATATCTTTATTTGTCGGCCACGGACATCAGGGCTTCTGCCTGCGGCCGGAAGTCGAATACCGTTGGGTCTCTACCTTCTACTGCTGCTCTCTTGACTGACCCCTCGACAAACCTCTCGATATGGGCACCCACCGAGGCCACTTTAGATAGAGGCTCGAATATGTCCTCCACACTCTTCCAAACTGTCTTGGGAACGCGGAACCTTTCTAGATAGTGACGCAGAATTTCTAGCTTTATCTCTTTTGACAGGCCGGTCACCCGGACGTGGTTGTCAAATCTACCAGGGCGCTTGGCGATGGCAGCGTCCAGTTGTTCTGGGTGGTTAGTGGTAGCAATGGTCACCACATTGGACACCTCGGCCACACCAGACAGCACAGTTAACAGGTCCGGATGGACACCTGCGTTGACACCCCGGTACTCGGTGTTTCTATCCTGCGCAATCGCGTCAACGTCTTCTAACACCACCACAGCAGGAGACCTCTGCTCGGCGAAAGTGTAAACCCCCCGCAGGTCACCTGTCCTTTCCACATAGCAAACTGTTGCTTTCCCGGCCACCTGGTTGAGGAAAGCCCGGAGAGACACGGATTTTCCAATGCCAGGAGGGCCTGAAATTAGGAGTCCCTCTTTGATGCCTAGGCCTTTCTTGGCCAGAGCGCCAGCCTGGAAAATGCAAGCCGCAATGTGGTCAAGAGCCTCTTTGAGTTTAGGCACTGGGACAACACTGCCCCACGTGGTGGTGGACAGACGGCTACGCACCCCAGTGATATCGCCGCCGCTGAAAATCAGAATACGGCCTTTGTAGATATCGTGCTTCCGCATCTCGGCCTTGACGGCGGCAACAGCCTCCTCCAGGTGTTCTGGTGCTGCCAGCACGGCCATGTTGGATGGAATCGCCTGCCACCTCTGCGCTGCCTGGGCCTCCACCACCACACCAAATTTTGCCCCATTTGGCAGAGTCCCCACAGTAAATGGGCTGATATGCAGTAGGTGGGTCTCGTTGTCTACCGCCAGTGGCTGAGGGTCAGCGATGGTTCTGGGGTCAATGCGGCAGCCTTTGGCGTCGCCCAGTCCAGAGACTCCTCCCTCAACCTTCCAGGCCTCCTGCGCCAAACGACGCCACTGAGTGGTAAGGTTGGCCATCTCTGCCGGAAACATTTTGCCGAGGCTGACTTTTTCGTAGGTAGGTGTTTTGCAGTACACCCTGGTTAGGACTGAATAGGGAATGCCTGCTTCAGTGGGTTCTTTGATTAGAGACTGGTACTGCTGCGCGAAGGCCTTAAAGGAAGTGAGCATCATGGCTACGCCGTGTACAGCGTTTAGGTCCAGCGTCTCAAGCAGCTGAGTCTTCACGCTGGTGGCCAGGTTTACGGACTGGGCATAGGCCTCTCTCAGTTCCTCCGACGTAGTTTCTGCTGGTACAAACCCACCGGCTTTTGGTGGTGTGGCCACAGCTGTTATAAAATCGCCCCCAGCGTCGGAGCAAACTACCTCAATATCCACCCCCGTGATTTTGGCTAGGGACTCGGCAGCACTTTTGGCTGCGGTGAGGGTGTGCAGGTTTTCGCTTTTCTCCCCAGTGAGGGTATTCCTCGTTCGGAGCGGGCCCGCTTTCAGCTTTCTGTCTTTGTTAAGTCTTAGCCACATATCAACTCCAGTGGTGCGCACGGCAGGGCCGAAATGAGCGCAGACTTTAACACATTGCGTGCAGCCTGTCAATACTCCCCCATGGGGGCCCCAGGGGAGTTATCAGTCCTTTGACTATCCCCCACCGGCGATTAGGAACCTGCTGGCGAATTTTTTGGGCTGCTTGGTGGCGGTGCCTTCGAGGTCATACTCCCCTGTAACCAGCGAACCAACATAGCCGTGCAGTTTAAGAGATATACCGGGCTCTGCTCGGTGTGTGGCCAGTTCGGTCGCAAAGTTGATTAGGTCGTAGACCCGGCATTCTGCTGGTAGAATCCTCTGCTTCTTTTCACTGAGCACGTTGATGTTGGCCACTCCGTATTTGTTGTTGAGGTGCCCGGCAACAGCTTCCAGGCGTTCAGTCACGTCTCGCTGGGACGGCATCAGGCGGGCTATCAGCGAACGAAGGTCTAGCACCTCTCTGATGGACGCGTTGGATGACTGCGCGGCCTCAAGCCTCTCCACCAACAGCTTGAACCCATCCTCGCCCTCCCCGGTAAAGGTCCTCAATGCGCGGTCCAGCACCGACCACGGCTCCTTGCCGGGCTTAATGTCTTGCTGGAATGCTGAGGACATAGCCACCAGACCATTCGAACACACTTGGCGCAGTAGGGCCAGGTGGATACTTGGTTTGCCGTAGCCGTCAACTGGGGTACTAAGGACAAACTGGCGCTCATGCTCCTCGCCACCAATGCTCTGGGCAAGCTCACCAGACTTCGGGGTAAAAGTCGACCGCAGGACACCGTCGCTGTAAATGAGGTTATTCGAGCCGCGACTGCGTACCAACTTCTGAATATGCTCAAAATCAATAAGTGGAGAGTCGGGTTTAGTTAAGGCCAGCAGGTTGCGTGTGCCCTTGGTCGTGTCTATTTCAGTAGATACTCGGACCTCAGCCTTCTTGCCGGCTACCTCGGAGATTCGTTCGAATACCTCCTCGTGGGAGTAATAGTTGAAAACCGTCTCACTCAAATGAAAACGAGAACAGAAGGAGTCCCAGAACCTGCGTGAGGTCTTGAATTGGGCACGGGGGTCCATGCCGAGTTGAATCGTACTTTGACCTTTGTCCTTCTCCGTGCGGGGCAGGACTACGAGGTCTTGCAGACCGACTACCTGGTAACCGACTTCAATGCCTGCGATGTTGCTGCTGTTGTTCTTGATACTACTCATCGTGTGACTCCTCAGTGATGACTTGTTTTTTGGATTTGGCGGTATATTAGACCTTGCGCGGGCTAATCTCAAGTATACCGGCCAGCCTGGGCCTCAGTCCGTTCACCATGACCTTGGCAGTCTCCTGCACGGAGATGGGGGCCGGGGCCTCAGGGACCATCTCTGCATAGAAGCTACCCATCAATGCCAATACAGCACCGGGGTCGTCCCCACAGGCCGGTCGCAGCATCATGGTGCTTTTTTCGCAGGCTCTCAGCGCCTGCAAGGCTCCCGTGAGTGCGGAGGTGTCTCCCGCCTGGTGGTAGTTGATTGCCGTGCCAACTAGTTCCGTCACTTGCAGAGTCAGGCGGTCAAGTCTATCCCACACCGTCGCGTCCCACACCGTCGCGTTGACCAAGGCGTCTTCGTTAGCTACCACATAACTCTTGAAATCCGCCCACATCCCATTCAGCTCCTCACCCACGGCCATCATGTCTGGTGTGCTTTCCGGCTCCGAGCCCAAGGCGAAGGCCCCAGCGCAGGCCTCGGCCAGACCCAACATGCGATGCTGGGAGTCGAGATAGGGGTCTTCGAGAAGAGACCTAAGCCGCTGGCTCATGGCCACGAAGCCGCGTCTTTGGTTGGGGGTCATCCGTCTTTCCCACAGCTTAAGCTGGGCATAGGACTGAAAAATTGCTTTGGTCATCTCTGACGGTGTGGGTTGGCTCAAACGGGCACCTCGCTGGTTGGTTAGATACGCAATGCGCATACCTTATACCACATCAGGATTTCCCCGTCAATATCCCCTAGGGGGTATACCAGACGGTCGAGTGTCAAGCGACCGGTCTGGCCTGCGCCTTGGTTTGGTTGGCCCCTACCCCCTCTTGTAGCGAGTCTAGTTCATTCCAGATTCATAAGAGGGCTGCGTCTGCCCGTTAGCGCTCAGCCGGACCGGCTGGGGGTCTTCGACTTTCGCACCCCTTCCAAGGGCGTTTACTTCCCTCCTGGTCAATTTAGACAACTCTCCCCCTTGGCAGTAGTGCGACAGGTCCCGCTTTGTGACGAATCTCCTGATACCGTCCAGGTCCTCAAACTCCATCACGTACCAACGAGTAGACGAAATTGCCCACCCGACCGCCGTTTGGGAATGTCCATTTGAGTCGTCGAACTTTAGTTCCCTCTCAATGCTGAAAGGGGATGTGTTGTTGCTCAACACGAGCTGCTTTTCCTCAGCCTTGCCATACGCTGCAAGGGCAAAGCAGAGGTCCCGGTGATACAACACCAGCCTGGCCGAAATTACGGCCTCATCCTGGGGGTTACCCCGCAAATGCTCCTGGTTATTCCGCGCACAGTCCTGGATCTCCCGGACAATCGCCCCCAGTGAACGCTTGCTAAGGTCCCCGAGCCTCCTCGGGCCCTTAGAGGACCCATACACATATGTGGGCCACCCCACACGGTGCTCGGTGGTAATCACTGGGTCTGTAAAGTTCAAGTCGAGGTGGGTACTGGTACTGGTCATGACGGTCTCCCTGGTTTTGACTAATGGCATTATACGCTCCACACAGGTCTTTTTTAGGGAGACAAAGCCACTGCATTTACGATTACCGCGAGATAATAATCACCGCTGTACAATAAAAACAGTTGCCAATTCAAGTCTTTTTTGTAGGGGTGACATATGACCGTCTTTCCAGGACCAGCAGGCATTCTTGACCCAAAAATCATTGCAGCAGCAGTAGCCAAAGCTCAGTCTGAGGCCGACCAAATCCCAGCCCTTTTGACCAAGTCGAGTAAACCAAAGTGGCCGACCCGAGAAGACCGTAGGAAACCAGCTCTGGAGCTTCTAGGGGCGTATCGAGAAGGCGGCGTCGAGTGGGTATCTGTTGGGGCGATTGGGCGGGCCCTGTTCGAGCTGGGGGTCATACCTAGTCCGGATGCTCGCGCGGTCGGCGACCTGCTGGGCCACCATGGGGGTGGACTTGGACTGGACAAAAGAAAGATTCAGGGCAAAGTCTATTACAGCACCGACGTTGGGGAGCAGGCCTAGCTGCGTGCGTGGGGGTGGGGCTACCACCCCCTTAAACTATTCGCCGAAAGGTACCGACTGGGGTGCGGTGTGCCCTGGTTTACCAACGGTTGATAGCCAGTTGCTCACCTCAGGCGGAAGTATTCCGTCCTTGTTTCTCAGTGCTTCGATTTCACGGCCGCTTTTTGCAACGAAATCGCTCGCGGCGCGGTGCCATTCTGGGCTGTCCATGCCACTTTTGGCCTGAATAGTCCCCCCGGCAGTGTTTCCGGCTGAATCACCGGCTAGTTCCCCGCCGTGTGCCGACGTGGAGACTGGGGTTGTCTTTTGCTGTGTTCTCTCTGCTTGTGGCGTGGATTTTGTTGCAACCATTTGTATTTGTCCTCATTCGTTTTGGGCTCCGGGGTCTAGCTGCGTCTTTTTTGAGTTTCGGGAGTGGTTTCCATTCTTCCGAGGTGGACCAGTGACCAAAACTGCCGTCCGCACTGCGCGGTGGGGTAGAGCGGCCTTTCTTGGAACCTTTCCTGTTGGATGACGAGTAGCCACTTCCGAAACGGTTCACAGACACTTATTGCATAGCCCCCTAGAAAAAAGTCTCATGACATTATGAGAGCTTTCACTCAGAACAAAAATGCATGGGCCGTGCCAGGAACGCACCCATCAGTCCGCGAACAGAGGTTCCCAGGACTTACCAGGGTGGCGGCGTTTAGAATGGCGCTGCAACACGCCCAGGCCCTCAAAGCGGTGCACAGTCCCAGCTGGTATCAGTATCCAGTCGCCATCAGCCAGTTCGACAACCAGTTCGTTGAAGCCACCGCGCTTTGACCACAAGCGGAAAGCAAATTTGCATTTGGTGGGGCCAACACAGACTCTTACCTCGTCATGCTGGAAGTAATGCCACCTAGCAAGGTTTCTAGTTTGAGTAGCACAGGCCTCAGATGCATCGACCACATCATTGAACAGGAACCCCCGGCCCCATAGCCACACCTTGAAGAGTGAGTCTAATAGCCCAAACCGGTTGCCGGCCTCGAAGTGTCTGGTGTCCCCGGTTGCATCCGCTAGAAAGATGACTCTCACCTTGGCTCCCCGAATGAGAAATGGGCGGTCGTCCCTGACCACCCCCTCCCAATTTAGCCGTTGGCAGGCGTATCTGGCTGTGCCTTGGAGGCGTGCTTTGCTGCCCGCTTTGCCACACCAGATGCGATTTTTTCCGTTTTCTCAGCTAGAGCAGCCCAGCCTTTCTGGCGAAGCTCCTCAGCTTGGGCCTTGAGGAGTGCGAGAGTATCCTCTATCTTTGACGTAGATTTCGCCACCTTAGACTTTGCCTTTGCCGCCTTAGCCTTTCCCATGTCGTCCCTCCAAGCAAGTGTAGTTTGTTTTACTTTAAAACAGCCGACGTCCACATTCTGCTTGAGGCTAATAACATGAGCACAAGTTACATAAGCTTTCGGCAGCAGGTGACCATTGTCTGCGGCCCCTTTGACCCGCAAAACCAGGCCATTATTGAAAACGACTTTCAGCGCCAAAATCCTCCTAGCACAGTGATTTACAACAACCTGACACAGACATCACCAAACCGCTTCGTTGTCGCTCCTCATACAGTAAATATGCCCCTTTGCATTGGCACACTGTCCTCAGTCGCTGTGTTCGTCCTCGAGACCGACGAACTGGACGTGCCTCTCCAGTTTGTGAATGGTAATGGCACTAGCCAAGTCATCACGTTTAGAGCCAATTCTCTGTCGATTATGCACTTTACCGATATCACCCAAATCCTCATTAGCAATCCTAATGCGACAACACTTGGGGGAGTATATCTTGCGGCCGGCAATTAACGACAGGTATTTTCCGACGAGAATCACAGCGTTGGCTGGGCTGGAAAGAGACCATGAAGCCCTTGCTGAGTTCGTTGACTGTGTAGGCCCTGAGGTGCTGCACGTGGTCGAGGCTGCAGCGTACAAAAACCTAAACCGCTACAATCTCAGGCCGGGCCGCTTCTTCGGTAAAAAGGACAACCCTGAGGAGCGCTTTCGGGTGGCGGAACTCGCTGGCAACGTGGTGGTTTACAGAAATCTGAGAACTGGCCATTCCGAGTCCGCTGACCTGGACGAGCTGCTGGAATGGTGGAACGATGCTGGTTATGTAGAAATCACCCGCTGGGACGACATTTTGGCCGTCATTAAGAAATACCTAACCCCTTTCCTCGGCTCGGTGATTGTGGGTGCCTTAGTCACCTGGCTTCTTGGAAGACTCAAATGAATAGTTTACACGCAGCCGTAATTTCCCGGGCCGTCGCCAAGGTTCTAGCCGGTCTGGGCGACCTGCCCGAGGGGGTTGAATTTTCCCCAGTGGAGCCCCAGGTTGCCCCTAGCGACTCGTCACCGTTTTCTGATGATACCACGGCCAAAATCGAAGCGTATGCCCCTAAAGCATTAGTGGCCGCTGATTTTGAGGATTTCTCAAACTTGCTGGCCAACATCGCAACTGAACTTGGTTTAGACCTGCAACACGACCTACCCAAAATCGCAGCTATCCTCAATAGAGCAAGAGTAGAGTCTGGCCGCCCAGCCCTCTAAGACGCTTAACCCCGTCGTCGCTGTTGCCGTTATCGTCACTTGACAGTGACGCGGTGCATCATCCCTCTCTTATCTTAAAAGCATCCAGTCTCACACAACTCTGTTTTGGCACCCGGCCTGCTGGCTGGGTGTCTATTTCGACTGGCAACTGCTTAGCCGGGTCTATTTATGCCCAGTTCGCCCAATGTTGACAAGGCAGAAAAGCTGGTGCGAGGCACAGCCGAGGGCATACACTATGCCCGGACGCTGGAGTCGTTTGACCGGGTGTACCAGATGATTGGGGAGGCCGAGCGGGCGCTGTCGATGCTAAGTATCACGGCTGACGGTCAGCTCTGGGAGGCTATTCGCTTTTTGGGCCAGATTCGAAAGTCTCTGGCGGGCGAGAAAGACGCTTTTGAAGCGGAAAGAATGGCCAGGCTTGTGGCGCTGAGTCAGGCCCTGGTAGCTCTTGGTGCGCCAGGGTTGCAGTTGGCTCGGGCTAAGGTCAGAAGGGCCCACTCCGAGGAAGAGTAAGGCTATTTCAAGAGCCCACCGGCCTCTACGTATTCGTCCAATTCCGCATCGGTGACTGGTTGCCCAGAGTCCTCACCCATGAGTAGGTCCACCAGCTTCAATGCCTTCTTGGCACCCTCACGGTCACCAGCTATGAGGCTATCAACGATGTACTTGTCCACATCTTCAAAAAGGTGGCTGTCTGTCCATGCATTCCCCCCACTCTCTCCCCTGATTTTCCTCTCAAGTTCTTCGAGGGAACCAGCAGTCGCCAGCATTTCAACGGCCCTTTTGGCGTCGACCATTGCAATTTTGCCTGCTACGACCTTGATGCCCGCCTCTGCTAACAACTTCGCCGCATCGTCCTTGTTTTTCATTTTGCTTTCCGCCAGTTCCCTGAGTTCTCTGGGCTTACTGAGACAATTAAAGTCTAACACCAACACCTGGTTTAGGGGGCTGCCGACCGAGCCTTTTTCGTTCATCCACACCGCTTGGGCATCAAATGCTTCTTTGGCCCATGCCCCAAAGTGCTTAGTCACCTTTGGAGACTCCAGGTCGCCGACGTTGCGGAAGGCCTCCCCAGCGGGGTTATATTCCCCTACCAGCTCGCGCATTGCCTCGTTCTCGTCGATCACCTCCAGAACAGTGCCGGAGAACGTGAACTCGTAGACGTGGCCGGACCCAGGCGCGTTTAGCTTTTGACTGGCTCCACCCTGCCTGCCGCCTTCGGCGTGATAACGGGCGATGTCCAAGTCAGGTGACAAATAAAGCCCCGCACCGTATCTACCTGGGGCACCAATTCCAGCCTTGAAAGAGGCGACCGGTTTGACCGAGCCATGATACAGCTTGAGGCGTCTGGCCTTTATTTTCGGGAAACCACTGGAAACCATAGTTTCGGATACCTCCAGACCCATAGGTCTCTCAATCTTCGAAGTCCGCAATACTCTTGACCACTTCACCGATGGGGCCGAAAAAGTAGAGGGTGAGGCCTTCTGGTCCCTCATGCTTGAAAATCTGGGTGATGCCCTTTTTTGCGGCCCTTTCAGAGGTGGACACAAAAAATCATGGTGCACTGTGCTAAAGTGCACCAGGAGTAGTCAAGCTAACTATGTCTCTATTTGCCGCGAACCAGAGACTTACCATACTCAGGGCTACCGTAAGCCTTCGAGTAGTAGTCCTCCTGAGCCTTGAGGCGGTCAGCTTGGCTGTCGGAGCCCTTTTTGAGCACCTCCAGAACGGCCTGTTTCGGTAGAGTTAGCGAGCCGCCGTCCGAAGACTTGACTTTGACTTCGTCCTCTGAGGCCGACAGCACTTCGCCCTCCATGGTTTTGTCATCGTTCATGCATCTCACCATGTCGCCTTTTTCAGGCTCGGCGAGGAAGCGCATCAGACCTGAAGCCTTGGCCAGATGGGCGAAGGTCTTGGTTGCTGGCGTCGAAAACGTGGCATCATGCATCGCGGCTTTGCGAGCCGAGACGATAGCCATGATGTCGTCTTTCACCTTTTTGACCAGGACCTTTTTGCCGCCACGCTCTTGGACCGCATAGGTCTCCTGCATGGGGACGTCTAGGTAGCTGTAGCCAGCAATCACTGGGACCATCTTCGAGCGCCTGATGTCTTCGTATTCACGGGTGATGTTTAGAATACCCGCTACTACGGTGACCACTTTCTGGTCGTTCCACACTTTGGCGGTCGCGATGTAAGGAACTACCTGGGCGTTGTAACGCTTCAGAAAAAACTCATTAAGGTCGGCTGACGTCGGCGCACGGTCGCTGGCGAAAGCGAGCAGAAAATGTGCGGTTTTGCCATCGATTTTCCGCACGTCACCTATTTCTAGGTCTGCGCGGTGGCCGATGGAGGCCGTCATCTTGTC
>Ga0315287_10004182_pt1 | contig 14030 bp, 11 predicted proteins | sample YL17G11_0_MG_FD_205037 | JGI IMG/M metagenome (GOLD analysis project Ga0315287, IMG submission 205037) | Sediment microbial communities from Yellowstone Lake, YNP, Wyoming, USA - YL17G11_0 | ecosystem: Environmental > Aquatic > Freshwater > Lake > Sediment | place: USA: Wyoming | collected... | reverse complement strand
AGAAAAACAGTGCTGTAAGTCCATGAAGTTCATCGCTTTGCAGCAACGTAATGTTTGCTCAACCGGACACTACTGGGACGGATTAGGAAATCCGTCCTACAAGATTGCACAAGTTATTCTTTTACGGCCGCTTAGCTCAAAGGTCGATGAACACCTTCATCGAACGGTCGCCGCTGGCGTCGATGAACTTATAGGCGTCGCCGTATTTCTCGAAGGGGAAGTGCTTGCTCTCCAGCGGCGCGGTGACCACCTGGCCGGAAGCGATCAGTTCCACGGCCCGGGTGTAATCCGCGTACTTGTACATCAGCGTGCCGACGATGGTCAATTCGCGGTCGCCGACCACCGACATATCGACCGTCGGCTTGTGCTCGTAAACGGCCACGGCCACGATCGTGCCGCCTTTCTGGATGTTCTCCACCACGGCGTCCAAGGTGGCCTGGACGCCGGCGCAATCGAAGGCCACGTCGAATCCCTCCGCGCCGAAGCTGCGGCGGGCCGCCTCGCCCAGACTCTCCTGCCGGGCGTTGGCCGTGCAGGGGATATTGCACTGCCGGGCGATCTCCAAGCGGTAATCGCTCACGTCGGTGATCAGCGCCTTGGCCCCGCGGCAGCGGCACAGTTGCGCCACGAGGTTGCCGATCGGTCCGGCCCCCAGGACGGCCACGTTCTTGCCCTTCAGGTCCCCGGCGCGGCCCGTGCTGTGAACGGCCACCGCCGTCGGCTCCACCAGGGCGCCTTGCTCGAAGGTGAACACGTCGGGCAAGGGAACGATCTTCTCCGCCTTGGTGACGAAGTAGTCCTGAGCGCAGCCGGGCGCCTGGAAGCCCTGGACCTTCAGCGAGTCGCAGATATTGTAGTCGCCGCGGCGGCAAGGACGGCACTGGCCGCAGACGACCTGCGGCGTGGCGGTCGCCTTCATGCCCAGCGCGATGCCGCCGACTCCTTCGCCCACCGCCTCGACGACGCCCGCCCACTCATGCCCTTGCACGACCGGGTACTTGGTAAACGGGTGCAGCCCCTTGTTCACGTGGATGTCGGAGCCGCAGACGCCGATCCGCTTCACCCGCACCAGCACCTCGCCTAATCCGGGCTGCGGCGCGTCCACCTGGCCGAACTCGATCACCCCCGGCGCGGTCATTACGGCTTGTCTCATCTTCTCCACCCTCCATCACCGGTGTCGCTAGCGGAACCAATAGTACAGGCCGATCATCATCACGAGCAGACCGAGAGACAACAGGCGCGGGTCGGTCAGCCCCGTAAGCTTCCCGTGGAAGATCACCGCCAAGGGGTTTGGCCACGTGGTATTCTCGACCTGTTCCGGGGGCGGGGCGGGCGTCAACAGGCTGACGACGACGTACAGCACGCTCCACACGACGAACATGTATGCGGCCTGCAACATGAAGGGGATGCCCAGACCGCGCCGCGGGTCGGAAACCCACTCCACGCCCCCGAAGACCCCCGTGTCGACCAGGAACAAGACGAACCCGGCGCTCAGGCCGAGAATCAAGGTGGTGGTCGCAGCCTGCTTGGTGCCGCGCTTCCAGAACACGCCCCACACAAAGACCGTGGTGATGGGCGGCGCGAGGAACAGGGCGGGGATCTTGTTGATGACCTCGAAGATCGTGCCGAACCGGCCGCCTTGCGTGGACCAGGCCATGGCCAGCAGCATCACGACCACCGAGCTGATGCGGCCGATGCGAACCCGCGCGGCGTCGGAGGTCTGCGGCCGGAATTTCCCCACAATGTCGATCGCCACCAAGGTGCCCGCGCTGTTCAGGGCGGCAGCGATCGTACTCATCAGCGCCGCCAGCAGCGCCGCCGCCATCAGGCCCTTGAGCCCGACCGGCATGAGTTCCGTGATCATCACGGGCAGGGTTTGCGCCGATCGGTCCCCGATCTTATCGCGCAGGATCACGAAGGCGATGGTCCCCGGCAGGACCATGAAGAACACGGGAGTGATCTTCAGCAGGCCGGCGAACAGCGCGCCGTTCTGGGCGTTCTTCTGGTCTTTGGCCCCCAACACGCGCTGCACTATCGTCTGGTCCGAGCACCAATACCATACGCCGAGGACTGGATAGCCGAGCAGAATCGCCAGCCAGAAATAGGGCCCTTCGGCCCGCAACATGCTCAGCCGCGGCGTGCGGATCGGCTGGTCGGTCGCCAAGTACTTGGCCATGTCGGCGGTTTGCAGGACATTGGTTTTCTCTTGACGCAGATCGGCCGCCGCCTGCCGGGCCACGGCAAGGCGGGCCGTTTGAGAGCCGATGTTGTCCCATTGTGACGGATCGGCCAGCAGCGCAGCCAGTTCTTCGTGGCCGGTATTTTGCAGAACGCCGCTCACGAAGCCCAGTTTCTCCGACTCCTTAATGTCCTTGCCGATAGCCCACAGCAGGTCGGCGGCAACCGTTTTGGGATCTTGAGCCATTCGGCCGATGGCGCGGGCCGCTTCGGTAAAATCGGCACTCTTCGGGCGCAGCGATTCACCTTCCTCTTCCGTCCCGGCGGCCGGCTTGGCGTCGATCACCCTCGCCACATCCTCGAGCTTGTGCATCGCCAGCAGAGTCTTCAAAGCACCCAAACGCGCGTCGCCGGCAGAGAGGGCGATCGCCTGCACACGGCCCTTGGCCTCCGTCCATTTGCCGTCGCGAAGCAACTCGGCCCCAGTCTCAAACTGGCCTTGCAGCGACCCAAAGTCCCGTGTATCGGTCAACAGCCAGTCGGCGCCTGCGAAGATGTTGGCCGCTTGATCGAGCGACTCGGCGCTGTGTTGCACATCGATCGCCATATTCAACTGGCCCCAGGAGTGGATTCCCTTTTCCGGCAGCTTGTTCAATCCGAGAACGGTGATAAGCACCGCTCCAGCCAGAAGGACCACGCTCTGGATCGTCTCGGTGACCACCACGGCCTTCAAGCCCCCGACAACGGTGTAGATGGCGGTGACCAGGGAGATGATGGCGATCGACACCGTGACGTTGATGCCGAAGAAGCGGTCGAAAACCTCGGCCCCCGCATAGAGGCTGATGCCGATATGGATCAGCATCGCAGCCAGGATGGCCATGAAGGCCATGATGGAGCGGGCCAGCGGGCCGTAGCGCTTCTCCAAGAACTCCGGCAGGGTGGATATCCGGCTGCGAAAGTAGAAGGGGGTGAAGACCAACGCCAACAAGATGAGCGTGAACGTGGCCATCCACTCGAAATTGCCGACCACCAGTCCGCGCTGGTAGCCGTCCTGGGCCAGGCCCACCATGTGGATGGTGGAGATGTTCGCGGCGAACATGGCCGACCCGATCACCCCCCAATTCAACGCCCGGCTGGCCAGAAAGTAGGCGTCGCTGGTCATTTTCATCCGGCGGATCGACCACAAACCCACGACCGTGATCCCGACAAAGTAGACAACGATGACCAGTAGATCAACCAATTCAATCTTCATGGGTGAATTCCAGAAAAAGGTCTTTGGCTAGGTCCGCTCCACGTACCATCGGTCGCCGCCGGCGGAGACCAGCAAGACGTTGGAATAGGCCGTGAAATCGCCGGTGCGAATGACGGCCTTCACCGTCCGGCTCCGCTGCTTGAAATCCTTCAGGGGAATGACGTCCACCGGCATGTTCGGACCGAACACCTCCGTGATCGCCCGAAACCGCGTGGGGCTAACGTCCCTCGTCTCCTCCGCCACCACCAGCCTCTCTACCGAGAAATGCCGGATCAGTTCCTCCAGCGTCTCGATCACCGTGGGCTTGTTCTTGGCCAGCGAGATGTCCACCGTCTCGACGCCCAGCGGAATGGCGAACCCGGCATCGCAGACGATCAACTCGTCGGTGTGGCCCATCCGCGAGACCACCTCGCCGATTCCACGGTTGAGTATCCCGGTTTCTTGCATGGCAGAACTCCTTGCGGGCTAGCGGTCCGCCAAGTCGAGTTTGACGTTGTTGGGGCGGCAGTGTTGGGGTGGCAGTTGTACTGCCACCCCTGTCTTTGCGGCGATTCCGTGAGGCGGCAGAACAACTGCCGCCCCAACGAACCTGTCAGTTTCCGCTTGGCGGACATTGTACATAAAATTCAAGTGCTGCAAAGCGGGCTCAACCACTTCGATCACCTGCCATTCACCCCAAACGGGGAGTATGAATGTATTGCAAAAAGGGTCAGAACTATTATTGAGTGGTTTGGGCTGCCCGCGTCACCGCTTCGGCCGGAGCAACTCCAGCAACAACTCGTAAGGAGTACAATTTCACCCTGGCGCGGCATCGTTCCAGTCCTCGTCGTCAAAGGGATTGTTCCAAAAGCCGAGGCTGCTTCGCGCCGCCGACACCAGATCGCCAAAATCGTTCGGCTCTTCGACGACAAACACGGCCACTCGGACTCCCGGTGAAAAAGGAACGGTCAACTCCAATTTGCCGTAGTATAGAGGCCGCTCCCGCCGGCGACAAGCAGCGTTCCCCCGCCGCGTGTGGGATGCGATTCTCCTTCATACGGCCGCCGCTCGCTGCTTTGTGAAGCGCAAAAAGCTGCTATACTGTTCGCCATGAGCATCGACCCCACGGAAATCCAGGGCGGAGTGGAGCGGCGCCGGGCACAGGAGATGAGCCTCAAGCGGGGCCATCCGCCCACCCAGGTACCCGGCTACGAGCCCGAACGGTTCCTCGGCGTCGGGGCTTACGGCGAGGTCTGGGTGGCGGTCGAGCGGAACACGGGCCGCCGGGTGGCCATCAAGTTCTATGCCCATCGCGGGGGGCTCGACTGGTCGCTGCTCTCCCGCGAGGTCGAAAAACTCGCCTTCCTCTTTGCCGACCGCTATGTGGTGCAACTTCTGGGCGTCGGTTGGGATGCCGAGCCGCCGTATTACATCATGGAGTACCTGGAGCAGGGCTCGCTGGCCGACCTGATCGCACAAGGCCCGCTGCCGGTGGAAAAAGCCGTGGCCCTGTTCCGCGACGTGGCCACCGGCCTGGTTCACGCCCACGGCAAGGGCGTGCTGCACTGCGACCTGAAGCCGGCCAACATCCTGCTGGATCAAGACAACAAGCCGCGGCTGGCCGATTTTGGGCAGTCGCGGCTTTCGACCGAGCAGGCGCCGGCATTGGGCACGATGTTCTACATGGCCCCCGAGCAGGCCGACCTGTCGGCCGTGCCCGACGCCCGCTGGGACGTCTATGCCCTGGGGGCCCTGCTGCACTGCATGTTGACCGGTGGCCCGCCGCACCGCACGGGCAAGACGGTGGACCAGTTCGAGCGGACGCCCGAGTTGCAGCAGCGGCTGACTCGCTACCGGCAGATGATCGAGCAATCGCCCCCGCCGGCGGCCCATCGCAAGGTGCGCGGCGTCGATAAGATGCTGGCGGCGATTGTCGATCGCTGCCTGTCGCCCGATCCCGACAAGCGTTTTCCCAACGTGCAGTCGGTGCTCGATGCGTTGGACGAGCGGGCAGCCCGCAGGGCGCGGCGGCCGATGATGATCGTCGGGGCGATAGGCCCGGCCCTGCTGTTGGCGGTGGTCGCCTGGTTCGCCTGGCAGGGTTTCAGCACGGCGGTGCGGGAATCGAACGACGCCCTGACCCGCCGGGCTCTGGAGACCAACGGCTTCGCCGCGCAGTACGTGGCCCGCACGGCCGCCAACGAATTGGAGCGGCGCTGCCAGCTTGTCGAGCAGGCGGCTTCGTCCGACCGGTTTCAGCAGTTGGCCGCCGCTTTGTTGGCCAAGCCTGAACTGCACGAGTGGTTGGTGCGATTGAGCGATCCGAAACTCAAGGCGTCGGAGGCCGAAGCGTTGCGGAAGCAGTTCCGCGATCTTCCCGACCGGAAGGCGTTGGAGAAGGAGTTTGTGGCGGCGATTCCGCCAAGTGCGCGGCCGCGCGACGGCGAAAAGGGATCTAGCTGGTTCTTCTGCGACGCCCGCGGAGTGTCGGCTGCGCGCGTGCCGGAGGGGCGCACCCTGGGCAAGAATTTCGCCTGGCGCAGCTATTTCCACGGCGGGCCGCGCGACTTGGAGGAAACCTGGCGATCCAAGCCCGGGCAGCACCTCCCCGGCACGAGCCTCTCGGCCGTCTTCCTCTCCCAAGCCACGTCGCGCTGGACGGTGGCCGTCTCGACGCCCGTCTTCGACGACGCGCCCGAGCGGAAGTTCCTGGGCGTGGTGGCCATGACCGTCGAGGTTGGCCGGTTTGTCGAGTTGCGCGGCGGCGAGAACCAGTTCGCCGTGCTGGTGGACAATCGCGAGGGGCCGCAGAAGGGACTGGTGTTGCAGCACCCGCTGTTCGACAAGCTGCTCGCCGGCCAAGGCAAGCTGCCCGACCGCTTCAAGACGTTCCGCGTCAACGGCGACGACCTGCCCGACAACACCCAGCGCCAGGAGCATTACAGTGATCCTCTCGCGGTGGACCCCGATGGGGGCGAGTATGACCGGCTATGGCTGGCGCGGATGGAGCCGGTGCGCGTCCGCGACCGCGACACCGGCTGGATCGTGATCGTGCAGGAGGCGTATGATACGGCCATCGGGGCAACACTGAATGAGCTTAGAAAAGGCCTGATTCACGCGGGCGCGATCGCCCTGGGGTTGGTCGCCCTGGTGATGGCCGGCCTGTGGGGAATGGCGAAGAGGATGAGTATGCATCAGTGAGGGGAGAGGGGACAGGACTGCGGAAGGCTATCCGTGGTAGAGCCAAAAAGCTGCCATGTGGGAACGGGGGGAATAAACAGGCCGACTTGACAATCACCCCGGCCAATGACTAGAACTATGGTCATCGTGACGCGCAAGCACCCGTTTTCTCTGGTATTCTATTCGATTCGGAAGTCAAACGGCATTTGCGCGCCATCGAGACCAAGTATCATTCGCTGATCCGAGCGACCATTGAAGAGCAGTTGCCGTTTGAACCTGAAACCGAAACGCGGAACCGCAAGCCATTACGGCGGCCGGCCGCATTGGGAGCGACTTGGGAACTTCGATTTGGGCCGGACAACCGATTTCGCGTTCTGTACGAGGTCGATGTCGAACGTCACGAAGTGCAGGTTTTGGCTTTCGGGGTGAAGGAAAAGAACCGGTTGATCATTGCCGGCGAGGAGGTGGAACTATGAAAATTGCTTCGGTAGCCGATGTGAAGGCCCACTTGAGCGCTTTCTTAAAGGCTGGCCAACAGGGGCCGGTTGTCGTTACCCGCAACAGCAAACCGGTTGCGGTGTTGCTGCCTATCAGCGACGAAGACGAGATCGAACGTCTGATGATGGCTTATTCGCCGCAGCTTCAATCACTGCTGAAGGCTGCCCGAGGGCGGATTCAAGCCGGCCAAGGGATCGCCAGCGAGGAGTTTTGGAAGCGGGACTAAGCGTCTGGTTCTAGCAGAGTTTATTCTGTTCAAGTGGATGGAGATCCGCTCTACGACCGTCCCCCATGCCCGATCTGATTGCCCAAGGCGTTGAAGCTCAACAGCGGTGGCGGCGGACGTTGCCCGTAGGCCAGGAGATTGTGCTGGGCCGGCTGGGCGGCGTTTGGGCCGTGCCCTGGGACACCCACATGTCGCGCCGCCACGCCTGCCTGACCTGGAACGGCAGCGAGTTGCAGGTTGCCCGGCTGCCCGAGGCGCGAAACCCCATCTATCTTCGCGGCAAGGAACTCGATCGGTTCAGCGTGCTGCCCGGCGAGCACTTCGTCATCGGTCAGACCACGCTTACCGTGGCCGACCAGCGGGTAGACATCACGACCGACGCCCCGGCGCCCGTGCAGCAGCAATCGTTCAGCGCCCAGTACCTCAAACAAGTCCAGTTCCGCAACCCCGACTACCGCATCGAAGTGCTCAGCCGGTTGCCGGACGTGATCTCCGGGGCCACCGGCGACCAGGAACTGTTTATGCGGCTGGTGAGCATGTTGCTGGCGGGCGTGCCGCGCGCCGATGCCGCAGCCGTGGTGGCTATCGAGGGCGGGGCCGTCTGCGAAGACGACAGCGATCCATTGCCCACACAGGCCGCACCCTTGATTGAAGAAACCGAGCGCGACGCGCCCTCACCCCAGCCCTCTCCCGACCAACCATCGGTTGGTGCCCGGAGAGGGAGCAGTCGTCGGCCGGCGCGCGTGCTGCACTGGGACCAGCGGCTGGCGGTGGCCAACGATTTCCGGCCCAGCCAGGGCTTGATCCTCGAATCGGTGCGGCAGCGGCAGAGCGTGCTGCACGTGTGGCGCGGCGGCGACGCCTCGGCGCCCGAATACACGGCCAGCGAGAACTTTGATTGGGCCTTCTGCGCGCCCGTGCTGGGCAAGGCATGTCAGGGCTGGGGGCTCTACGTGGCCGGGCGGTTCAACGTCGAGCGGACCGCGATGACGCCCTCGTCCGATCCGACCGACCTGCGCGAGGACGTGAAGTTCACCGAATTGGTGGCGGCCATGCTCAGTTCATTGCGGCAGATGCGGTTGCTGGAGCATCGCCACGCCACGCTCAGCCAGTTCTTCTCTCCCGTGGTCCTCGATACGCTGGCCGTCGAAGACCCTGAAATCGTCTTGGCCCCGCGCGAAACGGAAGTCTCCGTGCTCTTCTGCGACCTCCGCGGCTTCTCACGCGAGTCGGAGCGTCAGGCGGGCGATTTGCTCGGGCTGTTGCAGCGCGTCAGCAAGGCCCTGGGCGTAATGACCCATCACATCCGCGAGCAGGGCGGCGTGGTGGGCGATTTCCAGGGCGACGCCGCCATGGGCTTCTGGGGCTGGCCCCTGCCGCAAAGCGACGCCGTGCTCCGCACCTGCCGCGCCGCCCTGGCCGTGCGGGCCGAGTTCGAAGCCACCGAGGGCTTTCACGCCGGCATCGGCGTGGCCACCGGCAAGGCCGTAGCGGGCAAAATCGGCACCGTCGACCAGGTGAAAGTCACCGTCTTCGGCCCGGTGGTCAACCTGGCCTCGCGGCTGGAAGGGATGACGAAGTTGCTCCGCGCCCCGATTTTGCTGGACGAGGCCACGGCCCGGATCGTCCGCCGGCAGGTGCCGCGTGAGGTCGCCCGGGTGCGGCGGCTGGCGATTGTGCGGCCTTACGGGCTCGACACGCCGCTGGAAGTGAGCGAGCTGTTGCCGCCGCTTTCACAGTATCCCGAACTGACCGACGACCACCTGAAATACTATGAAGCGGCGCTCGATGCGTTTCTGGCCCGGGCGTGGCCGACGGCGTTTGAACTGTTGCACCGCATTCCGGCCGAGGACCAGGTAAAAGATTTTCTGGTGGTGTATATTGCCCAACACAACCGCCGCCCGCCGCCCGACTGGGACGGCGTGATCCCCTTGGCGAGCAAGTAGCAAGCATTTCTCACCACGGTGGGGCAGACATTCTTGTCTGCCCTCGAAATGTTGACAACCAGGGCAGACAGGAATGTCTGCCCCACCGAACATTCTGTTGTCGATTGACCCCGTGTGGTGAGAAATGCGAGGTAGGGTGCGTCACTTCTTCTCTGCCACGCCCAACTCAGCCAGCTTTGCGGCCACGTCGTCCGCATGGCTGGCGGGCTTGACCGCCTTGTCGATATAGAGAATCCGGCCGTCGACGCCGATGTAGAACGTCCAGCGGCTGGCCCACCGTTGCACTGCGCCGGTGACGCCGTACGCCCGAGCAACCTCGCCGTCTGCATCGCTGAGGATCGGGTAGTCGGCATGGACCGACTTGGCGAAGTCCTTGTTCTTCTCGGGCGGATCGACGCTGGCCGTGAAGTAGGCGACGTTGAACTTTTTGAGCTTCGCCCCTTCGGCCGCCAGAATCTTGCATTCCGTGGTGCAACCGGGCGTGAACGCCTTGGGGAACCACGCCAGCACCACCGCCTGCTTGCCGCGGTAGTCGGCGAGCGTGTACGTCTTGCCGTCGCTGCCGGGCAGAGTGAAGTCGGGGGCCGCATCGCCCACCTTCAATTCCTCCGCCTTTGCCATGCCGAACATCATTGCACCTCCTGCCAACATGATGGCGATAACGGTAATCGGATGCGCCTTCATCGGGAGTTCCTCCCAGTAGGCCCCGTGTTGAATCCGCCGCAATTCTACGATGATGGCCAGGGCAACGCCACAATCGGCGAGAACCGGCTGGAATTCCGCCCTGGACACTTACGCCTGCGCCGGTTCACCGTTCCGCAATCACCAGCACGCCCGTTCCGTTGATGCGGTCGTGCTTCATGTCCTGGAGCGCGCGGTTGGCGTCGGCCAGCGGATAGACGGTGGTGTGCGGACGGATGGGGATGGCGGCGGCTTCGGCCAGCAGCGCGCGGCCGTCGTCGCGGGTGTTGCACGTTACCGAGTGGAGGTCGCGCTCGTAGAACAGGCATCGCTCGTAGTCCATTTGCGGGATCGGCGTCATGTAGATTCCGGCCAGCGACAGCGTGCCGCCCTTGTTGAGCCGTTCCAGCGCCGGCGGGACCAACTCGCCCGCCGGGGCGAACATGATCGCGCTATCGACCTTCACCGGCAGTTCCTCCGCCTTCTCGCCCGCCCACGCGGCGCCCATCCGCCGGGCCAGTTCGCGATGCTTTTGGCCGCGCGTGACCACATACACCTCGCAGCCGCGATACAGGGCAATCTGGATCGCCACGTGGGCCGACGAGCCGAAACCGTACAGCGCCAGCTTGCTGTTGGGGCGCAGGTTGCAGCGTCGCAAGGCCCGATAGCCGATGATGCCCGCGCACAACAGCGGCGCGGCTTCGACGTCGCCGAACAGCTCAGGCAGTTCGTAAACGAAATCCGCCGGCGCGACGGCATACTCGGCATAACCGCCGTCGGCGTGATAACCGGTGAAGCGCGCCGACTCGCAGAGGTTCTCCTGGCCGGCGGCACAATAGCCGCACCGGCCGCACGTGTGCCGCAGCCACGCCACGCCGACGCGCTGGCCCAAGCGCAACTCCGTCTTCTCCGCCTCTGCGATTTTGTCAACGGCGCCCACGATCTGGTGTCCCGGGATGATGGGCAACTTCTGCCGCGGCAGATCCCCCTCGATCACGTGCAGGTCGGTGCGGCAGACGGCACAGCAGCGGACTCGAATCCGCACCTCGCCCGGTCCCGGCTCGGGGATCGGCAGATCGACCAACTCCAGCGGAGCGGAATCGATCGGCCCGATATGGCGAAGGAGCATGGCTTTCATGGCGGACCACTAGATTATTTTATTTTTTATCGACCGGCTTGTAGAAGCGGCCCGCCAGTTTTGGCTGGAAATCGGGCCGGCCCCCGAGCGCCGCCACCTCGCGCAGGAACAGGCGAGTCAGTTCCTCGAGGACTTCTCGCTCACCGTCGCGATCGTAGTAAGGCGCGAGGTCGATCGGCCGACCGATGACCAGCTTCACGGAAGCAGGCATGAGCAAACAACCCAACGTCGTCCCGTCGTACGGCGCTCCGTGAATGAAACAGGGAACGACCGGGACGCGGGCTTTCAGCGCAATCATCGCCACTCCCGGACGTCCGGGCAACAGCGTCTGGCCGGTGGTGTTGATGCGTCCTTCGGGAAACATCCCCACCAACGCGCCATTCTGGGCCAAACGGATGGCCATTTTCGTGGCTGCCGTGTCGCTGCCCGCGCGGCTGACGGGGATCGCCCCGCAAGTTCGCAACAACCGTCGCAAGGCCGGGTCTTCACAATACTCCTTGGCAACCATCCAATGTACGACCCGCAATACCGTCACGGCAATGAACGACGGATCCAGCGGGCAGCGGTGGTTGCAGATGATGACGGCCCCCTGCCGCGGCGGAATGGCCAACGACCCGGAGATTTGAACGCGCCACAGCACGCGAACGACCACGTAATTCAGCGCATAAAGCAGCGATTGCACCGGCGAAAACGGCGACCGCCGCAATTTCAATATTATCCACCCGACCACTACCAGGCCAAGAAAGGCCAGTACGCAAAAGGCAAGAAAATCCCTGGTTTCGGCCGATAATAACATGACAAACCGCCTCCCGCGTGCTAAGTTACTTTACCATCCCGCTATTGCGCCCGCGAGGCCAACAACTAGGATTCCGCACCAGGGGCAGCTTCATGAAGATTGGCGTTCTTAGCGATACTCACGACGAAGTCCACGCCGCACAACGGGCCCTCAAGACGCTCGACGGCCTGGGCGTCGATCTGATCATTCACTGCGGCGACGTGGGGCAGAACGTCGTGCCGCTGTTCAACGGCCTCAAGGCCCATTTCGTCCGCGGCAACATGGACGACCCGGAAACATTCGGCAAACTGATCGACGACCCCGGCCACACCTTCCACGATGAGATCGGCAGCCTGGAGGTGGAAGGCCGCCGCATCGCCTTCCTCCACGGCAACGACGTCAAGCTCCTGCGCCACACGGTCCATTCGGGTCACTTCGACCTGGTGTGCCACGGGCACACGCACGCCTTCGCCATGGCCAAGGAGGGAAGCACACTCGTGCTAAATCCGGGCGCGGTGTCGCGCAGCAGCCAGCCGTCGCTGGCCGTCGTGGAATTGCCGTCGCTCGAAGTCCGGCAAATCCCCCTATAACTACCCGGCCATCTTCGTAATCCGGTCGAACGGCTCGACCGCCGCGCGCTGCTCGGCCCGATAGCGGTACTGCATCAGATACGCGTCTTCCGGCGTATCCGAGTAGTAGCTGCGGAGCACCGACACCGCGCGGAACCCGTTCTCGCGGAAGAACACCTGCGCTGCCAGGTTGGTCTCGCGCACTTCGAGCACGATCCGGCTGCGGCGCTGCGCCGACAACTTGGCAACCAACTTGGCGAGCATCTGACTGCCCACGCCGCGGCGCTGGTAGTCGTTGGCCACCGCGAAATTGAGGACGTGAATGCGGGTTTTTTGCAGCTCGTAGATCATCGAGCCGACGACCCGGTCCTCGTGCTCGGCGACCATGCCGATGCAGTTGCGTTGCCGCAAGCAGCGGACGAAGTCGTCTTCCAGCCACGGAAACTCGAAGTTCTCGCCTTCGATGGCGAGCACCTCGGGCATGTCGCGCCGAATCATCCAACGAATGTGGACCCGAACTTCCAATTTCTGGTCGGAATGCATGCCGGCCTCCTTCCTTGTCGGCCCGTCGGCGGGAAAAACGCTTTTTCCCACCGACCATCGCACCAATCCCGTGACGCTCCTTTGCGTCGGCTGGTCCCCAGGCGGCGAAAATCCGTGCCGCCCGGCAGGCCAGGTCACCAGCGGGGTCCATACAGTACCATAACGGTCGGAATCCGCCAATACGAAGTTTTGTGGCGAAATGTTGGAGTGGCAGTGCAACCAATGTTGGGGTGGCAGTTGTACTGCCAGACACAATGTTGGGGTGGCAGTTGTACTGCCACCCCGGGGCGACTGTGCAACTGCCGCCCCAACAAACCCGAGAAATACGGGCCAAGTCGTTGGCTCGCCGGGCTTTCAGACCAGTCGGTGCATGAAGACTCGAACACCCCCCAAAATCCTCGGGTTTCCCCGGGGTGTGTGCTAGCAGGCGGTGCGGAATCCGGTGCAGTTGGCACACGAACTGCCCTTTCTGACCCTGACCTGCTGGCCGTGGTTGCGGCATGGCCCGACCTGCCCGAGGCGGTGAGGCAGCAGGTGGTGGCGCTGGTTCGGAAGGTGGCCGGAAACGAGTAGCGGGCCGACGGACCACAACAAGGTTGCGGCAACAGTGGCAGCGGGTTGCCGCGGTAAGCGTACAGCGTGGTGGGCGCACCCGTACCTGTTGTGGTGGGGCGCTCGCGAGGCGGCCGGACCGGGGGCGACCCCCCAGCGGAGTCCCAGGGTCGCCGTGATTATAGCGTCGTTGGATATTCCCCTTGTGTCCTATTGCCATTGCATTGAATTCGGCCCTTGTGTTATAGATTCCTGGCGGTTGTAAGTGGTTTCCAGTCAGGAGCTTATATCATGGAGGACCGGTCATGGACGATCTATCGCGGTTCTGTTGTCAGAATTCCGAGTGCCCCGACTACGGGAAACGCGAGGGCGAAAACCTGTCGGTGTGCGGCCGCTATGGGCCAAACAAGCAGCGGCGGATGCTCCGCTGCCGAACCTGCAAGGCAAGGTTTTCCGAGCGCAAGGGGACGCCGCTGTTCGGCGCGACCCTGCCCGAGGAGAAGATTTGCTCCA
>Ga0315287_10004181_pt1 | contig 14030 bp, 14 predicted proteins | sample YL17G11_0_MG_FD_205037 | JGI IMG/M metagenome (GOLD analysis project Ga0315287, IMG submission 205037) | Sediment microbial communities from Yellowstone Lake, YNP, Wyoming, USA - YL17G11_0 | ecosystem: Environmental > Aquatic > Freshwater > Lake > Sediment | place: USA: Wyoming | collected... | reverse complement strand
CGCACTTCCCAGCGGCGTCAAGCCCATGTCGTTCTGTGCGTTGACATTGGCACCGTGCGCGACCAGCAGCTGGATCATCTCCGCCGAGGGCTTGCGTGAACCAGCAGCCCACTCCAGCGGGGTACCCCCACCGCCGTCGAGCGCATCGACATGCGCCCCGGCGTCGAGCAAGGCGCCGGCAATCTCGACATCGCCACCCATGCAGGCCCAGAACAGTGGTGTCAGCTTGTAGCTGTATACCGACTCGGTGTCGGCGCCGAGTTCGAGCAGCGCCCGCACGGCGTCAAGGTGCTTGCCGCGGATGGCCCCGACCAGCGGCGAGTTCAGCCGGCGCTCCACGCCGTTTACGTCGGCGCCATGCTCAGTCAGCAGCCGGATGGCCTCGAGCCGGCCCTCGCGGGCGGCAAAGTACAACGGCACGCGCCCATCGGGCATGGCATTGGGATCTGCCCCGGCCTTAAGCTGCTGGGTGAGCAGCGCATCGTCACCCAGCACAATGCAGTCCGTCAGCAGCGGGGCGGCACCATGACCGATCAGGTAGCGCGCGATGTCTGGATATTCGCACTTGACCGCCAGGCGCACCGCCAGCGTGGCCAACGCCGGGTCGCTGGCGATGGCGCCCTCGTTTTCCACCAGCGGGCGCAGCTCCGCAAACTGGCCGCGCCCTGCCCGCACCGCCAGATCGACGAGCGCCCCGTGCGCGATGAGCGCCTCCACCGCGGGAGTGTTCTTGCGCCACAACGCCTCGTGCAGCGGCGTCTCGCCGGCGTTGTTCTTAAGATTCGGATCGGCGCCGAGTTCCAGCAGCAGCGTCAGCTCAGCCTCACTGCCCAGCGAGCCGGCAAGATACTTCAGCGCCGACTCCCCCTCGGCATCCTGCGCGTTCACATCCGCGCCGAGCTCTACCAGCCGCCGCAGTGCATCCAGCGAGCCCTGGCCGACGCAGGCCTTCAGCGGAGTCGTGCCATCACTATCGCGGCTGTTGGGATCGGCACCGCTGGCAATCAGGAACTCGATCAGCGCCAGCCGCTGCGGGCTGATGGCCTCCCCCAGGTGCGCGCAGGCCTCGTACAGTGGCGTCTCGCCGTCAGCGTCGCGGCTGTCCACCTCCAGTCCGAGCTGCAGCAGCAACCGGGCACAGGCCACGAGTTCCGGCGGGTCGGAAAAGGCGTAGTAATCGGCAACCGTGTGCAGCAGCGTATTGCCATCGTCGTTGCGATAGCCCGCCAGGTCGATCCCCGCGTCGGCGTAAGCCTGCAGGACAAGCGCCCTGGCATTGCCGGCCGCGGTTTCGAGCGGCGTGCCGCCGTACTCGTCCTTCTGGTACGGATCGGCGCCGTGCGCCAGCAGCAGCTTGATGAGTGGCAGGTTCTCAGCGAGGGTGGCGCTGTCCAGCAGGTTATCGCCGAGGAGGCCCGTTCGATTCGGGTCGAAACCGGCGTTGAGCAGCAGCTCGATGGTTTCCAGCTGGTCGTTGCGCAGCGCCGCGTCGACGAGCGTCAGGTGGAATTCGTTGGTCACGTTGACGTCCAGCCCGCCATCAAGCATGCGCTTGAGCGTCGCGTTGTCCTGGGCCAGCACGGCATCGAACGCCGCCTGCACCTCTGGCGCCGGCCGCTGCTCCGGCGCGCCCTCGGCCCGCGCGGCAGCCATGCCGCTGGCGGCCAGCATGAGCATAGTCAGCGTTAATAATCGGCAAAACATCCTGATCACCCCCATGTACCCAAAGTATAACGCCAAGCCACGCCGCCCGGCTTCGATGGTTGGCGAAGCGGTGAGCCGTTGACTAGCAACCTGCCGTGGCGGCGGCTTCAGTCGCTGTCTTGTACGAGCCAATTCGAAAACAGCGGCTGAAGCCGCTGCCACAGCAGGTAGTGTGCAGGGACGCAGCCGGCACTACCGGGGACGGCGGGCCGGCACGATGGCCGGCCCCGGCACAGACGGGCGAAGCATGGCTTCGCCCCTACTGCGCTTGCTGCCTTCTGCCCCGTCTTTGAACATCCGCCCTGCTATACTGCTCTTGAGGGTTGAATATGCGTTACATCACACTAGTGCTGCTGGTGGGCGGCCTGCTTTGCGCCATTCCGTTGTGCGCCGCGGCTTCCGTCGTCGACGCCAGCGCCGCCGAGCAGGCCTACCAGTCCGGCGACTTTGCGGCGGCCAAGGACGGTTTCACCGCCGCCGTGTCGCAGTTCCGCGCGGCCAGCAAGGACTCCGGCGACTACCGCGTCTACCGCGAGGCGATGTACCTCTACGACCGGCTGGCGGACTGCAGCTTCACGCAGCGCGACTGGCCGGCGCTCAAGCTGTACATGGACGGGCTGATGGTCGTCGGTGAGTCGGAGCTCAACCTGGCGCAGACGCAGCTCTCCGGCGCGCTGGCCAGCGGCATCGCCTACGCCACGGCGGAGTACCTGCGGGAGCGCGTCGACGAAAGCGTGCGCATCGCCAGCATCATCCAGCTCAAGCGCAGCCTCTCGCTGCTGCTGCTCGACAGCCAGGGCGAAGGCGCGACGGGCGAGGCGGCGATCGCGCAGTACCAGGCGCTGGCCGCGGCGCTGCAGGGTGTGGTCACGCTGCAGGACGGTTACTACGTTCTCGACGTGCCGACGCTGGAAAAGAAGCTCGACCAGTTCGACGCGATCTTCGGCGAGCTGGAAAAACTCGGCGACATGCAGGAGCTGTGGAAGAAGTACCCGCCGGAGGGCAGCGCGGACGCTGATAAGCCCGCCCAGCCGGCCGAGCCGGAAGGTGGCGCCGAGACGCCGGCCGGAGGCAAGTAGCGCCGCGCGGCAGTCACTGAAAGAGGTGCTTAAGATGCGAGTCTACATCGCAGCAGCCGTGCTGCTGAGCTTTATGACACTGACCGCGGCGCAGCCGCAGGTCAGCAGCAGCATGCCGCCGGGCCGTCCCGGCACTACTTTGACGAGCGATACGGACGCTCGTACCGCAGCCGCCCTCAGCGCGGTGACGCAGTGCGTCTCGCTCGTCGAAGCGCTGCGCAGCGGGGCTGAGCTGCCGGCGGACGTGCTGCACGCTGATGGCTGCTACGTCTGGCAGCAGCCCGGCGTGGCGCTGGTGCCCACCGCGCTGTGGATCACCGGTCAGAGCGCGCCCGAGATGTGGCTGGACAGCGCGCGGTGGAGTGGCTTGCTGCTCGATCTTTCGCACTTTTCGTGGGATGATCCGGCGTCCTTCCCGACTGAGGAACAGGAGCTATCCGGCCAGCCGCGCCAGGCACAGGTGTACTTGCTCGATGCAGAGCGGGCAACCTCTCGACTGGCGGACTACTACGCCGACTATCAGAGCTGGGTCGACTTGAACGATGCGGGCGAGGGCCAGAGCGCGGGGCAGCCGCCGGACCCTGGCGCACCTGCGTTCGACCCGTTCATGGAAGTGCAGGCTGCAGCATTGCGCGCTGACTTCGCCGTCGTTTACCTGGCTGCGGATGGCCCGCTGGAGTTCTACCTGCAGCGCGCGCCGTCCGGCAGAATTGGCGTGCGGCACATCATCTACTGGAGCTATTTCAGCGCCTGAGCACGGCACGCGCCCGGGCAGCGGCAGATCAGCCGCCTTGACAGATGACGCGGCTTGGCAGACTAAATGGAGATTTCACCCGGCGAATTGCACTGAAGGGCTTATAATGAGCATTCATCTATATTGAGCCGCTGGGGACGGTGGGGATGGGTGCAGGATGAGCAAAACAATCCTCATTGTCGATGATGAGCAGATTATTCGCAACGTGCTCAAGCGCAAGCTCGAGCAGACGACTTCGTACAGCGTTTTTACCGCCGATGACGGCATCCCCGCGCTGGAAATCTTCAAGACCGAGAAGATCGATCTCGTGGTCAGCGACCTGCTGATGAAAGAGATGGACGGCATCGACCTGCTGCGCAACCTCAAACAGGCCAATCCGCAGATCCCGGTGATCATCATCACCGGTTACGGCACGCTGGATGACGCCATCGAGGCGATCCATCTCGGCGCCGAGGATTTCATCAAGAAACCCTTCGACATCAACGAAGTCATTGAGACCATCGACAAGACGTTCCGCAAGCTGGCCGAAGAGGCCGACCAGCGGGAAGTGATCAAGTTCATCGCCAGCGAGGATATCAAGCTCGAGATCCCCAACAATTTCGAGTTCATCAACGTAGTTATCAATTACGTGTTCTCGCACCTGCGCGCGCGCTGGCTGGTCTCCGACGAGGACCTGCACGACGTCAAGGTGTGTTTGTACGAGGCGCTCACCAACGCCTTCGAGCATGGCAACCTGCAGATTTCCGGCCAGGAGAAAAGCCAGCTATTGGAAACCGGCCAGCAGGCCTGGCGCAACTTCCTGCTGGCGCGGCTGGCGGATCCGCTCTACTCCTCGCGCAAGATCTTCGTCAGCCTGTGGATCAGTGAGTCCGCGCTGGAAGTGTCGATTCGCGACGAGGGTCCCGGCTTCAAGCATGAGCAGCGCAGCTTGAGCGTCGACCCCGAAGCGCTGTTCCGCAGCAGCGGCCGCGGACTGCTGCTGATCCAGTCCCTGATGGACAAGGTGTCGTTCAATGAATCCGGCAATCTGATCAAGATGCGCAAGGACCGCATCCGGCCCAGCGTGCAAACGACCGGCGAAGCATAGGCCGGCTGCCGGATGAGGACGCCCAAGCGGCGCCGGGTGCTGACATAACGGCGCCCAAGGTGTATATTTGTAGCTCGAGTCGGACCAAGTCGATGGAGGAATGGGCATGGATAAAACGGCAAGCGATAAGACGGCCAAGAAGCCGGCCAAGAAGACCCCCTGGCTGAGCATCTTCGGTATTATCGTTCTCATCATCATCATTGGCGTCGTGCTGGCAGTGGTATTCATTGTTAAGCCCGGCATGAAGAACCCGCTGGTCACGTCGGCGACGCGCCTGGCTCCGGCAATCACGGAGATGCAGACGCAGACCATGTCGCAGCTCGAAAACCAGGCGGCCTTTGTCACCCCAGCCGATCTGGAGGCTGACCCGACGGGCTACGACGACCGCTACGTGGCCACCGAGGGCGTGGTGAGCGGCGAGGAATCATCCGGCGTATCCCAGAACATCGCGCTCAACATGTTTGAGAACGAGCCGTACAAGGGCTACGTGGTCGATGACGCGATCGTCGTGCTCGACATCACCGGCACCGGCCCAACGCTTTCAGATGGCTCCGTCATCCGCGCCGTGGGCAAGCTGTTTGTCGTCAACATTAAAGACATCTGGGAGCTGCCCGTCGTCGGGCCCAACCTGAAGAAGGAATTCGCCAACGTCGAAGGGATGAGCGAATCCGTCATCTTCCTGATCTGCAACGGCATCAAGGTCGTATCCACACCGCCGCTGAAGGCGCCCGCCGCCGAGGGAGCTCCTCCGGGTGCGCAGGGAACGCCGACCGGGACCGCGCCGGGCACGACTCCGCCGGCTGCAGGCACGACTCCTCCAGCGGAGGGAACCACTCCGCCCGCCGGTGGAACCACGCCTCCCGCCACTCCGCCAGCCCAGGGCGGCAAGTAAGGCCGGCTTCTCCGGCGCTCAAGCAGGCTGGATCTGCCGTGCTGCGCAGGCGGTGTTTCGCACCGCGCGACTTGGCGCAGCCGTGCTAGAATTGCCATCAGCGTAAACACGGCGCAGCCACTGGCACGCCGGTCACTTCCTGCGATGCCACAGGGCGCACGGACGCACAGCATGCCTTACAACGGAGGACGATGATGGACATCCCGCGCAGCGGACAGGATACCCCGCAGTCACCGGGCGCTGACAATCAGCAGCCCCAGCCACCGCCCTATCAGCCGCCGGCCCAGCCGCACCAACCGCCGGCGCAGCCCTATCAGCCCCCGCAGACGCCGTACCAGCCGCCGCAGGCGCAGTACCAGCCCCCGGCGGGGCAGTATCAGCAGCCCCCCCAGGCGTACCAGCAGCAGCCCGGCGGCTACCAGCAGGTGCCGCCTCCGCCGCCGGCCAGCCAACGCAAGGGCTTCAACTGGCTGGCCTGCTGTGGCATTACCTGCCTGGTGCTGCTGATCATCGGTGTACTCCTTTTCTTTGGCTGCTGGAACTTCATTAAGCCGTTCTACTCGATGGGAGTTGGGATGGCTAAGGTTTCCGAGGTCGTGAAGGGCACAGACGAAGCTACAGTCGTCTCGGCAGCCGTGCCGGTGACGACGGCCGAGCTGGCCGCTGCGCCGCAGAGCTACATGAACCAGTGGCTGGCGGTGAATGGCACGATACAGTCCGACGCCAGCGGCATGAGCAACAAGAGCTTCAGCTCGGGCAACTTCAACACTGCCGATACGACGCCATATATGCTGACCGATACCGTGATGGTGATGGACTTAAGCAAGGCGCCGGCGGTCGGCACGACCGGCGACAACGTGACGGCGTACGGCCAGATCTACGTTATGGACCTGGCAGAGGTGGGCAAGATCCCCATGGTCGGCAAGACCATTCTCGAGGAGATGAAAAAGGATCCGCAGTTCGCCGGTAACAGCAAGATGGTCTTCGTGATCGCCAAGAAAGTCGAACGGGTCGGCGGGACGGGGCTGCAGCCTCCCGCGGCTCAAGGCGGTGACAGCACTCCGCCGCCCGCAGCGCCGGACGGCACCACGGGTGCAGGCGGCTGGGGAAAGTAAGCGCGCCGCGCAAGACGGCAAGACGGGAGCCAAAATGACTAAGCAACCCAGACTGGGCCTGATCGGCGCGGGCAGTATCGGCACGCGCATCGCACAAGCCGTCAGCGCCGGCGAGATCGACTACGACTTCGCCGCGCTGTACGACGTCGACGCCGCGGCGGCGCAGCGCCTCGCCGCAAAACACGGCGGCGTGGTAATGGCCAGCCTCGCCGAGTGCGTCGCGGCCTGCGACGTGCTGGTCGAGGCGGCGGCGGGCAAGGCCGTGGCGGGCGTCATGGAAGAGGCGCGGGCGAGCTACGCCAGGCATGGGCGGCCGGAGCACGTGCTGGTGATGTCCGTGGGCGGCCTGCTCGGCGTGCCGCTGCCCGAGGATGAAGGGCCGGTGCTGCACATCCCGTCGGGCGCCATCGGCGGCCTGGATGCGATCCAGGCGCTGGCGGTGGCCGGGCTGAGCGAAGTCACGCTGACCACCAGCAAGCCGCCCGCCGCGCTGGGCCTCGATGTCAAGGAGCGCACGATCATCTTCGAGGGCCCGGCCTGCGACGTGATCGAGCAGTTCCCGAAAAACGTCAACGTGGCGATCGCGCTCTCCTTCGCCGGCATCGGCGCGCACAAGACGCGCGTACGGCTGGTGGCCGACCCGGCGGAGAGCCGCAACGTGCACCACATCGTGGCGCGCGGGCCGGCGGGCGAAGTGGAGTTCATCAGCCGCAACATGCCATTCCCCGACAACCCGAAGACGAGCTACCTCGCCGCGCTGTCGGCGGTGGCGCTGCTGAAGCGGCTTTCATCGAAGCTGCAGGTGGGGTAGGGGCCGCAGTAATGCGGCCCAGGTAAGACGCATGCAAGACGGCCCGCATCACTGCGGGCCCTACTCCAGCCGCTTCAGCGCGTCCTGGAAGATGCCCAGCGCGTTCTGGCCCCACAGCAGGAAGTGGATCTCGAACGGCTTCTCGTGAGCCTTGCAGTGCTGCCTGACCGCGCCGAGCATCACCTCCGCGCAGGCCGCGAGGCTTAAGCCCCCCACGCCCGTGCCCAGCGCGGGGAAGGCGATGCTGTCGATGTTGTTCTCCACCGCCAGCTTCAGCGCATTGGCTGTCGCGGTGCGCACGCTTTCCGCCGTGGCTTCGCGGCCCGGCGCCATCGCCGCCGCGTGGATCACGTTCAGCGCCTTGAGCTTGCCCGCACCGGTGATCACGCATTCGCCGACGGCCACCGGCCCCTGGCGCACGGCCTCCTGCTCGATGCTCACGCCGCCGGCGCGCTTGAGCGCCCCGGCCACGCCGCTGCCCATCCACAGCTCGTTGTTGGCGGCGTTGACCACGGCCTCGCACTCGGCCTGAGCGATGTCGCCCAGCTCGATGAACACGCGTTCCTTCAGGCTCACTTCTGCTGCTCCTGGGGGGGCTTGGCCGGCGCCGCCGCATCGGGCCGCGAGCCGCCTGTGTCAGGCGTAGCTGCCGGCTTGGCCGCCTCGCCGCGCGCCTTGTCGAAATCGAAGCTCGGCATGCCGGGCACGTTCTGGCTGGCGGACTTGGACGGAGCGCCCTTCTTGGCCGGCGCAGCCTTGGTGCTCTCGGGCGCGGCGCCCGTGGCGCCAATGATCGCCGTCAGCAGCGCCGCCGCCAGGCCGCCAATCCCCGACACCCAGGGATACACCAGCACTAGGTTATCAGTGCTGATATTGAAGGCGATGCGGGCATAGTCGAACATCGCCCCGAACATCACGGCAACGATCACCCCGATCACCGCTCCCCAAACTAACCTGGCTTTGCGCATCACGCACCTCCGCTTTAAGTGTAGCACCGCCACGCGCTACAATGGCCAGCCGTGGAGACAGCCCCAACCCCCCTTGCCGTTGAGTGGCGCGGGCGCGAGCGCTACGCTGCCACCTGGGCGCGCCAGCTTGAGCTGCACGAGCAGCGCCGCGCCGGCGCAGCCCCCGACACGCTGATCCTCGTCGAGCACGAGCCGGTGGTCACGCTGGGCAAGCAGGGCGACCAGGCCAACCTGGTCGTCAGCGAGTCAGCGCTGGCCGCGCGCGGCGTGGACCTGCACCGCGTCGAGCGCGGCGGCGACATCACGTACCACGGCCCCGGCCAACTCGTCGGCTACCCGATCATCAGCCTCACCGAGCGCGGGCTTTCAGTGCGCGACCTGATGCGCGGCCTCGAGGAGTGCCTGATCCGCACCGTCGCCGAGTACGGCATCACGGCCGGGCGCATCCCCGGCCTGACCGGCGTCTGGTGTGGCGAGCGCAAGGTCGCCGCGCTGGGCGTGGCGGTCAAAAGTGGCGTGAGCTTCCACGGCTTCGCGCTCAACGTCTGCACCGACCTGAGCTACTTTCAGCTCATCGTGCCCTGCGGCATCACCGGCAAGCAGGTGGCCAGCATCACGACGCTGTGCGGCCGCCCCGTCGCCATCGATGAAGTGCGCCCGCGCGCCGAGCGCCACTTCCGCGAGGTCTTCGGCTACGCGCCAATTACCGGGTAGCGGCGGCCTCAGTGCCGCCGTCTTCGTTCTGCGCTCTCAGCGCCACGCCCAACCGCGCCACTGATACTCAGCGATTCCAGGCCATCTTCGCTCTGGATTGGTGAGTATGTAATTGGCTTTCTCGAACAAGTCGTTCTCGCCGCGCACGATCCGTTCGTACGTGTCCTTCTGCCAGATCGCGCCCTGGCGCTGGAAGAGCCGCTGCAATTGGTTCGCCATGAACGATTTCCAGGAATGAAGCACTGAGCTGAGCGTGTTGTTGGTATACGGCTGCACGATAGCGTGCACATGATCGGGCATCACCACATACTCGTACAGCCAGTAGCGATTGTCGTGGAAATGCTTCAGTGCGCTGACGACAAGCTCGCGCTCCAGCGGAGCCAGTTCATGTTGGTGCACGGCCAGCCGCCAGGTCACGAAGTAGGCGCTGCCCTCAACGCGGAAATGCAGCATGCGGTTCCTGATCTGGTCTAGAGACGGTGGTGGCTCAGGGGGCGGAGTCATAGCTATGCAGATTGTACCCTCGCACCAAAGAACCGGCGCCAGTGACGGCGCCGCTACCCGGTCAGCGGTATACTCTCGCCGTGGGACAGCTGGTCACGCTCTGCGCGGCGCCGAACGAGTACATCGCCATTGCGTATCAGCGCGCGCTGCGCGCCGCCGGCATCTCCTGCGTGCAGTTCACCTGCGAGATCCCGTTCTACTTCGGCTTCAACTACGGCGCCGGCTGCTACGCCAGCATACTGGTAGACGCCGAGGATGAGCCGCGCGCGCGGGCGGTGGTGGAAGATGCCGCCGGCAGCATCTGCGGCGAAGAGCACGCGGGCCAGTGGGTCTTTCCAATTACGCTCAATCTGCGCGGCTACCGCGGACTTCTGGCGCTGCTGCTGACGGGCGGCGCGGCGGTCGACGCCGCCATCCTGGTGGTGTTCCACCAGGTCTTCCGCAACACCGTCGATTATGGCGTCGCGGAGTTCACAACGGTTTTCGCCTTCACACTGATCGCTACGCCCATGCTGATCTGGGGCATTTTGTGGGTCGCCGCAGCTTTTGCCAACCGCGCGCTGTGCTGGCGCATCCTGCGCTCGATGGCCCTAGGCCTGCTGGCGCTAGTGCCGATGGCGGTGTGGCTGAGCTGCGAGCTTGTTGCGGCGCTGGTCGTCTGGCTGTGGCGCCTGCCTAAACTGCTGGCCAGCCTGCACAGCGACTGGTAATTCAGGCCGTATCGTCAGCCGCAGCTAGTCAGCGCGGCTACATCTACCCTAGCTTCTCGCGCAGGGCGGCGCTGGCCCAGTCCAGCAGCGTCACCGCCACGAGGATGATGATGAACGCGGTCGAAGCCTGGTGGAACTTGAACAGGCGGATGTACTGGTCGAGCAGGAAGCCGATGCCGCCCGCGCCGACGATGCCCAGGATGAAGGCCATGCGGATGTTCATGTCCCAGCGGTAGAGGCTGAACGCCAGGAACTGCGGCAGCACCTGCGGCAATATGCCGAACCACACGATCAGCGTGTTGCTGGCGCCCGTGGCGCGCACGGCCTCGACCGGCGCAATGTCGATGCTCTCGATCGTCTCGGCGAACAGCTTTCCCATCATCCCGATGCTGTGCACGGCCAGCGCCAAAACGCCGGGGAACGGGCCGGTGCCGACCATCATCACGAAGATGATCGCCAGGATGTACGGCGGGAAGGCGCGCGTGACGTTGAACACGGCGCGCGTCGCGATGTAGGCGATGCGTCCCAGGGCGCTGCCGCGCGTCAGGTTGCGCGCCGACAGAAACGCCAGCGGGAAGCTGATCAGCACTGAGATAAACGTGCCCACGAGGCTGATCTCCAGCGTCTCGTTCATGCTGCTAAGCAGCGTGGGCAGCGTGCCCGGCCGGGGTTTGCCACTGCGCGGGTCAAGGCGGCGCAATTCCGGCTGGCCCTCGGGCGGCGGCATGTACATCGGCGGGAAGAGCTGCACCCGCCCCTGCTCGTCGCGCTCGTACCAGCTCAGGTCGGGATGCCCGAGGTCGAGCATCACCTGGTGCACGCGCCCGGCGTTCTTGTACAACGGATAAAGGTTGAACTCAGTGTGCACGAAGGCGGCCCAGAGATAGGCGGCGAAGGCCACGACCAGCGCCCAGCGCACGCCGGCCCACACATGGTCGCGCCACGTGCGCGGTCGGCGCGGGGCGACGAGCGGCGCGGCCTCAGCGGACATCGTGCCTCCCCAGCCAGCAGCAGGTGGGCGACAGCATCACTTCCGGCAGCAAGCAGCTGTGCTGTGAGCTGTCCGGCCGACCGCCGCAGCGCTCGCGCGAGGCGGCATGGAACTTAAAAATCCGCATAGTGCTCCCCGTAGACGCCGGCCAGCAGGCTGTCCGTCAGGCCGCTGGGCGGGCCGTCGTACACCACGCGCCCGGCGTCAAACGCCACCACGCGGTCGGCGTAGATGCGCGCCAGGTTCACCGTGTGCAGGTTGGCCACCATGGCGATGCGGTCCTCGCGGCAGATGCGCACGGCGTAGTCCATGACGACGCGCGCCGTGGCGGGATCAAGGCTGCTCACCGGCTCGTCGGCCAGCAGCACGGCGGGCTGCTGCGTCAGCGCGCGGGCGATGGCCACGCGCTGCTGCTGCCCGCCGGACAGCTCGCTGGGGCGCTTGGCCCATTGCTCGAGGATCTCCACGCGCTGAAGCGCCTTCAGCGCCAGCTGCCGCTCCTCCTCGCTGAAGTAGAACGCCAGGCCGCGCCACGTCGGCAGCTGCCCGGCGCGGCCGATGAGCACGTTGGTCAGCACGTTGATGCGCGGCACCAGGCCGAAGTTCTGGAAGATCATCCCCACCTGGCGGCGCACGCTGCGCGTATGCTCCAGCGTGTCGTGCACCGGCCGCCCGCGGAACAGCACCTCGCCCGCCGTGGGCTTCAGCAGGCCGTTGAGGCAGCGCAGCAGCGTGGACTTGCCCGCGCCGCTCCTGCCGATCACCGCCACCACCTCGCCCGGCGCGATGGCGAAGTCCACGCCCTCCAGCGCTCGCACCGGCAGGCCCCCGCCCGCCGCGGGATATGTCAGGCACAGCCCGCGTGTCTCAAGCACTGGCGCGCCGGCCAGCGTATCCGCGCCGCGCGATGGCTCCGCGCTCGGAGATGCACGCTTGACGCTGCTTGCGGGCTGGCTTCCCACCGGCGCGGATTATAGCGGCTGCGCCCGGCTGGTAGGGCGCGATGTGAATCGCGCCGTCCTGCTATCTGCCCCTGCTGGATAAGACGGCGCGCATTACTGCGCGCCCTACGACGGGCCGGGACCGTGCTCGGCCCCTGCTGGACGATCAATGCCGCACAGCCCTGGTTTGCCCGGCAGCCTCGGGCAGGCTGTCGTCAGTCCTCAGCGCCGCACTTTCCAGTTGCGACGCAGTCTCAGGCACGCCCGGCGCGCTGTCGGCATAGCTGCGGCGCAGGTACCAGTACAGCTCCGTGGCGTTGACCGTGCGCCGCGTGGCGAAGTCGGGACCTACATGTCCGGACGCCTTTTCCATCATCAGTATCGGCATGCCCAGCAGTACGAACAGCAGAGGTGCCAGCCAAAGAGCATGCGGTTGGGCAAGGATCTGGTGAGATCCCCAGACCGGGACTATAAAAAAGAGCGCGATGGCAACAACGAGCAGTACGCCTGCGGCAATCTTCCTTGGGCTGATGAACGGACGCTGCGGTTCGAGATACCAGTCGAGATAGGCCACGAGGTGGCTCATCAGCGCGTCCAGCGTGCGCGGCCTGAGCATGCGGAACAGCGCGGAAAGCGGCTGCGGCATGGCCGCGCAGATGTCGGGCAGCGCCTCCGGCCCGTCGGCAATCTGCTGCGCCAGCGACGAACGCTTCAGCTTTTCGCGCACCCACGTGCGGTACTGCAACTCCAGTCCGCTGGACTTCTGCTCGTACTTCGCGTAGTCGCGCTCGTCGGTAATCGCTGGCGAGCTGTCGTAGAGCCGCTTGAGCACGCGCCGTGCCAGCGGGCTTGTCACCTCCGGCCACTGCGGCGTTGCATCGGACATGGCTAGAGTGTACCGCCATGCCTCGCCGCCGCTGGCGACTTCAGTAGGGGCGAAGCCATGCTTCGCCCGTCTTCAGGATGGCGGGCCGGCACTAGGCCGGCCCCTACAGGATTGCGCTGAACAGCTGACAGCGGGGCAAGGTCTAGTGCTGACAGGCAGAGGGTAGAATCACACTATGGAAGCAGGGGCGGCCCAGATGAACGTCGACGAGCTGCTGCGGCATGCACAGGTGCTGCTGGACCGTTACGACTACCGCGGGGCCTGCGAACTGGCGCGCCAGGTGCTCGCCGGGCTACCCGCCGGCGACGCCGCCTCCGCGCCCGAGCAGTCCGCCCGCCTGGCCCTCGCCCACCGCCTGTGCGGGCTGGCCGGCACCTACCTGGGCGACAGCGTCAGCACGCAGGAGCACTTCGAGCAGGCGCTGGCGGCCTACGACCGGCAGGGCGACCAGCGTAACGTGGTGTGGTGCCAGCTGCACCTGGCCGCGCTGGCCCAGCGCCGCGGCGACCTGCGGCTGGGCTTGCACCTGTGCTCGATGGCGCTGGCCGAGGCGCGGGCCCACGAGTGGCCCGAGCTGGAGGCCGAGGGGCTGTCCACCGTCGGCAACATCGCCTGGAAGCGTGGCGACCGGCCGGCGGCGATCGGCGACCTGGAACGCGCCATCGCCATCTTCGAGCGCCTGGAGCGCGTCGACGACGTGCACCGCGTCAGCGGCACGCTGGGCTTCGTGCTGGCGATCGAGGGCCGCATGGACGAGGGCCAGGCGCTGATGCAGCGCAGCCTGGGCTACTTCATGCTGCGCGGCGACGCCAATACCCAGGCCAAGCTGCTCAACAACCTGGCCTACGTGCACTTCGCGCGCGGCGAGCTGCCC
>Ga0315287_10004180_pt1 | contig 14031 bp, 9 predicted proteins | sample YL17G11_0_MG_FD_205037 | JGI IMG/M metagenome (GOLD analysis project Ga0315287, IMG submission 205037) | Sediment microbial communities from Yellowstone Lake, YNP, Wyoming, USA - YL17G11_0 | ecosystem: Environmental > Aquatic > Freshwater > Lake > Sediment | place: USA: Wyoming | collected... | reverse complement strand
CCTGGAGGCCATCTGGCGAAGCGAGGCATATCGCGCTTTCCGCAGTCGGGTGCGGCAGTTCGACTTCTCGCCGTGCAGCGATTGCGGCGGCTGCGACCTGCGCGAGACAAACCAGCGCGACTGCTCGAGCGAGGAGTTCCCCAGTTGCGGCGAATGCCTGTGGGCGGCTGGGATCGTTCAGTGCCCGTAGGGCAAGCGCGATATTCCTTGGCCGCCGAGGCGAAGGACCTGGAAACGCAGCCTGTCCTCTTTCCACCTTGTACGTCAGGGCGATGGAGGAGTTTTAGCCAATTACCGCGACGACTTCTTAAGCGTGTTCTCGAACCACACGGGCCCGCCATACTTGCCCGTGACAATCACGTCCAGGTAGCCATCGCCGTCCAGATCGGCCACCACAAGGTTCACGCCGGAACCGATGCCTTCATTGTACGAAATGATGTGCCTGGTCCATTCCGGCTGCGGTCCGCGCTTGAGCTTGTAGTAGTAAACGCCCAGCGGTTCGTTTTCGCCCGGGTCGCCGCCGTTGTGGGCCATGAACCGTTTGCCGGTGACGATCTCCGACGTGCCGCATCCGTCGATGTCGGCCAGCACGAGGCTATGCACCTGGCTCCACGACTTGTCGATGACGTGCTGCTTGAACGCGGGCGATCCGCCGGCTGAGTCTTTCACCTGCTCGTACCAGAACAGGCCGTAGTCGTGAGCAGCACCGGTGACGATGTCGTTCAGGCCGTCACCGTTGACGTCATAGACCACGATCTGGCAGGTGTCAGCCACCTTGCCCTTCAGCCCAACCAGGGCCAGCGGGTGCTCCTTCCACTGGCCGTTGCGCGGATCGGCAGGGGCCTCAAACCAGGCCTCCGGCCGGAGGATGTCGGGCCTGCCGTCACCGTTGACGTCGCCCACGCCGGCGCCCCAGGTCATCTTCTTCTTGCTGACGACGTGCTTGGCCGGCTGGTTCTTGCCGTCGGGTCCTTTTACGATCTCCATCCAGAACGTCGAGGCCGTGTGCGGCAGGATCTCCTTCGCCTTGCCGTCGCCGTCGATATCGCGGAGGTCGCCGGTTTCGTAGTTGCCGCCTTCCTTTTCCAGGATCGTTTCGGGCCATTCACCTCCGCCGGGGCCGGTGTTGCGGCACCACCATGCCGCCTTTTCGAACCAGCCGCAGGAAACCACGTCCGGCAGCCCGTCGCCATCGACGTCCAGCGGCAGGTTCATGAAGTCCATGCAATAGCCTTTGCCGTTGTCGCCGACATTGCCCTTGGGACTGCGAATCTTCAGCGGCTTGAAGTCGGGCGCCAGGTACAGATACGCACCGGCGATGATGTCCAGCTTGCCGTCATTATTGAAGTCGCCCACGCCGACGGCTTCGCTGCGGTAGTTGCCGATGCGATGAGTAATGAACTTCAGTGTTCCCTCAGCCGGCGAAGTTGCCGGGATGGCTTGGGATGCGACAGGGGAGGGCGGGTCGCTTTGTCCGGCAACAGTGGAAATGCCTGAGACTGCTGCAACCAGGGCTGCCGCTAATGCAACGATGGCCTTCATGCGTCTTCTCCATCTTCGAGGCAAGGGGACGGACTACTACTTCACATATTGTCTATAACCGATCTCCCGTACGCTGGTTAGTCTCAATCCGGTTTCCGTTCATCCGACTTCGTTCGGAAAGCAGACAATTCCACTTTGGTATGACACGTGTAATCCGATGGTGCAACGTTTGTTTCGCCCCGGTGTTATAATATCGCAGCCCGGCCGGCGCGACGCATTGGCCAGGAAGGCGCGGGCGCCATTAACCCGAAGGAGAACGAACATGCGATTCACGTCTTGGCGGTCCTTGGTGCTTGTCTCGGTCGTGGCGGTTGGAGCGGTTCTTGTCGCGGCCTTGCCCGCCTTCGCGGCGGATGACGCGGCGCCGGCGAAGATCGGCGTGCTGATTATCGACGGCCAGAATAATCACAAGTGGCAGGACACCACGCCGGCGATTAAGGAGATGCTGGGAAAGACAGGGCGGTTCACCGTCGATGTGGCGACGACGCCCGAGAAGAAGGCCGCCAAGGAGGCATGGGACAAGTTCCGCCCCGATTTCGCCAGGTATGGCGCCGTGCTGATGAACTACAACGGCGATTCCTGGCCGGAGGAAGTCCGCAAGTCGTTCGAGCAGTACATGACCGATGGCGGGGGGCTGGTGTTCTATCACGCGGGCGTATTCGCCTTTGCGGACTGGAAGGAGTTCAACGACATGATGGGCATGGGCTGGCGCAATGCCAACCAGGGCATGCGGCTGACGATCGACGCCGACGGCAAGGAAGTCCGCACGCCGTCCGGCGAGGGGCCAGGTTCCGGCCACGGCCCGAGTCATGCGTTCGGCATCGACGTCCGCGATCCGAAGCACCCGGCCATGGAGGGGTTGCCCGCCAGGTTCATGCACGTGAAGGATGAACTCTACCATGGCATGCGAGGCCCGCTGACGGGCATGCACATTATCGCGACGGCATTTTCCGACAAGAAGTCAGGTGGCACCGGCACAAACGAGCCAATGGTCTGGACCGTACCCTTCGGCAAGGGCAAGGTGTTTGTGACGCTGCTTGGCCACGACGTGCCCGCCACGATCGCGCCGAGCTCAGCCGTCCTCATCAGCCGGGGCCTGGAGTGGGCCGCCACCGGCAAGGTGACACTGAGCGTGCCGGAGGGGTTGGGCAGCGAGACAAAATAGCTATTGGTGTGGCGGCTCGGAACACGTGTTTAGCGATCAGGCGTTCAGCCCCGTTTACGGGGCTTCGCCCGCCGAAGGCGGGTATAGACCAGGGCTTGTAGCCCTGGGGTGAGCAGGACGACCCTGTTGTTTTTGTTCAGCACGCCTCGGCGCGCTTGAAGAAGGCTTTAGCCTCAATGCCTCTGGCGCGGGTAAGCGCGCTGAAGCGTGCTAATAGGAAAACCAAGAAGAAGGAATGGCGCATTGTCGCCAAAACCAGGCCTAAAAGGCCTGGCCTATACCCCCGCTATCGCGGGGGCAAAGCCCCGTGAACGGGGCTCAAGACCAGGGTCGCTAAACACGTGCGGCTCGGAAGGCCTGCCAGTCCTTACGTATGCTAAGACCCGAATCCAGAATACCGAGCTTTGCTTTGTGAAATTGAGAGGCGCCTTGAAGATTACACTTGCATACTCTCCCTGCCCGAACGACACGTTCATGTTTCATGGCGTGGCGACGGGCAGGCTGCGGTTGGAGGCCCTGGAGTTCGACGTGCATCTCCACGACGTCGAAACCCTCAACCGCATGGCCCTGCGCGGCGTGTACGACGTGACCAAGCTGTCGTTCCACGCCTGGCTGCTGGTGGCCGAGAGGTACGAGATGCTCGGCGCCGGCGCGGCCATGGGCTACGGCTGCGGGCCGGTAGTCGTCTCGCGGCGCGACATCGCCCGGGCTGATCTGCCGCGCTGCCGCGTGGCCGTGCCGGGCGAGTTGACCACCGCTCACATGCTGCTTCGCCTGTGGGCGCCGGACGTGGCCGACAAGGTCTTCGTCCGATACGACCAGGTCATGGGCCTGCTTGCCAGCGGCCAGGCCGACGCGGGTGTGATCATCCACGAGGGGCGGTTCACGTACGAGCGAGAGGGCTTTCACCTCGTGGCCGACCTCGGCCAGTGGTGGCAGGACACCACGGGCCTGCCGATTCCGCTGGGTTGCATCGCCGCCAGGAAGCAACTCGGGGCCGAGATGATAGGCGACATCGAGCGGCTGCTGCGGCAGGGCATCGCCGAGTCGATCGCCCAGCCGGATCGCACGGTCGAGTATGTGAGGCAGTACGCCCAGGAGATGGATGAGGGCGTACTGAAAGACCACATCCGCATGTTCGTCAACGACTACAGCCTGGACCCTGGCGACCAGGGCCGGCAGGCGGTTGCCAAGCTCCGCGAGCTTGCCCGCGGGGCGGGGATCATCGCATGATCGCACTTCTCCTGGCCACGAGAATGGAGGCCGAGCCGCTTGCGGAGAAGCTGGGGGCTAGCCAGGTCGCCAGTGAGCCCTTCGCGACGTGGCGGTTCGAGCCCGCCGACGGCAGGCCGGGCGGAATGATCGTCGTGTCCGGGATGGGCAAGGACGCCGCCGCCCGCGGCACGGAACATCTCATCGCCGCCTGCGGGGCGTCGATGGTGATCAACGTCGGCATTTGCGGGGCGCTGCGGGAGGGCGTCGCCGCGGATGAACTGATGCGGATCTCCAGCGTCGTCGACGGCGACGCCGTCCTGGCCGATCAGCCTGCCGCGCCCGTGCCGTGCAGTCTGTCGGCATGGATGGACCTTCCCGCCCGCCGGCTGGCAAGCGTCAGCGTGCCGGTCTTCGATGACCATCGGCGGCTCAAACTCGCCGCCTTCGCCGACACGGTGGACATGGAAGGCTTCGCCGTCGCCGAAGTCTGCCGTTGCCACGGCGTGATGCTGTTCATACTCAAGGGCGTTACCGACCTTGCCAATCACACCGGCAAGCAGGACATCCTGAGCAACATCAGCCGAGTCTCGACGCGCCTTGCCGGGGCCGTCGCCGCCGGCCTGGCCCGCCTCGGCGACGCCCACCGCGGCGGCTCTGCGCCTGGCAAGGTCATGAGCTTTGCCAAGATCGAGCATGGCGTCTTCAGCCTGCCGCTTCTGCTGGCCGGGGCCAAGCTGGGCGCCGAGGCGAAGCTTGGCTCGACCGGCACCTGGCCTTCGCTCGGCGTGCTGGGACTCATCGCGCTGGCGGGCATCGGCGCGCGAACGATGGGCATGGCCATGAACCGCGTCTTGGACCGCAAGCTCGACGCGATGAATCCGCGCACAGCCGGGCGCGAGCTGCCAAGCGGGCGGATGACCTTCGCCGCCGGTCTTGCCGTCGCGGCCGCGGGGCTCGGCCTGTACCTGCTGGCATGCGGGCTGCTTGGTCCGCCGTGTCTGGCGCTTTCGCCGGTCCCGGCTGTGCCGCTTATCACGTATTCCCTGCTCAAACGGTTTACAAACCTTTGCCATTTCGGCATCGGCCTGTGCCTTGCCCTGGCCCCGCTCGGCGCGTACGTGGCGGCCTCGGGTACGGTAAGCATGAGTCAGAGCGTGCTGCTGCTTGGGCTGTTTGCGTTCTGCTGGATGAGCGGGTTCGACATCATCTATGCGCTTCAGGACCTGGACTCCGACCGCCGGACCGGCGTGCGGAGCCTGCCGGTGAGCCTCGGGCCCACCGGGGCGTCGGCGGTTGCGGCCGGCGTGCACGTCGTCGCCCTGGCCAGCCTGGCATTGCTGTGGCGATCGACCGGCGGCGGATGGGTTTCCGGCGCGGCCGGGGGGGTCGCAGTCGCGGCGTTCGTGCTGGGAAACCTGCCGTCGATCTCCGCCGCGAAACGGTTCTTCCCGATCTCAGCCATCGCGTCAATCGCCGGGGCGAGCGTACCATTGATCGCGGGATTGTAGTGACTAGCATTCAGCCCCGTTCACGGGGCTTCGCCCGCCGAAGGCGGGTATAGACCAGGCCTTTGAGGCCTGGGGCGATTTAGATGTAATTGTTTTCTTTTGTTCAGCACGCTTCAGCGCGCTTGCAGAGGGCTTTAGCCTAAAGGCTCCCGACCACGGGTAAGCGCGCTGAAGCGTGCTGATAGAAACCAAAGAAAGACGACTGACGCGCAATTGACCATCCAGGCCTAAAAGGCCTGGCCTAAACCCCCGCTATCGCGGGGGCGAAGCCCCGTGAACGGGGCTCAAGAGGAGATTGTTAAACACGTACCTCGCTTCAGCGAGCAGGGTTGGATTGGAATGAAAAAGAACAGCGATAAAACCGGCGAAAAACTCGTACTCGCCGTGTCCGGCGCCACCGGCGCCCACGCGGCGCAGCTCCTGATGGAACGTTCGCCGTGGCCGATCACGCTGGTAGTCAGCAAGTGGGGACAGGACGTTTGCGCTCGTGAACGTGTACCGGTTGAGGCCCTGGCCGAGCGGGCGGCCGAGGTGCTCGACGACTCTAAGCTTTCGGAGCGGATAGCCTCCGGCTCGGTCCCGACAGTTGGGATGGTCGTCATGCCATGCTCGACGGGCACTATGGCTAAGATCGCCGCGGGCGTCGCCGACACGCTGATAACGCGGGCGGCCCACTGCCATCTCAAGGAGGGGCGCAAGCTTGTGCTGTGCGTTCGCGAGTCGCCGTGGACGCTGATAGACATCCGCAACGCCGCCCGCGCCGCCGAGGCCGGGGCGGTGGTCATGCCGCTCAGCCCGCCGTTTTACATGTTCGCCGACCGCGAGGGCGGCGAGGTGACCATGACGGACCTGCTCGGCGCGTACGTCGACCGCGTCCTGGCGGTGCTCGGCAAGACGCCGGCCCAAACGTGGGAGCCGCCCGAGTGAGCTTTCCCGACCTCAGATCGTTCCTCGACCACCTCGAGGCCAAGGGCGACCTGGCGAAAATCTGCGCCGAGGTCGATCCCGACCAGGACGTGACCATCATCCAGCACCGCGTGCTTGCCGCGGGCGGCCCGGCCCTGCTTTTCGAGCGAGTCAAAGGCTCGCCGTACCGGCTCGTGAGCAACCTTTTCGGCACGCCCGCGCGCGTCGCCGCCGCGTTTGGCCGGGAGCCAGGCGAGATCGGCCAAAGCCTCGTCGACCTCGCCGAGCGCCTCATGCCGCCGACGCCCGCGGCCCTGTGGGCGTCGCGTCGGCAGATCCTCCGCGTCCTTCGCGCCCGGCTGCGGAATGTCCGCACCGGACCCGTTATGGAGATGTGCTTCGAGCCGCCCGGCCTGGACCGCCTGCCGTGCCTGACATGCTGGCCGCTGGACGGCGGGCCGTTCTTCACGCTGCCGCTGGTGCACACCTGCGACCCGCGGACCGGCGTCGGCAACCTCGGCATCTACCGCCTCCAGCGCTTCGACGCGGCCAGCACCGGCATGCACTGGCAGATCGAAAGGGGCGGCGGCGCACACTTCCGCAAGGCCTGCGAGATGAACCGCCCGCTGAGCGTCAGCGTCATGCTTGGCGGCCCGCCGGCATTGACGCTTGCGGCCATCGCGCCGCTGCCGGAAGGCGTGGATGAACGGCTGCTGGCGGCCCTGATTCTCGGTGAGCCTCTGGACGTGATTCCGCGCCGCGCGACCGGCCATCGCATCGCGGCGACGGCTGAGTTCGTGCTCGAAGGCTCCGTCAGACCCGGCGACGTACGCGAGGAAGGGCCTTTCGGCGACCATCTCGGCCACTACTCGCACAGCGCCGATTTCCCGGTTTTCCGCGTCGACCGCATGCTTGCCCGTCGCGACGCGATATTCCCCGCCACGGTCGTCGGCAAGCCGCCGCAGGAGGATTACTTCATCGGCGAGGCACTTCAGGAGCTCACGCTGCCGCTGCTGCGGCTCACGCAGCCGGGCCTGAGCGATCTGTGGGCGTATCCGGAGACCGGTTTTCACCCGCTGGCGGTCGCGGCCGTGAGGCAGCGGTACGCCCGCGAGGCGCTCAAACACGCCATGGCCGTGCTCGGCGCGGGCCAGCTCTCGCTGACGAAGGTGCTGATCGTCGTCGATCACGACGTCAACGTGCGGAACTTCGCCGCGGTAAGTCAGGCCATGTGGAACCATCTCGGTGCCGCCGACGGCGTGCACCTGCTGGCGCCGACGGCGCAAGACACGCTGGACTTCACCGGACCGGCGATGAACGAGGGCAGCCGGCTGATTCTGCTGGCCGCCGGCAACGGGCAGACGCCGCGCCGCGGCACGCCCCCGGCCGAGCCGCCGACCCCTGGCGAGATACACCGCCACGTGACGGCCCTGGCCCGGCTCGGACCGGCGGTGCTCGTGGCCCAGGTCGCCGCCGACGCCGACCGCCATGCGGTCATCCGCGCACTGGCCGAGCACCCCGTCACGCGGGAGTACCTGTTCCACGTGCTTGTCTCGCCCGACGTTCCGCTGGACGACCCGCGGCTGGTCCTGTGGGGCTGGTTCACGCGCTTTGACCCTCTGGCTGACATTCACCCGGCCAGGAGGCAGCTTGAAGGCAACCAGATGATCCTGCAATTCCCGATCGCCATCGACGCGACGTGGAAGAAAGGCTACCGCCACCCCGTCGCCTTCGACGCCGACCACCAGCGGCGAGTCGAGAGCAACTGGGACCGATACGGCATCGACCTGGGCTAAGCCGCGTGCAGCATATCCAAAGGGCAAGCCGATGTCGAGGCACTCCAAGGGCTTCACTCCTTCCACGCCTCGCAATCCACGGTGCCGCGTGCTACACTATGATCTTGGATTGGAGATCGTTGTAGATAGAGGATTCACGGCATAATGGACAGGTACGTCTTTGCCGCGGTGAAGTACGCCAATGCCGCGCCGCTGGCACATTTTCTGCCGAGCGTGGACGACCGCGCGGTCGTAACCTACGGTTGGCCCTCGTCGCTGCTGGCGGAACTGGAATGCGGGCGGGTCGCCGCGGCCCTTATTCCGGTTGCGGCGTTCCTGGCTGCGCCCGGCCTGCGGATGATCGACGGCATCGGCATTTGCGCCGATGGGCGGGTCGAGAGCGTGCTTATCAAATGCCGCCGCCCGCTGGCGGAGGTCCGGCTGGTGGAGCCGGACGCCGCGTCGCGAACGTCCAACGCGCTGGCGGCCATCCTTCTGGCTGAGCACGTGCACCTGGCCGCCGAGGTCCGCACGGCAAGGCCGGGCGAGCAGGCCGATGCGGCCGTGTGCATCGGCGACCGTGCCCTGCGCGAGCCTCCGGCCCCCAGCGGCGACTACGACATGGCGGCGATGTGGAAAGCAATGACCGGTCTCCCATTCGTCTTTGCCGTATGGGCGTACCGAGTCGACTTTCCGGACCCCGAGGGCCTGGCGACAATCGCCCGCGCCGCGCGTGCCGCGGGCCTGCAGCGCCTGGAGGAACTCGCCGCCATCCAGGCCGAGAAGCTCTCGCTGCCCATCGAGCGGCTCCGCGAATACTTCCGCCGGTCCGTCCGTTACGAGCTCGGCCCGCGCGAACGCGAGGCGATGGATCTGTTCGCCATGAAACTGGTGAAACGGCAGTAGCCGATGGCCGGGAAGGGGATTGGCTCCGTAGCGGCATGCTTCTCGCCGCGCAGGTGCCTGTCCCCGCTGTTGGCTGGCCGGGAAGGGGACTGGCTCCGTAGCGGCATGCTTCTCGCCGCGCAGGTGCCTGTCCCCGCTGTTGGCACGTGGCTGGACGGCGATAATAGAGGCGTCCCAACACGTGCCCGGCCTGCGGGTGAACGAACATCGGGGACAGGCACCTCCGTCCCGACTTGTCGGGACTCCGGAGCCAGTCCCCTTCCTCGGCAGGCCTCATGTGATAACCGAAATCAGCACTTGGCACGATTGCCAGGCAGCCGGTAGCCGATAGAAGAAGACCTAACTAAGAGATCACAGAGTGATGACTGACAATCGCATAACGCCGGCCGAGGCGGTGGAGCTTCTGAAGAACGCACCGACGGCCGAGCTTATCGGCCGGGCCGACGAAATCCGTCGGCGCCTTCACGGCCGGCGGACGCACTTCGTCCACAGCCTGAACATCAACCCCACCAACATCTGCGAGAACCGCTGCGAACTCTGCGCGTTCTGGCGCGAGCCGGACTCACCAGAAGCTTACGTCATGACCCTCGACCAGGCCCGCAGCCGCATGGAAGAGGCCCTCGGCTGGGAGCTGACGGACCTGCACGTCGTCGGCGGGCTTACGCCCAGACTGGACCTGGCGTTCTACGAGTCGTTCATGCGGATGGCGAAGGAAATCCTGCCCGGCGTGCTTGTCCAGGGCATGACGGCCGTGGAAATTCACTACCTCGCCGACCGGGCCGGACTGAGCGTCGCCGAGGTGCTTGGCCGCCTCCAGGCCGCGGGAATGGGCACGCTGTCGGGCGGCGGGGCGGAGGTCTTTTCACCGAGCATCCGCGGCCGGATCTGCCCAAACAAGATATCCGCCGAGCAGTGGCTCGCCGTGCATGAGCAGGCCCACGCCATTGGTCTGCCGACAAACGCGACGATGCTCTACGGGCACATCGAGACTCCGGACGACATCGTCGACCACCTCGCCCGCCTGCGAGACCTCCAGGACCGTACGGGCGGCTTTCGGGCGTTCATACCGCTGCCGTTCCACGCAGGCGGCAGCCGGCTGGGCGTCCATCGCGGCCCGGGCGGCTATATGGTCGCCCGCGTGGTGGCGCTGTCGCGCATCTTCCTGGACAACTTCCCGCATGTCCGCGTGCTGGCAAACTACACCGACCGCAAGCTGCTGGGCGTGCTCACGCACGCCGGCGTCGACGACATCGGCGGCACGAGCCTCTCCGAGAGGATCGCCCGCGCGGCCGGGGCGCCGCCCACGCACGCCTTCGCGTCCACCGAGGAAATGACCGCCTTCCTGGAAGACCTCGGCCTGGCGCCCGTGCTGACCGACAGCGCGTACGGCCGTAGCATGGGCATCTTGCCCATGAGTCCCGCGGGCATCTTGCCCGCGGATGTTTCTTCTTCTTTTCTTCGTTCTACTTCTGCTTCTGCTGCTGCTTCTGCTTCTTCTCCCGCTCACGGGCAAGATGCCCGTGCTACTCACGGGCAAGATGCCCGTGCTACTCACGGGCAAGATGCCCGTGTTACTCACGGGCAAGATGCCCGTGCGACTCATGGCCAGGATGGCCATGCTACTGTAGCCAAGGCGATGGAACTGGCCGAGGCAGGCAAACGCATCTCGGCCAGGCAGGCGGCGGCGCTGCACGACGAGGCCCCGCTCTGCGCACTGGCCCAGGCCGCGCACCGCGCCCGGCTGCGGGCCGTGCCGGGACAGAACGTCACGTTCGTGCTGGACCGCAACATCAACATCACCAACGTATGCGAGGCCGGGTGCCGGTTCTGCGCATTCCACGTCGCGCCGGGGTCGGACAAGGGCTACGTCCTTTCGATAGAGCAGATCGTCGACAAGGTCGTTGAGGCCGTCTCACTGGGTGCCACGCAGGTGCTGCTCCAGGGCGGGCTCAACCCGGATCTGGACCTCGGCTTCTACGAGCGGATGCTATCGAGCATCAAGGCCCGCGCGGATATCTGCGTGCACTCGCTCTCGCCGGCGGAGGTGTTGTACCTCTCGCGGCGAAGCGGGCTTGGCCTGGCCGAGACGCTCCATCGCCTGCGCGCCGCGGGCCTGGATTCGCTGCCCGGCGGCGGGGCGGAGATACTCGTCGACGCCGTCCGCGCCAGGGTCAGCCCGCGGAAAATCTCCGCCGACGACTGGTTCGCCGTCATGGCCGCCGCACAGGAAATGGGAATGCGGACCACCGCGACGATGGTCTACGGCCTGGGCGAAACCACCGCCCAGCGGATCGAGCACATGATCCGCGTCCGCGACCTCCAGGACCGCACGGGCGGCTTCACCGCGTTCATACCGTGGAGCCTCCAGGCCAACCGCACCGAGCTGTCATATCGCCCGCGGACCGGCGTGGACTACCTCCGCGTCGTCGCGACGGCCAGGCTGGTGCTGGACAACGTCCCGCACATCCAGGCCGGGTGGGTGACCGAGGGCCCGGACGTCGCCCAGCTCGCGCTGGTCTGCGGGGCCGATGACTTCGGCGGCATCCTGATGGAAGAGAGCGTGGTCCGCGCCACGGGCGTCTCCTACGCCGTCTCAGCCGACGAGGTGATCTCCTTGATCCGCGAGGCCGGCATGACGCCCGTGCAGCGGACGACGCAGTACATACCTGTGGCGGATTCAAAGCCTCAACGCATGACGGGTGGAGCGACATCAAGGCCCGCGGACGGGCGATAGACGTCGCTCCCTGCTTGTCATTCACCAACCTGAGAAACCTGGGAGAGACAATGGAACGACTGGTCATCGGCCGGGCGGAGTTCAAGGACAAGGTGTTCGCCTGTTGGCTGGGCAAGAGCATCGGCGGGACGCTGGGCACGCCGCTGGAGGGCCTGCGCCACACGCACGACCTGGAGTTCTACGAGCCGGTGCCGTCCAGGCCGCTGCCCAATGACGACCTGGACCTCCAGTTGATTTGGCTGAAGATGATGGAGGACGTGGGCGCCGCCCCATCCCTGCCGCAGTTCGCGGAATACTGGAACGCCTACGCCTGCTGCTATCCGTGGAACGAGTACGGCTTCTTCATGCGGAATTTCGCCCGCGGGCTTCGCCCGCCAGTGGCTGGGTGCTTCGAGAACTACTTCGTCGACGAGATGGGCTCGCCCATCCGCAGCGAGATCTGGGCCTGCCTGCATCCGGCCGACCCGCAGGCGGCCGCGTGCCTGGCGTGGAAGGACTCGGCGGTCGATCACGCCGGCGGCGAGGGCATGTGGGGGGAGATGTTCTGGGCGGCGGCAGAGTCGGCCGCGTTCGTCGAGCCCGATGCGCTGACCCTCATCCGCCTGGGGCTTGAGATGATCCCGCAGGCCAGCCACGTTGGCCGGTCCATCCGCGAGGCTCTCTGGTGCTTCGAGAACGCCGTGCCCTGGGGCAAGGCCCGCGAGCGGATCGCCTCGCGTTTCGGGCACATCCAGCCGTGCAACGCCGTGCCCAACCATGGCTTCACCATCCTCGGCTGGCTTTACGGCAAGGACTTCGGCGACCGGCTGTGCAAAGCTGTCAACTGCGGCTATGACACGGATTGCACCGGCGCGACGCTGGGGGCCGTGCTGGGCATCATCGGCGGAACGGCGGCGATCCCCGAGAAATGGATCAAGCCGATCGGCCTGGAAATCGTGCCGCACAAGTTCACCCGCGGCCCCGGCCTGCCAAAGGATCTCCGGGAGCTTACCGAGCGCACCGTGGCCCTGGCTGAGAAGGCCGCCGGGCCGGACTGCCCCGCCTTCGGCGAAAAGACCGCGCTGCCTGCCGACCTGCTGACTCGGCTGTTCCGCAACGAGCGGGCCCTGGCGGCCAGGGCCCAGGACGCGGCCATGGCCGTCGAGCTGGCCGGCGGCAGGGAAGTGGAGTTCCACTATGGCGGCGAGCCGGTTCTTCGGCCGGGCATCGGCCGGCAAGTGTGGGTGACTGCCGGCGGCGCCGCCGCAGGACAGGTGGACCTGGCCGTCCCGGTCGGGTGGATGTGCCAAAGGCTCGGCCCCGACCGCTTCCTGCTCTCTGCCTCCGGTGAGATCGCTGACCGCAACACGGTCAGGGTAATGCTGTCCGACGGAGCCTCGGCCGAGTTCACCATCCTCGGCCCTGGCGAGTCAAAGGGCTTCCCCGCAGGCGATAATGTGCCCGAGTGCAAACAGTGCCACGCCCGGATCGAGGCGTGCATCTGCCAGAGGTAATCCCGCAGACAAAGGTGGCCAGGAACGCGATGTAGAAATCCCGAAGGCGGCATGATCTTCGGCTTGATGGCCCCGGCCCCTGCATTGTCGGCCGCTACGACCGGTCGATGATCTGGAAGCGGAAGGTCGTTCGGATGACGCCGTCGTTGGTGGCGACGCCGGCCGAGCGAGCCGGATTGTGCCTGTCGCGTCTGACGGCCTCGATGGCCGCGCCGTCGAGGGTCTCGTTGCCGCTGGACTTGATGACCTTGACCCAGCCGCAGTGGCCGTCGGCGAGCACCCGCCATTCGAGCGTCACGGCCCCTTCTTCGCCGCGCCGCACGCAGGCGGGCGGGTAGAGGGGCTTGAGATCGCCGATGGCCGAGGCGCCGCAGGTGACGCCCTGGGCGCCGTGGACGGCGGGGGAGGCCTGGGAGTTCAGGTCGGCAGTTCCGTCGGGTCGGGTGTGTTCCTGTGGCACGTTCGGCGCGGGTGCTTGTGTGGCGGTCTTGGCGAGTTGTTCGGCTTGCCTGTTTCGTTCGGCTTCGGCGGCGAGCTGCTCGGCTGCCCGCTTTTTGGCCAGTTCGACGGCCTGTTCGAGGGCCTTGGCGCACTGGGCCATCTCCTCGGCGGAGCGGTCGAGTTGGATTCGCGTGGCTTGGAGGATTGGCTCGATTACGGACTCGGGGGGCGCCGGCTCGGTGGGCGTGGGGGGTGTCGGCGGCGGGTCCGGCAACTTGATCGTCTCGATCCGGCGGACTAGAGCAGCGAACTGCTCGGAGGCGGTTTCGATCTGCCGCTGAATCTC
>Ga0315287_10004178_pt1 | contig 14034 bp, 7 predicted proteins | sample YL17G11_0_MG_FD_205037 | JGI IMG/M metagenome (GOLD analysis project Ga0315287, IMG submission 205037) | Sediment microbial communities from Yellowstone Lake, YNP, Wyoming, USA - YL17G11_0 | ecosystem: Environmental > Aquatic > Freshwater > Lake > Sediment | place: USA: Wyoming | collected... | reverse complement strand
CACGCCGGCGCCACCGCCCGGGACGCCGGCCTGCCTGCCCTGCTCCGCTCCCTGGGCGCCGCGGACGCGGCCAACCCGGCCACATCCTCCAAGCTGGCGGCCGCGGGCGCGATTGCCAGCGCTGCCGTGTCCCGGGGCGACAAGGTCGTCATCGTCTCCACCTCCACTTCGGCTCTGGACGCGACCGACCGGTACTTCACGGGCACCACTTTGAGCCTGACCACCGTTCGCATTGATGGCGGCGTGGATGCGGCCCGCCGCCAGGCCGTCGTGGACGCATTCAACAACGCGCGCGGGCTGGGCGGGCCAGCCTTTGGCGGCCAGGTCCTGCTCCTGTCCATGCGCGCGGGCGGGGCCGGCCTCAATCTGGTTGGAGCGGCCGTCATGGTCATGCTGGACATGGACTGGAACCCGGCGGTGTGCGCCCAGGCGGCCGCCCGGTGCTGGCGCCCGGGGCAGACCCGGCCGTGCTGTGTCATCCGCCTGCACGCGGCGGGCGGGATCGATGAGCGCCTCCTGCAACGCCTGCACCACAAGGCCGGGCTGAGCGTGGCGTTGGAGGGCGGCGGGGGCGCGGCGGCTGTGGCAGGCGGGGGGCCCTCCAAACCCGCGCGCCGGGCCAGCACGCCCGCCTTCACGCCGGCGGAGCTGCGGGCTCTGTTCACCCTTGACGCGGGCGTGGCCACCTGCTGCACGCGCGGCCTGCTGGTCAAGGGTGCGGCCGGCGACGGCGGCCCGACGTCGGCCGCCTGGGCGGTGGATGCCCGGGAGGTGGTGGACGAGGAGGATGGGGCCGCGCTCGCGGCGGCGCCCCTCCTGGCCGCCGCGGCGGGCGCGGCGAGCGTCACCTGGTGCCACCGCGAGCCGCTGGCGGGGGAGGTGCCGCGGGAGGAGGAGGAGGCCGCCGGGCCTGAGGACACGCCTGGTGGTGCTGACCCTGGTCCCACTCCCGCTCAACCCGCGGCAACGGACGGGGTGGACGAGCTCGAGCTGGACGCATGAAATGACGTGCGTGACGGACGACATGTGCTTAGCTTCTCCACACCCCTCTTTTTTCTGTCCACGCACACCTAATGGCGCTCGCCTCTTGCCGCCCCACCTCGCCACTGGCTGGTCTGGCTACCAAGTGAGGCCTCAGTGGGTGGAATCACGGCGCACATGCGCGCGCCGTCACGGGCCTGAAAAGGGCTTGCGAGAAGCGGGCGGCATGGCGAAAGCGGCCAGCGCTGCGCCTCGTCTCTCCTCAGGCCCGACACTCCAGCTCTCTCATCCTCTTATTCTTGATCTCACCTCACACGCAGGAGTCGCCTGCCACCTGCTGGCCGGGTATCGCCCCTGCTGCTGGCCAGGTGAGTGGAACAGGAAGGAGTGACGTGTTGGTTTGGCCACACGAGCGCTCCGCCGCCAACCCTCTCACCTCATCCCCATCCTCTCCAGCACCAGCCGCCCCCGCACCACCACCACCGCCGCGGCCGCCAACCCCGAACCCTCCGACGCGGAACGCACCACCGAGAAGTATGGCCTGGAGGCGGGGCTATGGAAGGTGCTGACGCGCAAAACCGGGGGCGACGCTAGCTCATCATCAGACCCATCCCCGTCTGGCCAGCCCCCTTCCAAGGCCGCCCAGGCGAAATCCTTGCTGAAGACGTATGGTTCCGCGTACCTGCTCACCTCCATCTCATTCGCGGTCGTCTCCTTTGGCGCCTGCTATGCCCTGGTCTCGGCCGGCGTGGATGTCGGTGCCCTCCTCGAAAAGGTGGGCCTGACCGCGGGCGCGGCCAGCGAGCGGGTGGGCACCTTCGCGATCGCCTACGCCGCGCACAAGGCGCTCTCGCCCGTCCGGTTCCCGCCCACGGTCGCCCTGACGCCCGTGGTCGCCCGGTGGTTGGGGAGAAAGCCAGAGAGCGGAGCAGATGTGTGAAAAATGGAGATCGACACAGTCAACAAGTGAAACCCCTGCACCCCCTCTCTCCTTCTCTCAACTCGTCCTCACTCCCGCTTCTTGGGCGGGCCCGGCATGGCCGGCGTGGTAGGCGTCGCCGGAATCGTCCACGCGCCCGGCCCACCAATCGCGCCCTTCAACACGTCGGGCAGGCCCTGCAACGCCCCCACCCAGGACGGCGCGTAAAACAGGCGGATCAGCCCCCGCACAAAGGGGAAGGAGGCTGGCCCCAGCGGGTACCGCAGGACGGGCGGGATGACGGTCGAAACCAGTGCCGGCCACCGGTCCTCCGCGACGGCCTTGACGACCGTCAGGCCGCGCAAGCCCTCCACCCCTCCAAACCGGCCAAACCCGGAGGCTTTGACGCCGCCAAAGGGCAGAGACTGGCACATGTAGGTCGTCGCAAAATCGTTGATCGAGGTCATCCCCGCCTCCAGGGCCGCCCCGATCGCGCGGGCCCGGCGCGCGGACCGGGAGAAGACGGCCGACCCCAACCCGAATGCGCAGTCGTTGGCTAGGGCTATGGCGTCGGCGTCAGAGGTGAAAGAAGTGATGCAGAGGACGGGGCCAAAGGCTTCCTCAGCCCAAATGTCCATCCCCCGCTGCACGCCCACCAGGACTGTCGGCTCGTAAAATTGGCCGGGCCCGCCCCCCACCCGCCCGCCCGCCAGGACTTTGGCGCCCTTGGCGACGGCATCGTTCACGAGTGATGCAACCTTCTCGGCCGCGCCGGGCATGCACATCGCCCCGCAGTCGACGCCGGCGGGGCTCAGGGGCGGGCCCTGCACCATCTTGCGCGCGGCCGCGGCCGCCCGCCTGGCAAACTCGTCCACGACGCGCTCCTGAACAAGGAATCGCTCCGCACCCGCGCAGTTCTGGCCGCATGATTGGAAGGTACCGCGCAGGCCGGCCGCGACGGCGGCGTCTAGGTCCGCGTCGTCGCACACGATGAATGGGTCCTTGCCGCCCAGCTCCAGCGTGAGAGGCGTCAGGGTCGGCGCCGCGCTCTCCATCACCTTGCGGCCCACCGCGTCGCTGCCCACAAAGATGAGGTGGCCGACCCCGCCGGACACGAGGGCTGCGCCCGCGTCCGCACAGCCCGTGACGATCTGGACCAGGCCGGCCGGGGCGCCGACAGCGGCCAGGGCGGCATCGATGATACGTCCGTAAAACCCTGACGACCAGGCGGCGTGCTCCGACACTTTGACGACCAGACCGTTGCCGGCAAACAGGGCCGCGGACAGCGGGTTGAGCACGTTGTGGAAGGGGTAGTTCCAGGGGACGATGGCGCCGACCACGCCGACGGGGTGGTACTCCACCCGGGCGGCCTTGTAAAACATCATGCGCCCCGCCGACCGGGGCTCGGGGGCCAACCAGCGCTCGCCCTCCGATATCAGCCAGGCCAGCTTCTCGCACGTCGTCATGACCTCGCCAAAAGCAGCATCCACGGGCGCTTTCCCCGAATCCCGGCACGCCACGCGCACGATGTCGTCCTGGTGGTCAACCGTGTAACGGAGGAGCGTGCGCATGAGCGCCCGCCGCTGGGCAAAGGGCGAGGCCTTCCAGACCGCGGCCGCGGCCTTTGCCCGCGCGATGGCCGCCCGCACCTGGTCCGGCGTCATGCAGGGCACGCTGCCCAGGCCGTACATGGTGGCCGGGTCGTAGCAGGGGATGGCGGTCGGGGACGGGCCAAAGGGGGCGGGCTTGATGAGCGGGGACGTGAAGGCGTCGGAGGCCTCGGCTGGAGGGAGAGAGAGAGAGGTGGAGAGAGCGGGCGGTGAGCGCCGGCGCCGCGGATCCTCCTCCCTTTACTTTCAACCCGAACTGCCGGCCCCGCCCGCGCGATGCTCCTCCTCATCCCGCGCCCACCCTACCTTCACTCTCCGGCTTCACATCCAAGGCGGGTGCCGGCCAGACCAAGGTCTCAATGCAGCCGCGAACTGTCCGCCAAAGCCAGCGCGCGACGGACGCGACAAGCAGAAACACGAGCGCATTGGCGACGCCGACCGCCAGGAACAGGGAGGTCGGCGGGGGGCCGATGAACTGCGGTTGTTGGCTGGGTGGCATGGTGCGCGTGTGTTTGCGTGCGGGTGTCTGAGAACGCTCGTAGTGAGAGGGGCGCGAAGGGTGCACACGCGCGTGCGCGGTGAGAGCAGGACTGAAACAACCCGCCCGCTCTCTTTCAGAGAGAGCGGGCGTCGCGCCGTCCTTTTTTGCCGTGCAAGGGCTGGCCGCGTGTTTCGTCCACCGCTACGACTGAAAGTCACACACAGACACGCACACACGCACTCTAAAAACTTACCCTCCCCCTCCTCTCACCCTGTAGTGTTGAGGGGGTCACACTTTCGCCTGGGCGCCCCGTTCCCACCACCACCACGACTACCACCCTTTACCCCCGCTATCACAGCCCCTCCAGCAATGCCTCCCAGGCCGGCCGGTCCGGTTTGCCCGCAGCCACCCACCGTCGCTTCGCCTCATTCAGGCTGGCCTCGTTGGTGCTGTGAGTGTGGGGGCCAGTGTGTGTGTCGGTGTGAGTGTCAGCCGCGTTTGACTTGGCGGAAAGAGAGACAGAGTGTGAGTGTCAGCCACGTTCGACTTGGCGGAGAGAGAGACAGCGTGACCACCCCCCCAGACCCACCGCCGAGCTGCGGGCGGCCCGGGAGGAAGGCGTGGGCCGCGGCCGCACGCGAGAGCCCCTCTCTCTCCCTTTTCATCAGACGCAACTGTTCGCCCAGGCACGCGGACAGGGCCTTCAGTTCGGCTCGACACGCCCAAGCCATGGACAGAGTGCGCCCGCGGCAGCAGTCCGCGTAGGCGGCCGCGATGGTGGAACATACCGTGTAGGCGCGCTGCTTCAACTGGAAGAGGAGGGCTGGGGGAAAAAGAGGGGAGAGAGGAGGTTGAGAGCGAGACGCGGGCGGGAGAGAGAAGAGAGCTTTTGATAAGCAACGTGCCCCATGCACACATCGACGCACCTTCCTCGACCTTGCGCGAGACATCGGCCGTGTCGTCGGAGGATGGCGGGGCGGGCATGGTGTCAGTGCGATGACAGGCGTGGGAGCAATGGAGTGTGAGTGTTGGTTTGTCGCTTCTTACTTCAAACCGGTGAACGCCTCTGGCGAAACACGCCCGTCAACAGGACAGACACACTCACAAAGACTGAACAGGCACCATGGTACGCTCCAGGTCTTGCACCACACAGCCCCACACACAGCAATGCCGCGGAAGTTTGGGCCAGCAGTGAAGAGGACGACTTCGCTGCATCCCAAAATTGGCCAGCGCCGCCCCCGCGTGTGTCCCTCGCCTCTCCTTTACCCACCAGCACGCTCCCCCGCGCACATGCGCCCGCGCGCTGGAGCGTGGCGAGAGAGACACAATGCACTCTTGCATGCGAGGACCTCCACGCAACGTGCACCCCTCTCCCCTCCCGTCACGCCCAATGCTGCCCTCACAACCCGCCGTCTCCCTTCTCCAGACCACCCCGCTCATTGCTGGCCTGACTCTCGGCTCCGCCGCCTACGCGGCCAAGCTGGCCATCGAGGCGTTTGCCAAGTTCAAGGCTGCCCCGCGCCTGCGGGCTTACTACAAGGTAGGGTGAGAGTGAGTGAGGGTGTGGCGCGTTGTCTCCTCTATCTCTCCGTCCCCACTCTCAACCCCCACCCAAAACTCTCCTTGGCAGGGCGGTTTCTTGCCCGAGATGACCCGCCGCGAGGCCGCCCTGATCCTGGGCCTGCGCGAGTCGGCCCCGCAGGAGCGGGTGCGGGAAGCCCACCGCCGCATCATGATCGCCAACCACCCGGACGCAGGTAGACGGACAAGTGGAGAAAACTGGCGCGCTTTGGCTTCCCTCTCGCAAAACGAACGTTCTCACTGCTCCACCCTCTCTCTCTCCAAACAACAAAGGCGGCTCCTCCTACCTGGCAACTAAAGTGAATGAGGCCAAGGAACTGCTGCTGGGCAAGGCCAAACGGGGTGGGAGCGCGTTTTGATGATCGCCGCCCCTGTAGAGTTTTAGCCTTCTAGGTCGCGAACCTTTTCTTCACACCACCCTCTCGCCCTTTCTACGCCTCCTCTCCACTCCCCTTCACACGCCCAACTCTTTCTCATAGTCCTCGATCGACTTAAACAGCTCGCTAAAGTTGCCTTTTCCAAATCCGCCACACCCGCCGGCTTGTTCCACGGTGACCGGGACGGGCGTCGCCGCGGCCGCTGTGGCCGCCTCGGTCACCGCCGCCGCCTCCACCGGCGCGTCCACCACGCCCGCCGCCGTCCCGCGGGCCGCCACCTCCGCCGCCGGCGCATGGCGCAGGCAGCCCACCCGCTGGATGATCTCCAGGAACACGGTCGGCCGGTCGGACAGCGGGCGGGTGAAGATCTGGAGGAGGACACCCTGGTCGTCCCTGTCCACCAGCAGGCCAAGCGCTTCCGCTTCGGCCAGCTGCCCCTCGCTCAGCACGTCGCCCACCTTCTCCCGCAGCCCCTTGTAGTAGCCCGCCGACGCGGGCGGCATGAGCGCAAAGCCGGGCGCCCCCCCCGCGCACCGGGACCGCATCGCCCGCAGGGTGGCGAAGGCGTCGTCCGTTTTCAGGGCCAGGTGTTGCACGCCGGGGCCGCCGTGGTGGTCGAGGAAGGTCTGGATCTGGGACGGCCGGGCCGTCCCGTGCGTCGGCTCGTTCAGGGGCAGCAGCACGTTCTCCGCGTTGTTGGCCAGGACGACCGAGTTGAGCCCCGAGTCGACGGTCCCCACGTCCGCCGCGGTGAATTCCGCAAACTCGTGGAAGCCCGTCGCCGCCATGACCGCGTTGGCCGCGGGCAGCAGGGCAGGCACGTTCCCGACCGCGTGGTCCAGGCGAGCCAGGCCGATGGTGGCGCCCTGCCCGTCGCCCGCGCCGGGGGCGGCAGCCTCGGGCACATACCCCGCCAGGAAGGGGCCCGCAAAAGGGCCGGAGACCAGGCGGAGGAGGACGTCGCCGTAGAGGGCGATGGCGGCCGTGGTCTGGTCCACCCCCGTGGCTGGGTCGGTGCGCGTCTGCGGTGGCCCCGCGCACGTGCCGCCCCCCGCCAGCGCCGCCGCGTGCGCGGCCGCCGCGTCCTCCACTACCACCCCGATCGCCCGGACGGCCAGGCCGTGGGCCGCCGTGAAGGAGGCCGCGGACGCCGCGTCGAAGCCGGGGTAGGGGCAGGACGACGCGGCTGCCGCCTGCCCGCCCTTGGCCGCCGACGCCCCGGGCCCGTAGGGCGCGGTGAAGGCAAACACCAGGGCCCCGCTCTGGCAGACGTAGGATGCACAGGCGGTGCAACCCGTGGACAGGTCGGCCTTGGCGACTATGGGCATGCCCAGGCCCCAGGCGAATCTTCAGAAAAAAAAGGGAATGATGGGTGTGTCGAGTGAAGGTCGGGGCGCGCGCGGCGCGAGCGGGCGACACGCGACCCGCTGCTGCCTCCGCCCTCTATTTCTCTATCTCTCTTCTTCACCACCTCTCTCTCTCTTACCGTTGGGCCGTCGACGTCGCGTCACTGCACCACCAGTCTATGTGGTGGAAGCGGAGGACCTGGAGAGAGAGGCAAACCGTGAGTCGATTTTCTCTCTCTCGATGCGTCAGCGTTTCGCTCGCTCGTCTCCCGTCTCTCTCTCTCTCAAACCTTGAACCGGTCGGCCATCGGGTTGTGGCGCTTGAAGGCAGACGCACCGACCAGGCCGGCAAGGGCGGGTGGGGACATGGATGCGAATCGAGGAAGGGTGGGCGCGGTGCGGTGGACGCGGGAGTGAACAGAGAAAAGTGGAAAAGTGGAGCGAAGGCATTGTGCACACATTTTGGTTCTCTTCATCTGCGTCCCGCCCCATCGCGCCTGTGGGGCGCGCGCGAGGAGGGGGCACAACACACACACGTCAGCACAATCCCACCACCATGTCTAGCCCCACATCATCCCCTCTCCGGGAAGCCGCCGCCGCGGCAAGCCCGCACCGCGACAGCTCCAGCGCTGCGACGCCGGCCGACGCGACGCCCTCTGCCCCGCCCCCGCCGCTGCTCTCCAGCTCCGCGGCTGGTGGTGGCGGGTCCGGCCGGCGGGAGCCCTGGACGTACACGGCTCTACCGCCCGACCGGGTGCGCTGGCACTACCTGACGTCCGCCTTTGCCAAGGCGGCCGTCACGGACGCGCCCAAGGCGGGTGGAGTCAAGCGCTTCGGCGGGGCGGACTCTGCCGCGCTGGAGGCGGCCTTCCAGGCGGAGCAGGGCCGCCTGGAGCGGGCGTGGTGGGCGGAGGCTGCGGACCTGTCTGCAGGGCCCAGTGCAGCAGCGGGCGCGGCCCGGGCGGCGTCCGCCAGGGCAGCCGCGGACGCGGCGGTGCCTGTGGAGGGAGGGTGGGGTGGGGTGGGCAGCGAACCGACGACCCTCTCCAGCCACGCCCTCCACCCGACCTCCCTGCCCGGCTCGGCCTCCGCCTCCTGGGCGGACCTGGTCGGCGCGGAAGCAGCGGCTGCAGCGACTGCGGCCCTGGCGGCGGGCGCAGACGACGCAGCACAGGCGCCCTCCTCACACACCAACCCGCCACCAGGCACGCCCGTCCGGGGCGGGGCCTGGGAGGTCGACCTGGCGGCCCGGTCCATGCGCCCCTGCTATCACCCGGCCCCTCCCATCCGGGTGAGGCGGGGGACGTGGTTCCTGGAGGCGGGCGGGGGCGGCCCCGCCTGGACGCCCCTGGCCGAAGCGGTGGCGGACGAGGTCGAGGAGGCGTACAGGCGAGGCCCCTGGCGGGGGTCATCCCCACCCGAGGCGCCCGGGGTGCGGGTCCGGCTGGCGACGGCTGCGGGAGACTTGAGGGGGGCGGCCGTTCTACTGGCCGGCCCCGACGAGGCCTACCTCCTGCGCGGCGGCGTCGCCGCCTGGGCGGCCCGGGCGTTGCCTGGCGGCGGGGGCGGCGGCGGGTCGCATTATGCCACCCCCTCCTCCGCCGCCTCCGCCCCCGGCCTCCGCCTACGCCGGGGGTACGCCCCGCCCGCCCACCCCTCCGCCGACCCGGCTATTGACGCGGCCGCTGAAGCCGACGCCGACGCCGCAGCGGCCTGCCCCGTGGCCGCCGTCGTCTTTGCCGTGCACGGGGTCGGCCAAAACCTGGCAGCTTGTAACATCGCCGACGACGCGGCCGCCTTGGCCCGCGCCCTGGCCGTCGCGGCGGCGGGCGAGACGGAAGCAGCAGCCGCAGCGGTAGCTGCCGTGGCTGCAGCGGCGGGCGCGGCGGGGGCGGCCTCGCCCGCCCGCGCCTTGCCGCCCCCGCCCCCCCCCCCACCCGGCCGCGTCCTCGTCATCCCCGTCCAGTGGCGCAAGCACCTCGCCCTGGACGTGGACGCGACGGCGGCCCGCCTGCAACCCCCGTCCGTGCGGTCACTGCGCGGCGCCGCCCACGCGACGGCGGTGGAGGTGCTGCTGTACCTCATGCCTGGCATCGCGGCGGACATGACGCACTCCCTGGTGGCCGCCCTCAACGCGCAGTGGGGCCGCTTCAAAGCCCGCCACCCCGGGTGGGGCGAGGAGGAGGGGGGGGGCGGTGGGGGGCGGGCTTCCATTCTTGCGCACTCGCTGGGGTCCGTCCTGGCGTACGACATCCTGTGTGCGCAGCAGCAGGACAAGCAGACGGCGGGCGGAGGGAAGGTGGACAAAAGCACCGCGGCGGCCGCTGGTGCTGGTGCCGGCGAGTCCCGAACACCCTCCGCGCCCTCCAGCCCCGTGTCCGGGCTGCTGCCCGCCGACCTGACCGACCTGTCGCCCGTGATGGCACCCCGGGAGGGGGCTACACCGGCCGGCGAGGCGGCCACCACGCCGGCCGCGGAGGTGCGGCGACTGCGGGCGGAGGTCGGCGCGCTGCGGGCAGCGCTCGCCGCTGCCCGGGGTGGGGGTGGGGGTGGCGGCCCGGCCACGGCCGCCCCTGCCCTGTCTGGCCTGGGCCTGGCCTTCGAGGTGGACCAGCTCATCTGCGTCGGATCCCCACTGGGCCTGTTCCTGGCCCTGCGCCGGGTGAACCCGGACGCGGGGCGAGGGCTGGGGACGGCCGCGGCCGCCGGCCTGATGCCCTGGGTCAAAAGCCCCGTCCCCTCTTCAGCCGCCGGCAGCGGCGGCGCCGGTGTTGCTGACGGCCTCCCCGCCTGCGCCCGCCTGTACAATGTGTTCCACCCGTCCGACCTGGTCGCCCATCGGCTGGAGCCCTTGGTCCTGCCTGCCCTGGACCCGTCCTCCCCGGACGGCGGCGTCCCGCGCCCCGTGTTCGCGCCCCGGGCGGGCGGGTCCCGGCTGCACGTCGGGCTGCGGGAGGCCGCGGAGGATGTGGGCGGCCTGCTCCACGCCGGCGCGTCCCGGGCGGTAGGGGTCGTGGGAGCGAGCCTGCGCGCAGTCTTCAGGCTGAAAGGGGCGGTCACGGTGCGGCGCGTCCCGCCCGGCGGCGGCGGGGCGATACCGGGCGGCGGGGGGGGCAAGGGTGGTGGGGCCTTGACACCCACCAGGGAGGAGGCGGCCGCGGACGAGGAGGCCGCCGCCGCGGCCGCCTGGGCGACCGCCCGGGCGGCCGGGTCGGGGTCGGCAACCCCACCTCCGACCGCCATCTGGCGGCTGACGGGCGGGCCCCCGCCCGGGCCCGCCAGCACGGCGTCGTCGGCGTCGTCGCCCGCCTCCTCGACCACGACCGCCGGGCGCCTCGATTTCGTTTTGCAGACAGGGCCGGCTGACAACGCCTACCTGGCAGCCCTGGGCGCCCACTTCATGTACTGGGGCTCGCCCGATGTGGCCCTGCTCACCCTCCGGGCGGTGTGCGGGCGGGACGTGCGCACCGGCGTGCCCTTGGAGTGCGGGCGGAGGAAGCGGGCGGGCGGGGGGCGTGTGTGAAGAAGACTCCTGACTCTCTTTCCTCCAGTTACTCACTCTCTCTTTTGTCTCAACCACATCTCATATCGCATCTCTCTCTCGTTCAAGCTAGCGTGCAAGCACAACACACACACACACACTCGCCCTCTCTCACCCTCCCTACGACCCCATCTCCTGGCGGCGCCGAAAGTACTCGTCCAGCGTGAACGACCGCCCCTCACCACCATTCCCACCCCCACCCCGCACGGGCGGCGCCCACCCGCCGCCCAGCAGCTTGCGGGCCAGGTCCGCCGCGGTCGGCGCGGGGGCCGGGCCCGTCGCCAGGCGGGACAGGTCCAGGGCGAGGACGGGGGCGTACAGGGTGGCCGGGTCGGCCTCGTCGGCGGGGGCGTCGGCGGCCTGGGCGGCGTCCGCCTGGGAGGCCGGGCCAGCAGCTCCGGGCCTAGCATCCTCCGCGTCGGCTGCCGCCTCTTTGTCTGCCGCGGCTTTGCGCCCGCCCGTCGCCCACATGTGCCTGGGCCGGGTCTCCCGCCGCTTGAAGGGGTCGGCCGCGCCACCGACGCCGACGCCGACGTCGCCGCCGCCGCCGCCGCCGTCGCCGCCCTCCCCACCCACCCCGCCCCCGCCTATTTCCACGCCGACCCCGAGCCCGGCCGCGACGCCTGGCACGCCCTTGAGGCTGTTGGTCAGGTTGCGTTCCGCGTTGCGCCGGTTGACCGTGTCCAGGGAGCTCGCCGCGGCAGCCGCCCGGGCGGCCGCTTCGGCCGCCGCCTTGGCGTCCAGGGCAGCCAGGTCGTCCGCCAGGCGGGCCGCCTCCCCTGCCTCGCCCGCCTCCACCGCCGCCGCATGGAGCGTGACCAGGCGGGTCCGCTCCACCGCCCGGTTGCGGGGCCCGCCGCCCGCCGCCCGCTTGGCTTCTACCATCGCTTTGACGTCGTCTGCCGTGTACGTGTAGGCCGCCCCCGAAGAGATGGCCGCCGCCGCCGCCCGGGCGGCCGACCTGGGCCAGGGCCGCTTGGCGTCCCGCCCGAGCTGGCGCCCCCACGACTCGAACTCCTCCTCCGTCAGCGCCGTGTTGGAGACCAGCAGGGCCGGGAACAGGCGGGTGGACGCCCCCCGCGCAATGCGCAGCCAGGTGTTGGTGGTGATGGACTTGGACGGCGGGGCGGCGCCAGGGATGATGGGGGTGGGGGCGGCCCCGCCCCCCCCCCGCGGCAGCTCCCCCGCCAGCAGGGGGTATGGTGAGGCCACCGGCGCGCCCCCGTCCCGGTAGGTCCCCGGCGGCCGGTCCACGATCTCCGTGATTTCGGCGACCATGTAGGAGCCCCGGTAGGCCAGGCGGATGAGCGTGCCCGGCAGGGTGCGCGCCGCGTGGGGCTCGCCCAACCACTTGGCCAGCTGGGCCCGCCGGACCTGGGCGGCCACGGCCTCCGCGTGCGAGGCCGGCTCCGCGTCCGCGTCCTCGCCGCCCTCGTCCTCGGACGCATCCCCATGGCGGCGGCGGCCGCCAGCCGTGGTCGCCGCCCGGGCGTCCTCGCCCGTCTCGTAGCCGTCCTCCTCCACCACCCGCCCCGGGCGGGTCGTGTAGTCGCCGCCGCCCTCCTCGCCCACCTCGCCCTCGCCCGCCGTCCCGCGCACGGCCGCCCGGGAGGCGGCCGCCCGGCGGGCGTCGCGCAGCTCGGCGGCCGCGGCCCGGCGGGCCGCGGCCTCGGGTTGCTTGGACCGGGCGGCCGTCCGGTCAGCCGTCGCGGCCGCGGCCGCCCCCCGCTTGGCCGAGGCCGGCGTCCCCCGAACGCCCGCCGCCAGGCGGGCCGTCCGCCGCCGCTCCACCTCCCGGTCCCGGGCTTCCGCCCGGTCGGCCAGCACCATCTCACGCTCCAGCTCCGTCATCTTGGCCAGGGCCTCCCGGTCAGCGGCATCGCCGTAATAGTCCGCGTCGAAGCCGTCGTTGACGTCGGAGCCGTAGTCGTCCAAATCCGAGCCGGCATCCTGTGTGTGGGGGGTGATTGTGAGGTGATGTGTGTGAGATGTTTGGGTCCAGGCAGGATGGTGGAGCGGCTGATGCGCCCATGCGTGCGCGTGTGTGTGATCGCTGGGGCGGGGCTCGAGAGAGGACGGGAGACTGCTTTCTCTTGCCGTCGCCGCAGCAGCACAACTGGCTCTCCCGCTCGCTCTTTCCACGCCGCTCCTCTCGCTCTTCCCATACCTCCCGCGGCCGCTTGCGGCCCATGTCGTCATCGGGGTCCATGGCTGAGTGCGTGTGCGCGTTGGGATGTGGGGGTGCGTGCGCTGGCGCACGGCGAGAATGTGAAAGTAAAAGCAAAGCACTCTAATCTCCCCCCCCCCGAACTTCTTCACCTCGCTGCCCGCGTCCGCCGGCCCGGCGTCGCGCCCGCCGCCCCAGGCCCGGCCTCATCAAATCGCAGAGCCCGCGCGGGGGTCGACACAGCAGCGCCAGCGCCAGTGCCAGTGCCGGACGCCCGCGGCGGCCGAGCCGGTGGCGGGCGGCGCGGCGGCGGGCCACCACCAGGGCGCGCCGCCCCGCCTCCACCCCCACCTCCGCCCCCACCGCCGCCCACCACGCACACCACGCTCGTCGGCACGCCATACACGACCGCCGCGCACCCGATCAGGTGGCGCAGGCGGCAGGCCCCCCGGGCGAGGGCGACCGTGGACGCCACACACTTGCGGGGGCGGGGGTCGGCGTTCTGGTCGGGGGGAGGGCCGGGCGGCGCGCCTCCCGCAGCCTCCCCGCCAACCACGCCCCACGCGCCCAGGGCGGCCGCCCCGAAGCGGTCGATGTCCCGGTCCGTCACGTCCCACAGCGTGGCGACGACGGCGGGGGAGCCGGCCGCCAGCCACCCGGGCAGGCCCCCCCCCGCCGCGCCCGCCGCCCCGCGGCTCGCCAGGCGCCCGGAGGAGCAGCCCATGAGCAGGGCGCCCGCCCGGGTGGACGGGCGGGGCGGCGGCGCCCTGCGCGGCAGGTGGGCGTCCCCCCCGCCGTGCCCCGCGTACACAAACAGGCCGGGGCGGGCCAGGGCGGCCGCCAGGTCGCTGGCTGGCATGGGCGGCGCCCCTGCCGAGCCGCGCCAGCCCCGGTGGCCCTGGAACAGGGCCCCCAAGGACGCCTGGGTGGGGCCCAGGTCGCCGCCCGGGTTGATGAGGAACGCGCCCGCGGCTGCGTCCAGGACGGCCTCCCCCGCCCCGGCCCCGGCCCCGCCCTCCTCCTCGCGCCCC
>Ga0315287_10004175_pt1 | contig 14038 bp, 18 predicted proteins | sample YL17G11_0_MG_FD_205037 | JGI IMG/M metagenome (GOLD analysis project Ga0315287, IMG submission 205037) | Sediment microbial communities from Yellowstone Lake, YNP, Wyoming, USA - YL17G11_0 | ecosystem: Environmental > Aquatic > Freshwater > Lake > Sediment | place: USA: Wyoming | collected... | reverse complement strand
AAGATTACATTGCAAAAATGGAGCTTGTCGTAAATGAAATTAATTCTCGTGATACAAAAACTATTTCATCTAAACTTGCATATCCTGAAGAAACTTATACAAGCGGCAGTATTTTATACTCCGAATGCTCCTGTGCGATAAGCTGCTTTGATCTGCGCTGGTGTTCGCACGACGTTCTCAAGCCTGCAATCTGAAACAATATATGTGTCGGGGGTACCTAGCACACCGATTGTGAAACTCTGTGCGGTGTCCCACGACATCGCGCCGCGGCTGGGACCTATGATACGAATATGTTTTTCGGCCGCGGGGTTGGTCATTGATACTCATTGTATCAATGAGATATTCGTTTCAAAAATATTGTTGCTATATCATTTACGTGTTATTTGAAAGATAATGTTGTTACAACATAATTATGCCTATGTCAACATTGATCATTTCTGTACCTGCAATTTCCAAATCAGCGACTGATTTCATAAACGAAGTCAGAGGAGTAGAACGTCTCAAGCGTGACGAAATTGCAGGTCAATATTTGCTCGCTGGTCATGTTCCTGACCATATGCGAAATTACGTCGACATTGTTCAAGTATTTCAATCACAAGACGGAGAAACACATTCGCTCATATTGAGTGTATTGCCAGACTTTCTGTGTATCGGTACAAACGAAGATTATATTCGAATTCCACTGACCCCCTTGACTGCACAGATAATTTGCGATGAATGGGGTTGTATGCTTCCAACTACAAAAATGTCTGATATTATCTGGGGGGCTGCGGTGAATAAGATGCAGCCATTGCCTTGGGGTCCGCCATATGATGCTTCTATGATGAGCCTAGACCGTGTCATAACACACAACAAACGAATAAATGATCTAGCGAATAAGTTGGGACAAGACATGATGCAATTGTCAGCAGGACACAAAAAAGATGTTGTCATGACAAAAAAACTCGCCAGTCAACCAAAACAAGTTGCGATTTTTGGGTGGCATCAGTTGAATGGAAAAAATATTCAACCGTTGTATCTTGGGCATGAAAATACATATTTTGACTATTCGCACGCTGAGCGTATGGTTTGTATGGAGGCAATCATAGACGATTCTCCCGTTAATCTTAAATACGTTTTGTCTGATTCGAATATTTGTAATGCCATTACGAATGAAGGTGCGAATGATGTTATTTCACAACCTTTTATTTTATTTCAAAAAATAGTGTAACTTTAACACGCCATATGATATATTATTCTTATCAGCTAGCAACGTAACGGTCCTATCATACTAAAGGCTCAGGTAATCACTTTCTCAAAGTGAAAATATGGGTTCGAATCCCATTAGGATCACAAAAGAAATTAATCATGTCAAGCAAAATAGAACTATCAGAACGAACAAGTCGCCTTTGTGGCGTACTAGTGTTCGAACTACGTTCAACGCTTGAAAGATTTATGCCGTTGCCTAGTACGAAGCCACGTCCCTTAGGGGTTGAAGTGGCTTCCCGGTGAAAGACACCCGGGATAAAAAGAAAAACCTTCGGAATATAGCCTAGTGGCCAGGCACTTGTTTTGGGTACAAGATCACGTGAGTTCGACCCCCACTATTCCGACGACTGCTAAGTTGTATCTAGCATATCAGTTAGTTCTCTGACATTTCAAATTCATCAGCATGTAGCCTAGAGGTAAGGCACTTGATTTGGGGTCAAGACGACGTGGGTTCGAATCCCTCTGTGCTGACTACGGGGACGTATTCTGCTTCATGAACAGAAGAATTGATCACATAAACTCAAGCGTTCCCACCAATTTGCACGATTATCGTATAATGGATGTATTGCCCGGCAAAGGATGGTTATGGTTCGAATCCATATAATCGTGCAAAGAATTTGCTGATGTAGTACAAAGGCAGTTACGCTTCTCCCGTAAAGAAGAATATGCGAGTTCAACTCTCGTCATCAGCTCTGTTAATAAGTAAATTTGTCGCTTTGGCTGTGATGGTTCAAGCACCTGTCTGAAGAACAGGATATCTCGGTTCGATCCCGTGAGGCGACACTAATAATCTAAAATGAAAAAGATTAACGAATACTTAAATTGAAATGAAAATCAAACTATCAGAATTGCGAAAAATAATTCGCTCAATCGTAAAAGAAAATGCAAGTTCTTCAAAAACACTTGTAAATGAAACCTTTCAAAGAATCACAAGTAAAGAACTTGCTGAATGGAAAAAAGGTAACTTTGACGAGATTGCTGAAGGTGATGGTGAGTCAGATCCTTGTGAGAGATGCAATGAAATGACGCCTTCAAAATCATTGACAAAAGTGAAAAACGACGATAAGGAAGAATTTCTTTGTCAGTCATGTATGTCCAAATAAATTGTTAAGGTGTGCTCAATGTAGAGCAACGAAATTGCAAACTTCGTGGTTATCAGTTCAAGTCTGATCCTTAACTCAATATTATTTGTTACAGTAACAACGTATATAGTGGCGAAAAGGCAGACGCACCGTCCCAAAAAACGGCGTGCCCAGTATGGGTGCATGCAGGTTCAAGTCCTGTCTATGAAAGTGAACGAACAAATAATACTTGCTGGTGTGGTGCTAGTGGCAACACAATTCTTTGGTAAGGAATAATCACGGGTTCGATTCCCGTCACCAGCTCAAAAATAAAAATTGTGTAAAGTTAGTCTTTTAAGAATTAAGATAGCTTAGTTGGCAGTTAAAGAAGTCATTACGCTGTTTTAGCATTATGGCAATGCACCAGCCCTGTAATCTGGTTGAAGTGGGTTCGATTCCCATGAACAGCTCGCAGTATTTTATTTGGAAGGTTGGCCGAGTGGTTTATGGCTGCGGTTTTGAAAACCGCCGATCCTGAAAGGGTTCCACAGGTTCGAATCCTGTATCTTCCGCGAGACAAAAACAAAAGGAGTTATATGAAACTAATAAATTTCGTTAAAGCTGGTGCCGTCGTTGCTGCAATTGTTGCTGCGGTTGTAACCGCAGTGGTTGTTGTTAAAAAGTACAAAGAAGGTGAAGTTGTAGTCGAAGCTGAGAAGTTAAAAACTTCCCCACCCGGGAAAGGTTCCGCCGGATTTATCCATAAAGTTCGGCCATTACGGCCCTGTCCTCTAAAGGTTAGGAGTGTGGTTTTTCAATCCACCAATACGAGTTCGAGTCTCGTCAGGGTCACAAATGAATGATTAAAGTAAATGAGCAAATTAATAATTTGTAACATTTATATTAATGGTAGTTGAAATAATCATTTATATTTGCACGAGTGGCGGAATGGCAGACGCACCGGATTTAGGTTCCGGCGTTAATTCGTGGGGGTTCAAGTCCCCCCTCGTGCACTAAGTTTTGTTATCATGGTGGAACTGGCAGACACGCTAGCCCGAGATGCTAGTGTTCGAAAGAACGTATGGGAGTTCGACTCTCCCTGATAACACGAATAGAGATGACCGAATGGGTGACCACATAGGTACTGATCTGAGAAATCCATCTCTATCCTCCACGGTGCCGTGGTGTAACTGGCAAACGCGTTCGTTTCAAAAACGAATTTTTATGGGTTCGATTCCCATCGGCACTACTGTTACATATGAGTAAATGTGAAGCTGTTGGGTAATGGCTTCATTAAGGGAAATTGAAAATATGCTAACACTATCTTCCCATAGTGGAAATGGATACAACGTCTGCCTACGAAGCAGAAGGGTACAGGTTCGAGTCCTGTTGGGGAGACGATAGCAAATAAGAATAGTGCATTATTATGCAATCTTATGAATAAGTAACACTTAATGCTAATAGTTGCTAATAGTTTTAAACTATGAGTGCTCTTGATTCGTCGTAATGACTTCAAGTGAAAGTGAAAGTTCAGCTATTATGTCCCAATAACTCAACGGACTAGAGTGCCTGTCTTCGAAACAGGAAGTTGTAGGTTCGAATCCTACTTGGGATGCCAGTATAAAAGATGAATAATTGATTGATGATCAATCGTGATGATTGATGTTTTAAGTAACAGTTTTCGTATTAGGAAATGCGATCTCCGTAGGGTAGGCATGTGAAAGAAACGATTTTTAATCAATTATTTATGTCACCGTGGCTCAGAGGCTACAGCACTTGTTTCATAAGCAAGCAATCATGGGTTCGAGTCCCATCGGTGGCACAGAGGTTAATTATGAGTAATAATTGGGCAGCACAATACATCTTGCAATTGTCACAAGGTCAAATTGTAAAATTTCGACCACACGGAAATTCGATGCAACCTCGAATTGAAAGTGGACAACTTGTTACACTCGCACCAGTAACGCAAGAAAATGTTATTGAAGTTGGCAATATTGTTTTGTGCAAAGTTGATGGAAAATATTGGTTGCATCTTGTATCAGCGATCGGTTCAGATGGTCGATATCAAATTAGCAATAACAAAAATCATGTCAATGGCTGGTGTAATCGTAAGAACCTATATGGCATAGTGGTGCTCATTGAGCCATTATTCAAGCCCACTCAAGGGTCAAAGAATATTCGATTTAAATTACTAATGGTTGTCAATAGACAATTAATTTGAACATTTCTGTGTCAGTAGTATACTTTAATGGTTCATGACAAATTACAAAAAATTTAAACGACTTTCGATATCGATATTGATGTCATTGTCAATTTTGACGATTGTGTCCGATGCACATCCAAAAAGATTGGGTGGGCCAGAGTGTCTTAAAGAAAAACGACAAACGAAAACGTTGACACCATTGAGCGGCGTACAACTTATGCATTCACTTCGTGAAGGTTACGTTGAAATGTTCGGTGAACAACCAACAAAGCAAAGACTTGCAATGGCTTGGGCACAAATAGCCCTAGAAAATGGTCAGGGAAAATATTTGTGGAATCACAACTTGGGCAACATAGGCCCAGGTACTTCTGAACAAGAATATTATGTTCATTCAGATTATACGACCTATAGATCATTTGACGGATACTTGAACGGAGCAATTGCATATTGGAAACACATAAGTCGTTCTACAATTTTGTTTAAGCACTTCAATGAAGGTAATCCTCATGGTGTCGCAATTTCACTTAGAAATTCAGGTTACTATGGTGCTGAACTTGAACCTTATTCTAAGGGGATGTCAGAATTGTATGCATACGCACTTAACGTTGTTATTCCGAAAGAACTTCTTGAGGTAAAAAATGTTGGACAATCAGATTAACAGGTTTGTTGGAGATTTTGCATTTCTAAGTAATTTTTTTCCATCAACGATTGTTATTGGCGGAAAATCATATGCAACTGTCGAACACGCTTATCAAGCGTTTAAAACTAACGTCCAACATGAACATGAAACTGTTCGCATGGCAACTTCACCAGGACTTGCAAAAAGACTAGGTCGGTCAGTTTCTATTAAAAACGATTGGGATGCAACAAAAGTTGATCTAATGCGTATGTTGATTAGACTAAAGTTTGAAAATCCTATTTTGCGAGAGATGTTGCTTGCAACCGGTGATTCCGATTTGATTGAAACAAATTACTGGAATGATACATTTTGGGGAATTTGCAAAGGCGTTGGAACCAATTGGTTGGGTAAAATTTTGGAAGAAGTTCGAACAGAAATTTCCGCGGAAAATGCTGCAGAAAATGCTGTGTAATACATTACTCGCTATGTTATAATAAAACCATGAAAGAGATATGTCTTTGTAGCTCAGCAGGATAGAGTCCAGATTTCCTAAATCTGTTGTCGGTGGTTCGAATCCACCCAAAGACACGCAGTAATATATGCCCGTGTAGCTCAGCAGGATTAGAGCAGGGGATTTCTAATCCTCAGGTCATAGGTTCAAATCCTATCACGGGTGCAAAATGAAAATATTGATTACGGGTGACAGACGTTGGGATGATGTTCTTAAGATGATGGAAGCTCTAACGCCATTTCCTCCCGGAACAATTATTATTCATGGTGCATGTCGAGGTGCTGATGTTATGGCCCATGCTCTTGGGGAAGAATTGGGATGTGTTATTCGACAATATCCAGCAAATTGGTTGGGTCTTGGTCGCGCCGCGGGACCTATTCGAAATCAAGATATGCTTGATAAAGAACACACTGAAGATGAAAAATTTGATTTGTGTCTAGCATTTCACAACAAGATCAAGTCCTCAAAAGGAACAAAGGATATGATGTCGCGGTGTGAAGCATTGGGAATTGAAACAAGATTGATAACGTCTGACCCTAAAAAGAAAAAATGAAAAAATCCGATTTTTGGTTTATTGCGACTATCTTGAGCGTGAGCGGATGTTATGCGGAATGGGATATTCCTGTTACACCCCGAAAAGACCCTTGCTCAAAACAAATTCAAAAACAATATGTTTACGTTAACCCAGTTTGTCGTTATCCTGCACCAGCAACAGTTGTACCCGCAAGAAGCTCTTTGACAAATTTGTTATAGTTTACCTACTTATATTGTCTTAGCTCATAAAGCGGACTACACGATGGTAGTAATGTTGTGTACTTGAAAAATGAGAGGTAACTGTCATGAACGATGTAAAACAAGTCATTGTAGTTCGTAAGGATCTTAACATGAGAAAAGGAAAAATTGCTGCGCAAGTTGCACATGCATCAATGAAATTTCTCATAGACAACAATGAAGCAGAGCGCGGCGACGAAATGATCATTAAGTTGACACCTACGGAAGCGATGTGGCTCACAGGTTCATTTACAAAAATTGTTGTTGGAATAGATTCAGAAGAAGCACTAAACGAACTAATATTTAAGGCAAATATTTCAGACATCGAAGTTCACTCAATTATAGACTCAGGAAAAACAGAATTTAACGGAATCCCAACACTAACGTGTGCGGCATTTGGACCATGTACTTCGGAACAACTTGACAGAATTACAGGAAAACTTTCTCTTATCTTAACTTACTTGACCTTAATCGGTCATGATGGCGCATAACTCAGCGGTTAGAGCGTTCGGTTTACATCCGAAAAGTCGGGGGTTCGAATCCCTCTGTGCCAACAAAAATTTTAGAAGCGTGCTCGAGAGGATTATGAGGTTGATCTGCTACATCAATGGGCCGTAAAAGGCCCCGCGGGTTCGAATCCCGCCGCTTCTGCTACTAAAAAGGATTGATTTTGTGAAAACAAAATGTGCAAATTGTTTGCGTGAATTTGAAAAAGCTAGTGACGTTTGGGCATGTATTGCATGTGTTTCGAATGTATGTAGTGCATGTTATGTTCAACATACAGCTGACAAGCACTCAGGTCTAAATGTCGTTATTGATAAAAAGTAAATGGAGACATGGTCGAGAGGTTTATGACATCTGTTTCGAAAACAGAAGGGCTGTAAAAAGTTCCAGGGGTTCGAATCCTCTTGTCTCCGCGAAACAAATAAAATGTGTTATCTGTGTATGCTATACAATCCTTTTGCAATTGCTGATGACAGATCTACGTCAAGATATAAGCGTCAACGAATTCTTGAAATTAAACAAATGATGTCGGCAATTGAAAACAAGGGTTTGTGTAATGTAGGAAATGGTGCATATGAAGCTCTTAAAGAAGAACAATATAGACTGTCACGAGAATTGTAAATTACGGAAGAATGGCCGAGTGGTTGATGGCGCTTGCTTGGAAAGCAAGAAGGGGCAGAAATGTCCCTCGTGGGTTCGAATCCCGCTTCTTCCTCAAATGTTGTGGGTGCGGAATATATAGATTATGAAGATTAAACTTGGCGAATTGCGAAAAATTGTTAAACAAATTTGTGAAGTGTCTGACTTCAAGTCAAATCCTGACTTTGCTAAAATTACTAATACTAAGAGGCCAATCAGTGGCGAGGAAAGAGCAGCATTTAAAAAAGAGGAAGACAAGTTGGAGTGGGAGGAAGTTTTTAGTGAATATTCAGACGTGTATAAAGAAAAGAATAATATTCGTCCACGTTGGCTAACACCAGAAACAACGCCGCTAGAAAAACTTAAACAAATGCTTGAAGATTTGTATAATGAACTACCAGCAGCAAATGATGAGTACAATTACTAAAATTGTCAATTAAAAAACTTGCTGAACCTGCTGATCTTAAATCAAAAGGTTATGGTCCTTGTCATCATCCGGATCATGAAGTTCCAATGTTTCAGGTTTTTGAAAATTTAATGCAGACATAATTCAACGGTAGAATGCTTCGTTGCCAACGAAGTCGTTATGGGTTCAAATCCCATTGTCTGCTCCACGCGGGACTGGTATAGAGGTTGTGCTTTTGGTTTCCAACCAAAAAAGATCGGTTCGAGTCCGATGTCCCGCTCCACGCATTATGAATAAAAAGAAAATAATTCGTGATGCATTTCGTTCCGCTGTTTTTAAGAGAGATAAAAACAAGTGTAAAATGTGTTCATTTAATGAACTAGAAAAGCTTGATGCTCATCATATCACAGATAGAAAATTGATGCCTGCTGGTGGTTATGTTCCTGAAAATGGAATTTCTCTATGTCCGGAATGTCATATTCGCGCCGAAGCATTTCATATCACAGGTGTTCCTGTTTTGGGATATTCACCTGAAGATTTGTACACTATCATTGGATCGTCATATAATCAAGCTATAGAGTCATCAAATAAAATTAAGTAAAACACCTGCCCAGGTTTAGGAACGGTTTTTCTAACGATTCTTATAAAGTCGTATAGCGGGTTCAACTCCCGATGGGCGGACAAGTATAAGTATGTCTAAAAATGAAACTCTGTTGTTGGCTGCAATAAAGCTAGTAGCTAAACATGAGGCAGTACTTACATCACTTTCTCAGGTTTTGATACACGTAATTCGTGTTGTTTTTCCTGACATTAGAAAGTGTGAACATAGCACATGTGATAAACCTGCTACTGTTAAGCATCAGTATTTGAATGTCACATTTTGTGATCATCATACTGCCAAAGCAATCGTAAATGCAGCACACAATTTTATAAATGCTGACAAACTGGATACAATGAATGATGTTCGTAGTACAATAATGAGAGAAGATGATTGGGTTGACGTAGAAAATGCAGAAAGTATACGATCTCTTGAAACATATGTCGAAATGATCAAGAGTGTGTCTGATCAACAAAAAATCATCCATTAAATTATCATTATGAAAAAAATTCGTATCGAACTAAAACAAGGTGCACTGGCAAAATCACTCATTATTTTTGATTCTGCAGAATCACTTTATTTTTGGCTAGACAATGACAAAAGTAAAGAACCAGAGGGTTCACTTTTTGTTGATATAACTCGTGATGAATTCATAGAAATTGAATGGATGGGTTGTGAATTCGTTTACGAAAAAGACAACTCTGTTAAGCGCCTTGATTCAGTTCGAATGGCAAAATGTATGCCAACGAAAAATTCAGGAACTCCAAAGATTTTTACTTATAACGGGTGGATATCGTCAGACTCGATTTCATTCAAGGATCACGAAGATAATAGTTCATATACAACTATTCTTCATGATTCATCTCAATGGAAACTTGATTTTAGTGTTTTGTTTTCAGACGAAGAACAAACAGAGCCATAATCTACCAAGATCATTACGATGCACAATGTGTCTGACGATAATTTTAACGTCGGGGTGTTTGACTTGCAGTTCTTTTACGGCTGCGATGTTTTTATGAGAATCGTCAAAAAATTCTACAAGATGCAAGTCGTCTCTTAGCAATCTTGCCTCTATCCAATCAGCTTTGACTTGCGGATTTGCGGATGCACAAGCGACAACTTCAATTCCAGGAAATCCTGCGTCATTTAGAAATTGTTCTACAGGTCCCGGTTCTTGCCTTGCTGTCAATATTACGACGCCCGAAGGACCATATTTTGAGTATATGTTACCCAAAATTTTACCCGTCCAGTGAATTGTGGTTGGATCGACTAGTTTGTCAAAATCGCTAAAGTCAAACACTTCATTTTCTTGTTTTTCATAAACAGCAAATTGACCAGGCACGAGCCAAAAATGTTCTCCCGTCAATGTATTTTTTACTCCCACTTTTGATTTTGTTCGACATAGCGTATCGTCAAAATCGAAAACCCTAAGTTTACGTGTTCGCAACTTAACAATTTCGCTTATTACTTCGCGAAGCAAAGACATGGATTTTGTTTGTGGTGTATTTTTTAGTTGCAACATGTTATAATATTGATTATCCTTAAATAGGAAGAAATTAGCAATGAAACCACTTGTAGTTGACTTTTTGACATCACATTCATTTCAGCAGCTAGAAGATGAACACGGTGTTTGTGCTCGAAAAAATGAAAAAGGTGACAAGATCTCACTTAATTATGATCAGATCCTTATCAAGGAAGGTGATCCTGTTGCTGAGCAATGTCGGGGGCTAATTGTTCGACCGAAGTTTAACCTTAACACAGATGATTGGAAATCTGTTGTTGTTGGTGACGTTGAAATCTTGGCATGGCCAATGAATCGGTTTTATAACCATGGCGACTCAAAAGCAAATGACGTAGATTGGTCTGATAAAAATCTACGAGTTTATGAAAAACTCGACGGAACAATGATTGTTCTTTATTGGGACGAACTTCACCAGCGATGGCATGCAGGTACACGTTCAGTACCTGAAGCTGATTTGCCATTGTACAATCAGCACTTGCTTATTGGCGATATGACTTTTTCTGATTTGTTTTGGCGTGGATATTGGAATGCACTATGTGAGTTGGGTGCTCCTGTTCCGTCGATCGATTCAACTGATATTTCAGCTTATGACGCTGTTCAAGGAATGTTGAGTGAGTTGGATAAATGTCAAACGTATGTTTTCGAACTTACAGGACCTCACAATCGTGTTGTCGTCAATTACGAAAAAGAGCTAGTTTACCTGCTTGCAATTCGCAATATTTTTACCGGGATTGAAATCCCAGTCGAAAAAACTTCTTCACGGTCATTTTTGTATGCACAAAAGTGGTCTTTGCATGAACCGGTTTCACTTGTTGCATTTATTGAATCTTGTGATCCTTCAAAATATGAAGGTGCAGTTGTCGTTGATTCAAACTTCAATCGCATTAAAATCAAAAATTCTGCATGGGTTTTTAGTTCACGTGCAAAAGAAATGGTTACATCGTCACCACGGAACGCAATTGAATGCATCATTCTTTCAAAACTTGATGATGTCATTCCTCTTGTTGAGAAAGACGTTGGTGAAAAATTGCTTGACATTCAAAGTCGACTTCTTAAGTATTGCAAAAACATCGATACAAAATTCAAGGAATATCAATACGAAGCAGGTACGTCGAGGAAACGATTTGCTGAACAAGTCATGTTGTCGGGTGATTGGTCTGCACCGTATTTTCAACTTTGGGATAAAAAAGCAGAAACCACACTTCAATGGCTTCAAGGAGTTACAGAAGGTAAATCTTTGCCTTCTAGTATGGCTGACGTTATTCTTTCAAAAATTAAATAAAGGAGACATTATTTGAGGCTTACGAATTGTTCGTGGGCCTCGAGTGCTTTGTACAGTAAGCATAATGTAAATTATAATATATGATAGGACGTCAACCTATCTATGATTAAGAAAGAAAAGCGCTATGATCGTGATCGATATATTCGGTGATGAGTCTGAGGAAGTTAAAATTGATATTGAAAAATATCAAAAAGAACTTGCGCTTCAAAAATCAAAAGAAGAACAGTATTACAAAGAACAGTTGTGGCAAGAACCTCAATTGCAAATTGTAGTAATGGTATAAATTTTGCGGCGACGTGAATGTTGGTAAGCGCTGAAACACCACAACGTGTACCTGTATATTGTGAACCACTAAAATCTGGTTGATCACGAGTTTGCCACGTCCTGTAAGTAAGTGATCCACAATCTGGGTCTGTTGCAACCATTACAAATACCTGGCTTTGCAATACAGAATACGATCCTGACATAAATCGAACATTTGAATTGTAATTTGTCATGCCGGTACGGCTCCACTCCATCTTATCATAATAAGTTCTCCAGTAGAACAAACCATGTAATTTCTGCTGTTTGTTCCTAGGCTTGAATGTGTATCTTTTTTGTTTCGACTTACAAGTATAAACTTAAAATAAGTACTCATTCCTTTCCATCCACGTGGTGCTGTTTCAGCTATATTACGTGACCAATTTAGATCAAGGGCAACATCGTTTGCGTTTATCGGATCAACACCCAAAAATGCAGACGTTCCTGCATAACCTTGATTGTATGGTGCTATTGCGCCCACAGTCACAAATCCCTCGCCTGCTAGGCCTTTTTTAAGATAACACAAAGGTGCGCCCGTGGGCGTGGTTATACCCAACCCGGCCGAAGTATATATGCCTGAGCCTGCTTGAAAAACATATGGATCAGTATCACCAGTATCATATGTTCCAGAAACAAGAGGATCCATAAATACTCCGTCGGCATACGTAGCTGTACCATGACTTGACATGGCAAAACCGTAAGGTGAAGCATTATCACACACAACCATTGATGTCATACCAGATGCATCAATAAAAATAAGGCCACCAGCGGAAGTCCCGTCCAAAATAATCTGGCTAGATGTTGCAGTCGGAGCGGTTGTTGCCGTAGGAGTATTTGCAGTAAATGTGTTTGTATATGAATACCTTATTTGATAGTATTGCGTGCCATTTGTTCCACATTGAAACATCAATTCTCTATTAACACTATTCGCTAGTGGTGCTTGTATTCTCAGCCACGCACCTGATGTTTCGGCAATTGCGTCAGTTGTCCACCAATCATAACTAACAATACCACCAGTCGCCAGTGTTCCTGTCCCACCTGTGCAGCCAGTAAGAGTGGATGCTGAACGACCGGTATATGCAATTGTTTGGGCAGCTCCGGCATTATTATAAACTGTAACGTTTCCAGACGCTGGAAATGCCCGTGGTGCGACAGTTGTAGCATGAGCAACATTTAGAATACCTCCAGCGATTGGCAAAGTTACGCCGTTTGATCCTGCTGCAACAGTTGTTGACTGTGTTATTGATCCACCCGAACCGCTGCTTGAACCCATCAACTTCCAACCATTTGTTATCAAATGATTTTTTAGAAGCTTCATAATAGTACCGGGTGTCGCTGCTGTTACATTTGTTGAATATTGATATGACATATTAGTAACTTATTTTAAATCCAGCCCACTGTATAATTGCAGCATCAGTATAACCTGGCGTTCCTGCAGATATTCTTAGTCTGACATTGTATAGTTTTGAACTATTTGGAATATCAGTCACAACTACAAGGCTTGGTGACAACAATGACGTGCTTATATTTGCAGTAGTTGTCAATGTCGCAGCAGTTATAACTGCATCATCTGTTACATTATAAAGAGTGGCTTCTGCTGTCATTCCTGGTGTTGCCAACATAATGACATGAAATTTAATACTTCTTGCTACGGCGTCAACTGTTGTTGCATAAACAGTTGGGTCAAACAATACTGACCCAACTGTTTCACCAGGTGAAATAGTTGTGTTAGAAGATTCAATACCAGTTGATGCTATAGCGTACTCAGTTGATGTTGCTGCGCTACCACCAGAACCGGCTGATCCTGTGGCACCCGTAGCTCCTGTGGCACCAGTAGCACCAGTTGTTCCTGTTGTGCCAGTTGGTCCTTGTGGACCTGTAGGAGTAACTGCACGGGGCGATGTTATGCTAGCGGCTGGTGCTGCATTTCCTGTCGCACCTGTATTTGTAAGAGAAACATGTGTTGCATCAACTATCGATGCAACAAGATAAATTCCTCCTGTAGCAACATATAGATACTCACCGGCGGCCATCCACGATGTATCAACGACTGTAACTGTAACAGACGAACTAACTGCTGGTTGAGTATATGTTGCCGACGTTGTTGTGTATGCGTTAACGCCGTTTGTTCCGTTTGTTCCGTTTGTTCCGTTGGATCCGTTGGATCCCGCGGAACCGGTTGTTCCTGTCGGCCCTGTAGGACCTGTCGGCCCTGTCGGTCCAGTGGCTCCTGCTGAACCATTAGAACCAGCACTGCCTGTCGGCCCTGTTGCACCAGTGGGTCCTGTGGCACCTCCACCACCTCCAGATGATGTAGTCAAAGTTTCCCAAACAGATCCAGACCATTGAAATACTTGAGCGCCGTAATTTGAAC
>Ga0315287_10004173_pt1 | contig 14040 bp, 11 predicted proteins | sample YL17G11_0_MG_FD_205037 | JGI IMG/M metagenome (GOLD analysis project Ga0315287, IMG submission 205037) | Sediment microbial communities from Yellowstone Lake, YNP, Wyoming, USA - YL17G11_0 | ecosystem: Environmental > Aquatic > Freshwater > Lake > Sediment | place: USA: Wyoming | collected... | reverse complement strand
CGGCGCACTCTCGAACGAACCTGCGAACGTCCCGTGGGCGGTACTCGACCAGAGCCACAGCGCGATGGGTCGCCGTCTCGTCGAAGAGATCGGCGCCACGGGCTACTTCCTGGCGCCGGAAAGCGTCGCCAGCTACGAGACCGGGCGCGATCTGCTCGAGCGCGGCAAGGCCGTGGCGCTGGTCGTGATCCCACACGATTTCCAGCGCGACGCGTATCGCGGTCGTCCGCAGATCCAGGTGCTGCTCGACGGCGCCGAACCGCTCACCGCGGCACGCATCGGCGGCACGATCACACAGGTGGCGAGCCATTTCGAACCCGACCTGCGCAGCGTCACCGCGCACCGCGCCGACCCGGCCGACGCGGCGAGCGGCGGCGCGGCGCCGCTGACACGCCCGCGTTTCTGGTTCAATCCCACGTTGCGTGACCGCAACTTCTTCCTCGCCGCGCTCGCCGGCATGCTGCTCACCAACCTGTGCTTCTCGGCGTCGAGCCTGGGGCTGGTCGGCGAACGCGAGAGCGGCACCTATGAAGCAACGCTCGCGCTGCCGATCTCGCCGCTCGAGATCGTGCTCGGTAAGCTCGTCCCCTACGTCGTCGTCTGCTACGCGGTGCTGACGATCGCCGTGTTCGGCGCCGGGATCGGTTTCGGCGTCTGGCCGAACGGGAGCTGGCTCGCGATCGGCGCGCTCACGCTGCCGTTCGTGTTCGCATCGCTCTCCGTCGGCGTGCTCGTCTCGGCGGTCGTCAACAGCAGCGCGCAAGCCGTCTTCCTGACGGTCTTCGTGATTCTGCCCTCATTCGTGCTCTCGGGCGTGATGTTCCCGTATCAGCTGATGCCGGACGGCGTGCGTCAACTCGGCGCGATCCTGCCGCTGCGCTGGTACCAGATCGGCCTGCGCCGACTCGTGTTGCGAGGTGGCGACTTCGGCGACGTGTGGGTTCCGTTCGTCGCGCTCTGCGTGCTGTTCGCCGGGCTGCTGACGCTGGTGCGCTGGCGGATGAAGCCGCGGCTCGGGTGATTCCATCGGCTGCCTGTAACGTTTTCGCAACCGCAGGCGTTGCCTCGCTGAGACTGGAAGTGAGAACGTGACGGCGACCGACTCTCTCGATCGGGCCGCAGGGCTCGAAGCGCTCTTCCGCGCGCAGCAGCGCCGGTTGTGGGGACTCGCGTATCGATTGACCGGCAGCGCGGAGGACGCGGACGACGTCGTGCAGGAGTCGTTCGTGCGGCTGGTCGCGCAGCCGCCCGAGTCGCCGGTGGCGGAGCTGGGTCCGTGGCTGAAGCGAGTCGCCACGAACCTCGGCATCGATGCGCTGCGGCGACGCCGGCGCCGGGAGTACGCGGGTCCGTGGCTGCCGTCACCGGTCGACACTTCGGCTGCGGAGTGGCTCGATGCGCAGCCGAGCGAGAGCCCGGACCCCGAGGCGCGCTACGGCGTAGTCGAGAGCGTCACCTTCGCGTTCCTGCTCGCCCTCGAAGTGCTCGGCCCGCGCCAGCGCGCGGTGTTGCTGCTGCGCGACGTGCTCGGCTACTCAGCGCGCGAGACCGCGGATCTGATCGGCGCTTCGGAGGGGAACGTCCGCGTGCTCCACGCGCGCGCGCGGACTGCGCTCGCAGAGTACGACGCGAATCGCTGCATCCCGACGCCCGCGCTGCAGGCGCGCCATCGCGGCGCGCTCGACCTCTTCCTCGGTTGCCTGCTCACGCAGGACATGCGCGGGCTCGAAGCGCTGCTTGCGGAGTCGATCCACACGGTGACGGACGCCGCCGGTGAGTACACCGCACTCGCGACCCCGATGGCCGGCCGTGCGCGCGTCGCTCGATTCTATCTCGCGGCCGCGCTGCAGCGCCGCGGCCCGGGTACACACATCGAAGTGCGTCTGGTGAACGGCCTGCCGGCCGCGCTGATCACGCTCGAGCAGCCGGTGCGGCGGCAGGCGCCGCGAACGCTGTTGCAGTGCGAACTGGACAGCGACGGCCAGATCCGCGTCGTTCGCACGGTCCTCGCCCCGCGCAAGCTCGCGGCGCTGCCGCCGGCGTAACGAAAGCTCTCGCTCGTTCGTTCTCTCGTCGGCCGATCGAGATCGACGCGTCCTACCGGCGCGCTGGGATCCCGAATGTCGCCACAAGGAGCCGAGCATGACGTTGTCCGCATTGTTCGTGTCGAGCCTGGGTACGGTTGGCTTGATCCTCGTTTCGATGGCGGTCCTCGCCGCGATCGAGACCGCGATCCCGCTTCACGGCCGCGGGCGGTGGGGCAGGGCCCATCTCGGGTCGAATCTCGCACTGACATTTCTCACATTCGCGACGAACCTCGCCTTCAACCTCGCGCTCGTGATGACGCTGACATGGCTTCGAACCCTCGACTTCGGCCTTCTGCCTCGGCTTGCGCCAGGCGGCTGGCTGACGGGTGTCATTGCCGTGCTGGCGCTCGACTTCTCGTTCTATGCCGCCCATCGCGCCATGCACTGGATTCCGGGCTTCTGGCGCTTCCATCGCGTCCATCACTCGGACCCCGCGGTCGATGTCACGACGACGATTCGCCAGCACCCGGGCGAGAGCGTGATCCGCTATGGATTCCTGGGCGCGTTCGCGATCGTGCTCGGTGTGAGCCCTGGCGCCTTCGCGGTCTACCGGGTCTGGTCGGCGCTCAATGGGCTCTTCGAGCACGCCAACATCCGCATTCCGCGCCGGCTCGACAGTCTGCTCTCGCTCGTCGTCACGACGCCGAACATGCACAAGATCCACCACTCGCGCGTCGCGAAGGAGACCGACACCAACTACGGGAACATCACATCGCTCTGGGATCGATCGTTCGCCACCTTCACACCATCCGCACGCGGCCTCGACATCGCCTACGGGCTCGACGGCCTCGACGCCCCGGCGCTGCAGACCACCGCGGGACTCCTTGGCCTACCGTTCCGAGACGCCGGGGCATCTCACGGAGAAAACTCTTCCGTGATACTCCCGGCGTGAAGGAGGTACCCATGACCAGACGCCTGCTGATTCTCGCGATCACAGCCCTTCTCGTCTCGGCAGATCGTGGGCGAGCTGCAGAAGCAGCGCCGCCCGCAGCGCTCGATACCAAGCAGATCGAGCAGCTCACGGGTGCGAAGGGGCAGCTCGATGCAGCCGCGGGGGTCTTCAAGGTCTCCGTCGCGCGCAGCGACCTCGACGTGCACACCGGCGGCGCGCGGATGACGCCGCCGCTCGGCCTCACCTCTTGGGCGGCGTTCACGCGCGCCGGCGAACACATTGCGATGATGGGCGACATCGTGCTGCTCGAGGATCAGGTGAATCCCGCCATGAGTGCAGCGCTCGATGCCGGACTCGACGTCACCGCGCTCCACAACCACTTCCTGCTCGACTCACCCAAGGTGATGTTCATGCACGTCGGCGGCATGGGGTCGGAGCGCGAGCTTGCGACGGCAGTTGGGAAGGTGTTCGCCACAGTGAAGCAGACCAGCGGCGGCAAGGGTGTGTTTCCGAACGCCGACATCGACCCCGAGCGCTCTACGCTCGATCCCATGAAGATCGAAGCGATTCTCGGCGTTGCGGGGAATCTGAAGGACGGCGTCTACAAAGTGGTGGTCGGCCGGACGACGAAGATGGGCGGACACGTGATGGGCGGCAGCATGGGCGTGAACACATGGGCTGCGTTTGCCGGCTCCGACACCGCCGCCCTCGTCGACGGCGACGTCGCGATGTTGCAATCGGAACTGCAGCCCGTGCTGCGGGCTCTCCGAGCGCGCGGTATCCAGATCGTCGCCATCCACAACCACATGACCGAGGAGGAGCCGCGCATGATCTTCCTCCACTACTGGGGCGTGGGGACGAGCGTGAAACTCGCCGAATCGGTGCGCGCCGCGCTCGATCTCACGCGGAGCGCGACACCGTGAAGTGGGTCACCCGGCGGCGGCCGCGCGTGAACCGCACGGCTACGGTCTGGATCATCCGGCGCTTCGTGGACCCGGACGCGAAGATCCTCTTCGTCGATCCGGCCGAAGTCATGGGCATCCAGCAACGCGAGGGAGCGATCGGCTTCGACGCGCCCGGCGCCACGTATCCGCACCGGGATGCACGCGGACGCTGCTCGTTCGAGGCGTTGGCCGAGGAGCATCGACCCGACGACGTCGCGCTCCAGCGCCTCGGCTCGATCGTTCACGGTGCGGACTTCGCCGACGAAGTGAGCACGACCCCCGAGTCCGCCGGCCTGCGCACCATCTCGCAGGGCTTCCCGCTCGTTGCGCGTGACGATCATGAACTCGTGGAGAAAGCATCTTTTGTCTACGACGCCCTCTACGCTTCCCTGCGCGAGCATTTCGGGAGCGCAAAGCCGTAGCGCCGTCCGTCGCGCGGTTCTCGCTCTGCTGCGGACGTTTTCGATCGGGCGCGCTGCAGCGGTGGAGTCCGCCGCTCCGCTGGTGCTCGAGAAGACGATCGGCGGCATCGCCGGGCTCGCGGACATCGAAGTATCCGCGCATCCCGAGGCATTCCCACGCGAGCCCGGAGACCCACGGATCGTTGTGAGCCTGCCAGATCTGCGACAGATCGTGGTCGTCGATCTCGAATCGAAACGGCAGATCGGCGGGTGGACTGTGCCTGAGCTGAAAGCGACTTCCCCGCCCGCGATCGACGAATCTGGATCGCCGATCGCCACGCGGGTCACTTCACGTTGTCGCAGTCCTGCACGTAGCCGAGCACGTGCAGCTTCTCGCACTCTTCCTTGGTGAGCTTCGCCTCCGCGCCGACTTCGACGGCCTGACTCGCGGCGAGTTGGCGCTGCGCTTCGGCGTGCTGGCGCATCCCGGCCATCACGGCCGCGTTCTGTTCGACGACATTCTGCCTTTCGTTCGGATCCCTGTCGATCGCGTAGAGCTCCGCCGGCGCGAGTCCGCGCGGGTTACCCGGGTTCGCCTCGATCAGCTTCCAGGTGTTGGTGCGGATCGCGCGCAGCACGTTGCCCTCGTGATCCTCTTCGGCGTAGTGCATGCGCTCGGCCTCGCTGCGCTGCGCGAGCGGCACCGCGAGATCCGTCCCCTGCATCGAGGCGGGGATCCTCGCTCCGGCGAGCGTGAGCAGCGTCGGCGCGATGTCGAGGTGGCGCACCGGGTGGTCTTCGACGCGCGGCGGCGCACCGACCTTGCCCTTTGGCCACTTCACCAGCAGTGGCACGTGGATCTGCTCTTCGTAGAGCGTCGTGCCGTGCCACCAGCCGCCGTGCTCGTGGAACTCCTCGCCGTGATCGGCGGTGATGACGATCATCGTGTCGTCCCACAGGCCGAGTTCGCGCAGCTTCGCTTCGAGCTTCCCGATGTATTCGTCGGTGAAGCGAATCTCGCCGTCGTAGAGTTCACGCATGTGTCTTGCGAGCGCCGGATCGGGGTTGTCGGTCTCGACGCGCGCGATCGCCTCGCCGGTGTACGGATGCGGGAAGTACGGATCGTGCGGGTCCATGTAGTGGAGCAGCAGGAAGAAGCGCGAATCCTTGTGGCGCGTGAGCCAGTCATCGGCGACGACCGTCACGGTGGCCGCATCCTGGTAGTAGTCCCTCACGCGGTGCCCGGGCTTCCCCTTGAGCGCCAGCTTGCGCCCGATCTGGTAGAAGATCAGTTTCGACGATGATTCGTCGGCGCCGAACAGATAGTCTGGCGACAGGTACGTGTACTCGTCGTAGCCCTGCTGGAAGCCGAAGCTGGGCGCGAGGTTGATGTTCGCGACGATTCCGCCCGTCGCGTATCCGTGCTGCTGCAAAGCCTCGGATACCATCACCAGGTCCTGCGGTAGCGTCGCGGTCTTCGACATCGTGTTGTGCGTGGACGGCAGCGTCGAGGTGAGAATGGACGCGAACGACGGCTTGGTCCAAGACGCGTGCGCGAAGCCGCTGAAGAGCGTCCCTCCCTGCTCGGCAACGCCGCAGATGTTCTTCGCATCGACGTTGCCGCCGTAGCAGGAGAGCGCGTCGGCGCGCAATGTGTCGATCACGATGAGCAGCAGGTTCGGCTTGTCGGCGAGCGCGGCGGGAACCGCAGGCGGTGCTGGCGGCGCGGCGATGCCCGGATAGAGCGCACGACCGGCGATCGCGCCGGAGCCGACGACCAGCACCCCGAGCAGCAGCGCTGGCAACGCACCGAAGAGACGACCGATACCGCCGCCGAGCAGCCGCGGTCCGAGCAGGAACAGCGCGAGTGCGACGAGACCCGCGGTGCCGAGCACGCCCGCCAGCACGGGCAGCGGCGGCATCTGTTCGTGGTAGACGTCCCGCCGGATCCGGAACATCGCGATCATCAGCGCCGGCGCGACGCCGAGCACGAGCAGCACGAGACTCGCGGTCCAGCCGCGGATCTCGCGGCGCTCCATCGGCAGCACGCCGAGCACCGCGCCGCCCGCGAGACCGCCGAGCCCGAGCAGCAGCGCGTAAGCGAGTGGTCCATACCAGAGCACCTGGTGATCGGCGCCCAGACCTTCGCGCGCGACGACGAGTGTCTCGATCACGCCGATCCCCAAGCCGGCGATGATGCCGGCACCGAGGCCGGTGTACGCGGCGGCGCCCACGCGGGTCGCGAGGCCCGGTACGTCAGAGGCCGGCCGTGCGGCGTGGCGCGCGCGATCCTCGTCGGTCTCGAGCGACACTGCGGCGTGCGCGGTTTCTGCATAGTTCACCTGCACGCCGTCGACCCGGCAGTAGGCGGGCTTGTAGTCGGCGGGGCGCAGCCACCAGAAGAACCCGCCGAAGAGCGTCAGCGCTTCCGCGGCCCAGAAGCCGAGCGCTGCCGACACGATCGACGCCGCTGCGCCGATCTCCTTGTGGAGGAGTACGTACTGCGCGGCTTCGCGAATGCCCTCGCCGGCGATCGTGAACGGGCTCACCACCGTTGCGAAGATCTGGATCGACGAGCCGAACACGATCGGCCAGAACTCGGGATTCGTCGCACCGGCCGCGAATGCGGTGAAGTAGTACATCGCGGCCGTCGTGAAGTGCACGACGAAGGAGAGACCGAGCGCGAGCAACACCAGCCCCTTCTTGTCGCGGTACGCCGAGGCGGAGTGCGCGACGCGCATCACGATGCCTTCGAGGCGCGCCTTGCCGGGGATCGGCAGGCGCAGCAGCAGCCACTGCACGAGCCCCGGGAACCAGAGCACCGTCAGCAACGTGCCGATCAGGCCGAGCGAGAGCGGCACCGTGATCGCGGCGATCATCGGCCCGTTGTCGCCGAAGATCTTGATGCCGAACGGCAGTGCGACCAGGAACGACAGGAAGATGCCGAAGACGCCCATCACCTTTTCGATCGCGGTGGTGGCCGTCACCTCGACGGTCTTGCCGCTGAATCGCGCCGCGTCGTAGAGCTTGTAGCCGTCGAGCCCGGCGGTGCTCGGCAGGAAGGTGCCGATGAAGCGGCCGATCAGGAACGATCCGAAAATGTGGCGGAAGGGAAAGTCGATGCCCTGCCCGCGCAGCAAAACCAGCCAGCGATACATCGACGCGAGGATGCCGATGAACTTGATGCCGGCGGCCGCGCCGCAGAACGCGAGGAAGGGTCCGAGCTCGATCAGCTTGATCTGCGCGAGGATCAACCTCCACGCGGCGACGTGGGTGGCGTCCGGCGGAACCTGACCAGCGAGATGCAACGCCTCGATCTGCGCCGGATCCATCCTCACCTGGTGATCGAGCAGCAGCCAGAAGGCGCGCACCGTCACCCAGGCCTTCAGCAGGTTCAGGATCCGGCCGCGCCAAGGCTGCGGCGCGACGCGCGAGACCGCGATCGCGAGCAGCGCGACGACGAGAATCTCGACGAGAATCAGCATCAGGTACCTCGTCAGGTCGTGAAAGCTGGGATCCGGATGCCGGAACACCCCCCGGGGTCGGCACCTGGGAAGCCCGGCAGGGTACGGGAGCGAAGCGACCCTGCCACACCACTTGGATGGGTGGCGGAAAATCGACAGGGCGATCACTGCCGACGCGCGATGCACCGCCGCGCTCGCACTGCGCCGCCGCTGCACGCACGCGACGCATGACAGGCGCGTCACGCTCGCCATGTTCACCGCGCCAGCGCGTGAGCCGATAGTGCCTCCAGGCCTCGCGCGGGCGGGGCGAGGAGGGCAGATGAACAAGGACATCTTGCTGCTCGGCGCCAACGCGCCGGACATGGAAGTGTTGCGCACGCGGCTGGTGCGAATCGGCTATCGCGTCGTGCCGGCGAAGACACCCGAACAGGCGCAAACCTTCCTGCGCGTCGCAGGGACGCGGATCGGCGCGGTGATCGTGCCGTCCGAGATGCCGGTGATGAACCTGCGCGCCGCGCTCGACTTCTTGCGGCGGCTCTCGCCGACGGCTCCGCTCACGTTCCTGGGTGCGGGACGCGAGCCGGGCGCCGAGGGTCGCCAGCGGCTGCGCAGCGCCGGCATCCAGATCCCGATCTTCGATCCGCTCGATCTCCACACGCTGCGGTTTCAGGTGAACCGCGCGCTCGCGACCGGGCGACCGATGCATCGCCATCGCAGCACGCTGCGGGCGCCGGCCGATTGGTCGGTCATCGCCAAGTCGGGAGTCCGCCAGAAGGAAGGGCGCATCTACTCGATCTCGGCGTCGGGCGCCTATCTGTCGATCGCGCAGCCGTGGATGGTGAAGGCGCGAGTCGAGCTGCGGCTCGCGATTCCGAACGGCGAGGCCGTGACGGCATCGGGCCGCGTCGTGATGACGAACGTGCCCGGCAACGTCATGAAGCGCAATCTGCCGTTCGGCATGGGCGTGCATTTCGACCAGGTGAACGAGCAATCGTCGGTCGCGCTGCTCCTCTACGCAGAAGAGCGAAGCCGCGCGCTCTGTCTCTGATCAGGCGGAGCGCTGTGCGGCGCTACGGCGACGGAGTGGTCACGGCCGGTGCGGGGGTCGGCGAGGGCTCTTCGCCGGCGAGAATCTGTCGGCGCTTCGCCTGGTAGTCCCCTTCCGTCAGCTCGCCGCGCCGCCGCGACTCTTCCAGATCTGCGAGCGCACGGAGCCCCTCAGGCGAGACACCTTGCGGCGGCACGGGTGCGCCCGAGGTGGGTTCCACCGGAAGCGTCACTTCCTCACCGCTGTCCATCAGCACGGTACGACGCACGACCTGCCCGCCCGGTCGCACGTGCAGCGCGCCCGAGTCCTTGAAGATCGGGTCGCGCCAGTTGGCGGTGACGAGCTGATTGCCCTCGGCCGCGATGCCTTCGCTCGGCACTGCGCGGGTCTTCCCGACGACCTCGTCGACCTTCGGCTCAGGCATCAAATCCTTCGCGTCCTTCGCATCTTTCGAGTCTTTTGGAACCGCCCAGTCGAGGTGCCCGAGTTTGACGAAGAGCTTGTCGTCGACGTTCCAGATGATCAGGCTGGTGAGATAGTCCTGCGTGAAGACGGCCAGGTTGCGCTTGCGCTCGGTCGCCATCACGACGACTTCCTGTGATGGGTCCGCCTTCGCGAGCGCGCGCGCGATGCCTTCACCGATCGGATAGAGCAGCTCCGTCGGGATCGCAGGCTGGCGCTCTGGCTTGTCGCCTTTGCGCACTTCGATGCGGGCGAGCAGGTTGGTGAGGCGCACCGGCGCGACCACGGCGGGATGCGAGAAGCCGCGGTCGATCGGCTTGCCGCCCCTCGACTCGTAGCGCAGGAAGACCTCGACGTTGTTCTCGTCGAAGACCGGGAGCTTCACGACCTTGGTCATGCAGCCGCTCGCGAGCAGCGCCGTCACGAGCAGTCCCACCGCGCTCGCGACTTTCGACCCATCGACTCGCTTGCTGGTCGCCACGTCGCGTTCCTCCGTCTGCGATCAAGAAGCTCGGGTGGGCTCCGCGCGGAACCCGCCGACCACCATCGGCAGGGCAGCCAGCGCGGCGAGCACCAGAACACCCTGCAGCGCGAGACCCTGCCAGGTCGGGTAGATCCCCAACCACTCGATGCGGAAGAGTGACACGGGCGTGGCAGGGATCCAGCCCGCCTCCTGCAACGCGGCGATCCCGTGGCCGGCGAGCACGATCGAGAGGCCGTAGAGCAGCAACGAAGAGGCGGCGAAGAAACGGCGCATCGGCAATCGCTGGCCGAAGCGGAACACCGTCAGCGCGAGCACTGCGAGCAGCACGACGCCAGCGCTGATGCCCGCGAAGAGCGGCCCACTCCCGGCAGGTCCCGCCTGTGCCGCGAGCGCCTGGTAGAAGAGTACCGTCTCGAAGCACTCGCGGTAGACCGCGATGAAGGTCAGCAGCGAGAGCATCCCGAGCGAGCCGCGCGTCAGCGCGGTCTTCAAGCGGTCATCGAGAAACGACTGCCAGCGCGCCGACTCGGTTTTCGAGAGCAGCCAGTAGCTCACGTAGAACAGGATGGCGGTGGCGGTGAGGGCCGAGACGCCCTCGATCACTTCGCGGCTGGCGCCGCTCATCGCGACGACGCGCGACGCCACCCACCAGGTCGCCGCGCCTGCGACCAGCGCGGTGATCCAGCCCGCGTGCACGAAGCGCAGCGCATCGCGGCGGCCGGCGCGCGCGAGCACGCCGATGATCGCCACCACCAGCAACACCGCCTCGAGTCCCTCGCGCGCGAGGATCGTCAGCGCGCCCACGAAGACCGCGGTCGAGCCGAGGCCGTCGCCCGCGAGTCGCTGTTCGGCCTGCGCGAGTCCACTCTCGAGCGAGCGATGGATCGCCGACACCTCGGCGGGCGCGCGTCCTTCGCGCAGCGCCGCGCGGTAGCGGATGTACTCCGCTTCGACGTCGTTGCGAAGCGCCGGGTCGACGACGTTCAGCGCGGGCTCGGCATGCTCGAAGCCGTCGAGATAGGATGAGATCGCGAGATCGAGCGCGCGCTCGCGCTCGCCGGCGCGGAATGCAACGAGCGACTGCGTGAGCCGGCTCTTCGCCACGTCGAGCGGCAGGTCGCCGGTACGCAGCGCTTCGGGGTGCGCGCGCAGGTACGCGAGGAGCGCCTCATCGTCGGTGTCCCCCGCCGCAAGCTCCGCGATCGAGCGGTGCGTGAGCGTCGCGAGATCTGGGACATGCGCGATCGCGGCGTCGCGCTGGCCGTCGAGTCTCGCCTTGCCGCGCGCGATCTCGGAATCCGAGAAACCGAGTGCGCCGACGTAGTAGGCGAGATCCCAGCGCGACGCTTCATCGAGTTGCTGCGCGTACGCCACCATGCTCGTGCCGGCGAGGCCGTAGGTGATGGTGCTGAAGAGCGCGAACGGCGACAGCGCGAGCAGCCGGTCGCGCTCGTGGAAGTTGCGCGGCGGCGGGTCGAGGGTCTTCCCGGCCGGGCCGTCACCGAGACCTGTCGCACCGTGGCATGGCGCGCAGGTGGTGGCGAATTGCGCGCGACCATTCGCAAAGTCCGGCGTACGGGGCGGGATCGCGCGCACGCCGAAGCGCTCGCGCACGGTGAACGCCAGCTCGCGTGCCTGCTTCGACACCGCCTCGCCGGGCGCGCGGTCGCGGATCGCCGACGCGAAGCTCCCGAGCGCAACGGCGAGCGCGTCACCTTCCGCCATGCCGAGCGCCGCAAATTGTGCGTGGATCTGCGCCGCGAACTCGATCTGCTCGGCGTACTCGAGTTCGTTCACGACCTGCCCGTCGCGCACGGTGCCCGGATAGTCGGCGGCCAGGTACTCGAGCAGATGGGTCGCGCGGCGGGCCTGCTCTTCGGAGGAGGGCGGGTCGACCGCGCGGGCGGCCGGCGAGCCGAGCAGGGCCAGACCGAGCGCGACAGACATCAGCACGGGACGACGGGCGAACGAGCGATCGGCTTTCGGCACGGATCGGCGACCTCGACTCCGGGATCGCGGTGATACCGCCCCGGACGAAAATGAAAACCGAATTCAACTTAGAAGAAGTTGATCGAAACAGAAATGGGGGGCCGGGTTCGAGGCATCCGCCCTAGTAGTCCCAATCCCGTTCGCCGCGGAGCTGGCGACTCAGCAGCAGCTTCACGCCCTCGCGGGGGTCCACCTTGCCTTCGAGCAGCAGCCGCACGCCCTGCGCGATCGGCAGCTCGACGCCGACCCGCTCGGAGAGCTGACAGGCGGCGTAGGTAGTCCGGACGCCCTCCGCAACCTCGCCTAGTTCCTCGAGAATGTCCGCCAACGTGCGGCCCGCGCCGAGCGCGAGACCGACGCGTCGGTTGCGCGACAGGTCGCCTGTGCAGGTCAGCACCAGGTCGCCCATGCCGGCGAGACCCAGGAAGGTGAGCGGGTTCGCGCCGAGCCGGACGCCGAGCCGGGTGATCTCGGCGAGCCCGCGGGTCATCGTCGCGGCGCGAGCGTTCAGGCCGAGGCCGATCCCATCCGAGATGCCAACTGCGATCGCGATCACATTCTTCAACGCCCCCCCGATCTCGACACCGATCACATCGGTTTCGGAGTAGCAGCGGAACCACGGGCACGAGAGGTAGTTTTGCACCGCGATCGCGTAGGCTTCCTCGCGGCAGGCGATCGTCACGACGGTGGGCTTGTGCTCCGCAACCTCCCGCGCGAACGACGGTCCCGACAGCACGGCGATTCGCGGGTGATGCGTCTCGGGCACGACCTCGGCGATCACCTCGTCCATCGTCTTGCCCGTGTCGAGCTCGATGCCCTTCACGGCCGAGACGAGGATCGCCTCGGCGGGCAGCGAGGCCGCGGCGCGCGCCATCACGTCGCGGACCGCGTGGCTCGGCACCGCGATGATCACCATCTCGCAATCGGCCAGCGCTTCCGCGAGATCCGTCGTGGGCCGGATCGCGTCCGGCATCGCGACGTCTTTCAGGAAATGTGGATTGCGGCGGTCGCGCGCGATCGCGTCGATCAGCGCCGCATCGCGTGCCCACAGCGAAACGTCATGGCCACGATCCGCACACAGGATCGCGAGGCAACTCCCAAAGCTCCCCGCCCCAAGCACGGCAACCCGTACCGCCATCCCTCGACTCTAGTTTGGGGACGTTCGTTGCGCGAGTTGCGTTGTGTGCGATGGGGACGTTGGTTGCGCGGCGCGTCGCGCCGCGCAACCAACGTCCCCATCGCAACTCGCGCAACGAACGTCCCCGGTCTTGATCGGCCTAGAGGCTGCGGCTAGGTTCCGCCCGCCTTTTCGCGGGAAATCGGGGCCTTAGCATCGGTGAGGGGGGGAGATGCTCGCGGAATACACGGGCGCCGTCGTGATCCTCCTGATCTCGACCATCCTGGCCAGCGCGCTTCTCTTGATCCATCTGCTGGTCGGCCCGCGACGGCGCTTCGCCGAGAAGAACGAGCCGTTCGAGTGCGGTGAGCGACAGATCGTGTCCCCGCACCAACGATTCTCGGTCAAGTTCTACATCGTCGCGATGCTCTTCATCCTATTCGATGTGGAAGCGGTGTTCATCTACCCGTGGGGCGCCCTGTTCACCGAACTTGGTTGGTTCGGCTTCGTCGAGATGCTCACTTTCATGCTGATGCTCGGCGGCGGACTCGCGTACGTGTGGATGAAGGGCGCGCTCGAATGGTGATCTCCCCCTCGTTGCGCGCGCAGCTCGACGCCGAGATCGCGAAGTATCCGAAGAAGCGCGGCGCGCTCTTACCTGCTCTTCATCTGGTGCAGAAGCAGACTGGCTGGATCGCGCCGGAGACGGCGCGCGAGCTTGCGACGATCTTCGAGATCCACCCGATCCAGGTGATGGAAGTCGTCACGTTCTACAACATGTTCTACGACCGTCCGCAGGGCCGGCACCACGTCTACGTCTGCACGAATCTGCCCTGCTCGCTGCGCGGCGCGCGCAACCTCCTCCACGAGCTCGAGCAGCACCTCGGCATCGAGGCCGGCGAGACCACGGAGGACGGCCGCGTGACGCTCGGCCACGAAGAGTGTCTGGGTGCCTGCGCCTGGGCGCCGATGCTGCGGGTCGGCGCGACCTACCACGAAAATCTCGACGCCGATGCCGCCAAGCGGATCGTCGACGCCCTCGAATAGCGTCATGCAGCAGGCCCCCTTCGTCACCAGCTACCTGACCGAGCATTGCGGCGAGGACGCCTTCGCCACGCTCGACGGCTACCGGCGCCGCGGCGGCTACGAGGC
>Ga0315287_10004172_pt1 | contig 14041 bp, 14 predicted proteins | sample YL17G11_0_MG_FD_205037 | JGI IMG/M metagenome (GOLD analysis project Ga0315287, IMG submission 205037) | Sediment microbial communities from Yellowstone Lake, YNP, Wyoming, USA - YL17G11_0 | ecosystem: Environmental > Aquatic > Freshwater > Lake > Sediment | place: USA: Wyoming | collected... | reverse complement strand
AAAATATAGTATCAAAAAATCCAATCGGGATCGAGCTTGACGAGTATTCTCTCTCAAACCAGATATATCGGAACAATTTTGACAACCCCCAGAACGTAATCTCCAAGAGCGCGACTTCGGTCTGGTCTTCTCCTGATCCATTTACGTATACCTACCTCGGTAATAATAAACAGAGCTACATGGGTAATTATTGGAGTGATTACCGTGGAAAGGACAAAAACGGTGACGGGATCGGGGATACCTCGTATGGCATTATGATTGGAGCAAATCCAAAAGCGATCCTTGAATCCAATCAGAACATTAATGATGCATTTCCCCTGATGGACCCATTATTGTTTTACTACGATGTTGTACCTGTCAAGGGAGGAGTGATCACACCTCAACCAATGCCTCTGCCGACACTTCTAGGGATATCCCAGACGACATACCCTACCCCCCCCACTCCTGATACGACCCCGATTCCCTCTTCAACCCCTCCGGCATCTGCAGAAAAAACCGGAAATGGACAACCGACAGACTTTCTTGTGGGTGAACTTATTGTGCTGCTGCTCGCAGGTGCAGTTGTTTTGATCATTTTCAGGCAGCTAAAGCATAAAGAAAGCAAGCAGGAGATTCTGTCTAGTAGCAAAGAAACAACCCCGCAGCAAAAGATTTCGAGGACTGCCCCCTCCCGGATTAGCTCAGCTGCCACAATCCCTGAAGCAGGTACAGCAGTCCCGGGAACCCCCAGGACTTATACATCTATAGCGGAACAAATGAACTACTTCCCCAATGAACTGGAGAGCAAATATACTGAGATCAAATATATCGGACGAGGTGGTATCGCGTGGGTTTTCTCCGCTCGCCGAAAATCAGATGCAATGATGGTTGCAGTCAAGATCCCGATAAGTTTCGATGAAATGACCGGGAAATCCTTTTTAAACGAGATTGCGGCATGGGAGACCCTGCGTCATCCCAATATTGTAAAAGTAACGGCCGTCAATATCCTCCCCGTTCCCTTTGTTGAGATGGAGTATGTGCCCGATGCGCTGGAGGCGATCGAGAAACCAATCCCTGTCTGGAAAGCAGTACACCTTATCAGAGGTATTGCGGACGGTCTGAAATATGCCCATGAGCAGGGTTTTATCCACCGGGATATTAAGCCCCACAATATCCTTCTCGATACGGACTTCGTTCCTAAAATCACCGACTGGGGGATGAGCAAGGTGCTTGCCAATGAAGTAAAAAAGTCCAGTATTGCAGGTTTCTCACTTTCCTATGCCGCTCCTGAACAGGTTTCTCCTTCGGAGTTTGGGAGGACTGATGAACGGACTGATATCTACCAGCTGGGTGTGGTCTTCTACGAACTGGTAACCGGCTCGGTCCCGTTTGGTGGTGAGAGTATTGTTGAAGTAGGAAATGCGATTCTGAGGGAGCAGCCGATTCCTCCGTCAGAGTTCAATTCTGATGCTGCAGTAGTGGAGAAGATTATCCTAAAATGCCTTGAAAAAGATCCGGCGAAGCGCTACCAGTCATCCGCAGAGCTTCTCGATGCACTCCATGGGTACCTTGATGAAGAGGATGAATGACCCTGTTTTTAGACGGTTATCGAGATAAATTTTTATGACAGGGGGGATTCTCACCATACCACATGGACAACAAATCTACGAATCCGCGACCTGCGCTCACTGTGGGGGGATAGGGTGCCTCTATTGCAACAAGACCGGAGTGGTTCTTGTGACCGCACCTAAACGGCAGTGCAATTATTGTGAGGGTGTCGGGTGCATATATTGCGGATTTACCGGCTGGGCAAACCCAAAGGGAAAGTATGAGTGAGTGCAAGAGCCCGGGTTTTAGCGGAATTTCCCCTCTACCCTGCGCGGAATTACACATTCCTCGTATCGTTTTGCAAAATAACGATCGGTCATGCCTGCGATAAAGTCCCGGACAAGCTCTGCGCAGGTAGCTGACTGAAGATAGTTCCGGCTGATCCAACTGGTGTCGATAAAATCCGTAAAAATTACGGCATCCCTTGTATTTTTTTCAAGATCTTCAAGGTAGGTTATAAACAGTGTTGTGTACATCTGCCTCACCTTTTCCCGTTCTGAAGTAAGTTTTTTGTTCTCATAGATATGAATCCGGGAAAATGTGCGCAGTGCAATGAGTGCCGCTTCTACATTCGGACTGTACGAGATATAACCGATGTCCTCGGTATCACTGTTTTCAAGCAGGTCGTAGATCAGTGTGTTGATGATTTCCCGGTTGGAGTCCCCGAGGGTATCCCTGCATTCCTGGGGAAGTGGTGTTGCACTCCCGATTAGCCCCACCTCCCGTGCATCCTGCAAATCCCTGCCGATGAAGGCGATGGTGTCGGCAAACTTAACGACACATCCTTCCAGTGTCATCGGAGCCTTTGTGCGTCTGCCATCTGCATTATCCTGCACTTTTTTGTCAAATGCCAGCCAGGTTGCGCAGGGCTCAGGAGAACTTTTAACATCATCAGCTTCCCCGTTGTGGCAGAGTATGCCGTCCAGAACCTGCATGGTCAGGTCACAATCTTCGATCCGATCGAGGAATTGCACGCTCTGAACATTGTGGAAGAACTTTCCAATCCCGAACTGCTCACAGAGTCCCGATAAGCAGGATTCCCCGTAATGCCCGTACGGGATATGCCCTATATCATGGCCAAGGGCAATTGCCTCAATGAGATCCTCGTTTAAGCGGAGGCAGCGCCCGATTGTTCTTGCAATTTTGGAAACGAGCTGGACATGGATGACGCGGTGAGTGATATGGTCGTTCTCTACGAGAGAAAAGACCTGGGTCTTATCGATATACCTGGTGTATGCCCTCGTGTGGATGATACGGTCAGTATCACGGGAATAAGGTGTGCGGATATCCTCAGGCTTTCTGTTGTGTCTCCGCACGGCATCGGCACTAATCGAGGCGAGAGGCGAGAGGAGTGATTCCCGCTTACTGATATATTTCTGTATTAATGATTCCTGTCCGGGATCCAGTAAATGCTTATGATCGTGTTCGGGATTCATTTACAAAGACATCTTTCCTCTGATACCTTAAATCATACCGTAATATAAAAAAAAAAGGAGAAGGGATTTTATTAGAGAAAATTAAGAAAGTCTAACTTTGTCAGGTTTTTGGGGAATGAAAGTGTATATGCAGAGAGGCTGTCAAACCGCTGTATTCTCCAGTATATACTCAACTACGGAGTGGGTCCGTTTCAAGCGGGGAGTAGTGCTGTTTCGGGATGGAAAAATTGCGTTATTTTGGATTATTTTCCTCCGGTCAACCGGGCAATTTCCTTCAGAGCTGTGTTGATCAGATCGGTAATCATGCTGGTGATATCCTCGATCGGCCCTCCCGATCCTTTAATTTTGAGTTTGAGACTCTGTTGCTGGAGATATCCTCCGCTTCTGCCGTTTATCGTAATATCAGCAGTCACTCCGGTTGGCACATTCTTGGGGATTGTCAGAACATACGTAGAGGATCTGGGGTACGGGCCCTCATAGGTTCCAAGTACAAAGTTCTTGCTATATCCCATTGAGCTGACATCCAGGGTGAAGTCAATGGGGCTTTTAAATCCCGGGTCAGCGGTGATGGAGATGTAATACGTTATAGTATCTCCGGGTTTCCCTTCAGCAGACACGGGAGAGACAGTGAAACTATACGGTGCCTCTTGTGCAACGACGGGAACGGTGCACATCAGGAAAAATGAAAAGACAATTACTGCCTTTATATACAGACCTTTTTGCAGCATACACCATGATAGCGGATTTGAATTAATAACAATTTCCATCATTGATAGTGAAGTATAACCTTGTTTGTTGCTGTGTGTTCGATGGTATCCAATTCACCTCATGAATTTATGAGTACGGAACTTTGAATAATCAGACGCTCTAGGATCAAAAAATGAATGAATTAGCGCCCGTACGTAACATACGTTTCACCATACTGAACGATATGCCCCTCCATTGCCCTGACAAGCTGCTCTTTTTTAGCGCCTGGGGCGAGAGTCAGCTCGGTATCAAGTCCGTAGACTTTAAAAAAGTACCTGTGGGTTTGACCACGGGGTGGACAGGGACCATTGTATCCAATCTTTCCAAAGCTGTTTTTTCCCTGTATTGCTTTGAGGGGGGATGTGACAACCAGAGTCTTAGGGACTTTTTCCGGAATTATTTGGACCAGTTCCATGTTCCAAGCTATCCAGTGAATGAAACCCTCACCCCCCGGGGCATCAGGGTCGTTTACGATTATGGCGATAGATTTTGAGATTTTCGTGTTCACGCCACCGACATCGATTTCCGGTGATATATCCTGGCCATCGCAGCTGTAGTCGCTGGGGAGAATTTTTACAGAAATTTTTACTTTGAGTTCCTCCATACTGGTTTTGCCTCCTGCAATGGGATGATACGCGGGGGGCATAATAATAGTAGTGTATCGCCACATTGGAACGGAATGCTGGATCATCGTGAGTAGATCGCGACCGTTTCACCAGACTGGATCACGTGCCCTTTCATCGCTGCCGAAACCTCATGTTTATTGGACCCGGCAGGGAGGTCGAGTATCACATCAAGCCCGTACACCTCGAACTGGTATCATATCATCTGTCCATGCGGCGGAAAATGACCTGTATACCCTAGGGTTCCATAATCAGTGATGCCCTGCACTTTCGAGATGGGCACAGTAACGATACCTTCGCGAGGGAAACCGGCTGTACGTTCGAGGGCTTGATGCACTTGATGGAACACCAGTACTCGACATCAAACCGTATTTGGCGGGCATTGATTGTTTCAATGAATGAACAAACCTGTTTTTTGCAGACATCTCCACATCTTTATTGCATGCGAAGAATAACTGATGAGAGTACAGAACCACATTTTTTACGAGGAATGCTATGACAAAAAAAGATACCAAAAAACAGACAGCAGATGAGGAATGCAAAAGCGAGTGTTCCAGCTGCCCGACCGCTACCACGTGTTCATCAGCAAAGAACGGGCCGGCCGGCCTCCCCCCGAAAGCACATGTTGACGTCAAGCATGTCATCATGGTACTCTCGGGGAAAGGCGGCGTGGGCAAATCCACCGTGTCCGTGAACCTTGCATATGCCCTTTCCAACCATGGCTTCAAGGTCGGGCTTTTAGACCTTGACATGCATGGCCCCAACATCCCCAAGATGCTGGGTATTGAGGACCACAAGCTCGCTATTATGGGCGAAATGATTGAACCCGTCCACGTCACCGGGATGCTATCAGTCATATCGATGGCGTTCCTTCTGCCGGATACAAGTACACCTATCATCTGGCGCGGTCCTATGAAGATGGCTGCAATCCAGCAGTTCCTCAACGAAGTGAACTGGGGCACACTGGATTACCTGGTTGTCGACCTTCCCCCGGGAACCGGTGATGAGGCGCTCACCATCGCCCAGCTCGCCCCCAATCTCCGTGGTGCAGTAATTGTCACAACGCCCCAGGATGTCGCGACACTTGATGCGCGGAAATCTGCAAAATTTATCCAGAAACTTGAAGTTCCCGTACTGGGGATCATCGAGAACATGAGCGGGATGGTCTGTCCCCACTGTGGAGAGGAGATTGATCTCTTTGGCAAGGGCGGCGGTAAAAAGATCGCAGATGAACTATCAGTCCCATTCCTGGGTGCAATCCCGATCGACATAGAAATGCGTAAAGCTGGAGATGAGGGACGTCCTTTCATAATACGGCGCGGCAACAGCCCTACCTGGGCGGCTGTTGACAAGGTCATGGAAGCGCTCATCAAAGTTGTTGAGGGATAATATGGACTACCTGCGGATTCTTTCAGGAAAGGAATTACCGCTCCCGATTTATAGTGGAGTCATTGCCTGCCTTGAAAATCCGCTTGCATTCCCCGACCTGCTCGAACCGATTCACCGTGAGGCTATGAAACTTGATGATGACACACTTGACAGGTTCCGGTTCTCGCTGATGCGGCTCCAACTTTATGCAGATATTCACCGGAACGAAGACCTGGAAAAAGCGATGCACATCAAGTACGTTGCGCAGGTGCTTGAAAAAGTGGTTTTTGGTTCTCTGGTTATGGAGCGCGAAGAACCTTCCGCAGACTAACATTTCGTCCCGACCAGAAGACTTTTATCGGGGTGCACATGCACTGGTGATACCTATATGTGCAGACCCGATCAATATTAGCACCAATTACTACTGCTGCAACGGTTTTACCCCAGTACCGATGAATATCCCTAATCTTTCACGCTTCAGGAGATACGAATGACATCACGCATGCAATCCCCGCACACAACCTGTCCGGGGTGCCAGGAAGAGGTTTTTCTCGATGAGCTTGTTGGCGGAAAATGCCCGCTTTGCGGCTGCTCACTCGAGGATTTTGATGAGTCGTTCGGGGAGTATGAAGGAATTCTCGATCGGTCGGATCTCTCGTGGCTGATCTTCAATTATTTTGTCTTTAAAAAATTTGTTGACATGGGTGTTCCTCCCCATCAGATCATGGAGTTTGTCGCAACCTATGAACAGAATGCGGAGAAGCCCCCCGAAGAGTGGACAAAAACAGAGTTTGCTCTCGAGATCCCAATGAACACATGGGATCAGATCAAACCCAAGCACTGTAAAAAGTGCAAAAAATTATTCTTCCGGGGCGGGAAGAAATCAATCCGTGGCGATATGCGCCATACACAGCTCATAGTTGAGTATGTGTGCGACCGGTGCTGATCTCTTAAAAAAAAATTTTTCCAGCTTTTTTTTCTGTCTGATTACTATTTTTTTTAAAACGATATGAGTAAAATCACACGTTTGATAAAGGAGGAGAAAGTGCAGTTTCCTCCTCCAATAATCCCTGTGGGATTCTTCTCATACGAGTGCGTTCATTGTCGGGCTTACCGTGCCTTCCCCGCCCCTGCACTTATGGTGGCAATTACCTGTTACCTTTTTTGAGAAATATCCGTTCGGGTGAGATGAAGTAACGGGTGTGAAACCCAGTAAACATTTACGCTTTTATCGCACATTTCAGCAGAAAAAAATGGTCAGTGCTGGTAATTAATATCCAGAATAGCCCCGGTCTGGGTGTCGACCCAGCCAACCGCTGGTACCGGTGGTTGTTTTGCACGGATTACCTCATCGGTAAATACGACCTTCCAGGCTAAGGGGATACTACCCGGGCGCGGAATGCCTCCTTGCGATTGATGGTCTTTCCATCTGATTTCGGCAGAAATAATCGAAAGTCCGTCCACGGATGTCGGGTACGTTTCCTGAGCCTTTTTCAAAACTGCAAAAGTTGCCCCAGACCGTGTTATAAGAGGATCCACGGTGACGGAAAACGCGCTATCGGGAGAGTTCCAGCGACGGTTATATCCAATGACCTCACCGGTTATCGAATCGACCGAAATGGTGAATCCATCCTTTTCGCAGGGAATTCCCTGAACGATCCTGTTGTAGATAAATACGTAGTGCCCCGCAACTGTTTTTTGGGGAAATCGCAGGGGGTTGTACTGTGCCTCACTCATGTTGAGGGGAAGCGTAGCACTGTTTTTATCGAAAATGTAGCGATCTGCAATTTTTTGTGCAGCATCAATATCCAGCAATGGATCTGCCTGACGGCCCTCCCACGGTATGCTGCGGGTGAATGAATAAATCTGGCCAGTCTCCGGGTCCATTGCTCCCGTAAGGATAGTTGTGTTATCCCGGAACATGGTAAATACCCATGCCCGCTCAGAATCCGGACTATTGATGTATCTCACCCTGACCCTGTCAGGATGAAGCAGAGGAAATGCTTCTACTACGATATTTTTTGCCTTGTCAACAGTGATTTTGGCGTTTTCCTGTCCCGGTGTATAAATTTCACCGGTTTTGGCATCGATAAATACCGAAAACCCGGCACTATCCTGTGAAATATTTACCTGTTTGATCGTAAACTCGTACAAGGTACGGTCTGCGAACACATCTGTTTCATTCACGCTGATGAGAGTATATACTGGTGCCGGATAGTCCTGACGAAGAGAAGCTGTGGCATTGTCCAGGGATTGCATATCATTGGGGAGTTGAGTGGGCACTCCCTTCCCTACGGTGATGTCGGTGTTTCTCATAGCTGTCGTATTCTGTGTCAGAGAAGTTGTGGGTTCACCAGATGGTGACGTTGGTGAAATTTCCGGGGCCGATTTTACGGACCCGGGAAGTGAGAGCGGGGGTTGGTTCAGAGAATTTGATAGTGCTCCACTCAATATCAGATATAACACGCTACATAGTGCGACAACTGTACAGATTACGACAATTTTTTTAATAAGGCGCAGTCGCTTCTTTGCTTCAATCTGCTGCTTGTACCGTTCGGGAAGATATATTGAGCCCGAGTCTTTTGGATTTTTATTCACTACTGCCGCCTCAAATGGTTACTTATTATATGTTCTTTACCAGTAAAAAAAGAACGGGGCTGAAAAAAGATGTCAGGTATCAGGAATAAATGTTGTTTCGCTGCTTATCAACGCGGGTAGAGAAAATGGAAAAAAAGAAGTGAAAAAGGATGCCTCATTTTACTGGTCCACCACTTCAGTACGCTCTTCCGACCAGGGTCGGTTTGCCCTGTTTCCCGCAAATTATACATGTACCCTCTATAGCTGGAACATACTTGGAACGCACATCGGTCCCAAGGATACTCGCGTTCGTCTTTGTTTCAAGAGCGTCTCCACACTCCCGCTGCTGACACCAGTGGACAACCGCCACTTTTCCCGCGTCAAGCGTTGCATTGAGATTATCCAGGGACCCAACAGTACAGAGACGAGATTTCGTATTCTCTTCCGCACGGGCACGGATCGTATCCGTGATCTCGTCAAACAAGCGGGTTACCCCAGCTGTTACCGTTGCGAGATCGATTGACGATTTCTCACCGGTCCGCTTCACTGCCATGACTTTTCCTGCATCAAGATCCCTTGGCCCCAGCTCAAGCCGGAGCGGGACCCCGCGGAGCTCCCACCAGTAGTATTTCGCACCAGGGCGCATATCCCGGGTGTCGAGTTTCACCCGAAAACCTGCAGTGGTGAGATCGGTTCTTAGTTTCTGCGCTGCGGCCATCACATCCTCATGGCGTTTTCCGATCGTAATCGGGACAATCACTGCCTGGAGCGTGGCAACTGCTGGCGGGAGGATGAGTCCCCTGTCATCGCCATGTATGCTGATCAGGGCTGCAATTGAGCGTTCTGATATACCGTAACAGGTCTGCTGTGCGAACTTCTGCTCACCGTTTTTATCCTCGTACATTATGTTGAATGTCCGGGAAAAGTGATCACCAAGATGGTGGATGGTGCCGATCTGGAGTGTCTTGCCATTGGGCATTATTGCATCAACGGCTATCGTGTAATCAGCGCCGGGAAACTTGTCCCAATCCGGGCGTTTTGAGACGAGTGTCGGGATGCAGAGCCCGTCATAAAATTCACGGTAGAGCCGGATTGCCTCCTCGACTTGTTCTTCTGCCTCCTCCCAGGTCGCATGAACTGTGTGGGCTTCCTTAAAAGACGTGATCTCCCGGAGGCGTATGAGTGGACGGGTCTGTTTCGTCTCGTACCGGAATGTGTTCACGATCTGGTAATATTTAATAGGCAAATCTGCATGTGAGCGAACCCAGAGGGCATACATGGGATAGATAGCGGTCTCACTCGTCGGACGCAGTGCCAGCTTTACCTCGAGAGGTGTTGTCCCGCCATGCGTTACCCAGTAGACTTCCTCTTCGAATCCCTTTATGTGCTCGGCCTCCTTCATAAATTCCTGTTCAGGAATCAGAAGGGGAAAAAGGGTTTCCTGATGGTCACGGTCGAGGAGATCGCGGAGTCTCTGGTATACGTATTTGCGTAGAGCAAACCCGTAGGGAAACCAGACATACAATCCCTTGACCGGATAGCGGACATCCATGATCTCCGCCCGCCATAACAGATCGTTATACCATGCAGAAAAATCTTCTTTTGATGGCAGGGCGCCCGCGTCATCGTCCATGAATCAGATCCTCTAAACTACTAAATGTATGATTATAGGTGTAATAAAAGCCTCGACAAATGCGGCGATTGCCACAAGCGGTATTACGTACAGGATAAATGTTCGGGCGAATTTCTTTGCTTCTTCTGCAGTGTCTGCTCCGTTGTACCACTCGCTGATAAGCGACTGGGCGAGCAGGATGCCGAGTGCTCCGGAAATGATAAACGCAGGAATCTCAAAAATACCGTGCGGCAGGATCGCAGCGGCGACAAATGCCACAGAGTGATCTTTATGCACGATCTCCATGATTGCTCCGATGAGAATACCATTCAGGCTCATGATGAATATCGTGAGAATTCCAAACGATGCCCCCCCTAAAAAGAGCAGGATACATGCCTCAAGATTGTTGAAGAAGAGTTTGACAAATATATCCGTGGAATCTTTCCCCATTATCTGACCTGCGACCTCTTTTTCAAATAGTTTCATCAGGTTTTCACCGATTGCCGGATTTTGCATTGTTCCGACCCAGCCAACTGTGATCGTAGCACAAAAGAGGAGGAGTATGACAATTATTGCTTCTGTCAACGGGGAATTAGACATAGAGTACCATCCGCATCATATCCCGGATTCCCGGTGCAAGCCCCACTACTATCATGGCGAGCAGCACGAGATGCCAGAATGCGGGATTTGCCTCTTTACGGTAGAGCTCCATGATATAGATTGCCGGGAAGAGAACCACCAGTTTTAAAGGGAACATTACAAATGCGGTATGGGTCAGCTCAATGAGACCAGAACCAACGACATGTTGTTCGATATACCGGACTGACGGGTGAAGGTCTATACCGTAACTCGTTGCGCTTGCATCCAGCAGCTGCCCAAAAATGAGAACCAGGTAGAGCGAGTAATTGACGTATTTCCAGCGGAGGAGGTAGCGCATACAAGCCCAGACCAGCAGGGTTGCGGTGACAGCCATGAGGGGGATGATCGCGAGGATAAAGAGATCAACATGGGCATAGTTGATGCCCCATGCAAACAGAACGAGTAAAACGACAAATGCAGACAAAATGCCTGCAAAGGTGTAAAATGTGAGAAAATTCTGCGTAAATCCCTGAAGGGTAATGTACCGGGAGAGAAACAGCATGCTGATGGTAAAAAAAAAGAGCACGAAGTAGATAAGCGGGGTCACGAGCAGAAACTGGAAGTTTCCCGTAATCATCCCGGTATCCTGCACAACACGCAACAGCCCTCCGAGAACGACATAGGGAAGTGTAGCAAGGATAAAGCTGGTATCAATTTTGAATCCAATATCAGAAAGCCAGGTCGATTGCGACATCCAGCGATACAACAAATATACACCCAGAACCAGGATTAACGCATAGGTGAGCGTGTCAACTATGTTATAGGGTTGCCCCATCCTGATGGGATCGATGTAATATTTGTATATGAAATCACTAATCATCCATGATAAGAATGAGCGCAGATGCAATAAAATTACTCAAACCGAAAGTTTTCGACAAGTCCAAATGGATGCAGCTGCCACGCGATGTCGTTATAGGGCATGATGTGTTCAGGCAGATCCCATCGGTCTGTGAAGATCTCAAACTCGGTACGTCTGCACTCCTGATATCAGGTAAGAGTACTATGAATCTTGCCGGAAACAATGTCCGGCAGATACTCAAAAAAGACTATACCGTGAAGCCATTTATTGCAGAAGAGATCAGCGTTTCAATCATTAAGAGGGCCCAAAAAGCTGCGGCAGGTATGGACTTTGTGATAGGTATCGGTGGTGGGCGGGTGATCGATACTGCCAAGATTGTTTCGTACAATCTCGACCTCCAGTTTATTTCTGTCCCCACTGCGGCATCACATGATGGTATTGCTTCCTCCCGCGCATCAGTCCCTACTGTTGAGGGACATGCGTCGCTGGATGCCCAACCCCCAATCGCAATTGTCGCAGATACTGGTATCATTGCCTCCGCTCCACACCGGCTCCTTGCAGCCGGCTGTGCGGATGTGATCTCCAACTACACCGCGATTCTTGACTGGGAGCTCGCCCACCGGGTTAAAGGAGAGCCGATGAGTGAGTACGCGATAGCGCTCTCAAAGATGACCGCTGAGATCCTGGTAAAGAATGCCCATCTGATCAAGCCCCACCAGGAGCAATCCGCGTGGTTCGTTACTACAGCGCTCGTATCCAGCGGGGTTGCGATGAGCATCGCAGGCTCGTCCCGCCCGGCAAGCGGTGGCGAACACAAGTTCTCCCATGCGCTTGATAAGCTCGCCCCCGGTAAGGCGCTTCATGGTGAGAGTTGTGGGATTGGGACTATTATTTCCATGTACCTGCACGGTGGGGACTGGAGGGGAATCCGGGCATCATTAAAAAGCATCGGCGCTCCGGTAACCCCTGCTGAAGTTGGAATCGATGATGAAATTGCAGTTGAGGCGCTTCTTCTGGCAAAGACTATCCGTCCGGAGCGCTTCACAATACTCGATATGGGATTAACGCGCGAATCAGCACAGAACCTTGTACAGATGCTTTACAAAGATTGAGGTATGGTCGCATGGCAGAGGCAAAAACGAAAGTGACGCTGGTGGGCACGGTCCTGGCCAAACAGGGAATCGAGTTCATTTACGAAGGTGAAGTTGCAGGCTGCGATACCTGCAAAGTAAAAAAGGCGTGCAATAATCTCCAGACTGGCAGGAAATACCGCATTGTATCAGTACGGACAACTCACCATGAATGCATGGTCCATCTCAATGGCGCCACTGCCGTTGAGGTTATGGAGGCACCGATCACGGTTCTCATTAATGCTGATATGGCTATTGTTAATTCAAAGATCAAGCTTGAACTATCCTGTAACAAGAGCGATTGCCGGAGCTTCCCGCTTTGCCACCCTGAGGGCGTAGTGGAAGGAGAGAAGTATATCGTTTATACTATACTGGGCAATGCTTCTGACATATGCGAAAAGGGCCGGGCATTGAAGCTTGTCGATGTTAAACCGGCGTAATAGTCTTTCTAGAAAAAATGGATCGAAAAAATCGTTGTATCCATTTTTTTTGTGCGACAATATCCTTAACCTGATACAAAAAGACGATCATGCGATTATCGTTTACGGGAGGTGTTCTGCCCAATACCAGAGTTGTTCTGCGCAGCGCAGGATACTTTCGTAGTCTTCAAGATCCCGTCTCCACCGATCCGGAATTGCTTCCAGCCCCCAATACGCCCCGGCCAGTGCACCGCAGCAGGCACCTGCAGTATCAGTATCCCCCCCGAGATTTATCGCTGACAGGATTGCAGTCTCAAGGGTGCGGGCATTCATAAAGCAGGACAGAGCTGCATGCGAACAGAGTACCGCGTCAAGCGAGGCAACAGGTGCATACTCCGTAAAGTTTCCCAGTATTGTATGCACTTCCGGAATCGTGCACAGCGAGCGTGCATGACGATATGCCTTATTTCGGGAAACACCGCGGCACATGTCGCTCACCATCACGTTCAGCCAGGCAGAACAATGCGCGGCAACCGGATCAAAGTGCGTAAGCTGCGAGCACGCAAGACTCACGTCATACACGTATGGAGAGGGATAGAAGATACCGACAGGAAATCCTCGCATTACACTCCCATTGCTACGGCTGCCATGCCGTCGTATATGCACGAGCCACGCGGCCCGCTGCGGCAGGGTGCCGGATTTGACCAGTGCAAAGAAAGCAGAAGAGGTCGGGCCATACCATTCCGGACGCTTCCGGTACCCGAGAAGCAACCTAAAAATAAGGTCATTTTGGTTAAATTCCCTGCATGCAGCGAGCGATTCAGCGACTGCCATTGCCTGTAATGTATCGTCCGTAATTTGTCCTTTTTTTCGGGAATGCCGCCCTCCGGGAAGCATTTCGGTTACCCACGATTCAGTCTGGGCAGATCCTTCCAGGGGCGCACCCAATGCATCCCCAATTGCCAGCGCAACGAACGATCCCGTAGCATGCAGGTTTCCTGTTATAAACCTCACCAAAAAGGTATATGTGTATCACAGGAAATAGAATCAGCTTGCAGAAGGTGATAGTGTGCAAAAGGAAGAGTTGCTGCATTTACACATGTT
>Ga0315287_10004171_pt1 | contig 14047 bp, 9 predicted proteins | sample YL17G11_0_MG_FD_205037 | JGI IMG/M metagenome (GOLD analysis project Ga0315287, IMG submission 205037) | Sediment microbial communities from Yellowstone Lake, YNP, Wyoming, USA - YL17G11_0 | ecosystem: Environmental > Aquatic > Freshwater > Lake > Sediment | place: USA: Wyoming | collected... | reverse complement strand
CTCTCCGGGTATCCGATTTTGTCTTTCATCCACTGGTGGATGTTCTTGTCCTTGAAATAGGGGAAAATCCGGAAGCTGAATTCCTCAACCGCCTTCTGGCTGACATTCACCGGGTGGTGCTTGCGGAAGGGCAGGGTGATCATCTCGGGCCAGACCACCGCGGCCTGGAACTCCGGGAACATGAAGGCCCCGTGCCGGTGCTCGGTGGCGGAGCCGATCAGCAACTCGTCGGGAAAAATCACGGGCGTGAGATGGTTCAGGATGTAGCGGAGCGACAGGGCCTGGCGCAGGAGCGGGTGTTCGAGGTCGAAGCCGTTTTTTTCAAAATAGTCGGTGAGAAGCGAGGCGCGCTCGAGCGCTAACGCCTGGACCGCCTTCATCATCTCGTCCTTGAGCCTTTGAACGCGCGGAAACTCATCGATCCGGAAGGAAAAAATTTCGTCCAGCAGTTTCGCGTCAAAATCCGTTTCCCTTGCTATTTCCGCCATAGCCGCGCCTCCTTACCAGCGCCTATCACCCGATACGGCCTCAATCAGTAGGATAGGACAAAGAGGAACTCATTTCAATTGCCGGGGCCGGTTCCCGGCCCGGGTTTTTGGTCCTGGTTAAGCTCGTAGATCTCGGTGTAGTTGAATTTATTAATCAGCCGGTAGTTATCATGCAGGAACCGGTTCAGCTCCGGGAACTGGTCGGATAATGCCTGGGTCAAGTTGGCGCTGGACATGTTGAAAACCGCAAACATGTTACCCGGCTCAGCTTTTGGGAAGACCGGGTCGCTGAGCACGAAGAAGCGGGGGCGGGCGGAAACAACCGCCCCGGTGTATTCATCGGTCCATTTTTTCTGGAGCAGTTGGAAGCTCCCGCTCTTTCCCCGGAGCAGCAAATTAATTACGGAACAGAAGCGCGACGGCAATTTTCTCTTCAGCTCAAAAGCGAGCAGCGGGTGGTATGAGAAGACCTCGATCTGGTCTTGCTTTTTGATCAGGGGCCTTAGGTATTGCGCGGCAAGATAATGGTCGGCCATCATGAACCTTTGTGTCTGGGAAGGCGCCGGCTCGTTCAAATACGCCTGTTTGAAATTGCGGAAAGCATGGTTTGCGCTGAAGAACATAATTCCGGGATTCAAGTTGTAGATCATTAAAAATATCACGCTCAAGCTGATGATCGCGGAAAATATTTTTTTTCCAGGAACCCGATCCGGGTCCGTCGGCTGAGAACCCAGCCAGGCAACCGCGGCCCCGGCAAGGATGATCATGAATCCCCAGAACGGGATCAGATGGTACGGGAAATATTTTGCCTGAATCGCATACGAGATGAGGCTGACCGCGATCAGGGCCAGGGTGCTCCGGAATACTTTCAGGTCCGGCTGGCTGCGGCGGAATCGCATTTGGATCAGGAGGGCGGCTAATGCCAGGAAAAAAATCAGGGGCTGCTCCCTAAGCAGCAGGTGAGGAACAATATAAAACCATAACATAATTTTGGAATAGCCGGATTCGGCCATATCCCCGTAAATGTTCATATTGTACCAGATGGTTGCGCGGTAAAGTTCCAACAGGTTGCCGGTTTTCCAGTAATACATAATAACCAGCAGGCTCGGCAGCAAACAGCAAATGGTGAAAATAAAGGCTTCCCGCAATTTCCGGCCGCGACTTTTTTCCCCGGACTGGGCCAGAAACATGACGCCGAAGACCGGCCAGGCCAAGCCGAAGAAGGGCTTGATTAGAAACGCAAAACCAACAGCCAGGCCGGACATGACCGGTTTCAGCCAGTTGTCTTTTTCGCGGGAGACCGCGCTCAAGGCGATCAGCAAGAGCCAAAAAATAAAAGCCTCCCTCTGTCCCTCTCCCCAACTGCCGTGTCCGTAATAGAAAATGCCGTAAAATATGACTGCGATGAATCCCGCGATGGAAATGCCGGAGATTTTTTTAGAAAGGTAAAAAATCATGCCCAGGCAGGAGAGCTGGACCAGGAAGTCAAAAGCGCGGAAACCCAAAACCGAATCTCCAAAAAGCTCCAGCGCCAAAAGGTGAATGATGTATATTCCGGGAAAATTCTGGTCCCAGGAGCCGACATAAGGCGGAAGATGAAAACGCTTCCAGACCCATGCCCCGTAAATGTAAGAGGCCTGGTCGGAGCCAACCCCGTGCCAGAGGGTCAGCAACAGGACAAACCCCCCGGAGATCATCGAGGCCCAGAAATATTTATCCTTGAGCAATACGGTTCATCCTTTGAGACAGCATCTGATTAATACCCATTATAGCCAGCAAATATTTTGCAGGCAATAATCAAAGCAAAAGAGCCTGGTCTTGAATTCGAGCCCCGGTTTCATGGGTTCCGCTTGCTTTATTTTCAGGCATGTCGTATAGCTAAATTGCGATGACACGCATTCAATCTCTAAACGGCGCCTGGAAATATTGCCCGGACCCGGCAGAAAGCGGGGAGGCGCAGGGGTTCCAGCTTGCCGGGTTTGATGACAACGCCTGGCCGCAAATGGAAATCCCAAGCCATTGGCATCTCGCGGGCTTGGATTTTCTGGGAAAAGTCTGGTTTCGGAAGCGCTTCACGGCCGAGCCCGCTGAGTCGATCAGGCTTTGCTTCCAGGCCGTGGACTATTCGGCCCGGGTCTGGCTCAATGGAAAATTTTTGGGCGAGCATACCGGGTATTTTGACCCGTTTGCGTTTGATGTTACAGATGCTCTTGCGCGGGGCCGGGAGAATATTATCGCCCTTGAGGTGGACGGCTCAGCGGACCCCGGGTTCCCGTTCGCCAAAAAATTCTTCAGGGGCGGCCTGGGCCACTGGGACATGAGACCGGGCGGGTGGAGCGAGCGCGGCCAGGAAAAGACCAGCGCCGGCATCTGGCAGCCGGTGCTTTTGCAAAGCGCGGGTGAGGCATGGTTCGAAAGTTTTGTGCCGCGGGTCAGAAAAGAAAAAGACCGCTGGGTGATCGATATTAAAACCAGAATTATTTGCCGGGCCGTTGATATAAAAAATGCAGAAATTTCCGTATCGCTCGAGCCTAAAAATTTTTCGCCGGGCAAAGAATTCAGTTTTTCGGAAAAACTTGCGCTGGCCCCGGGCGCGAATGAATTTTCGTTCAAGCTTGAGGTTGATTCCCCGGAGCTGTGGTGGACCTGGGACCTGGGCGCGTCCCGCCTCTATCAGCTTTCAGCGAAACTGCTAAAGGATGGAAAAGTTACGGACGAGCTTGAAAACCAGGTCGGGTTCCGGAGCGTTGACTGGAGAGGGGACGGCATCTATTTAAATGACAAGCGCGTTTTCCTTCGCGGCGCCTGCTATCTGAGCTCGCTCTGGCTCGGGTCAATGACCCGCGAGAAAATCCTCGCTGACCTGGACCTGGTCAAAGCCGCGGCCATGAACTGTTTGCGCGTCTGCTACCACGTTGAGCCGCTTCATTTTTATGACCTGGCTGACCGGGCCGGAATCCTGCTCTGGCAGGACTTCCCCATGCTCTGGGATTACGACGCCTCGGGATCGTCGCAAGCCGAGGCCGAGCGACAGACCCGGAGAATGGTGAGGATTCTCGGCCATCACCCGAGCATTTTTCTTTGGTGCTGCCACTGCGAGCCGGTCAACCGGTCGAACCGGAACATGGACCGGGCGCTGGCCAAGGCGGTTGCCGATGAGGATTGCGCCGGCCGGAGGATCAAGGCGTCAACGCATATCAATGAGCACCCGTTTTATGGGTGGTATTTGGGGACGTTGCTCGGGTTCGCGGGTGTCCCGGCAAAGCCGCTCCCGAACGAATTCGGCGCGCAGTCGCTGCCCAACATGAATTCTCGGCTCTGGCAAGAGCTAAAAGAATCGGCTTGGCCGCCGAACCGCGAATGGGAATACCGCAACTTCCAGTCCGAATTATTTTTTGAAATGCGAGACTCTTCCTCGCTCGAGCAGATGATCGAGCGCTCGCAGGATTACCAGGGCGAAGTCCTCAACTTCGCGATCCAGGCCTTCCGCCGCGCCAAAGGGAAAATCTGGGGCGCGATCATCTTTACCTTCGTGGATGCCTGGCCGAGCATTACTTGGTCGATCGTTGATGCCGACCGGAACGCCAAGGCCTCGTATTTTGCGGTCAAGAACGCCTTCCGCACGGTCAAGCTCAGCCTGGATTTGCTGGAGGATGATTCTCTTCCGTCTCCCTGGATGGGCTGGCGCGCCTGGAACAGCCACTTTGATCTGGGGGAAAAATTCTCGGCTAAAATCTGGCTCATCAACGACCTTGCGCAAGAAATTCCCGATGCGCGGTTGGCCTGGGAGTTGTCCGGCCCTAAGGGAAAAATCGCCTCAGCCGAAAAGCAGGCCACCATCAAAGCGGACAGCGCGGAAATTGCGGAAAAAATCTCGCTGCCATTGAATGATACTTTTGCGACCGGAGATTACAACCTTTGCGCAAAACTATTTCTTGAAGGCAAAGAAGCGGACTCGGAACAAATTCATCTCTTTTTCGGCCCCACAGGGACCCGGAGCAAAAATGCCCGGCGCCAGCTTTTTTCCTGGCTCCGCGCCGAACGCGCCCACCTCCGCTGGTTCCTCAACACTTTCCCGGCAAGGTTCATAAAGTCAATGATGAACAAGCTCAAATCCTGAGTTCGTGAAACAGGCCCCGGACAATATCCCTGTCACCCTTTAATTTGGTTTGCGCTGTCATGCTTACCTGTGGTTTAATTTATGGAGATGAGTCGAAAATCCGCGCTTGCGCTTTTTCTGGTTTTTTTCATTGCCGCGATTTTTTTCCAGTACTCGAATTTGCTCCGGCCCGGGCGAAGCCTGTTCCTCGCATATTTTTACGACCCGTCGCCCAGGCTCTGTCAGTATCCCTGGCTGGTTGAAAGCTCAAGGCAAATTCACAACGGTCATTTCCCGCTCTGGTGCAGCCTGGAAGGAGCGGGAATGCCGCTCCTGGCGGATAGCGGGAGCGCGCCCCTGCACCCGTTCAACCTGATCTTTGAAATTTTTCCAGATCTGAAATTGCTGGATTACCTATTGCTGCTGCGGCTGGTTTTGCTCGGGATTTTCACCTATCTTTTTGCAATTGAGATCGGCCTGTCTCCCTTGCCTGCCGCATGCTCCGCTTTGACCATCTGCTTTTCCGGCTATATTTCCAGGAACATCAACTATATTTTATTGAACAATGATATCTGGTTTCCCGCGGCCCTGCTGATCGCGGAGCGGATGGTCAAGAACCGGGTCACGCTCTCTCAATTTCTGCAACTGGGCCTGATCACGGCTCTGGAACTGATCGGCGGCAGTCCCCAGAGCGCTCTTTTTATTTTCATGCTCATTTTCGCATATGTCTTAATCCGCGGCCGCAAGCCCGGGCGCGAGATCCCGGCCTTGGGTTTGGCGATGTGCTTCGGGTTCTTTCTGGTTTCAATCCAGCTCATCAGTTTCGCCGAATATTTCGGGTATGCCTGGTCCGTTCACGATCCCGGCATTCACGCTTTTGACCGGGTACCATTGCGCTGGCTCTTCAGCATCTTCTTCCCCTGGATTTTCGGAAACGCACATGCCGGACCCCAATTGCGAGTCAGCTCCGGATACCTCGGATTGATCCCGGTATTCCTGGCGCTGACAACCGCTTCCCGCATCAGGCGAATGCCGTCGAGCGCCTTATTCTTCTGGACGGTGCTTCTGGTTTTTGCGGGAATAATTTTTTACCTGCCTCCTTTTTCAAGCTTGAACTATCTGCCCGTGATGGACCGGGTCAGGAGCGCGAGAAGCGCCTACTTCGGATTGAGTTTTTCAGTGGCCATGCTCGCCGGGTTCGGGCTCGATAATTTCATAAAGAACCGGCTCTCGCTCCGGGATGGCCTCATAGCGCTGGCAATGACTTCCGCGCTCGCGGTCCTGGCCATGGCCCTCGCTCTGATTTTCCCGGTCAATCCAACGCTTGGAATCTCGAATATCCTGACATGGCTCCTGCCCGCGATGATATTTATTTTTGCCGCCGCAGTTTGCCTGGCCGGGGCCAAATTCAATACAAAAAAATTCGCGGGATTTATTGTGACGGCGCTTGTCCTGATTAACCTTATATATCTTTCCCGCGGCCTCTCGCCCTCCACGGACATCCAACCGGAGATTTGGCGGTTCAAAAATCCTTTGCCGCCCCCGATCCTGGCTCCCATCATAAACGACCAGAGCCTGAGCCGCTTCCTGGGCGCGCCGGGAGTTCTTACGGAAAATATGAACATCCTCTTCAAAATAAACGACCTGCAGGTGTTTGAGGCGCTATATCCCATAGGTTATATCCAGGCCATCGCCGAGATTGAGGGTTTTCACATGGACCAGGCGGCGGACCAGTGCATTAAGCACGGATGGGCTTTCAACATTCAGGAAGAAAAACTGGCCCATCCGCTTCTGGATCAAATGGGGGTTAAATACCTCCTCGCCGGGAAAGAGATTATTGCCCAGGGCTGGACCCCTATCAACCGTACCCGGGACAATTTCCTGTATGTGAACAAAGAGGCCTGGCCCAGGGCGTGGAAAATCAAAAACAGCGGCGAGCATGATTTTTCAAGCGCGCGTATTTCCGAATACGGCCCGGACCGGCTGCTGGTGGACGTTTCCGGCCAGGACGACTCCGGGCTTGTTCTCTCTGACCAATATGCCCCGGGCTGGAGGGCGATCGCTCTGCCCTCTCGGACCGAGCGCAGGATTTATAAAGAGGGACTGCTTTTCCGGAAAGTTCTTCTTAAAAACAACGACCGTCAAATAATATTTTTCTATCAGCCGCGCGGTTTTGAAATCGGATTATTCGCCAGTCTCGCGTCCCTGGTTTCACTCCTGCTCCTGGCCGCGGCGGGGATCTTCAGAAGAAGAAATCCGGGGACCGCCGTGCTTGAAAAATCCGCAAGTTTAAATTAAGGTAAGCGCCTGATGTTCAAATGGGATCCGAAAGATTATCACCTGCATTCTTCGGCCCAGCAGAATTTTGCCAGGGAACTGATTGACAAGCTCAAGCTGACCGGGACCGAGAGGGTTCTGGACATCGGGAGCGGGGACGGCAAGATCACGGCCCAGATCGCAAGCCTGGTCCCGAAAGGCCGCGTGAAGGGCATCGACAGCTCCGGGGACATGGTCGAATTCGCGCGCGAAAATTTTCCGGCCTCCAAGTTTTCCAACCTTTGCTTTGAATTGATGGACGCCAGGGAGATAACTTTTGAAAACGAGTTCGACCTGGTCTTTTCCAACGCCACCCTTCACTGGGTGATCGGCCACCAGCCCGTGCTCAAGGGCATTTGCAAATGCCTGAAGCCGGGCGGCAGGATGCTGGTGCAGATGGGCGGCAAGGGCAACGCCGGCTGGATCGTCAAGGCCCTGCTCAAGACCATCTCGGACCCGAAATGGACCAGATGTTTTGAAAAATTCAAGTCGCCCTATGGATTTTACGAGCCGGGAAAATACCAGGCCTGGCTGTTGGAGGCCGGGTTGAAACCGGTCCGCGTGGAGCTTTTTCAAAGGACCATGACCCAGCAGGGACGCGAAGGCCTGAAATCATGGATCCGCACCACCTGGCATCCTTTTGTGGAACGCGTCCCGGAAACCGAGCGCGACGAGTTCATCACCCGGATTGTGGACGGATTTCTTATAGAACACCCGCTTGACCCGGACGGCAACATCCAGGTCCAAATGATGCGGCTGGAAGTGGAAGCGACCAAGTAGGGATCGGGGGTTAGGGGTCAGGGGTCAGGGGTTGGGAATTGGGGATTTGGGAGGCAAAATAAAATCATAGCCGACTTGAGCTTGACCATTACCAAGAGAGTGGTTAAATTGATTCAGAAGCGGTATCAATGAAAGGAGAAGGATAATGAAACAAAAAATGAAATTTTCGGTTGCAGTTTTTTTGCTGGTGGTCTTGTCAGGCGGCATCGCCATGACCGCATCGGCCAAGGACTCCGGAAAGAAGGAGCGGATCGACACGGCGGCCAAGGAAGTCATGGCCAAGCTGTTTGAGAAAAGCCCTGATGCGAAAAATCTTTACAACAAATCATTCGGATACGCGGTGTTCACCGCCACCAAGGTGACGGTCGGCGCGAGCGGAGGGGGCGGCAGGGGCGTGGCCATTGAAAAGGCGTCGGGCAAACGGACCTACATGAAAATGGCGACCGGCGGGGTCGGCGTGGGCCTGGGCGCTCAGAGGACCGAATTCGTCTTCCTCTTTGAAACCAAGGACGCCTTTGACAGCTTCGTGGTCAGGGGATGGGGAGGCGGAGCCGGGGCCAGCGCTGCCGCAGGCAAAGCCGGCGCGAATGCCAGGGTGGACTTCAAGAACGGGGTTGCCGTGTTCCAGTTCAGCAAGGCGGGATTCGTGGCCTCAGCCGATGTCTCCGGCACCAGGTATTGGAAGGATGACGACCTGAACTGATGTCGGGGCTAAAGCCCCTCGCACATTCATAAATTTACGGATTTTTTCTGAGGCTCTTGAACATCGGGTGCGCTTCAGTGGTAAAGATGACTTTTTCAAAATCGAACTCGGTTTTGGGCGCGAAGAGCAAATAGAAATATTTCAGGGTCTCGGCCAGGAAGTAGCTGGGCTGGGTGTCTGATTTCTTTTTGGAGCGGACATCGATCAGGTTCGCATACCCGGAGTCGGTCCTGCAATATTTGACCATACTGTTGAAATAAACATTTCCCATCCGCCGGTATTTTTCGTCCGAGGTGTAGTGGTAGAGGTAATACGCGGACTCAATGATCTCGGGCCGGAGCGGATAGGTGCCGACCAGGATTTTCATGTTTTTATAGTCAAGAATTTCCGGCTCGATCCCCTGCAGGGTCCACATCTTGTAGCAGGAATCCTCAAGCCGGGCCGCGCGGTCAATGTCTCCACCCAGGGCGAGCAAAGCCGGAAAAAAAGCATCGAGCGCGCCGAAAGTTGTCAGAGTCCTTTTGCCCGAACTCATGTTGGCGTGTCCGTACCAGAGGCTCCCGGTCGATTCGTCCGCCAAAAAGGTGTTGGCGGCCTTGATGTTTTTATCCCACATGGCTTTCAGTTCCGGGTCGTTAAAAAGGATCGCGGCCTTGAGCAGGTATTCATAATAGCTGTCTTTGCCGGACCCGATTGCCGCGTCTTTCACCAGCCAGACCCCGGTGTTGACATCGATCAAGGTCCCCACCAGCCCGATCCTGGAACTGCGCCGGTCAAGTTCGACCATGGCCTTTTTGGCCTTGTCGTAATAGACCGGATTGCCCGTGAGTTTCGAAAGCGTGCCGTACTCCAGCAGGTAGGTCCCGATTTCCGCGGGACCGGTCAAGGCCCCGGAGGTTTTCCCGGTCTTAAGGTTCACATAGCGAAAGGGCATCCCGGTCTTGGAATCAAACACCGGGAGCATGCGGTTTGCGAGGTCGGTTGCCAGTTCAAGGAACCGCTTGTCGCCGTCCAGTTGATAGGCGGAGAGCAGTCCTCCCAGCACCCGGATCGATATTTCAAAATGCTGGACCGAGATGTCCTTGTCGAAATTTAGGGTGGAAAAGATCAGCTTCTTGGCCTCTTCGCGTTCCTGGTCCAGGCCCATGATGACCATGGCGTCCACCGGAGTGATCAGGAGCGGCTCCCGGTACCAGTCGTACCAGCCCTTGCTCAAAGGCTTGAGCTCGTCATGGCCCCAGGCGTATTTCTTGTAGCCGTTCCAGGCATGGAGGAATTCGGCCTTGACCTGCTCCTTGCTCACGGCCCGGTCGTCAACTTCCACGGCATTTGTCTGGGGGGATGACTCCGCAAAAACTTTTGCAGTTCCCATGCAGCAGACAAGCACGGTCATCAAAACCGCCAATATCATCGATCCGATTTTTCTCATCTTGGCCTCCGTCGTGAAGTTTTATGGGGTCAGGCCTCTTCGCTGACGAACGGGCTGTGGCGCTGAGGCCAGACCCCTAGCGTTTTTCAACACCCTGTCAAAGCACATTCATGCTTTCCGCGCATCCGTAATAGTCGTTAACCACATGCCGCTCACCTAGGTCGTCCAAGAGCGTTCCCCGGAAGCGGCCGCATTTCTGATAGTATTTTCCCAGCGGCCCGAGCCGGATGGTCTTTCCGCCTTCAGGATAAAAAGTAATGTCAACCCGATCGCCATCGTCCCTTGCGGTCCAGGGCTTCATGATGTTGCGCAAGTCCAGCTTGAAACTGACCGGGCCGAGCATGGAAAGCTTATTCCCGGCCCAGATGCAGTTCTCGGTCCAGAAAGATTCCTCCCTTTGCGCGTTGTCGGACGCGTTCAGGCCCACGATCCTGCCTTTTTGGTCAAAGCCCCCGAAATTGAACCAGGTGTAGCTGTTCTTCAAGCCCACGCAGCTCTTTACCTCGTCCATGTTCGCGAGGTCGCGTCCGGGATTGAACTCTATTTTTTGTCCGCCGACAACCATGGTCCCTTCAATGGGCATCTGCGCCTTGTGGTTGTAAATGAAATGCTTTCCCATAAGCGGAGACATCATCACCATGGGCTGTATTTTTTTCAGGTCTTCGTGCCAGGTCAGTTCCGCGCTTACCCGCGGGTCCTTGCCTGAAGATTCGATGTCAATCTTTACTTTGTGGAAACCCTTTTCCAAATGGTGACGCGCCTCCATGAAAAAGCCGGGCTTTTTGGCGTAGGTGATGTTGTCCCAGGCGGATTCGGCCACGCGCACCATCTTGTCCGGGCCAAAAGCATCATGCGAGAAATAAGCCTTGGTCTTGCGGTTGAAGCCGTAGAGTGTGGAAAGCGACAAGATTTTGGCGTCAACTATGATGAAGCCGAAATACCAGTCGGGATGCGCCATGCCCGCGCCCACCCATTCCATGAGCTTGGGAAACCCCATCATATTGGTGGACCTGCCCGCGAGCAGTCTGGAGTCAAGCAGGTTCATGCTCCGCACCGGCGATTTGAAAAGACCGGCCCGGATCAGGCCCGATTCCACTATCCGATCCGGGGAATCTTCAGGAACGGGTTTGGCCTTTGCGCCTGCTGCGGGAAATAGAAAATACTGCGAGAGTTCCACGGGAGCGGCAGCTTGGGCCTGCTTGAAAATGCCGGTCCCGGCCCAGGCGCCCGCGAGCGCTCCGATCCTTAACAATTCCCGCCGGCTGATTATCATTCTATGGTTTTGCCTTTAAAAAATTTTCGGGGGTCACGGCTTGGGTTTTGTTCCCGAAGAACTTGGGCGCTTCCCGCCCGGCGCGGACCCGCCGCCTAAAAGGTCGAGAGTGCCCTTGTCGCTGGAAGTGCCGGCAAAATCAAGCGAGGCCCCGGGTTTTGGCCCGGGTTTGGCGCCGGATTTGTCGCTTGATGAACCCGGTTTTTTCGCCAACTTGGCCCCGGCAATTCCGCCTTTCTGAACGATGAGATCAATGGTTTCCTTGTCGTTGATGGTGCCCGCAAAATCAAGCGGGGTCTTGTTATTTTTATTCAGGGCATTTACATCCGCGCCTTTGGCGAGCAAAAGCGAAGCGGTGTCTTTTTTTCCTTTGATGGCCGCAAAGTGGAGCGGGGTCGTGTCGTCTTTGGTCTTGCCGTTTACCTTTGCTCCTTTTGAAATGAGCAGTTCGCAGATGGCGGTCTGGCCGTTAAGCGCGGCCAGGTGGAGCGGGTTCCCTCCGTCATTGTTCTGGGCGTTGATGTTTGCTCCTTTGGAAATAAGCAGCTTGCAAATGTCCATTTGACCGTTAATGGCCGCCATATGGAGCGGGGTCAAGCCGTTATTGTTCCTGGCGTTGATATCTGCTCCTTTTGAGAGCAGAAGAATGCATACATCCTTGTGGCCCTTAAACGCCGCGACATGGAGCGGGGTCAGGCCGTCCATGTTTTTCGCCTTGGCCAATTTCGGGTCCTTTTGCACCAATGAATTAACCTTGGCCAGGTCTCCTTTATTTGCTGCATCGAAAATCCGCTGCTCATCCATGGCCATGGTAAAGGCCATGGACAATAATAGTGTCAGGACAATCATCAATCTTTTGTTCATTATTCCTCCCCTGACATTAGCCGATTATAGCGCGATTTCTTGGATCAGACAATATCTCCATTCATATACTGGCGCTCGGAATCCCCGGCTTTTTTGCAAGATTTACATGTCTCAAAAGGTATGGTAATGTTTCGGTTGAATTTTCAGGGTGTCCGGGACGGGAAAAAAAATCAAGGAGGAACGAGATGGCGATTAATATTGGCGAATTTCTGACCAAGCGCGCAATTTTAAGCCCCAGGCGCGAGGGCCTGGTGTGCAACGAACTGCGCATGACCTTCGAGCAAATGAACAGTCGCGCAAACCAACTCGCGGCTGCCATGCAGCGGCTTGGGATTGGCAAGGGCGACCGCGTTGCCCTGCTTGCGCTTAACGAGCCCGAATATTACGACATGCTCTTCGGCCTGGGAAAGATCGGAGCGGTCCTGGTCCCGGTTAATTACCGGCTGGCCGCGCCCGAGGTTTCCTACATCCTCTCGGACTGCGGCGCCAAGGTCCTGGTCTTCAGCAAGGAATATGTTGAGATTGTCAACACGGTCCGGCAGGGCGCCAAGGACGTCAAGCTGGTTGGGATCATGGACGACCCTCCGGAATGGGCAAGTTCTTACAAGAAGCTGCTCGACGCGGAGCCTACGGGTGAGCCAAAGATCCAAGGCGGCGGCAATGATACCCTGGCCATCCTCTATACCTCCGGCACCACCGGCAGGCCCAAGGGCGCAATGCTCACCCATGACAACTTTTACTGCACCTCGGTCAGTCTCCATGTCACCCTGGGATATACAGGGGAAACTTTCCTCATCCCGCTGCCCCTGTTCCACATCGGAGCGCTCGGCGGAGTGCCCATGTTCATCCACCTGGGACAAAAGTCCGTGCTGCTCCGGAGCTTTGACCCCAAACGGATGCTCGAGCTGATTCAGGAGGAAAAAATTACCGGCTTCGGCACCGTGCCTGCAATGCTCATGTTCCTCAAGCTGGTGCCCGGGTTTGAAAAATACAGCTTCAAGACGGTCAAGGTCATCCTGGTCTATGCCGCGCCCGTGCCCGTGACCCTGATCAAGGAATACGCGGCCTCGGGAATTGAGATCCAGCAGCTCTACGGGCTCACCGAATGCACCGGCCCAGCCTCGCTCATCGACCCGGAGCACGCAATAGCAAAAGCCGGGTCCTGCGGCCTGCCCATTTTTCATTCCGAGATCCGTTTGGTGGACGACCAGGGCAAGGATGTGGGGCCGGAGGTGCTTGGAGAACTCCTGATCCGGTCCGAGAATGTGATGAAGGGGTACTGGAACCGGCCCGACGAGACATCGCGGGCGATCATCGATGGATGGCTCTGCACCGGAGACCTCGCCAAGAAAGACAAAGACGGGTTCCTTTACATCCTGGACCGTAAGAAGGATATGATCATTTCCGGCGGCGAGAACATCTATCCGGCCGAGATTGAAGACATGCTGCTCCAGAACCCCAAGGTCGCGGACGCGGCTGTGATCGGGTACCCGGACCCGAAATGGGGGGAGGCGGTCAAGGCGATCGTGGTTCTCAAGCCGGGCCAGCAATTAAGCGAGGAAGAACTGATTTCCTGGTGCCAGGGGAAGATCGGCAAATATAAAATTCCCAAGAAGGTCATCTTCGTCGCCAATATCCCGCGCACGCCCACGGGCAAAATACTGAAGAGGGAACTCAGGACGCAATACAATTAATTCAAGATATTCGTATTTGTCAATATATTCTTAAATGTAGGTTATTATTTTTTATTGCTATAACAATAGATGTTATAGGGTTGGTCATCGTTGATGATTTCATCTTTAAAGGTTTTTCCTTCATTCTTATAAATTATTCCTGGCAAGTGAATGTAGTCAAATGATATTCGCTCATATTTTGGATTGGTTATTGAATTGAATATCACTTCACCTATTATCTTTGGTTCATTACTTCTTATTAGATCTAATGTACTAATTTCGCAAATCCATATATATTTAGGAAATAAAGAAGAGTCATAATATTCTCTTATTGTTGGAGACAAATCTTTGCAGCTTTCTGTCTTAAGCAATGCTTTAAATTTATTAGAGTTAGCCATATAAGTTCTCAAATATAATTTATT
>Ga0315287_10004169_pt1 | contig 14051 bp, 22 predicted proteins | sample YL17G11_0_MG_FD_205037 | JGI IMG/M metagenome (GOLD analysis project Ga0315287, IMG submission 205037) | Sediment microbial communities from Yellowstone Lake, YNP, Wyoming, USA - YL17G11_0 | ecosystem: Environmental > Aquatic > Freshwater > Lake > Sediment | place: USA: Wyoming | collected... | reverse complement strand
CACCGGCAAGACCACGCTCGCGACCAACCTCGCGGCGCTGCTCGCCGGCCAAGGAACGACGGTCCGGCTCCTAGACGCCGACGTCGAGGAGCCGGACTGCCACCTCTTTCTGCGACCCGAGATCGGGAGCCGCGCGCCGGTCACCGTCCTCGTGCCCACCGTCGACGACGAGCGCTGCACGGCCTGCGGCGTGTGCGCCGAGGTCTGCGCCTTCCATGCCATCACGATGATCGGCTCGATCGTGCTCGTGTTCCCCGAGCTCTGCCACTCGTGTGGCGCGTGCTCCCTGCTGTGTCCCGAGGACGCGATCGCCGAGGAGGGCCGCGACACCGGAGTCGTGGAGTACGGCACAGTCACGACAGGGGACCGGCCCGTGTTCCCGCTGGTCACCGGCGTGCTCTCCGTCGGGGAGGCGAAGGCCGTGCCCACGACGCGCGCCACAATCGCGAGCCTCGAGGGCGTCGATGAAGACGTCATCCTGATCGACGCCCCGCCGGGCACCTCGTGCCCGGTCATCGAGGCGGTGCGCGGCTCCGACCTCGTGGTGCTGGTCACGGAGCCGACGCCGTTCGGATTGCACGACCTCACGCTCGCCGTCGAGATGGCGCGCGCGCTCGGCCTGCGCTGCGTCGTCGCCGTGAACCGCGCCGACCTCGGCGACGACGGCGTCCGGCGTTACTGCGCCGCCGAGGGCCTCGAGATCGTCCTCGAACTACCGAACGACAGACGCATCGCCGAGGCCTACGCCCGCGGCGAGCTGCTGCTCGACGCGGTCGACGGCCTGGAAGAGACGCTGAGCGCGGCGTGGGAGCGCATCGTCATCGTCGCCCGGAGAGTCGAGGTGGCATCGTGACGCCGCGTGAGCTGGTCGTGATCAGCGGCAAGGGCGGCACCGGCAAGACGAGCGTCGTCGCTGCGTTCGCCGCGCTGGCCGGCGGCGCCGTGCTCGCCGACTGCGACGTCGACGCTGCTGACCTGCACCTGGTGCTGCGCCCCGAGACCGGGCGGGAACATCCGTTCAGCGGCCGCCATCAGGCGATCATCGATCCGGAAGCCTGCACGGCGTGCGCCCGGTGCGCCGAGGTCTGCCGCTTCGCGGCCGTGCTTGGCTCCGCCGATGACGGCTACTCCGTCGATTCCATCGCCTGCGAAGGCTGTGAGCTCTGCCTGCGTGTCTGCCCGGCTGAGGCCATCCACATGGAGCCCGTCGTGAACGGCGCCTGGATGGTCTCCGAGACTCGCTTCGGACCACTCGTCCACGCCCGTCTCGGCGTCGCCGAGGACAATTCCGGCAAGCTGGTGACCCTCGTCCGCAACGAGGCCCGGCGCGTGGCGGAAGAGCGCGGGCTGCCCCTGGTCATCGTGGACGGCTCGCCGGGCATCGGTTGCCCGGTCATCTCCTCGCTCGCCGGCGCCGACCTCGTACTCGCGGTCACCGAACCGACCCTCTCGGGTCGTCACGACCTGAATCGCGTCCTTCAGGTGGTACGCCAGTTCCGGCTGCCGTTCGCCGTCTGCGTGAACAAGGCAGATCTGAATCCCGAGATGGGCGAGCAGATGGCCGCCGAGGCGACGGCCGCCGGCGCAGCCTTCGTGGCAAGCGTCGCCTACGACCCCGCGGTGACGCACGCCCAGGTGGCCGGCACCGACATCATCGACTACGGCGGTCGCGCCGCGACCGAGATCACAGAGGTATGGGAGGCCGTCGGCGACGCCTTGCTCGCGGTCACCGGCGGCCCAGGCGCAGCGGGCTCCAGCACCATCGATGCGAAGGGATGAGGCGGATGTCAGCCACGGCCGCACACCAGCTCGTCTACGGACCCGTCCCATCGCGGCGGCTCGGTCGCTCGCTCGGCGTCGACCTCGTCCCCCTCAACACGTGCACCTACGACTGCGTCTACTGTCAGCTCGGCCGCACCACGAGCAAGACGGTGCGGCGCGGTCGCTGGGCACACCCGGACGACGTGGTCGCCCAGGTGCGCGACAGGCTGTCGTCCAAGCCCGACGTGATCGCCCTCGCGGGATCGGGCGAACCCACGCTCCACGCCGGGATCGGCGCCGTCATCGACGGGATCAAGGCGATCACGGACGTGCCCGTGGCGGTGATCACCAACGGGTCGCTCTTCGGCCGCCCGGCTGTGCGCAGAGGACTCGCCGCCGCGGACATCGTGCTGCCGTCCCTGGACGCTCCCAGTGAAGAGTTGTTCCGGAGGGTGAACCGTCCTCACGAGTCATTCCATCTCGCCGACGTGGTCGAAGGGCTTGTCTCGTTCCGCGCCGCCTACCAGGGCGAGATATGGCTCGAGGTCATGCTACTCGCCGGCATCACGGGGTCTGCATCCAAGGCGCGACGGCTTGCTGAGCTCGCGGGGCGCATCACTCCCGACCGGATCCAGCTGAACACGGCGGTCCGTCCGCCGGCGGAGTCCTTCGCGGCGCCGGTCGACGAGGCCACGCTCGAGGAGCTAGCCGCGCTGTTCACACCTCGCGCGGAGGTGATCGCCGAGCTCCCGGCGTCTGCCGGCGGCGGAGTTGCCGTCGAAGCTGACGTGCTGGAACTGCTCACGCGCCGGCCGTGCACGGTCGCCGACATCGCCACGGGTCTCGCCATGCACCACGGTGAAGCGCTCAAGGCGGCCACCGCGCTCGTCAACGAGGGCGCGGCGGACCTGTATACGCACGAAGGCCGCTCATTCTACGTGGCGGCGACCATCGCCGCTCGACATCGAGAAGGGGAGAAGGCATGAACGTCGCCATCAGCGCACAGAGCAACGACATCGATTCACTCGTTGACCCCAGGTTCGGACGTGCTCGCTGGTTCATCATCGCCGACTCAGAGACCGGCGAGTGGCAGGCGCAGGACAACGCAGCAAACGTCGATGCCAGTGGAGGCGCCGGCATCCAGGCCGCGGCCACGGTGGCGGCGCACGGCGTGCAGGCCCTGATCACCGGCAACGTCGGCCCGAACGCCCACACGGCTCTGGTGGCGGGTGAGATCGCCATCTACCAGGTCGACAACGGCGTCAGCGCGCGAGACGCACTGGACGCGCTCAGGCGCGGTGAGCTCACGGTTGTCGAAGGACCGACCATGAGTGGTCACTGGGCATGACGAGGAACGGAGCCATCATGAACGGACAGGACAGGCCGAGACAGCGCCGTCAGCGGCGCAGCGGGTCCGCGTGCGACGGCAACAGAGGTGGACGCAGCGGGCTGAGCGCGCGCGGCGAGAGCAGCCTGAGCGGGCGCACCACCACGCGCGCGCTGATCGCCGCAGGTACGTACGTCGCGCAGGACCTGCGCGACGCCGAAGGGCTGATGCGGCCGATGCTTCGCCGGGCCGCGATCAGGCTGGCTCTGAGTCGCCGGCAGCCGGCACGCCGGCTGGGAGACGCCTATCTTCGACTCGACCCGCCAGCGCCGGGCATGGATCCCAGACGACGTGACGTGATCGAGGTGAGGGCCGCCACGCCTCCCCCGGGCATCGCCGCGGCGCCGGATGCGGAGTCCCCCGTCACAGAGGACGAAAGGTCACTGTCTTGAAGTCAGGCCTTTGCACCTCTACCATGGGCATATGCTAATAACTAGCGAGGAGATGAAAGTTGCCGCGCCCGCCGATTGAACGAGCCGTAGGGGGCGTGCCCCGGGTGACCCTGTTCAAGCCGGCAGGGGTCCCCGGCCGCGACCTCGAGCAGCTCCCGCTGGCCGTCGATGAGCTCGAGGCGATCCGTCTCGTCGATCTCGAAGGCCTGAGCCACGAGCAGGCGGCCGCGGTGATGGGTGTCTCGCGACAGACCGTCGGCCGCGTCCTCGAGCGTGGCCGTGCCAAGGTCGCCGAAGCACTGGTCGACGGCAAGGCGATCCTCATCGGCGGCGGGCAGTACCGCGTCGAGCCGCGCCAGCTCTGCTGCGCGTCGTGCGGCGAGGTCTGGACCGGCGATCCGGATGCGGCGTCACCCACGTGTCCTGCGTGCGGGTCGGTAGATATCCGCATCTGCTGGGGTGGACCGGGCCGCTGCGGTGAGCTCCGCGGCAGCGGCCATGGCCGCGGCATGCGTGCCGGCGGAGGCGGGCCCGGCTGTCAGGGACGAGGCCGGGGGCGAGGCCGCGGCGCCTCGTGACGTCCGGCGACACCACTATCACGGCGCGACGATCGAGCAACCAGGAACGGAGTCTGACCCAATGAGTGACACGAACGGAACTAGCCTGCGGATCGCGATCCCCTCGGAGGCCCCAGGCGGCCTCACGGCACAGCGTTCCGGCCATTTCGGCCGCTGCGAGTGCTTCACCATGGTGGACGTCGTCGACGGTAAGGTGGGCGACGTCGAGGTTCTCGTCAACGCGCCACACGTCGAAGGCGGCTGCATGGCGCCGGTGCTTGCGCTGGCCGAGCACAACGTCGACGCTATCGTCGTGGACGGCATCGGCGGACGCCCGCTGATGGGCTTCAATCAGGTCGGCATCGCAGTTCACGCCGGCGTCGGCGCCGACGTGCAGTCCACGGTCCACGCCTTCATCGAGGGCGGCCTGCCGGTGGTCGGCTTCGACAACGCCTGCCAGCACTGAGCGGATCGATCGACCTACGGAGCGGCGCGGGCTTCTGCGAGCAACGGAAGGCGAGTGGCATGAAGAAGCTGGGCATCATCATCTGCGATCGCTACCACACCTGCGCCGGGGGCAAGTGCCTGCGCGCCGTGCGCAATCGAGAGGGCGCCTTTGCCCGCTACGCGGGCGAAGAGGTCGAGCTTGTCGGCTACACTACCTGCGGTGGGTGCCCCGGCGGCAACGTGGAATACGCCCCCGCGGAGATGAAGAAGAACGGCGCGGAAGTGGTGCACCTCGCCACCGGCCTTGTCGTCGGCTATCCACCCTGCCCAAGCCTCGATGCATTCCGTGAGTTCCTGCCGAAGAAGTACGGCCTGGAAGTGGTCGTGGGGACCCATCCCATCCCGCAGAACTACTACGAGACGCACGAGCACCTGGGCACGTGGGACTCGGCGGACTGGCAGGAGCGCATCAAAGGCGTTGTGACGGACGAGGCGACGCGGCGCGCATACGACTGACGCAGGTCGGGACTTCGCCTGCGTCTACGTTGGCCCGCCCGCCCACGGTCGACGCGGATCGCGCTCGCCTGATCCGGCAGGGAACGCAACGCGCCGCCCGGCGACCTGCATGTCGTCGCCGCGGCGCATGCTCCGGCGGCACGATATCGGAGGTTCCCATGGAAACGCTCACGCTTGAGCCCATCGGCGTCATCCACAGCGAGCATCACGTAGCGAAGCAGACGCCCATCCAGCCGGTCTGCGCCGAGGGCAGTCCCGGCCGCGTGGAGGTCTTCCCGCAGTACGCCGAGGGACTCGACGACGTCGAAGCCTTCTCGCACCTGCACCTCATCTACTGGCTGCACCGCGCCCACGAGATAGCTGGGTCGGTCTCTACCCCCTCGCCGCTCAAGGTCGTGCCGTTTCTCGACGACGTGCCCCGCGGCGTCTTCGCCACGCGGGCACCGGTACGCCCCAACCCGCTCGGCCTCAGCATCGTGCGCCTGGTGGCGCGCCACGGCGCGGATCTGTTCGTCGAGGACCTCGACATCCTCGACGGCACGCCCCTCCTCGATATCAAGCCTTACGTGACGCGCTTCGACGCGCGCGAGGGCGCTCGCTGCGGGTGGACAGACGAGGTGGATGCACGGACGTTCGCGGAGCGCGGCAGTCGGGAGGGGCCTCAGCCACCCGACCAGGGATGAGCGTCCCACATCGCCCCGGGTTCGCTCTGCAGGCGGGCCGGGAGGAGCGCCGACCCGACGCCGGCTAGCGCGGTTCGCGCGTCTCCACCTCTGTCACTACTTCGTTCTTGATCAGCTTCACGAGCTGCTGCAGGGCGCCAAAGACATTCTCGCGGATGTCTCCGGCGACGAGGACCTTCATGATGTCGTCGCCGACGCGCAGCGACCCCTCGTTGACCCAGGCGCGCACGGCGACGACGCCCGGCCACGTCCTGGCCTCAGTGAGGGCCTCCTCGAGCCGGACCCGGTCGGCGCTGAGCGTCATGCCGCACACCGGCTCGCCCGACCTGGTCGCACCGCGCACGATGCCTTGATGAGCAAGCATCATGCCGATCCCAGCGGCTCCCGGGCCGGCCTTCACGTCGGCGATCCAGTCGTTCACGTCAGGTGCACTCATAGCTCTCGTCCTCCACTAGTCGAGGGATTCGTCAGCCGCCTTCATGCAGACTGGTTTGGCGTGCGAAGCCGGTGTGCCGCCGCTATCCGACCGATTCGGCGGTGAACGGGCCGGCCTCGACGCCAGGGCCCCGACGGGGCCTCACCCGTGCGAAGAGCACGAGCGCGACCACGCCCCAAGTTGAGAGGTAGAGGAACGCGACGCGCGGCGAGACGAGCGTCCAGAGCAGTCCGGCGACGGCGCTGGCGGCGAGCTGGCCGAGGCTCTGCACGGCGGCGAGCAGGCCGAAGGCGCTGCCCCGGCAGGCGAGCGGGGCCAAGCCAGCGACGGCGCTGTGCTGCGAGGTCTCGACGAAGCCGATGCCCACGCCGGCGGCGACGAAGGCGAGCGCCAGTGGCGCGACCGCCGGCCCGGCGAAGGCGAAGCCCAGGTAGGCGGCGACGAAGCAGGCGACCCCGCCGAGGAGCACCCGCGACTCTCCCCAGCGGTCGGCCACGTGCCCGCCGGGGATGCTGACCAGCGTGGCCGCGGCGTTGTAGGCGATGTAGAGGACGAGGGCAATCTTGGTCGCCGCCCCGGAGCCGTGGCCGGGCGTGAGCAGCTCGGTCGCCCGCAGGATGAGCAGCGTCGCCGCGACGTTGGCGAGCTCGAAGGCGGCGACCCCGTACATGAGGCGCCCAAGCTGACCCTGCAGCACCGGACGCACGCGCAGGCGGATCGGCTGGTGCTCGCGGCGCTCGGGCCGGGGCGTCGCCCGTATCGCCGTCAGGATCGCCAGGGTGGCGAGCAGCCCGGGGATCACGCTGAGCAGGATGGCCACGCGCACGGAGACGAGGGAGACGAGCAGCAGCGCCAGCACCGGCCCGAAGACGGCGCCGAGGTTGTCCATGGCACGCTCGTAGCCGTAGGCGCGCCCGTAGGCGCTGGCGGGCACGACGTCTGCGAGCAGGGCGTTGCGCGCCGGCACGCGGATACCGCGGGCGAGCCAGCTCGCGCCGCGCAGCACCGCCACCTGCGGCACCGTCGCGCAGAGCCCGATGGCGGCGGAGAGCACCGCCGTGGCGCCGTAGCCGCCGAGCGCCACCGTGCGGCGGCGGTGGGGGTCGTCGGAGAGCGCTCCGCCGGCGAGGCGCGCCGCGCCGGCGAAACCGTCGGCGAAGCCCTCGATCAGCCCCAGCGCCGCCGCTGGCGCGCCCAGCGTGGCGGTGAGGAAGCTCGGCAGCAGCGACGTCGGGATCTCGTGCCCGAGATCGGCGAGGAAGCTGGCCAAGCCGATGGAGCGCACGCCTCGCGTGAACCAGGGCGCGCGTCCGTGGGCGGTTGCCTCCTGCGCGGGCGCTGCGACTGGCGCGCTCGCGGCAGCGATCCCTTGATCTTCGGCCATCATTGTTCCGGGTCTCATGCTTCGGAAGCGTCGTCTGGGAGAGCGAGCGCGATCACGGTCCGCTCGGCGGCATGAAGCCGTAGGCCCTCAGCACCTGCTGGCCCGCGGCGGAGAGCACGTAGTCGACGAACGCCTGGGCGTCGCGTGCGTTCTTGCTGCTCTTGACGACGGCGATGGGGTACGTCGAGGTCGCGTTCTCCGCGTCCGGGATCTGCACTCCCTCGACCTTGCCAGCGGCCGCCGAGACGTCGGTCACCCAGGCGATGCCGGCGTCGGCTTCCCCGAGCGACACCTTGGTGACGACTCCCTTTACGTTGTCCTCGAGTGACACCGGCTCCACGCTGATGCCCTGCTCATCCAGTACCTCAGTCGTGACCTGGCCGGCCGAGATAGCGGGCGCGCCGAGCACGACCTTCAGGTCGGGGTTCGCCAGGTCCTTGAGGCTCGTGACGCCCCTCGGGTTGCCCGGCTCCACGACGATCTCCACCTTGTTGCGAGCGAACGGCTGTGGCTCACCGACGAGATCGGCGACCTTGCGCATGTTGACCAGGTCGCCGGTGGCGAGCACGTCGGCTGGCGCGCCTTGCCGGACCTGCGTGATCAGATCGGGGCCACCGGCGAAGCTGAAGCGCACCTTCACGTCGGGGTGAGCGGCAGTGAACTGGTCGCCGATCTTGGTGAAGGCGTCGACGAGCGATGCGCCGGCGAAGACCGTGATGGTCGACGAGGCGGAGCCGCTGCCCGATTGGCTGCCGCAGCCCGCGGCGAGGACCGTCGCCGGCGCGGCGAGCAGCAGCGCGAAAGCGACGGCAAGCCTCGGGCCGGTCTTCTGAGGGTGCGCGCCAAGAGCGCGCAGGGTCGAACCTGCGTTCATTTCCCTGGCTCCTTTCCAAGCACGGGGAGGTCCGGGCGTTTCCATCCGGGCCCACGACGGTGTGCTTTGCGCACCGCCCCACGGTCTATCCGTGGTACGGCCCGGCGCCCATAGCGAATGCCGTAGGGCGACGGGCTTGGAGTAGGTCTGTTTGCAGCCTATCGGGACGCTAAGCTGGGTGACAAGGGGTAAGCGGATGCTTAGGGCGAGAAGGAGGAATGAGGCCGGCCAGAGACGCTGGCCGCGCTCCGCCGGCAAGTTGCTAAGAAGTTGCTAGGAGTGCAGGGAACTGCAGGCTCCAACCCGCGGCCCGCGTCGTGTTCCTGCCGCGGACGCTCGCCTACCGCCGCCGGAGAACCCGAACCAGCGCAAGGCGGCGATCAAGAACCTCCAGGCGCTGCCGCAGACCGACCTGCTCGCCGAGTTCATTGCGTCCGCGGCAAGGCACTGCCCGGAGCCTGCGAGGGAGGCCGCGGAACGGTTGCCGGAACCGTTGCGCCAACGGTTGAGCGAATCTCCAGCTCTATCTCTAGCTCCAACTCAAGAAGAACACATGGTCACCGCCGACGCGGCGACCGTCCCTGCCGAGGATGAGGAAGAGCCGGGAGTCACCTTCCTCGCCTTCTGGGATGCCTACCCCCGGAAGGTCGGCAAGTCCGCGGCGAAGCGTCGCTGGGCGCGGCTCCCGGCCAGGGACCGCGCCGCCGCCGAGGCCGCCGCCCGGCACCCCGCCGAGTACGCAAGCGGCGCCGGCGTCGAGCTCCAGTACGTGCCCCACCCGGCGACCTTCATCGGCCCGAAGCGCAGCTTCGAGGACTGGGCGGACGGCCCGCCGGCGGGGTACGCATCCCAGGCCGCCCGCAAGCCGGAGGAAGGCCCGATCGTCTGCTTCGCCTGCAGCGCCGAGGTCACGCCTGACGACATCTTCGAGGCCGACTACCTCGAGGGCCGGGGCTGGAGGCACGAACGCTGCCGCGAGAGGAGGAAGACGTGAGCGCCGGGCTCCTGAACGAAAGCGCGAGCGGCAGCTGGCGCGCCGCGGTCGGGACTCCTGTCGAGGTCCTGGCGCGCAAGAACGGCGGCCGGGCGACCCGGGTGCGGATGCCGGCCACCGCGCCGCTCCACGCCGGCCGAAGCTGCTGGGTGCCGTCGGCGTGGGTCGACGCGGTCCCGGCCGAGCGGAAGGAGGCATCGTGACCGAGCAGCTCGAGCTCGCCGGGGTCGACCCGCTCGGCGACGCGATCTCGTGGAAGAAGCGCAACCCGGAGGCCTACCGGGCGCTCGTGCTCTGGGCCAAGGAGGACGTCGCCAACGGCGTGCACCCGAGCATGGATGCCTACGGGCACCTCTTGCGGCGGCCGCACATGGCGGCCCGCCTCGGGCTCACCAGGCGCACCGGGTACCCGGTGCTCTTCAACGACCACCTGACCACTTCGCTGGCGCGCCTCCTGCGGCGCGAGCACGGGATCCCGTTCTCGACCCGCCGGGCCCGCGTCGACAGCTGGCGGGAGCCGACCCCGTGCAGCTGATCGCCTAGGTACTGGTTCCGCTCGTCACGGCCGCCGCCGGCTTCATGCTGGCGGCGGCCCTGGCCTCCGGCGCGCGTGAGGATGCCTACCGGGCCGGCTACCGCGCCGGCCTGCGGGCGGCGACGCTCGCGCTCGGCAAGATCGCGGACACCCTCGCGAGGCCCGACCGGAAAGCCCCTGGACGGGAGCCCGGCAAGTGAGGACGCCCGCCTGGCAGCCGCCGAGTCGTCGCCGCAAGCGGCGGCTCCTCGGCTGCGAGATCACCCGCCACGCCCTCGACGCCTACCTCTCACGCCATCCCCGGGCGGACCGCCTGGGCGCGGTCGACCACCTCGAGGAGCTCTGCCGGGGGGCGCGCTTCGCCCGTCGCCGGGCCACCGGCGAGGAGGAGTGGCGAGCCGACGGCTGCCGGCTCATCGTCCACCGCATCGCGAGACGGCCGCCGATCCTGCTCACGGTGCTGCCGCTCGAGGGGACGCGGTCATGAGCGGCGAGCCCGTGCTGCGCCTCGCTCTCGAGCTGCCGCCCTCCGTCAACCACAGCCACAAGAACGCCCTTCGGCGCAACGCGAGGACCGGTCGCCTCTACACTGCCCAGGTGCCCACGGGCCACACGCTCGCCTGGCGCGCCGCCGCCTACCACGCGGCACGCCGCGCCATCGCCACCGCGCGCTGGCGGCCGATTGCCGAAGGCAAGGTCGTGGTCGAGCTCAGCTACTTCTGGCCCGACCGTCGGCGCCGCGACACGCACAACCGCATCAAGGAACTGATGGACGTCCTGCAGGCGGCCGGCGCCTTCGCGAACGACTGCCAGGCGCTCGCGCGCGAGCGGGATTTCCAAATCGACCGGCGACGGCCGCGGGTCGAGGTCGCGGTCCGAGCGAAGCGGCCATGAGCGATCGGCCGGCCTGTCGCCGATGCGGCGCGCTCCTCTCCGCCTACCGGCTCGAAGGCGAGCCGGAAGACCTCTGCGCTGCCTGCGCGGCCGCACAGGCGGGGCCCGAGGAGTGGAGCGTCCTCGACCCCGAGCGTCTCGTGCTGGCGGTCGCCGGCGTGCTCGCGAGCGCCGCCGCCGAGCGGCCCGACGAGGCCATCCACGTGCGGGCCGCCCTGGAGGCGCGCCGGATTCTCTCCGACAGCGTCGACGTGCACCTGGCGGTGGAGAAACTCAGACGCCGCTACGGATGGCGAGTCGCCGCCATCGAGGGCAGGTCAGGATACCGGCTGGCAGCCTGGCCGTTTCGCTTCACGCGGCGCTGTCGTGAGGGTCACGCGGTCGAGGACTAGACGCCCGGTGCGTCTTCCGCCCCGACCGCGTCGACCAGCTGGATGTCCAGCCCGCCGCAGTTGGGGCATTCGGGAACGTCCTCGTCTTCGATGTCGGGCATGAACTCCGTCTTGGGGAACTTGTGACCGCAGTCCTCGCAACGGAAGTACGGGATGTCCATCGCTGTCCTCCTGTCGGCTCGCTTCCAGTGTTCCACCGCAAGCCGCTCAGGTATCAGACAAAAGGGCCCGCGGTCACCGTTCTCGCCAGTAGGGCGCGCGCTCGGGAATGATCCACCGGATCCCGCCACGCGGGTCCTCGACGTCGCCCTCGTAGCGAGGAATCACATGGAGGTGCACGTGCTCGATGGTCTGGCCGGCGGCTTGTCCCAAGTTGATGCCCAGGTTGAAGCCGGCGGCCCCGTGTTCACGAGCCAGCTCGCTGCATAGGTCCGTGCCGAGCAGCCACAGGTCGGTGAGCTCCCCTGGCTGGAACTCGCTGAGGTGCGTCACGTGCCGTCGTGGCACGACGAGCGTGTGGCCGGGCGTGAGAGGGACCGTGTCGGGAAAGGCCACGGCGGTGTCACGCTCGGCGGTGTACTCGTGGGACTGCACGCGCTCGCAGAACGGGCAACTCATCGCTTCACTTCCTTTCAGGCCCATGGTCCCCTGAGCCGAGGCGGGCGAATCAGCTGGCTCGCGTGCTGTTGGCTTTGTCGGCGCGGGCGGGTACCATCGCCCCGTGGGGATGGAGTCCCCCCTTGACCGCCCCTCGCGGGGCTGATGGCTCCTGGTAGCGCGAAGCGGCGCCCACTGGGCCATACAAGAGGAGGACTCGATCATGCAGCAGCTCTTCACCGTCGCCGCCGTCTGGCTCGCCCTGGCGGTCGTCGCGGCCGTGATTGCCTACCGCCTGCGCATCGCCATCGCCCTCGTCGAGATCTGCGTGGGCGTCGCCGTGGCGGCGATCGCCACGCACTACGGCTGGTTCGATCGCCTCGGTTCCGAGGAGCAGTGGTTGCGCTTCCTCGCCTCCACGGGCGCCATCCTCCTCACCTTCCTCGCGGGGGCGGAGCTCGACCCTGCGGTCATCCGCACTAAGCTGACCGAGGTGTCGGTGGTCGGCGTGATCGGCTTCCTCTCCCCGTTCCTCGTCTGCGCCGGCATCGCCCACTGGGCCTTGGGCTGGGACTCGCAGGCCAGCCTGCTCGCCGGCGTCGCCCTCTCCACGACCTCGATGGCGGTGGTCTACTCGGTGATGCTGGAGACCGGCTTCAACCGCACCGAGTTCGGCAAGGGCATCCTCGGCGCCTGTTTCATCAACGACCTCGGGACGGTGATCGCCCTGGGCCTGCTGTTCGCGCCGTTCACCTACAGGACCATCGTCTTCATCGCGGTGGCGGCCGCGGTCATCGCCGCCCTGCCCTTCGTCATCAACCGCATGACGAAGATCTACGGCCACCGCACGGCCGCGATCCGCACCAAGCTGATCATGGTCGTCTTGTTCGGCCTCGGCGCCCTCGCCTACTGGTCGGGCAGCGAAGCCGTGCTGCCCGCCTACATCGTCGGCATGGTGCTGGCCGGCGGCGCCGCCCAGGACCACCACTGGATCCGGCGGCTGCGCACACTCACGGTGGGCTTCCTCACGCCCTTCTATTTCCTGCGCGCGGGCATGCTGGTCAGCGTGAGCGCCGTGGTCGCGGCGCCGGTCGCGGTACTCGTCCTCTTCGCCGCCAAGGTCGGCGCCAAGATCTTCGGCCTCTACCCAGTCATCGGGCGCTTTCGCCACGAGCGGAACGAGCGCTGGTACTACACCCTGATGATGTCGACCGGTCTCACCTTCGGGACCATCTCGGCGCTCTACGGCCTGAGCCACGGCATCGTCACGAAGAACCAGTACTCGTACCTGGTCGCCGTGGTCATCGGCACCGCTGTGATCCCCACCATCGTCGCCAGTCTGGCGTTCGTTCCCCGTCACCTTCTGCCGGCCAAGCCGGCTGAGGCCGAGGTCGTGCCCGCGGGAGCTGAGGGGCGCATCCCGCTGCCGGCGGCGGCAGCCGTCGGCGAGGCGGTCATGCGCGCGCTCAGAGACGTGGAAGCTCCCTTCGTGGACAACGAGCTCCTCGCGGCGGCCCTTGCGGAGTTCGACCTCGAGGAGGAGGAGACGGAGGAGGTCGCCGACGAGGGCTGACGACCCGGCCTTCCCCGATCGGCTAGGGAAGCAACGAGCCAAGGAGGTGAGCGACCGTGCCGCTTTCCAACGCACGCAAAGTCAGCGCCTACGTGCAGAGCCTCGACCGCTGGAAGGGCGAGCCGCTCTACGCCGCGCTGGTCGAGACGCTCCGCCAGCACGGCATTGCCGGCGCGACCGCGGTCCGCGGGCGTGAGGGCTACGGTGCCAGCGGCGAGATCCACGCACGTGCCCCCCTGGACCTCGCCGAGGACGTGCCCGTCGTGGTCACCTTCGTGGACACGCCGGAGCGGATCGATGCCGTGCTGCCGACGATCGCCGCGATGATGGCGGGCCAAGGTACACTCGTCGTGAACGACGTGCGGATTCGTTCCTCCGCCGCGCGGCCGTAGGCAGCGGATTCGAGCCTTCGTGCCGCAGGCGTACGCCGCCATACCCTGCATGGGATTCCGGCCGGGTGCTGGCAAGTTGCTAAGAAGTTGCTAATTCTGCAGGGAACTGCAGGCTCGACCACGCGCGGCGGGCACCCTCATCGAGCAGGATTGACCCGTTTTGGCCTCAAATGGACCCGTTTTGGCCCGCAGGCTGCGGATTTAGGAAACCTGTGCTCTATCCACTGAGCTACGAGG
>Ga0315287_10004168_pt1 | contig 14053 bp, 11 predicted proteins | sample YL17G11_0_MG_FD_205037 | JGI IMG/M metagenome (GOLD analysis project Ga0315287, IMG submission 205037) | Sediment microbial communities from Yellowstone Lake, YNP, Wyoming, USA - YL17G11_0 | ecosystem: Environmental > Aquatic > Freshwater > Lake > Sediment | place: USA: Wyoming | collected... | reverse complement strand
GTGAGCGGCTACGTCCTGGAGACGGAATCGGAGGCGCCGATTCCGGACATCAAAGTCTGGTTTGCCGGCGGCGGCATGACCTTCTGGTGTATCACGGACGCGAACGGCTATTACGAGATCCCACTGCCCAACGGCGACTGGGAGGCATCACCCAACGACAGCTGCTGGAAATTCGACCCATTGAGCCAGCTGTTCACGATGGCCGGCGCAGCGCAGACGCTGCTGCCGTTCTACGCCACGCCCAGCGGCTGAAGCCACTGATAGCCTCGGTCGAGGCTGATGTCTGAGCAGACTGCGGGCGGGCGCGCAAGCATGGAAAAGGCGCGCCGGCCCGCAGGATATGCGCCGCTAATCCACCGGCAAGCAGAATCCGCGCTGAGCGTGAGCAGGCGTCGGCAGGCGTCCGAGCGGGCTTCGAGCAAGTAGCGGCGCTGCTGTGAACCTTGGCAATTGCAGCTTTCTCTGCCGTTAGATAGAGATGTGGATCCTCCCCATTGAGGGGGCGGCGCTAGCTGCATTGATAGAGACAACAACCGTCCGTACTGCAGATGCGCAAAGCGGCCTGGCGCGCTATCCTTTCAGCAAAACACCCGTGGCCTTTGAAAGTCGACTCGTGAGCAGCCACATCGATGAAGGCTTGGGCTGGCATGATACCCAATGGCATGCCAGCCCAAGGATCTCCGCCAATCTCCCTAACGACAATGATGAGCCTCAGCGCTGATTCCGGCACGGCAGATCACCCAACTCGGGTCACCCTTGAGACGTGCCGTGAGGCAGACGCGCTGAGCATCCACGAAGGCTTATTTCTCCCTCCGCGTTATCGCCGCCCCATGTGCTGCAGCTGTAAGGCAGCTTGGCGCAGGACCCGCAAGTCGGGATGGGCAGCAAGGTCTCTCCCATTGGATGTACCGCCAGCTGCATCCGCGGATAGACGCTGCATTCAGAGCATCGATGTAACTAAGAACCATCCGTCCAGGCGATGTGCAAATTCGCCGGGGGCGATATCCTTTGGCTACAACGCGTGGCATTTGAAAGTCGATATCCAAGCAGCCACATTGACCAACCCTTGGGCTGGCATCGTTCCCAAATGGGCTTGCCAGCCCAAGGATCCCTGCTAAAAGGCGAGCAGGCAGGATTACCGAAAGGTGGAGGAAGGTAGCAATGACATACGAGCAGTACAAAGGAAGAAGGATCAGACATGCGCTGGCTGTGGCGCGTAACTTAAGCATCGCTGTCCTGATTCTCGGGGTGATGCTTTTTGCCGTCACGGCGGCCATGGCCAGCAAGCTGGACAACACGGGCGCGGCGCCGACCATGCCCACCATGCAGGACCAGCTGAAACCGGCAATGCAGGACATGATGGTGATGCTGCAGAACACCGCCGCCTGGACACCGCAGGGGCTGGTTGTGCTGCAGGGCAACCGACTGCTGCACTACTCGCCGGACATGCAGCTGCGCCACACGCTCACGCTGCCGCTCCCCGATACATCTGATATTGCGAAGCTGACGACGTCCGATGCGGACGGCATGGCGCCGGCCGAAATGCCGGCCACACGCAGCACGCTTACCGCCAGGATCCTGCCCACCGACGCTGGGCTGGTGATCGTGCGCGGCAGGCAGGCGATTGAACTGGATGGCGAATTCCACATCACCGGCCAGGCGACGCTGCCTGAACTGCCACCGCTGACCTCAGATGAAATCTCCGCCATCTGCCCGATGAGCGAGCAGATGATGATGATGATGATGATGGGCCAGGGGATGCCGACGGGCGAAGCGGTCATGCCGGGCATGGCCAGGATGAATGAGACGGTAGCGCCGGCGGCCAGTTCCGTTGATCTGCCCCAGTTCATCGTGCCAGGATCATTAGGGAGAACCACAACCACAAAATTCTAGCCCCACCTCCTCTTCAACCCCCAACCACAGCCAAGCTCCGGGCCCCCAAAGCCCGGGCTTTTTTTTACTCCCGGAGTGGTACGGCTGAACGCTGGCAAAACACATATTTCCTCGCAAATTGGTACAATCCCATGCGGCAGGTCGACCCGGTCGACAGCATGGTGAACGTCTCTTTGAAAGACCGTCTCGGTGCTCAGAAAGCTGAGCAGTCGGGCTACTGCCTTGGCAGCAGAAGGGCACTCCAACGCCGTTGACCGAGTTTGTTTTGATAGCAGCGCAGCTGAGTCAAACCAGCTGAAAAAGGCGGTCGCGCAAAGATGATAAAAGGACTGCGGACAGAAGAGCGTCGTCGTATAGTCCTGCTGGTGCTGGCGATGCTGATGCTCGCCGTTGTCACCTGCACAGTGATGGGCATCATGCTGTACGGCATGGCAGCCCGCCTGGAGCGTGAAACGCTGCTCAGCGTTGCCGACAGCCAGGTGGATTACGTCCTGGAACTGACTCATTTCAATCGCTCGGATTCGCCCAATTTAAGCAACGAGCAGTTAACGCAGCTGGTTGTCAGCGAGCTCAAACAGAACTTTGGACATCTGCCAAGTTTCGGCAGCACCGGCGAGGTGCTGATTGGCGAAAAACGGGACGACGGATCGATCACTTACCTTGCTTCCAACCGCTGGCAGGCTGCTGGCGAGCCCCAGGATTTCGTGATCGCCTCGCTCAAGCATTCGGTACCGATGCAAAGCGCGCTGGCCGGACGGCACGGCACGTTGATTGGCAAGGACTATCGCGGCACTGAAGTTCTCGCCGCCTATGCGCCAGTGTCCGGGATGAACTGGGGCGTTGTGGCCAAGGTCGACATGGCGGAGATCCGCCTGCCATTTCTCCAGACAGCAGCCATCGTCGTCTTGATCGCCATCTTGGCGATGGTGCTGCTCGCCACGTGGTTCCACCGGGCCACCAGTCCTCTGATACTGCAGCTGGCGGCGAGCGAGGAACAGCTTCGGCTGTTGCTCGACTCAACTGCCGAGGCGATTTATGGCGTGGACCTGGAGGGCAACTGCACGTTCTGCAACCCGGCCTGCCTGCGCCTGCTGGGCTACGGCCAGGCTGACGAGCTGCTTGGCAAGAACATGCAGGAGCTGCTCCATCATGCACATGCCGACAAGACGCCGGATTCCCTGGATCAGGGCCTCATTCAAATAGCAATCAGGGAAGGGTCAAACGTCCATGCCGACGATGAAGTGCTGTGGCGGGCTGACGGGACGAGCTTCAACGCTGAGTACTGGTCCTATCCGCAGCGTAAGGACGCTAAGGTTGTAGGAGCAGTGGTCGCTTTCCTGGACGTTACTGAGCGCAAGGCGATCGAGGATTGCCTGGTTTTCCTGCTCGAGTGCGGAAACGCGAATTCGGGCGAGGATTTTTTCGCCTCCCTGGCGCGCTACCTGGCTGTCCGCCTGGGCATGGACTATGTCTGCATCGACCGCCTGCTGACCGGTGGCCTGGCCGCACAGACGGTTGCCGTGTATTCCGATGGAGCATTCGAGGACAATGTCGAGTACACCCTCAAGGACACCCCTTGCGGCGACGTTGTGGGGATGAACACTTGCTGTTTCCACAAGGATGTGCGCCAGCTGTTCCCGCACGATGAGGTGCTCCAGCAGATGCTTGCCGAGAGCTATGTCGGCGCCACACTCTGGAGTTCCGCTGGCGAGCCGATCGGCCTGATTGCGCTCATCAGCCGCCGCCCGCTGGAGAATCCCCACTTGGTGGAATCGCTGCTGAAGCTGGTGGCCGTGCGCGCGGCTGGCGAGCTGGAGCGCCGGGAGGCCGAGGATGCGTTGCGCGAAGCTAATGAGCGCGTCGTCGCGGCCAACGAGGAGCTGTTCGCGACCAACGAGGAACTGACGGCAGTCAATGAGGAGATGACAGCGGTCAACGAGGAGCTGACTTCCACGATCGAGGTCCTGGCTAAATCTCAGCAGGATCTGGCGGAAGCGAAGGGATATGCCGAGATGCTCATCGAGACTGCCAACGTCATGGTTGTCGGCCTGGATGCCGAAGGCCGGGTGACGCTGCTCAACCAGTCGGCGGAGCATGTGCTGGGCTACGGCAGGCAGGAGCTGCTCGGCCGCGACTACTTTGCCAATGTGCTGCCACCAGATCACCAGGCGGCAGTCAGATACGCATTTGAAAACTGGCGAGACACGGTACCGGACATCCAGCAGTACTACGTAAATCCGGTGCTTACCAAATCAGGCGAACTGCGCACCATTGAGTGGCGTAAAAGCATCCTACGGAAAGACGGCAAGTTTGCCGGCACGGTCTCGTTCGGGATCGACATCACCGAGCGGCTGGCCGCGGAGGCGGCGCGCGCGGAGGCGGAGATGGCACTGCGCGAAAGCGAAGCGCGGCACCGCCGGCTCTACGACGCCGGGCTATTCGGAGTGATCTTCTGGAACATGGACGGCCAGATCACCGATGCCAACGACAAGTTCCTGGCGATGGTGGGCTACAGCCGCGACGAACTGGCGGCCGGGCAGATCGACTGGGTGAGCATGACGTCGCCGGAGCAGCGGTATCTGGACGAAATTTCCATCGCCGAGATCAAGGCCACTGGGGCGAACCGCGTACCGTTTGAGAAGGACTACATCCGCAAGGATGGCAGCCGCCTGCCGATCATGATCGCCGGCGCGACGATGGATGAGCAGCGCACGCGCGGCGTGGCATTCATCGTCGACATCTCCGAGCGCAAGCAGATGGAAGAGACGTTGCGGGAAAGCGAACTCACCTACCGCACTCTCGGTGAAGCGATTGACTACGGTGTCTGGATGTGTGATGCCGATGGCTTGAACACGTATGCCTCTGAATCATTCCTCAGGATGGTGGGTCGGTCGTTCGCCGAGATTCAGGAGTTCGGCTGGCTGGACCGCCTGCCGCCCCAGGACGTGGAGCCCACGGTCGAGCACTGGATGCACTGCGTGCGGACGGGTGAAGACTTCGAGCATGAACACCACTTCAGATCCGCGACGGGCGAAATCAGGAACGTCCTGGCCATCGGCCGCCCGATCCGCAATGCGCAAGGCGAAATCCGTAAATGGGTTGGACTGAATCTCGACATCACCGAGCTCAAGCGCGTAGAGAATGAGCTGCGCGAGAAGGAGCAGCTGCTCTCCGAGTCGCAGCGCGTCGCCCACCTGGGGAGCTGGTCGATCCAGCTGCCGGGCTTCGAATTGGCTTGGTCGGATGAGGCGCATCACGTCTGGGGTGTGCCGTCCGACTATCCGTTGGACTTCGAGTCCTTCATGGCGCTGATCCACCCCGATGACCGGGCGCTGATGGAAGAATGGACGCGGGCCTGCCTGGCGGACGAGGAACCCCACGACCTGGACTTCCGCGCCGTGCGGCCCGATGGCACTGTGCGCATCCTGCGCGGCCAGGGCAAGCTGATTACCGACGCGCAGCACAACGCGGTTCGCATGGCCGGCACGATCCAGGACATCACCGAGCGCAAGAAGGCGGAGGAGGCGCTGCGCGAGACCAGCAGCTATCTGGACAAGCTCATCGGCTACGCCAATGCGCCGATCATCGTCTGGGATACGGAATACCGGATCACGCGGTTCAACCACGCGTTTGAAGCCCTGACCGGCCGGCGCGCCGCGGAGACCGTCGGCCGTTCCCTCGATCTGCTCTTTCCACCCGAACAGGCGGCAGAATCCATGCAGCTCATTCGCCGGACGCTGACTGGCGAGCGCTGGGAGGCAGTGGAGATTCAGATCATGCATCTGGACGGCTCGCTTAAAACCGTGCTGTGGAACTCAGCGACGATTTACGCTTCGGATGGGGCAACGCCTGTCGCCACCATCGCGCAGGGCCACGACATCAGCGAGCGCAAGCAGGCGGAAATGGCGCTGATTGCATCAGAAACCCGCTATCGCCGGCTGTTCGAGTCAGCAAAAGACGGCATCCTGATATTGGATGCAGAGACGGGGGCAGTCGACGACGTCAATCCATATTTAAGCGAGCTGCTGGGGCTGTCATATGACCAGTTGTACGGGAAGAAAGTCTGGGAGTTAGGGTTCCTGAAAGATGTCGCTGCCCATAAAGACAACTTCCTGGAACTGCAGCAGCGAGAGTATGTCAGATTTGAGGATCTGCCGCTGGAAACGCAGCACGGCCAGAAGATCGACGTGGAGTTTGTGAGCAACGTATATCAGGTGGATGGCAAGGTTGTCGTCCAGTGCAACATCCGCAATATCACCGACCGCAAACAGGCAGAGCTGGCGCTGCGGAAACTGCATGCTGAGCTGGAGATGCGGGTTGAGGAGCGCACGGCTGAGCTGGCGCAGGCCAATGAGGCGCTGGAGCAGGAGACGGCCCAGCGCATCGATGCGCAGGAGAAGCAGCTCACCGCGGTGCTGGAAGAGCGGACGCGCATCGCGCGCGAGTTCCACGACACGCTGGCGCAGGGCTTTGCAGGCATCGTGATCCAGCTGGAAGGTGCGGACGCCGCGCTGGCTGAAGACACCAGGGCCACGCACGCGCACCTGGATCAGGCGCGCCAACTGGCGCGGGAGAGCCTGGCGGCGGCGCGCCGCTCGGTCTGGGCGCTGCGTCCCGAGGCGCTGGAGGAAGGCGACCTGGTGGACGCGGTGCACTCCTTCATCGACAAGCTCGACCATGACAGCGCGATCCAGTTGGAGTTCACGCATACGGGGACACGTTCGCGGTTGCTTCACATCGTGGAGGACGAACTGCTGCGCGTCACCCAGGAAGCGGTGATGAATGCGGTCAGGCACGCCGAGGCAGCGCTGGTCCGCGTGGCGCTGGAGTTCTCTGATACTATGGTAGAGATGCGGGTTGAAGATGACGGCCGGGGCTTTGAAGTCGCCGGCGTCCCGCATCACCGCTGTTTTGGCCTGCGGATCATGAAGGAGCGGGTTACCAACATTCGAGGGGATCTGGAGATTACCAGTCAACCAGGTAAGGGCACGCAGGTCCTGGTACGTGTTCCCAGGTACGCTGATGACATTGGAGAAGCAAATGCCTGACACGGCGCCGATGCGTATCCTCATCGCTGATGATCACCCGGTGGTCCGTGAAGGGCTGGCGGCGATGATCAACCGCCTGCCGGACATGACGGTGGTGGCCGAAGCCAGCAACGGGCGGGAGGCCGTGGAGCTGTACTTCAAGCACCAGCCCGACATCACGCTGATGGACCTGCGCATGCCGGAGATGAGCGGTGTCGACGCCATCATCGCCATCCGCCAGAAGCACTCCGGGGCGCGGCTGATCGTGCTCACCACTTTCGACCGCGACGAGGATATCTACCGCGCCCTGCAGGCCGGCGCCCGCGGCTACGTGCTGAAGGATGCGCCGCGCGAGGACCTGCTGGAGTGCATGCATGCCGTGCATAGTGGCCGGACGGTGATCCCGCCGGCGATCGCATCCAAGCTGGCCGACCGCCTGAGCGCCACGGCGCTGACCTCGCGCGAAATCGAGGTGCTGCGGCTGATGGCCGACGGCAAGGCCAACAAGGAAATTGCCAACGACCTGTTCATCTCTGAGGGCACCGTCAAGACTCACGTGAATGCCATCCTGCGCAAGCTGGACTGCTCGGACCGCACCCAGGCGGTGACCGTGGCCCTCAAGCACGGCATCCTGAACCTGGAGTAGCTGCCGGCTAGCTGGGAACCTGTCGGGCAACGCGCGCCAGGACGGCAGCGACAGACTCCGCATCCTCAGCGCCAGCTGGCTCCTCAGCGCCTGATTCAAGCGCCAGCAGATCAGCCAGTTGCCCGGCCAGCGTGGAGTCCAGCGCGTCGTACTCAGCGAGCACGGCAAGCACCGTCTCCGGCGTGATCCGAGCGTCGCAGACGATGGTCAGCGCCTCTGCTCCGGGCGACGGGGCCGTGGTCGGCTCTGCCAGCGCGACGGCACTGCAGCTTGGATTAGTTTTAGTCATGGCATTCCCTGCGGTGTGTATATCGTCAGCGGTTGGGATTACTTCAGGCGCGGGGCTGCCAAAGTAGCCGTCATCCCTGCTCAGAAAACTGCTCAGTCGCATGACCTGTTCAATGCGGGTAGCTGCGCACCTTGTCGAGGAACTGCACCTGCGGCGGGGTGATCACGCCCGCCAGCTGCATCGCGTGCTCTAGTTCGCTGCTGGTGCAGAACGCCCGCAGCATCGCCACGTCTTCGCACTCCACATCCATGTAGACGTGGTTGGGATCGCCAGCAACCTGGCATAATCGCGTGTGATAGATGCCGGCGGCCTTGCGCATCACGGCATGTTGCTCGAATACTTTCAGGAACGCGTCAAAGCAAGCTACGCGGTAGTGGACAATCGCACCTGGCACAACACCCTCCTAAAACACGCGCATAACTATTAGCGCGGTCAGCATCTGCTAAATGAGACTTGAGCAAAATGGCCGATGTTCAATCTGTGCGTATAAACGCGCGAGCGCTGGCGGCTGGCGTAGCTCAGGGCAGTTGTCGAGTGTTGTTAGCCGCCTTCGCCGTTGTACTGCGGCTGCGCGCCGTTCAGGTACACGCTGGCGCTGACGCTGAAGTTCCCGGGTCCGTAGTAGGCCGAGCTGTAAGTACTCACGCTGATATCGAATCTAGCGGCGTCGCCGAAGATCGCCTTGAGCTGGCCTTCGAGCTTCTCGCGCAGCGCGGCGACTGTTTCGCCGGTGCTCAGCGGGATCTGGTGGCCAAGCACGTCGAGCGTCAGGCTGTCACCCGTGGAGTCGGCATTGAAGTAGCCATTGCCCACCTCGCGGTAGTCGTGCGCCAGGCCGGCGAAGGGCCCGCTCATCGGGAACTTGGCCAGCGCCGCGTCGATGTCCGCCGGCTGCATGCCCAGGAAGTCAATCGTGTACTCCCAGCCGCCCTCCACCGAGGTTTCAGTGCCGACGTTGATCGGGTACTTCGTGACGTCGATCAGCACTTTCTCGCCGCGGGCCTGGCGCGCCGCGTTGATCGCGTCGACGATGTAGCACAGGCCGAAGCGGTACTCGAGTGGCAGCAGGTCGCCCCAGTAGCCGCTATTTGGTGCGGCCAGCTGGGTCGGGCTTTTCAGCACCAGCGTGGTGCCCAGCAGGTACTGGGGCTGGTCGGCGCGCGCAGCCGTGAGCGGCGCAGCGCAGCACAACAGTGCCGCGGCAATAGCCATGATCAGGGTCAGTGTGCCAGCTTTACTCATATCTCCTCCACAGTCAGTACTCATATACAGATTCGTATTTGGACGCGCTGTTCACAATCCCGCGCCCCGAGATTGTGGAATTTTACTATGGCGCCGCGCCACGCCGCGGAAGAAGGCGCATCTCACCGGAGCTGCCGCTACTTAAGTGCACTAATTGAAAATCATCGCTTGCGGGATAGGGGTCATGTGATCGGCGGTGGACTTCAGCAGGCGGCGCACTTCGTTCTCCAGCTCCAGCGTCACCCGCTCGACGGTCTCGGCGGGCGCGGCCTTGTACTCAGCATAGTACTGCCGCACGTCGACAGGCTTGCCGACCTTCACCTGCACCCCGCGCGGCCCCCAGACGCGCATCTTGCCCAGCAGGTCCATCTCCAGCAGGTTCAGCACGTCCATGAAGTTCTCCACCGTGGGCGTTTCGATGTCGTAGCTCCAGCGCACGGCCATGAAGGTGGAGATGCGGCTGAGGTCGTGGCGCAGCTGCAGCACGCGCTTGCGGCGCGCCGCGTCGAGCTCGCGCGCATAGGTGCCGCCGGCCGGGTGGCCGCTTTCCAGCAGCTGGCTCGACAGGTTGAGCAGCTTGCGCACCCGGTTGCGCAGCGGCAGCTCGGGATTAAGCGTTTCGATGCCCAGCCCTTCGGCCACGCGCAGCAGGGCGATCTCCTTGAGCCGTTCCAGCCTGGCGTCCTCGTCATCGCCGTCCCGCGGAGTGACGTTGAAGTGCCGTTCGTTGAGCTCCAGCACCTGCACGGTGATCGGCGCCAGGCGCGCGTCCAGGCCGAGGCTGTCGTCGCTGGGCAGGCCCAGGCGCCGCTCCAGCCGGGCCAGCGATTCCAGCGCCGTCTGCCGCATGTCCTGCAGGAAGTAGTAGCGCAGCGCGATCGGCAGCAGGTACACCGGTGGCGGGGTGTCCATTTCACTGCTGAGCCCGTCCAGCACTTCCAGCGTCACGCGCGTGGCTCCCGGCAGGAACGGCAGCACTTCGTTGTACAGCTGGTGGTTCACGCCTTCCGGAAAAATCACCACCCAGTTTTTGCCCTCGGACAGCAGCTGCCGGGTTTGCGAGAGCGCCGACTGGTCGTGACGCCCGCGGTCCACGGAGTACACGCCGACCCGCGAAAACACCCGCCCCTGGAGCGGGCTTTCAAATAGCTCGCGCGCGGCCATCCAGTAGAAGTTCATCCCCAGCCGGCGCCCAAACAGGAACAGCACCGCGGGGTCCTGCGCCGGATGGTTGGGGGTCAGCATCACGCGCTGGCCGCTGAGCTTGCGCAGCGCGGCCAGGTCTTCCTCCGACGCTTCGATGCGCACGACTTTCATCATGCGCCTCAGGTAGATGGGGGCGAAATGCTCGGCCAGCCAGATGAAGAACGGCACGTGGCGCGGAGCCCGGAACCTGTAAGGCGGCGCAGGCTTATTGCTAAACCGAGTAATGCCGACCATCGCACGCTCCCAAGCACAGAGTCCCCGCTGAATGACGTGATTATAGCAAGTCAGATCAGAGACGGTGCGAGTTTCGGCTGGGGATCGCCAAGCTGCCTCAGGACTGAAACAGCTGCGCTGGCAGCGCGCCTTCCATTTCCAGCAGCGCCCGCTTGCGCCACAGGCCGCCGGCGTAGCCGGTCAGCTCGCCGCGGGAGCCGACCACGCGGTGGCAGGGGACGATGATGGCGAGCGGGTTGAGCGCGTTGGCGCGGCCGACAGCGCGGATCCGCAGCGAGCCGCCGGGCTGCTCTGCGGCGACCAGACCAGCGGCTGCGGCAGCCGTCGGGCCGAGGCGCAGGTCGACGCGTCGCGCCAGCTCACTGTAGCTGAGCGTCGTGCCGCAGGCGATGCGCAGCAGTTCGTCCCATACCGCCAGCTGAAACGCCGTGCCCTGGGGCGCCAGCGCCATGTCAAAGCTGCGCCGCTGTCCGGCGAAGTACTCGCCGAGCTGCCGCGCCAGTGCCGCTGACGCCTTGCGCGCAGCAACGCTGAGCGAATCGTGCGCGTCAGCGCGCAGCTGCATCGCAGCGCTGCCTTGTCTCGCTGAAGCTTCCGATGCGTCGGGTGTCGTGAAGTGAAGCACGGTAAGCCTGCCTGCGCTGTCGAAAGCACAGTGCAGCTCACCCAGCGGTGAGGTGATCAGGGCAGAGTGGGTGCTGGCAGGCATCATCATGATGATAGTGTAGTTAATTTCGTGAATTGAACCACGAGTTCATTGACTTCGCCCGCGCGGTAGGGTAATCTCACTTTGGCGGACAGGTTGAGATTGGATAATAACCCCCGATGAGGAGCACGGCAATGCATTGCCCAGTTTGTAGCGAGAAGCTGCGCGCGATCGAACACTTCGGTGTGGCCCTGAACCTTTGCCCGAGCTGCAAGGGGCTCTGGCTGGATAGCGGCGAGCTGAAGAAGCTGATGAAGCTCGAGTGTGCCAACGCTGCGGAAGACAGCCTGGCCAGCCCGGAGGCGGAGGAGGTCGCCGTGGAGCATCAGCGCCGCGACCGGTTTGATGGCGCGCAGGAGCATCCCGTCCAGCGCAGGCGGCGCGGCTCCTGGCTGGCGAATATCCTCGAGTTTTCCGCCGCGGACTAACCGCGGGCGTGGCAACCAGCGTGACACTGGACTGAGCGCCACTGGCGTGCTTCGCTGCCAGGCTGGCTGCATTACGGCGCCTCCAGGCTGTCGCTGCCGCCGGGCACTTCCTCGTCCGCCGTTGCCGGCGGTTCGGTCGGCCAGCTGAAGCTGGCGTAGTCGAACCGTGCCAGCCGCGCGAACTGCGGGTGGGCGCCGGCGTAAATGAAGCGGTAGCCCAGGCTGTCGGCCTCGTACAGGTAGCGGCAGTAGCCCGGCGTGGTGCGCGACCTGTAACGCAGCAGCGCCTCCAGCCAGCCCTGGCGCGCCTGATCCTGCTCCTCCAGCAGGTCGCAGCGCCCGGCCATGCGCTGCTCCAGCAGCGCGATCCCGCTGGCGCGCCCCGCCAGCGAATACAGCGCCTGGCGCTGCTGCGCCGTCAGCGCAGCGCCGCCTTCGAGCAGGAAATGCCGCGCCTCGTAGCGGATCAGCGCGATCGCCAGCGAGCTGAACTGCAGCTCGCCGCTGTCCAGCGCCCCGAAGCGGCAGCAGAACTGCAGGAACTGCGCGCGCCACTTAGCGCTCTGCGCCAGCTCCGGCGTATCGGTGACGGAGCGGCCGAGGCTCAGCCAGCTGGCGCGGCTGTCCACGGGCTCATCGCTCAGCGCGATAAACAGCATCCCCGTCAGCAGCGGACTGCCCGCCGGCTGGCCTTTGGCGACGCGCTGCATCACCAGCGGGCCGGGGAAGCAGCGCGGCCAGCGGTTGAGCGGCGCCGCGTTGCCGGCGGTGAACTCCGCCAGCGCCTCGGGATAGCGGCGCAGGAGGAAGTAGTAGCGCGCGCGCAGGTAGTGCGGAAAACTGTCCTCCGGCGCGGCCGCTTCCATGGCGTTAAGCAGCGCCTGCATCTCCGCGCCGTGCGCGACGGCGAGCTGGCGCTCACGGCCCAGCCGGTCGCCCATCCGGCCCGCCGTGGCGCCGCCGGCGGCGCTGCTCCCTCTAAGCAGCGCGGCGTTCCACACGTCGTAGTAGGCCTGCCACAGGGCATAGAGCGCCGCGGCGCTGGCTTTGCCGCGCTGGCGCGCCTGCTCCAGGAAGTACGCGCGCGCGGGCAGGCCGGTGCTTTCGTAGAACGCCTGGGCCTCCGGCGGCGGGTCCGCCGTGGCGAAGTAGCGCAGCTCCCAGTAGCGCGGGTCGGCGCCAAAGCGCGGCTCCCAGGAGGCGAGGGTAGCGTTAGGCAGCGTCCAGGCGCTTGGCGCGCCGCGGCGGTTGACGAACCAGCGCGGCGCCTGGCGCAGGATCAGCGCGTGGGCGTAGCTGTCGAACAGCGCGTCGCCCGTCGGCGCGTAGCCCGAGCAGCTGTAGACCACGCCGATGTAGTACAGCAGCGCCGCCAGCACGGCCACTGCCAGCAGGGCCGCGCCGACGCGCAGGTATCGCCGGCCATGCCTGCGGCCTGCTGCTGGATCCGCCAGCGCATCTCCCGGCGTATCATCCGGCGCTGCCTGCCGCGACTGCCGCGCGCGCAGCGGCGGCTTGACGTGCCAACCTGAATGCTGCGGCGACTGGCGCGGCGGCTGCATCACAGCAGTATACCGAGTTGCCTCCGGCGACGATGCAATGCCGCCCGCGGTGGCGGGGACAGGGTCAAGGGTCAAGGGTCAAGGGAGAAGGGATAAGCGGGCGAGGGGCGGCGGCGATCCCCTGAGGCAGCGGCTCAGGGGCTGGCGCGCAACTCCACGGTGCATTGCTCGGCGGTGTTGAGGCTCAGCTTGACGTACAGCGTGTGGTAGTCGCCGCTGTCGCGATGGTACTCCGCACCATCGAGCACGCGGCTGGGATTGTCGCCGCTGTCGTAGCCCAGCGCGCCAAGCTTTGCCACCAGCCACTGCGCCGTGGCCGTCGCGTCCCACGCCGACAGCGCGGTCAGGCTGACGGTGCCGCCAGTTGAGGGCGCGGTGCCCGACCCGCCGCCGCTATAGCTCAGGATGGTGAAGCTGGCATCCAGCGGCAGCTGCTCGCGCACGCTGTCCGGCACACTGGGGGGCTGCGCTGGCGGCGTGACAGCGCTGCCCTGCGCGATCTTTCGCGACTGCTGGATCTGGCCGTTGCGCCAATGCTTGAGCTGGTTGCAGGACGCCAGTAGGCTGCAAAATGCCAGCAGCAGGATGATTAGTAGCACAGCATGGCGCATGGTGAAAGTATACAATCAGGCACTGATCTGATTGGGAGACGATGCTTCTAGGTATGATGACATTTAACGAAACTGGTCGAGCTTATAGCATAGTATTAATTGGCATCGACCCATGATCAGGCATAAGAGCCAAGCGGCCGTCTACAATACAATCATGCAATATTTCCTTTATCTCAGCTGCGGCTCTTGCCGGGTATTCTGGCTTGGAT
>Ga0315287_10004167_pt1 | contig 14055 bp, 10 predicted proteins | sample YL17G11_0_MG_FD_205037 | JGI IMG/M metagenome (GOLD analysis project Ga0315287, IMG submission 205037) | Sediment microbial communities from Yellowstone Lake, YNP, Wyoming, USA - YL17G11_0 | ecosystem: Environmental > Aquatic > Freshwater > Lake > Sediment | place: USA: Wyoming | collected... | reverse complement strand
TCGCCGACCGGGATGTTGGCAATGACCTGCTCGGTGTAGGGATTCTCGACGGGAATGGTCTCGGAGCCGCTGGCAGCGGTCCACTGACCACCGATGTAGAGACGGTCGTGGACTGGGGTCGGAATCATTGTCGTCATGGGTTCTCCTCAGGCGTTGACGGTGGACTTGGCGTCGTGGGCGATGTTCGTGGCGGTGCGGTGCGCCAGCGACATCGCCGAGATCATCGGATTGGTACCGCTGGCGGTCGGCATACCGCTGGCGTCGCCGATGTAGACCCCAGGGGTGTCGTGCAATTCGCCCGACGTGTTCGCCACCGAGGTTTGCGGATCCTTGCCCAGCCGGCAGCTGCTCATCTGGTGTGCCGAGAAGAGCTGCAACCCACCGGCCCGCAGCGGCACGCTCTGTAGCCCCGTGATGAACGCCTCGAGGTCCTCGCCGCGGCGCCAGCGCTGGGTGATCGAGCCGAACGGGATGATCTGCTCGGCGCCGGCCGCGTGGTGCAGCCGGATCTGCTTCTCGATGGAGGTGTGGGCTATCAGCAGGTCGACCTCGTCGGTCATCGAGTAGTTGATCACCGCGTTGCCGTGGTCGTCGACGGTGACCGTGCCGTGCCCGCGGTCGCGGGGGAATGCGACCGAAAACGCCGCATGGCCGAGTTTGGCGATGGTCTCCTTGTGCTCGGCGCCGGATGCCCGGGCCATGCCCCCGGCGATGACCGACGGCGACCATTGCGCGTTCTGGATCAGGAAGCCGTGACCGTCTTTGATGTTGGCGAATTCGTCGACCATGGCGGTCATCGGTGCACCCCACCACGGATTGGTCTCCTCGGGGTAGATGCCGAGGAAGCCCACCACCGGATGAAGGTGCAGGTACTTGCCCACCGCTGGGCCGCCGATGCCGGAACGCAGCAGCAGCGCAGGAGATTCCAACGAACCGCACGCGACGACCACGCGCGGAGCCTTGATGGTCAACTCCGTCGTCGCGCCGGTCGCGGGATCGGTGTAGGTAGCCTCCACACCGGCGGCGCGGCCGTTCTCCACCAGCACCCGCTTTGCCGAACAGCCGACGATCACCTTGCCGCCGGCCTCGACGGCGTCGCGCAGGTAGGTCTGGCGGACGTCGCGCTTGGAGCCGGACCGGTCACCGAAACCGATGTGCCCGGCCGAGTCCGGCGAGTAGGTCTCCGGGTCGGCGTTGCGGGTCAGGGTCTTGAACGACCAGCCCAGGGACTCCGCACCGGCGCGCATCCTCAGGTGCGGACCGTTCAGGTCGATGCACTCGCCGTTGACGCCCAGGCGCTCCCACACCGCATCGATGTGCTCGTCGAACTCAGCTGTCGCGACGTCCTTGAGCCCGAATTCCTCGGCCCAGTTGTCGCGCACCCATTCCGGCGTGCGCAGGCAGTTGGACCAGTTGACGGTCGGGCCGCCGCCCAGGGTCGAGGCGGCCAGCAACGAGACGTTCATGTCGGCGGTGGCGTTGACGCCCCCGCGCCAGAACAATTGCTGGTACGCGAGTAGCTCGTACCCCAGGAAGTCAGCCTCGTTGCGCGCCTGGCCGGCTTCCAGCACGACGACACTCAGCCCCGCCTGCGCCAGGACACCGGCGATCAGACCGCCGCCGGCGCCGGAACCGACGATGCAGACGTCGGCCGACACGGTGGACTCGGTGGGCGTGAAGGTCGCCAGCGGCTCAGGTCCCCCGGGCGCAATCCGCGGCGGCCCTTCGTAGCCGTACACCTGCCAAGCCGGGTTGATTCCGGTCGTGGGGTCCGGGACGCTATACGCCATGGCGGTGGTCAGCGAGGCCAGCGCCTTCATCCCCGCAGCCGGGGCGGTGCCCATCAGCGCGACATTGCGGATCACCTGCTCGCGGGAGCGCTGCGAGCCGGTGGCGAATCCGAACACGTGCATTCCGTCGAGCAGGCTGAGCAGACCATGACGCTGCTCCTCGGGAAGGGTGTCGATCACCTGGGCGACGGCCACATCGGCGCCCATGGCGCTGCCGCTGGCCGCCCAGAACCCGGTCGGGTCGTCGTCGCGCGGCATCGACGGCACGATGGTGTCGGCCAAGGCGCGTAGGACAGCGCGGTGGTTGTCGGTGATTTCGGTCATGCGTCCTCCAAAAATTCGCAGCCTGTCAACCGTTGTCGGCCAACACGCTCAGGACATTTCCCCCGGCCTTGCGGGCATTCAGTCACGAACCGTGGTCCTGTGAAGGAGACGGTATCCTCTGGAAACGGCCGGTGCCGATGATTCAGGCAAAGTCCGGACTAACCGGTGCAAAGTCCGGGCCGGTCAGTGCTGCGGCCGGTCAATGCTGGGAGCGCCCGGTCAATGCTGGGAGCGCCCGGTCAATGCTGGGGGCGGCCGGTCAGCCGCTCGTGCTCCTCGGCAGATACGTCCAACCCCGCCTCGACGAGCAGTACCGGGATGCCGTCCTCGATCCGATAGGCCCGGCGTAGTCGCGGGTTGTAGAGGATCGGGTTGCCCGACGCGTCGTCGACGAGAAGCAGCGGTCCGCGGTCGGCGGGACACACCAGGATGTTCAGTAGCTTCGGGTCGAGCCTCACGCGTTTCCTTCCGGGAACAGTCCTTCCGGGAACAGTCCTTCCGGGAACAGTCCTTCCGGGAACAGTAAAGCCACCGGACTACGGAGACGGGACGGGAACCGCCTGCACGGTCGTCACCGTGGCGCCGGCCTGACCCCCACCGGCGGTCGCGCCACCGGCGGCGGTACCCGGATTACTGGCGCCCGGCATCTGTCCGGCGCCCATGACCGCGCTGTTGGCCCCCTGCTGCGACTGGGCTCCCTGCAGGAGTTCGGTCTGGGCCTTGACCTTCGCCTGATAGGCGACGGTGTTCTTCAGCGCCTCGATCAGCGGGTTCTGATTCGGCCGGTACTCCGCAGCCGCGGTCACCTGGTCGAGGTAGACCTGGGAGGGCTTGTAGCCCATCGCCCGCAGTTTCAACGTGATCTTCAGCAACTTGGACAGCTGCCCGCCGCCGGTGCCGACCGCGTACTGCTCGGCGAGGTCGTCAATGATGTCGGCATGCGCCGGCACCGCCGACCCGCATACCAGCCCGACCGCGAGGGCAACCCCGGCAATGCCGGTGCGCACACCTCGCCGCCAGCCTCGGTTGCCGCCTGTTCTCGTCATCTGTCCCCTCCGGGCATGTGATGTCGGCCAGTCTACCGGGCTATCGGGCTGGGGCCGTCAGCCTTCGATAGACCGTCGCCGTCAGCTTCTTATACGACTGACTATCGCCGTCCAGGTACCAGCTGTTACGACCCGCCCTGGGCACACCGGCCGCCCGCAGCGCCGACGAGACCGGCCGGTAGGAGGCACTCACCGCCAGATCGGGCACCACATGCACCACGTCCGGCGGCAATCCAACCGGCATCGACGCCACCGCCTCGCCCAGGTCGGCGACTGTCATACTCTTCCCCGGCCGCAGCGAGACCGCCGTGACGGCCAGGGTCCCGGCCGGGGTGTCCACCCCGTAGGTCACCGCCAGGTCAACCGCGGCGATGGCTCCGATGGCGTCGGTGATCGGCGCGGGGAACACCACCCCGCGCGGCGTGTGCAGGAACCCGGAACGGTTTCCGAGGAGCCAGAAATCGCCGTCGGCGTCGCGCCAGAACACGTACTCGGTGGAGATCCAGACGTCGCCGGCGGCGAACACCCCGCGTTTGATCGACGCGGTGGGGTCGATCGGTCCCCACGGCCGAGCCAGCAGGACACCGATCTCTTCGGGTCCGGCGACCTTCACGAAGCCACGCTGATCCTCGAGAATGAGGTCTTCGGTCACGTCGTAGGCGCCCAACTCGACCTCGCCGCCGCCGGGCAGTGGCCGACCCTCGCTGCCGATCTTGGTTCCGGCCACGTTGGCGAGCACGGCCTGCCCGTCGGAGGTGGCGAAGAACTCCACCACCTTCGCGGGCTCGAAGGCCTCCAGGAGGCGTCGCCACAATCCGGTCGGCAGGCCCGATCCCATGAAGAGTCGGATCGGGTTGTTGCCGGCCAGCGGACTCTTGCCGGCGGACGCGAAGCCGGGGTCTTCGACGATCTCCCGCAGCATCGACCAGGTGTAGGTCACCACGGTGACGCCGTATTGGCGGATCTCATCGAAGAACCGGTCCGGCTGTAGACCTCGGGACAGTGCGATTCGCGCGCCGGCCACCACCGCACCGCCCAGGCTGACCAGCAGGCCGGACTGATGGTGCAGTGGGGTCAGGCAGTAGACGGTGTCATTTCGGGTGAGCGCGGCAGCCGAGGCGGTGCCGAAGGCCGACAGCGCCCAGCGGTAGTTGGTGATCTGCTTGGGCTCGAGAACCCCGCCGCCTCTGGAGTTGAACACCACGTAGGCCACGTCGCGGGCGAAGCCGGGGTTGGGCCGGTACCACCCGGGCAGTTCCACCGCGTCGGGGTCGATCTTCTCCATGTCGATCACGGTGCTGCGCGCCGGCAGATCAAGATCGCGGGTGTCGCCGCCGCCGAGTACCAGCGTCTGCACCGGCAATCTGCTCGCGGCGGCCAGATTCGCCGGGTCGGTGATCAACTCGGTGATACCGCCGAGTCGAGTGGCCGCGGCGAGGTCGCCGTCGGGGGGCATCAGCACGGCGACGCCGCCCAGACGAGACAGCGCGGCGATCGCCACCATCGCGCTGGGGCGGGTGTCCATCAGCACGCCGACGCGAGTGCCCTGTCGCACGCCTACCGCGATCAGGCCTCGCACTACGTTGTCGATACGCCGGTTGACGGCGTCGTAGGTGTGCACGCGGCCGTCGAACAAGAGGAACTCGCCCTCGGGCACCGACTCGGCCTGTTCGGAGATGATGCGCCCCAACGAGATTCGGGTGTGATCGTTGATCTGGCCCAGCCGCACCAGGCGCGGCAGCGTGCGCACGGTCTCAATGGCCAGCGTGCGCAGCGACTTGTTGACGCCGGCGACGGCGTCGGCGGCTCCGCGGGCGATCGACGCGGCCAACTCGGAGGCCTCGGCGACACTGTGCATGACGCGCGAGCTCATTGCCACACCGGTCTGGCCGGAACTGGCGGTCGTGTCCGGCATCGGCGCGATGTTGTCCGGGCGTTCGGCGCCGCCGGCGAGCCACTGCACCCACGCCGCGACGGTGGGCCAGGTGATGGTGGCCGCCTTCGACCCGACAACCAGCCCGAAGTGGCCGGCCCGGATCATCACTTCGTACGCCTCCGCCTTGGGCGCGGCGCGTTTGATCCCCCGCACCGAGGCGGGTTGCCCGATGTCGTCGACCTCGCCGACGAACGCCAGCACCGGACAGGTGATGTCGGCCAGCGTCACCAACTGGCCCTTGATGGCGAACCCGCCGGTCATCATCCGGTTGTGTGACACGAACTGCTTGAGGAGTTCCGAGACCGCCGGTCCGGACCAGGCGATCCAGCCGTCGTTGTCGAGGAAACGGCGCTGCTGTTCGCGCGGAAGCAGGGCCTCCCGATCATGCAACTGCAGCAGGAAGTCGAATTTCGACTTGGCCGACTTGACCGGATCAAGCATCTGGAACCCGGTCCGGGCCAGCCAACCCGGGATGTCGATCCGGTTGAACACATGGTCGGCGAGGAACTCCGCGCCCACGACGCCCATGTTGGCCGGGATACCCATCGGCAGCGCCGCCAGGGTGTCCACCGGGGAGCCGAAGGCCACCACACTGGCGACGTCCTTGGATTGGCGGTAGGCGGCCGTCTGATAGCTGAACATGCCGCCCTGGGAGTAGCCGACCAGGTGGACGGGCTGACCGGTGGCGGCGACAACGATGTCGATGGCCTCGCTGAGCGCGACGATGTGGTCGGTGAGGGTGCGCTCCATGCCGCCCTTGACCTTGTCCGGTGAGCCGTAGTCGATCACCCACGGATCCAGGCCGGCGGCATGCAGGATTCCGACGGCGCCCTCGGCCCGGCTGACGTCCCACATGTTCGCCGACATCATCATCGGGTGAACCATCAGGGCCGGCGGCCCGGCCGATGCCCGGCCGGGGCGGTTATCCGGCGGAAAATACCGCCGGAGCTTGTACATGTTGTTGCTCTCGACAATCTGGAAGGTCGACGGCACCGCGCCGGTCTCCAGACCGCCCCAGCGGGCCACCTCGTAGCCGTTCTGGGCGGTCGCGACCAACCGCTCCAAAGGTCGTGCAATCGCCGACAAATTCAGATCTACCACCGCTGCTCCCCGCTGAGACCCTCTACTTGGTACAACCCTGTGCTGGGTACACCCTGTGCTTGTCAAACCCGTGCTGGGTAAAACCCTGCGCTTGTAAAACCCGGTACTTCCCCCACAGCCTAGGCTCTTCGCGGTGGCACATCTGCTTGGCGGCGAAACGCTGCGCCTGGCATATCCGAACCGGGTGGTCTTCGACTCCATGACGGTCGGTGTGAACGACGGCGACCGCATTGGAGTCGTCGGCCGCAACGGCGACGGCAAGTCCAGTCTGCTCGGCTTGCTGACCGGCCGGATCACGCCCGACTCCGGGCGGGTCACCCGCCGCGGCGGCCTGCGGGTGGCCGCCCTCGAGCAGGCCGACACCCTCGATCCAACGCACACCGTGGCCCAGGCCCTGGTCGGTGATCGCGCCGAGTACGAGTGGGCGGGGGATCCGAAGGTCCGCGACGTGGTGGCCGGCCTCGCGGCCGATCTTGACTGGCAGACGCCGATCGCCGCACTCTCCGGCGGTCAGCGTCGCCGGGTGCAGTTGGCCGAGCTCTTGATCGGCGACTGGGATGTGATCGCCCTCGATGAGCCCACCAACCACCTCGACATCGAGGGCATCACCTGGCTGGCGGCCCATCTGAAGGCGCGCTGGTCGCGCACCGCCGGCGGGCTGCTGGTGGTCACCCACGACCGGTGGTTCCTCGATGAGGTGGCCGCCACCACATGGGAAGTGCACGGGGTGACGCGGGAAGTGCACGGGGTTGGCCCGGAGGGAAGCGGCCGCGGCAGTGTCGTGGAACCGTTCGACGGCGGTTACGCCGCGTATGTGCTGCAGCGCGTGGAGCGCGACCGGATGGCGGCGGCCACCGAGGCCAAGCGGGTGAACCTGATGCGCAAGGAGCTGGCCTGGTTGCGCCGGGGCGCTCCGGCTCGCACTTCCAAACCTAAGTTCCGCATCGACGCGGCCAATCAGTTGATCGCCGACGTGCCGCCGGTGCGCGACACCGTCGAGTTGGCCAAGCTCGCCACCAACCGGCTCGGCAAGGACGTCATCGACCTGCTCGACGTGTCGGTGTCCTACCCGGGAAACGACGGGTCCGGGGTGCCGGTGCTGCGCGACGTCGAATGGCGCATCGCTCCCGGCGAACGCACCGGCATCGTCGGGGCTAACGGTGCGGGCAAGTCCACTCTGCTGGGCCTGATCGCCGGCACGATCCAACCGGACCGGGGCCGGGTCAAACGCGGTAAGACGGTACGACTGGCCATGCTCGATCAGCAGGCCGGCGAGCTCGTCGAAATCGCCGATGATCTGGTGCGTGATGTTCTGGGTCGGCTCAAGGCCGGCTATCAGGTCGACGGTAAGGAAATGACACCGGCGCAGTTGTTGGAACGCTTGGGGTTTGGTCGCGATCAGCTGGCGACCCGGGTGGGTGAGCTCTCCGGCGGACAGCGGCGCCGACTGCAACTCATGTTGACGTTGTTGGCCGAACCCAATGTGCTCATTCTCGACGAGCCCACCAATGATGTGGACATCGACATGCTCTCGGCTACCGAGGATCTGCTCGATTCCTGGCCGGGGACGTTGATCGTGGTGTCCCACGACCGCTATCTGCTCGAGCGGATCACCGATCAGCAGTACGCGATCATCAACGGGCATCTGCGGCACCTGCCCGGCGGGGTGGATGAGTACCTGCGGATTTCGGCCACCCGCGGCGCAGCCCAGGTATCGGGACCGAAGTCCACCGAGCCGCCGACGCACACCGGCGCCGAGCTCTCGGGGGCGGAATTACGCAGCATTCACAAAGAGATCGCGGCACTGGATCGCGCAGTGGCCAAGCTGAGCGACCGGGTCAATGTCAAGCACGTCGCGCTGGCCGAACACGATCAGTCCGATCACGCCGGCATCACCCAGCTGACCCGCGAACTGCGGGAACTCGAAGCGGAACGCGACGATAAAGAGAACCGTTGGCTGGAACTCTCCGAATCGATTGAGTAACCGAATACCTCAGCGCCGCAGCTGGTTTCGCAGCTCAGCGACTGAGGCCCAGACGGTGTGCAGCTGCCGTGCCACCTGCTCCGGGGCGGTACCGCCGCGGCTGTCCCGCGCCGCTACCGACCCGGTGACAGTCAGCACCTCGCGCACCTCCGGGGTCAGCTCAGCACTGACCTGAGCCAGTTCGGCGTCGGTAAGATCCGCCAGGCCCACGCCGCGGGTTTCTGCCACGCGCACCGTCGCACCGGCGGTCTCGTGAGCGACCCGGAACGGCACACCCCTGCGGACCAGCCACTCGGCGATATCGGTGGCCAGGGTGTAGCCGGCCGGTGCCAGCGCGGCCATCCGCTCGGTGTCGAAGACCAGGGTGGCGGTCAGTCCGGCCATCGCCGGCAGCACCAATTCGAGTTGGGCCACCGAGTCGAACACCGGTTCCTTGTCCTCCTGCAGATCGCGGTTGTAGGCCAGCGGTTGCGCTTTGAGGGTGGCCAGCAGACCCGCCAGGTTGCCGATCAGCCGACCCGCCTTGCCGCGGGCGAGTTCGGCGACATCGGGGTTTTTCTTCTGCGGCATGATCGAGCTTCCGGTCGACCACGCATCGTGCAGCGTGACGTAACCGAATTCGGTGGTACTCCACAGAATGATGTCCTCGGCGAGCCGGGAAACGTCGACGGCGATCATGGCGAGGATGAACGCAGCCTCGGCAGCGAAATCCCGCGAGGCCGTGGCGTCGATCGAATTATCCGCTGCGGCAGCGAAACCCAGGTCGGCGGCAATAGCGTCGGGATCAAGACCCAGCGACGAACCTGCCAATGCACCGGACCCGTACGGTGATATCGCGGTGCGGTCGTCGAAGTCGACGATCCGGTCCGCATCGCGCAGCAGCGGGTGCGCGTGTGCCAGTAGGTGATGGGCCAGCAGCACCGGCTGTGCGGCCTGCAGATGAGTCTTGCCGGGCATGATCGCCGTCGGGTGCGCGGCCGCCTGCGCGGTGAGCGCCTCGATGAGGCCGAACACGCCGTCGGCCACCCGGCGCATCGCGTCACGCAGCCACATCCGCAACAGCGTGGCCACCTGATCGTTGCGCGACCGTCCGGCCCGCAACCGGCCGCCGAGGTCCGCGCCGACCCGGTCGATGAGTCCACGTTCCAGTGCGCCGTGGACGTCCTCGTCGGTGAGCAGTGGGGTGAAGCTGCCGTCGGCGATGTCGGCACCCAGGCTGTCCAGTCCGACGAGCAATAAGTCGCGCTGCTCGTCGGTCAAGAGCCCGGCTTTATGCAGCACCTTCGCGTGCGCCTTCGACGCGGTGACGTCATAGGGCGCCAGCACCCAGTCGAAGTGAGTGGAGCGGCTCAGCGCCGCCAACTCAGGGGCGGGACCGTCGGCGAATCGGCCGCCCCACAGCGATCCTTCGTTGGTGGTCATGTCTTTTTGCCCCGCATATCGCCCCGGGCAGATTCGTCTGCCCGGTTATCACGCGCAGCGGCGATCTTCGACGACAGGCCGTGCAGGTGGACGAAACCCTTGGCCGCGGACTGATCGAAGGTGTCGCCGGCATCGTAGGTGGCGAGGTTGAAGTCGTACAGCGACTCCGGGCTGCGACGGCCGTTGACCGCAATGTGTCCACCATGCAGCACCATCCGGATCTCGCCGGTCACCCGTTCCTGGGTCGTGGCGACGAAGGACTCCAGGGCGTTCTTCAGCGGGGAGAACCACAGGCCGTCGTAGACCAGTTCGGCCCAGCGCCGGTCGGTGGTTCGCTTGAACCGGCTGAGTTCGCGCTCCAGCGTCACGTGTTCGAGTTCGGTGTGGGCGGTGATGAGCGCCATCGCGCCCGGCGCCTCGTAGATCTCCCGGCTCTTGATACCGACCAGTCGGTCCTCGACGACGTCGAGTCGGCCCACGCCCTGCGCACCCGCGCGCCGATTGAGTTCGACAATTGCTTCCAGCACGGTCACCGGTCTGCCGTCAACCGATACCGGCCGGCCACTGTCGAAACCGATGATCACCTCGTCGGGGGTGTTGAAGTTGACGGTCGGGTCCTCGGTGTAGTCGTAGACATCCTTGGTCGGGGCGTTCCACAGGTGTTCCAGGAAGCCGGTCTCCACGGCGCGGCCCCAGACGTTCTGGTCGACGGAGAAGGGCGAGCGCTTGGTGACGTTGATCGGGATCGCGTTCTCCTCGGCGTACGCGATGGCCTTCTCCCGGGTCCAGGCGTAGTCGCGGACCGGGGCCAAAACCTCCAGATCCGGTGCGAGTGTGGCGAACCCGACTTCGAAGCGCACCTGGTCGTTGCCCTTGCCGGTGCAGCCGTGGGCGACAACGCCGCCGTCGTACTTCCGCGCCGCGGCCACCAGATGTTTGACGATCAACGGCCGACTCAACGCCGAGACCAACGGATAGCGGTCCATGTAGAGCGCGTTGGACTCGATGGCCGGCAGGCAGTACTCGTTGGCGAATTCGTCGCGGGCATCAATCACGACGGCTTCGGCGGCACCGCAGTCGATGGCGCGCTGCCGCACGACCTCCATGTCCTCGCCGCCCTGTCCGAGGTCGATGGCGACCGCCACCACCTCTTTGCCGGTCTCTCTGCCGATCCAGCTGATGGCCACCGAGGTGTCCAGGCCACCGGAGTAGGCCAGGATGACGCGCTCGGACATGAAGTTTCTCCTCTGGATCAGTGCTCAGCGGGCGTGCTCAGCGGATGTTCTCGAACAGGGTGGCCAGTTGCGCGCCGGTCATCGGCTCGCGGGCGATCACCAGAATGGTGTCATCTCCGGCGACGGTGCCGACCACCTCGGGCAGTGCGGCCCGGTCGATGGCGCTGGCCAGGTAGTGCGCCGCACCCGGCGGGGTACGCAGCACCGCGAGGTTGCCGCTGGCGTCGGTGGATACCAGCAGCTCGCCGAGCAGTCGTGACACGCGTTCGGTCCCGCCGGAGACGCCGCGCACCGGGCTGCCGTCCTCGGGCACGACATAGACCCCGCCACCACCATCGGCGCCGCGCAACTTCACCGCACCGAGTTCTTCGAGATCCCGCGACAGGGTGGCCTGGGTGACGTCGATGCCGTCGGCGGCCAGCAGTGCGGCGAGCTCGCTCTGACTGTGCACCGACCGTGACGACAGGATCGCGACGATGCGCGCCTGCCGCCCGGCCCGAGTGGTGGCGACTTCCGGGGACCCTGTCATTGGGGTCCTCGGGATCCCCGGGGCGCTTGCTCCAATAGCCACACCAGCAGCGCCTTCTGGGCATGAAGGCGGTTCTCGGCTTCGTCCCACACCGCGCTGTGCGGGCCATCGATCACCTCATCGGTGATCTCCTCGCCCCGGTGTGCCGGAAGACAGTGCAGCACAATGGCTTCCGAGTCGGCTCGGGACAGCAGTTCGGCGTTGATCTGGAAGGACCGGAACGGGCCCACCCGGTCCAGGCCGTCATTCTCCTGACCCATCGAGGTCCAGGTGTCGGTGACGAGCACATCGGCACCCGAGGCGGCACTGTGCGGATCATCGGTGATGGTGAGGGTCGCACCGGTCTTGGCGGCGCGGGCCCGCACGGCGCCGACGACGGATGCGTCGGGCTCGAAGCCCGCCGGGGCGGCAATCGTCACGTGCACACCGGCGGTCACTCCACCGAGCATCAGCGAGTTGGCCATGTTGTTGGCGCCGTCCCCGAGGTAGGCCATCCGCAGGCCCGACAGTGAGCCCTTCCGTTCGGCGAGGGTCTGCAGATCGGCGAGTACCTGGCACGGGTGGAACTCATCGGAGAGCGCGTTGACTACCGGAACCGTTGCCGCTGAGGCCATCTCGTCGAGACGGTGCTGACCGAAGGTCCGCCAGACGATGGCGTCGACGTAGCGGGACAGCACCCGGCCGGTGTCTTCCAGGGTCTCCTCCCGGCCGAGTTGGGTCCTGCTGCCATCGACCACGACGGCGTGCCCGCCGAGCTGGGCGATGCCCATCTCGAAGGAAAACCGGGTGCGGGTGGAGTTCTTGTCGAAGATGACCGCCACCCCCCGGGGCCCCTCCAGCGGCCGCCGGCTGAAAGGTGCCGCCTTGAGTTCGGCGGCCAACCCCAGTACCTCGGCCTGCTCGGCTGGGGAAAGGTCGTCGTCGCGCAGGAAGTGCCGTAGGCCGCTCACGTCCGCACCGCCGCATCCGCGGTGTCCAGAATGCCGGGCAGCGCCGCCAGGAAACTCATCACCTGCACCTGCGAGATGATCAGCGGCGGCGCCAACCGGACCACGTCGGGAGCGGCCGCATTGACCAGGAATCCTGCGGCGCGGGCGGCGGTCTCGACGGCCTTGGCACCCGGCGCGGTCAGCACCACTCCGCGCAGCAGACCCCGCCCGCGGACGTAATCCACCAGGGGGTGCTGCAACGATTCGATTCCGTGCGCCAGGATCGAGCCCACCGCATCGGCGTGCCCGCACAGATCATCGTCGTCGAGCACCCGCAGCACCGCGCACGCGGCGGCCGCGCAAACCGGATTACCGCCGAAGGTACTGCCGTGCATGCCCGGCGTCATCAACTCCGCGGTCGGGCCGATGGCCAGGCAGGCGCCGATCGGCAGTCCGCCGCCCAGTCCCTTGGCGAGGGTCACGACGTCGGGCGTGATGCCGTCGTGGTGGTGGGCGAAGAATGTTCCGGTGCGGCCGACTCCGGTCTGCACCTCGTCGATCACCAGAAGTGCGCCGTGGCGAGTGGTGATCTCCCGGGCCGCGGCCAGGTAGCCGTCCGGCGGCACCACCACGCCGCCCTCCCCCATGATCGGCTCCAGGAATACCGCGGCGGTGTCATCCCCGACGGCCGCCGCGAGCGCCTTGACATCGCCGAACGGCACATGACTGACGATCCCGGGCAGCGGCTCGAACGGCGCGCGCTTACTGGCCTGGCCGGTCAGCGCGAGTGCACCCATGGTGCGGCCATGAAAAGAATTTAGAGCCGCAACGACTTTGGTGCGCCCAGTCAGCCGGCTGATCTTGAACGCCACCTCGTTGGCCTCGGCGCCGGAGTTGCAGAAGAACACCCGCGCGGGTGCGCCGAGATGGGAGACGAGGCCCTCGGCCAGTGCGACGCCCGGTTCGGTTGCGTAGAGGTTGGAGACGTGACCCAGGGTGTTCAACTGCGCGGTGACGGCCTCAATGATCGCCGGGTGTCGGTGGCCGAGAATATTGACGGCGATCCCGCCGAGCAGATCCAGGTAGGTCTTACCATCGACATCGGTCACCACAGCCCCGTCGCCGCTGGCCAGTGCGACCGGCGGGGTGCCGTAGTTGTCCATCATGACCGCCGTCCAGCGGTCCAGCATCGTGGTCACGGGACCACCCAATCGAACACTGTTGTCACGTTCGCACCACCTTGGTTCCAGTGCTGCCGAACAATCCGGTGAGCACACAGTGTTCGACACGGCCGTCGATCACGTGCGCGCTCGGCACCCCGGCCAGCACCGCGCGCAGGCACGCTTCGATCTTCGGCACCATGCCCTCCTCAAGGGTGGGCAGTAGTTGCGCCAGGGTGTCGGTGTCGATCTCGGCGACCAGCGAGCCGCGATCCGGCCAACGGGTGTAGAGGCCTTCGACGTCGGTGAGCATCAGCAACGTCTCGGCATCCAATGCCTCGGCTACCGCGGCGGCGGCGGTATCGGCGTTGATGTTGTAGACCACGCCATCGGTATCCGGGGCGAGGGTGGAGATCACCGGAATCCGGCCTGCCGCAATGAGATCGCGCACCACCGCAGTATTCACATGATCAACGTCGCCGACCAGGCCGATATCGGTCTCAACACCGTCGACCAGCACACTGCGACGCACCGCCGTCAGTAGCCGGGCGTCCTCGCCGGTGAGGCCGACAGCGTACGGTCCGTGAGCGTTGATCAGA
>Ga0315287_10004166_pt1 | contig 14058 bp, 12 predicted proteins | sample YL17G11_0_MG_FD_205037 | JGI IMG/M metagenome (GOLD analysis project Ga0315287, IMG submission 205037) | Sediment microbial communities from Yellowstone Lake, YNP, Wyoming, USA - YL17G11_0 | ecosystem: Environmental > Aquatic > Freshwater > Lake > Sediment | place: USA: Wyoming | collected... | reverse complement strand
TCACGGGTGTGCCCGCTTCGAAGGCGTTCTCGATGAGCAGGGGTTGGCCCTCGCCCTGGCCGTGGGCGATGGCGACGTCGCCACTGGCCGAATGCCGGACGCCGACGTTGACGGTGCCGTCGGTGATGAGGCGGATCCGGGCGCTGGTGAAGGTGACGGAGTCGACCACGCCCACGAGGCCGGCGGCGGTCTGCACCGGCATGTCGATCTGGATGCCGGCGTCGGCCCCCTTGTCGATCTCGATGGTCCGGTCGAAGTTCGACACGGCCTCGCTGATGACGTTGGCCGCCACCACCTCGACCCCCTCGGGGGGTGTCAGGCCCAGCTGATCCTGGAGACGGCGCAACTCGGCCTCGGCGTTGGCCGCCGCCGCCTCGGCCCCCTCCAACTCGGCGATGCGGCTGCGGAGGCGCTCGACCTGGGCGCTGTCGTCGTGGCCGAAGACGGCGTCACCGGCCGCCCGCACCGGGCTGAGGACACCGCTGACCCCGTCCCGCACGATGCCGACGGGGCCGATGCCCAACAGGTCGACGGCGAGCACGGTGATCGAGATGACCAGGAGCACGGCCAGCGTGAACCGGGACTGGCCCGGACCTCGGGAAGCCACGGCGAGGGAGAACCGCTAAAGGCGGTTCGACGAGAAGAGGACCCCCTTGAGTGCCTCGAACTCCTCGAGCGACTGGCCCGACCCCAACGCCACGGCGAAGAGGGGGTGTTCGGCCACGCGGACCGGCATGCCGGTCTCGTGGGCCAGACGCTGCGCGAAGCCGTTCAGCAGGGCCCCGCCCCCGGCCAGCATGATCCCCTTCTCCATGACGTCGGCCGCCAGCTCCGGCGGCGTCTTGTCGAGGGTGGACTTCACGGCGTCGATGATCGACGACACCGGCTCCTCGAGGCCTTCGCGCAGGTCGCCGGTGGACACGGTGACCGTCTTGGGCAGGCCGCTGACGAGGTCTCGGCCGCGGATCTCGGCCTCCAGCTCCTCCTTGAGGGGCCAGGCCGAGCCGAGGGCGATCTTGACCTCTTCGCAGGTCCGCTCGCCCAGGACGAGGCTGTACTCCTTCTTCATGTACGCCCCGATGGCCTCGTCCAGTTCGTCGCCGCCGACGCGGGAGGAGTGGGCGGCGACGATGCCCCCGAGGGAGATGACGGCGACCTCGGTCGTGCCACCGCCGATGTCCACGATCATGTTGCCGGTGGGGTCCTGGACGGGCAGGCCCGAGCCGATGGCCGCGGCCATGGGCTCCTCGATGATGTACGCGGGCTTGCGGGCGCCCGCGAACTCGGCCGCCTCCTGGACGGCCCGCTGCTCCACCCCGGTGATGCCGGAGGGGACGCAGATGACCATGCGGGGCTTCACCCACCGGCGCTGGTGCACCTTGTGGATGAAGTAGCGGAGCATCTTCTCGCAGATGTCGAAGTCGGCGATGACGCCGTCGGCCAGCGGGCGGATGGCCTGGATGTGGGCGGGCGTGCGCCCGATCATGCGCTTGGCCTCGGCGCCGACCGCCAGCGGACGGCCGTCCTTGGTGTTGATCGCCACCACGGAGGGCTCGTTCAGGACGATGCCGCGGCCCCGGACGTAGACGAGCGTGTTCGCGGTGCCCAGGTCGACGGCCATGTCCCGGCCCATGACCGTGGTCAACATGCTCTCGGACATCAGGTCCTTCAGGGTCGCTGTCGAGTCAGCGAAGCGCCGGCTGCCCGCAGCCTAGGTCAGGTGACCCGGTTCCCTCGGACATATCCCCACGTCACTCGCCAGGTCGGGATTGTAACCATACTGCAACGTCGAGGGCGAACGGCCCCGGCGGGGCAGGGGTCACATCTGGGGGAACCAGATCCCGATCTCGCGCTCGGCGGACTCGGCGGAGTCCGAGCCGTGCACCAGGTTCTCGGTGAAGGAGGGGGACAGGTCGCCCCGGATCGTGCCCGGCGCCGCCTCGGCTGAGTTGGTGGCGCCCATCATCGTGCGCACGATCTGCCAGGTGTCGTCCGGGCCCTCGATGACCATGAACAGCGCCGGCGAGCGGGTGATGAAGTCGATCAGGCCCTCGTAGAAGGGCTTGCCCTCGTGCTCGGCGTAGTGGCGACCGGCGGTCTCCCGGTCCACCTGCCGCAGCTCCACGGCGACGGGCTTCAGCCCCTTGGCCTCGAAGCGGGCGAGGATCTGACCGGCGAGACCGCGCTCCACGGCGTCCGGCTTGGCGATGACCAGCGTGCGATTCATGAGGCGGGCGAGGGTAACGGGTCTCGAAAACGTTCCGCGGAACGCGGTCAGGTGAGTGCGGCTCGGGCGGCGCCGACGACGTAGAGGCTGCCGGTGACGATGATGCGGTCTTCGTCGGTGGCGATGCCTCTCGCCCGGTCGAGGGCGTCGGCCACGTCAGGGACGACCTCGACCTCGAGGCCCGCCCGGAGCACGGCGTCGGCCACCTCGGCGGCGGGGCGGGCCCGGGGAGAGGGTGGGGTCGTGGCGATGACGACGTCGTAAGGGGTCAGCTCCAGCGCCTCGATCATGGCGTCGGGGTCGCGGCCGCGGAGCATGCCGAGGACGACGACGGTGCTGGGTACGGCGGCGAAGTCGTCGTGCAGGGTGGTCGTCAAGGCCGTCATGGCGTCGGGGTTGTGGGCGCCGTCGAGGACGATCAGCGGCTCGCGGCCCATGATCTCGAAGCGGCCCGGGATCTTCAGCCCGGCCAGGGCCTCCCCCACCACCTCCGGGTCCAGCGGACGGTCGAAGAAGGCCTCGGCGGCGGCCACGGCCAGGGCCAGGTTCTCGCCCTGGTGGGCGCCGTGCACGGGGAGGAAGACGTCCTCCAGGCGGCCGGCCGGCGTCCGGACGTCGAGGACCCGGCCCCCGACGGCGACCCGGTTGTTCTCGGCGGCGAAGTCCCGGTCCCGCCGCCAGGTCCGCTCGGGGCCCTCGGCTTCGAAGATCTTCTGTAGCTCGCCGTCGGTCTCACCCAGCACCAGGGTCGAACCGGCCTTGATGATCCCGGCCTTCTCCTCCGCGATGGCCTCCCCCCAGCCTTCGACGCCGTCGGTGTGGTCCTGGCCGACGTTGGTGACGACGGCGATGAGCCCGTCGGCCACGTTGGTGGCGTCGTAGCGGCCAAGGAGGCCGACCTCGACCACGGCCACGTCCACCGCCTGCTGGGCGAACCAGGCGAAGGCGGCGCCGGTGACCAGCTCGAACCAGGTGGGCTCGCCCTCGACCAGGGGCTCCAGGGAGGCCAGCTCCTCGAAGACCTCGACCAGCTCCTCGTCGGGGATGGGGCGGCCGTCCCAGACGAGGCGCTCGTTGAGCGTCTGCAGGTGGGGGCTGGTGTAGAGGCCGACCGACAGGCCGTGGCCCCGCAGGAGGGCCTCGAGCATGCGAGCGGTGGAGCCCTTGCCGTTGGTCCCCGTCAGGTGGATGACCGGGTAGGCCGTCTGCGGGTCACCCAGGACCTCGACCAACGACCGCATCCGGTCCAGTGACAGGTCGTCGACCACCCCCGCGGTCACGGTGCCGGCCTCCAGGTTCAGGTGGCCGTCCAGCCACCGTCTCGTTTCGCGGAGGTCCATCACCCTTGCGTGGGTTCGCTCCGCTCACGAACGCCGGCTCCGCCGACCATCCCCCGCGATCGAGGCTGCTCGGGCTGGCGCCTGCGCAGGCTCACGCGGCGCGACGGCGAGCGGCCTCGGCCAGCTCCTGGGCCCGCTCCCGGGCCAGCTCGGTCGCCAGCTCGACCACGGGGAGGGTGACCTCAACGGCGTGCTCCACCCGCGGGCGGGTCACCTCGTAGGCGTGCTCCAGGCGGGGCCGGGCCGCCTCATAGGCCTGCTCCGCCGTCTCGACCGCACCCGACCAGGCGTCCTTGGCCACCTCGGTGTAGGCGGCCACGCCGGTGGCACTCTTGGCCGACGTCAGGTCCAGCACCCAGCCGACCAGCGCTCCGGCCAGGGCGCCCTGGGCCGCACCGCGAGCGGCTTGCACGGCGACGACCTGGGGCGGGTCGTCCTCGGCCCGCACGGTCTGGGCGACGGCGACGAGGGCGCCGACGGCACCCCCGATGAGGGCGCCCCGGGCCGCCCGGTTCATGAGGCGGCGCGACGGGGACGGGCGGGACGGGTCGATGGGTCGGTGCGGGGCACCAGCGTCGGGTTCACACCCTCCTGCACGACCTGGCCGTCGATGACGCACTTGGAGACGTCACCCCGGCTGGGCAGGTCGTACATGACCGAGAGCAGGACTTCTTCCAGGATGGCCCGCAGGCCCCGGGCCCCGGTGCCCCGCAGCAGGGCCAGCTCGGCGATGGCCTCGAGGGCGTCGTCGCTGAACTCCAGCTCGACGTCCTCGAACTCGAACAGCCGGCTGTACTGGCGGGTCAGGGCGTTCTTGGGCTCGACCAGGATCTCGATCAGGGCCTCGGCGTCCAGGTTGGACACCGCCCCGACGACCGGCAGACGGCCGACGAACTCGGGGATGAGGCCGAACTTCAGGAAGTCCTCGGGGAGCACGTTGCCGTAGATGGAGCCGAGGTCCTTCTCGTCGATGCCCCGGATGTCGGCGCCGAAGCCCACACCCTTGCGCCCGACCCGGGACTCGATGATCTTCTCGAGGCCGGCGAAGGCCCCGCCACAGATGAACAGGATGTTCGTGGTGTCGATCTGGATGAACTCCTGGTGGGGGTGCTTGCGGCCCCCCTGGGGCGGCACCGAGGCAGTGGTCCCCTCCAGGATCTTGAGCAGGGCCTGCTGCACGCCCTCCCCCGACACGTCCCGGGTGATGGACGGGTTCTCGCTCTTGCGGGCGACCTTGTCGATCTCGTCGATGTAGATGATCCCGGTCTCGGCCTTCTTGACGTCGTAGTCGGCGGCCTGGATCAGCTTGAGCAGGATGTTCTCGACATCCTCACCGACGTAACCCGCCTCGGTCAGTGCCGTGGCGTCGGCGATGGCGAAGGGCACGTTCAGCATCCGGGCCAGGGTCTGGGCCAGGAGCGTCTTGCCGCAGCCGGTGGGCCCGATGAGCAGGATGTTGGACTTGGCCAGCTCGACCTCGCTGTCCGCGCTGGCCATCTGCATCCGCTTGTAGTGGTTGTAGACGGCGACGGCCAGGATCTTCTTGGCGTGGCTCTGGCCGACGATGTAGTCGTTGAGGAATTCGAAGATCTCCCGGGGCTTGGGGAGCTCGTCGAAGCTGACGTCGGAGGTCTCGGCCAGCTCCTCCTCGATGATCTCGTTGCAGAGATCGATGCACTCGTCGCAGATGTAGACGCCGGGCCCGGCGATGAGCTTCTTGACCTGCTTCTGGGACTTGCCGCAGAAGGAGCACTTGAGCAGCTCCCCCCCGTCTCCGAACTTGGCCACCTCTTTGGTCCCCCTGTGGGTGTCAGGAACTGACGGCTGCGATCGGTGCGCCCGCCTCAGCCATCGAGCGGGTGTCGATCACCTCGTCGATGATGCCGTATTCGGCGGCCTCCGCGGCGGTCATCACGAAGTCGCGGTCCGTGTCGTTGTGGATCCGCTCGATGGGCTGGCCGGTGTGACCGGCCAGGATCTCCTCCAGGAGCTCCCGCAGGCGCAGGATCTCCTTGGCCGCCAACTCGATGTCGGTGGCCTGGCCCTGGGCCCCGGCGTAGGGCTGGTGGAGCAGGATCCGGGAGTGCGGGAGGGCGAGGCGCTTGCCCGGGGCGCCGGCGGCCAGCAGTACCGCCGCGGCCGAGGCGGCCTGGCCGAAGCAGATGGTGGCGATGTCGGGCTTGATGTACTGCATCGTGTCGTAGATGGCGAACAGCGCGGTGATGTCGCCACCCGGGCTGTTGATGTAGATGTTGATGTCCTTGTCCGGGTTCTCGGACTCGAGGTGCAGCAGCTGGGCGCACACCAGGTTGGCGATCGTGTCGTCGATCGGCGTGCCCAGGAAGATGATGTTCTCCTTGAGCAGCCGGGAGTAGAGGTCGTAGGCCCGCTCGCCCCGGTTGCTCTGCTCGACCACCGTCGGGACGAGGTAGTTGCGTACCGGTTCCATCACCCCTGCTCCTCCTCGTTCTCGTCGGCTTCGCTCTCGTCGATCTCTGGTTCGTCGATCTCGGGGGCCTCCAGGTCGGCCCGGTCGACCGCCGTCCCCTCCTCGTCGACGATCTGGACGTGCTCGACGAGCCAGTCCAGGGCCTTGCGCTTGCGCAGGTCCGAGCGTACCGCCGGGAGCTGGTCGCCCTCCTCGAGGGCCAGGCGCACCTCGGTCGGGGTCTGCTCCACCCGCTGGGCCAGCTTCTCGAACTCCTCCTCGAGGTCCTCCTCGGTGGCCTCGAGACCCTCGGCCTCGGCGATGGCGCGCAGGGCCAGGTCGGCCTTGGTGGCCATCACGGCCGCCTCCCGCAGCTCCCCGACCATCGCTTCCTGGTCCTGGCCGCTGGCGGCCATGTAGCTCTCGAAGTCCATCCCCTGGGCCTGCAGGCGCATCGCCAGGTCCTGCAGACGGTGCTCCATCTCGGCCGAGACCATCGCCTCGGGGACGGCGTCGGGGTCGACCAGCTCACCGGCCGCCTGGGCGGCGCCATTGCGCAGGCCCATCTGGGCCATGATCACCCGGGTCATGGCCGACCGCTTGCGCAGGTCGTCGCGCAGCTCCTCGACGGTGTCGAACTCGGAGGCCTCGTTGGCCCACTCGTCGTCGACCCCGGGGAGCACCTTCTCCTTGACCTCCTTGACCAGGATGCGCAGCCGGAGCGACGCCTCACTGTCGGGGTCGGGGTGCTCGGCGTCGAACTCGAGGATGTCACCGACCTTGGCGCCCCGGAGCTGGTCGTCGATCTCGGCGACCACGGCGCCGGCACCGACCTCGTAGAGGTAGTCGTCGGCGGTGAGGCCCGAGATGGGCTCGTCGTCCTCCCAGCCGGCGATGTCGATGGTGACGTTGTCGCCGTCCTGGGCCGCCCGATCGACCGTCTCGAGCTCGGCGAAGTTCTCGCGCAGCCGGTCGACCTGGGCGTCGACCTCCTCGTCGGAGACGACCGGCGACGGGATGGTCACGGTGAGGGCGTCGTGGCCGCTGATGGCGATCTCGGGGCGGATCTCGACGACGGCGTCGAAGACGACCGGGCCCTCCTCCTCGCCGCCGGTGATGTCGATCTCCGGCGGGGCGATGACGTCGACCTCGTGCTCCCGCACGGCTTGGGCGTAGTACTCGGGGAGGGCGTGGCGCAGGGCCTCCTCACGGGCGAAGCCGGTGCCCATCTGGGCCTCCAGCACCCGGCGGGGCGCCTTGCCGGGGCGGAACCCGGGGATGCGCACCTCACGGGCGATGCGCCGGAATGCGTCGTCCACCGCGGACTCGAACTCGGTCTCGTCGACCTCGACCGAGACCTTGACCTTGTTGCCCTCGAGGGTCTCGACCGTCGCCTTCATGGAGCGGGGAGTGTACCGGCGCGCCTCTTTGGCCCACGGGGACGCTCACTAGGCTGCCGTCCCGGCCATGGTCTTCAACTCCCTGCAGTACGCCGTCTTCTTCCCACTCGTCTTCGCCGCCTACTGGCAGCTGCAACGACGCGGCCAGAACCTGCTGCTGCTCCTGGCCTCGTGGTTCTTCTACGCCATGTGGGACTGGCGCTTCCTCGGCCTGATGCTGCTGACCACCGGTGTGGACTACTCGGTGGGCCGCTACCTGGCCATGCAGGAGGACGAGCGGAAGCGCAAGCTGGCCTTCGGCCTGAGCCTCGGGCTGAATCTGACCGTGCTCGGCTTCTTCAAGTACTTCAACTTCTTCATCGGCTCCGCCGCCGACCTGCTCCGCGCCGTCGGCCTCGACGCCAGCGAACCGACCCTGCGCGTCCTGCTGCCGGTCGGGATCAGCTTCTACACCTTCCACGGGATCAGCTACACGTTCGACGTCTTCCGGCGCGACATCGAGCCGGCGAACGACCTGCTCGACTTCGCCGTGTTCGTCGCCTTCTTCCCCCAGCTCGTGGCCGGGCCGATCGGCCGGGCCCACATCCAGCTCCCCCAGTTCGAGCACGAACGGCCGCCGCTGCGTTGGGAGCAGGCCCGCTCGGGCCTGTGCCTCATCCTCCTCGGCCTGTTCAAGAAGGTCGCCATCGCCGACGCGCTGGCCCCCTTCGTCGACCGCACGTTCACCGAGCCCGGCCGGGCCTCGTGGATCTCGTTGCTGGGCGGCGCCTATGCGTTCGCCCTCCAGATCTACGGCGACTTCGCCGGCTACTCCGACGTGGCGCGGGGGTCCTCCCGCCTGCTCGGCATCGAATTGCCCCTGAACTTCGAACAGCCCTACCTGTCCCGGAACATGACCGTGTTCTGGCGGACGTGGCACATCTCGCTCTCCAACTGGCTGCGGGACTACCTCTACATCCCCCTCGGGGGGAACCGGGGCTCCCGTACGCGGACGTACCGCAACCTCATGCTGACCATGGTGCTGGGCGGGCTGTGGCACGGGGCGGCGTGGACCTTCGTGGCGTGGGGGCTGCTGCACGGCCTCTATCTCTGTGCCCACCGGGCGTTCACGGAACGACCGGGCGGGGCGGGCAACGCCCACAACGGGGTCGGCCGCTTCACCTGGGGCGACGTGCTCCCGGCGATCGGCACCTTCCAACTCGTGGTGTTCGCCTGGATCTTCTTCCGATCGGCCAGCTTCGCCCAGGCCTTCGACGTGATCACCGGGATCCTGACCCTGCAGGGCGGGACCACCGAGGTGGGGTCCCTGTTCCTCGTGGCCGTCCTCGGGATCGTCACCATCGCCATCGACATCACCCAGCGCAACAACGACACCCACACGCCGATGCTGGCCCTGCGACCGGTCCTGCAGGGGGCGCTCTACGGCGCCTTCGTGGTGGCGATCATCCTCTTCTCGGGCGGCGAGACCGTCCCCTTCATCTACTTCCAGTTCTGAGCCCTCCGGGCTCCTGACCGCTCCGTGCGCCGTCGGCGCGCCGTCCCCGGTCCGACGAGGATCGTCCTCGCGGGCTTGCGGCGCCTCGACAATCACGCGCGGTGCGTGTCGCGCCGCTCTCCGTGGCCGTAGGCTGGGGACGATGACCCGGAGGAACGTCAGGCTCCTGGCCGCTGTAGGGGCGGTCGTCGTCGGCGCCAGCGCCGTCCTGGTTCCGGTCACCGTGCGCCTCGTCCGCGAGGATGCCGCCGCCGGCGACCTCGAGGCCGACCTCCGGGCCCATTCCTCGGGCCCGCTCACGGTCACCCGAGCCGCCGACGGCGCCGCGCTGCGCGCCGTGGGCACCCGGCCGGGAAGCCCCATCCGGGTGGGGGGCGCCGACCCGGCGGCCACGTTCCTCGACCGTTACGGCCGCCTGCTCGGCGCCGACGACGCCGACCTGGTCCCGATCGGCCGCGAGCCGACGCTGGCCGGTGGGATGGCGACGCGCTACCAGCAGACCGTCGACGGCGTGCCCGTCGTCGGGGGCGAGGTCAGCGTGCAGGTCGACGCCGACGGCAACATCCTCTCCAGCCTGGCCGACCTCTCCTCCGCCGCGCCCGTCGCGGACACGACGCCGACGGTCCGCCCGCTCGACGCCCGTCGGGCCGCCGTCACCGCCACCGCCCGTGCCATGGGCGCCGACCCGTCGACCCTCGCCGCCTCGGCGCCGGAGCCGTGGATCTACGACCCGACCGTGATCGGGCCGGCGTCCGCCTTCCCCCCGCGCCTGACCTGGCGCACCGAGGTCACCTCCACATCCGCCCCGGTGCGCCAACTCGTCCTCGTGGACGCCGAGGACGGCACGATCGCGCTGTCGTTCAGTGAGCTGGCACTCGGCCTCGAGCGCAAGGTCTGTGACGCGGCGAACACGCGCCAGAGCCAGGCGTGTGTCGCCCCGTACGCCCGGGTGGAGGGCCAGCCGCCCCTCAACGCCGACACCAACCCGGCCACCGCCGACGAGGTCGACCTCGTCTACGACTACTCGGGCGCGACCTACGCCTTCTACGCCGCCCGGTTCGGGCGGGACGGCATCGCCGACGACGGCGCGCCGGTCGTGTCCAAGGTGCGGTTCTGCGGGACCTCGAGCTGCCCGTACAACAACGCCTTCTGGAACGGCCGGCAGCTCACCTTCGGCCAGGGTTACGCCCGGGCCGACGACGTGGTGGCCCACGAGCTGACCCACGGCGTCACCGAGCACACGGCCAACCTCTTCTACTGGTACCAGTCCGGGGCCATCAACGAGTCCATGTCCGACGTCTTCGGCGAGTTCGTCGACCAGACCGACGGTGTGGGCACGGACACCGCCGGGGTTCGCTGGCGCGTCGGCGAGGACCTCCCGGGTGGGGCCATCCGGAACATGGCGAATCCGACCACGGCCGCCTACAGCGATCCGGACCGGATGACCAGCGCCCTCTACGCCGCCGACAGCAGCGGCCTCGACGCCGGCGGGGCCCACAGCAACAGCGGGGTGGGCAACCGGGCGGCGGTCCTGATGACCGACGGAGGGACGTTCAACGGCCAGACCGTGACCGGGCTCGGCATCCCGAAGTCGGCGGCGATCTACTACGAGGCCCTCACGACGATGTTGACGTCGGCCAGCGACTACGCGGACCTCGGCGTGGCCCTGTCCCAGGCGTGCCGGAACCTGGTCGGCGGCGGCGCGGGCGTCACGAACGGCGACTGCACCCAGGTCGACGCCGTCGTCGTCGCCACCGAGATGGCGAGCCAGCCCACGGCCGGGGGCTCGGCGGCGCCGACCGCGCCGGAGGCCCCGGTGTGCGACGCCGGGCTCGAGCCGGTCGACCTCTTCGCCGACGACATGGAGGACCGGATCTCGGGGCGCTGGTCGTTCGACACGGTGAACGTTCCGGACGTGAGCCCGGACGACCGGTGGGCGTACCAGTCCGAGGTGGGCCTCGAGTACGCGACCAGCGGCGTCGACGGCCTGTGGGGCCCCGACAACGGGCGGACGGCGGACCGACGCATCCAGATGACCCAGGCCGTGGCCCTCCCCGTTGGCAGCCCGGCGTTCCTCCACTTCCGCCATGCCTACGGGTTCGAGTCGAGCTCCGGTATCAACTGGGACGGCGGCGTGGTCGAGTACACGATCGACAACGGCCTGACCTGGAACGACCTCGGCCCCCTCTTCGCCGGCGCCGCGGCCAACGGGTACAACGGTGCCCTCGTCGGCGGTGGCACCAACCCGCTCGCGGGGCGCTCGGCCTTCGTCGGCACCAGCCACGGCTACGTCTCCAGCCGGGCGAACCTCCTGGCCCTCGCCGGGCAGTCCGTCCGTCTGCGCTTCCGCCTCGGTGAGGACGAGGAGGTGGGGACCCCCTACGGCTGGTTCGTCGACGACCTCCGCCTGTACACCTGCGCGCCCGTTGCCCACGTCGCCGTCGCCCAGAGCGCGGACCAGAGCTCCGTGGTCGCCGGCACGGACGTCGACCTCCACCTCACCGTCCACAACACCGGCGGCCTGCCCCTGACGAACCTCCATGTGGCCGACCCCGCGGCCCCGGACTGCGAGGACGACGTCCTCCTCCTGGCTCCTGACGCCACCCACACCATCGACTGCACCCACGCCACCGTCGACCCCGACGACGTGGGGATGTGGACCAACGTCGTCACCGTCACCGCCACCGAGCTCTCCCCCGCCGGGGTCGCCTCGGATCCGCTGACGGTCGAGGTCGTCGCGCCCACGCCGAGCATCGACGCCACGCTCGACGCCGACGAGACCATCGTGACCGTCGGCGACGTCATCCACCTGCACACGACGGTCCACAACGACGGCAATGTGGCCCTCACCGGCGCCTCGGTGACCGTGGCCGGGTGCGACGAGCCCCTCGCCGACCTGGCCGTGGACGCCAACGTCACCGTGGACTGCGACCACACGACGATCGACCCCGACGACCTCGGGGCCTGGTCGGCGACGGCGGCGGTGAGCGCTGACCAGTTCCCGACCCCGGTGGCCTCGAACAGCGTGGGCGTGACGGTCCTCGCCCCCGATGTCACCGACCCGACCATCACGCTCACGACGCCCGCCGAGGGGGCCGTCTACAACCAGGGCCAGGCGGTCGCCGCGTCCTTCTCGTGTGCCGACGAGCGGCCCGGGCCCGTGTCCTGCGACGGGACCGTGGCCGACGGCCAGCCGATCGAGACCAGCACACCCGGCGACCACACGTTCACGATCACCGCCCATGATGCGGCCGGCAACGATGCCGTGCCCGTCGCTCACACCTACACCGTGGCCGTCCGCCGTCCCGACGGTCGGATCCGCCTGGGTGCCGCCGGGACGACCGTGGGCGACAACCGCTACCGCGAGAGCGGTGACGTCGCCGGCACCGGCCAGACCCGGATTGCCCGGATCCCCCGGGGCGCACAGGTCACCTTCTTCGTCACCGTCCAGAACGACGGCACCCACCCCGAGGCGTTCCGGGTCCGGGGCCAGCCGTCCACCGCCGACTACCCGGTCCGGTACCTCTCCGCCGGGGTCGACATCACGGCCAAGGCCCGCAACGGCACCTACCGGACCCCGGTCCTGGCCCCCGGTGCGGTGCGAACGATCAAGGTGATCGTCACCGTCGGCGCCCGCGCCGCGGTCGGGAGCCACGCCGACCGGCTGGTCACGATCAGTTCGGCCAGCGACCCCTTGGTGAAGGACGTCGTCCGGTTCGTCGTTCGCCGACGATGAGCAGACGGCCGCTCGACCCGGCGCATCCGGGCCGCTCCCCGCAGCCTGCGGCCTGACCTGCGGCGGGCCGGAGGTCCAGGCCGTCACGGCCCGGCCCAGGTGATGTCGGCAGTGCCGCCAGGGCCGCCTGGTCTCTGCCTTCCTGCGTATGGCCCCCGGCGTGGCCGTCGTCGGTGAGGCTCGGGACCGGGAGGCGCTACTGACGACTCCTTACCGACGTTTGGTTCGTCTATATGCCCGGAATCTCTGATGTAGCGGCGGAAGAAACACCGCGGGAGCGGCACCGAGCGCATTTGCGCCGTAGGGTGTCGATGTCGGAGTTCGGACGCCCAGGGGAGGGTGTGCTATGCGAGCGAAGCTCATGATGGTGCCGGTTGTCGTGTTTGCGGTGGCCGTGGGTCTGGGTAGCACCGCGACGGCGAGCGACGGCTCAGCCGCTCCTCGTGTGGCGGACACGACGGTCACGATCCAGGCGCAAGGCACCGACCTCTCTGGTCAGGTGAGAAGCCCCCGTCCCGGACGCTGCGCAAACAACCGCACGGTCATCGTGATGAAGCAGATCGGAACGCGCGGCGGTGGCGATGACGTCCGCTTCGCCAGTGACACCGCCTCCCTCCAGGGCAACACGTACAGGTGGGCGACGGGGAACACCGGAACGCGGGGTCGGTTCTACGCCAGGGTGCGGCCGATCCTCGGTTGCAGGGGCGACACCAGCAACACGATCCGCGCCATCCCCAACCCCTGACCCAGGGGAAACGTCTGGTGGGCGATACTGGTTTCGACCCAGTGGCCTCTGCCGTGTGAAGGCAATACCGGCGCTACCGGGCACATCCGGTCGCTACTGGATAGGCCCGAGAAGCCCGGTAATCCAGGGTTCTGGGGACCGGACACCTCCGAGTTCATCCGGGTGCTGCTCTGGGCCAGGGGCCAGAGTCCGGGGGCCTGTCCTTGCTGTCCGCGGGCGAATCCAGTCGCAGCCGATGCCGGGAGCGGGACAGTCAGGCAGGTCCGTCGACGTTGTACACAGTTGGCCCTTCTCCGCCAACCCTGACGATGACCCCCGCGCCGCCCTCATCGGCGACGCTCTCCCGATGAACCAGGTGAGCGGGGATGTGGACGAAGTCACCCTCAGCCAGGTGGGCGACTTCGGTCCCGTCGGGTCCGTACTCGACCTTCATGCTCCCGTCGGTGATGTAGCCGTAGGTCGCGTAGCCACCATGGTGGTGCCAGCCGGTGGAAGCCCCACCGGGGAACGTGGCATGTCCGGCCCAGACCCCGTCGTGAGCAAACGCCTGGCCCCGCTGCATGCCTTCTGTCTGTTCGGCGCCCGGACTCTCACGTTCAGCCTTGGTGACGATCTCAGGGCGGTCCACGGCATCCCTCCCAGGGTGCAGGTGTGCGCCCAGTATGTTCCCAGGGCAGGGTCGCGGCA
>Ga0315287_10004165_pt1 | contig 14059 bp, 15 predicted proteins | sample YL17G11_0_MG_FD_205037 | JGI IMG/M metagenome (GOLD analysis project Ga0315287, IMG submission 205037) | Sediment microbial communities from Yellowstone Lake, YNP, Wyoming, USA - YL17G11_0 | ecosystem: Environmental > Aquatic > Freshwater > Lake > Sediment | place: USA: Wyoming | collected... | reverse complement strand
GCATCAATGATGCGCGTTGCTCATTCTGTACGCAAAACTTTGCTTATAGGTATAGCAGATGACGAAGGAGACATAACTTATTATACTGTTAATTGGACTAGACCCTAATTCTGATTTTAAAATAAAAATAAAAAAAGAAATAGTTTACCACTTGCTTGCAAAACTGTAGATTGCTTTTAATGCAACTACAAGTGCTGCTGGTGCAACAAATATTACAATGTATTGCAGGATTGTTCCAATATAATTACCAATTACTGGTAATACGTTTAAGCTACCTGCTGCTACAATCAATACTAATGTTGCAATTAAGAAGCCGTGGATATCTGATGTCTGAATGTTAAGTAATCCAACGATCAGACCAAGTATCGCTAGTACCCATACTATTGTTATATTTGCACCGGCCAGTACACCAGCTACGATTGCAATGAAAACACCTAGTAGGAATACCCAGTGTCCAATAGCATCCATACTTGGTGCCATCGATTTACTCTTCGCTTTTGCCATCTAAGGTACACCTCCACCTATATTATATTATATAAAAGACCGATATTTAAATTTACCCAAAGGGCTTTTTGTTATCATAGAGTAAAACAATCTTATTTCTGTATTTTAAGTCTAAGAACACCACTTACAAATTTCTTTTCGGTTATGTTCGCGTTAGAAAGGACAGGAATAACTTTGAAATACATTTTGTCTCCAGAATATGCTCGAATTTCAATTGATTCAGCCATTTTTTTAATTGTTATATCACGTATTGATGTTATCCCAGGAAGTTTTAATTCAATATTTAGATCATCAAGATGTCTCTCAATCTTTGTTTCAGGTTCTTCCACATGTTTTATTGATCTCATCGGTTCTTTTGCTGCGGGTTCTACATGTTTTATCTTAATTGGTGTTCTTTCTGTTTTAATTGTTAAGTTTATGTTGCCTGGGAACCCCAATGATTTGAAAATTTTATCAAATTCCTTGAATGCTTGTCCAAACGTTTCATCCAAGTCTTCGTCTTCATCCAAATCAAATTTCATGGGAATCATTACTACTTTAGCTATTGTGGTTCCACATTTAGGACAGAAGCCCCAATTTTCTCTTATTTCAAAATTACATTTGTTACATTTCATGGTTAAGAAAATTATTTTACATTAAGTTGGCCGCGTTTTCCAACACTGATCTGTATTTCACCCATCCATTCTTTAGAAATACCATTCACTATTTCTATTTCATCGCCAACTTTTACTTTTGTTATCTGGTCGCCCCACAAAGTTAACTTAACTTCGCCGGAAGAATCTTTAAGCACTGCATTCGCTACACGCGTTTGTGTCCCGAACTTTGTGTTTACTTCTCTTGGCTCACTTAATTCTTTTACTGTTCCTTTTATGGTTAAACCCATCATCCCTGGTTGTATTTCAGATATATTCATATTTATCACAATTTCATTTTTACAATTTCTACATTTATTTTTCTCGCAGTACTCTTCAAACCATCGATACCTTCTGCATCTGCTTGCATACCTAATGTTATGTTTAATTTTCCGGTTTTCTTTAATTCATACAAGTCTTGTATACCAAAAACATCTGGTTTTATTACAAACTTGAATGCGTATATCTTGTCTGGTTCGATAAGATGTGACTTAATCATTTTTGTATAAGTAAATGTTTTTACAGGATCGTATAATAATGCAGTATATTTTCTGTCAATTTGCTCAACACCAACTCTAAACTTTAACATGCCATCCGTTTTATTTTGTATTGTTATTTTTAGGATTGGTTTTTCGTGCTTGGTCATAACTATTCTTGGAGGTTCGACGTTTATCCCAATCAAATCGCTTAATCGTTCCTTTATATCCATAAGTATATTGCTGCACTTGGTGCTTTGCGCATGTTTCTGCATGACTTGCCCCAATTTTTTCATGAAATTGTCCGGATGTGCATCAATAATATTCATCTCATTGAACATATTCTCTATATCAACCTCGCGGAAGTTCTTCAAAAGAATATTTCTTACAGTCTCATAGAGCTTATAGGATCCAAAATACTCCGGATATGTCTTCGTCAGCATGTTATCAACCTCTCTGTTGGTGATTTAAACAAATTTACTATTTAAAAATATTCCCTATGTTAAAAGTTTAAATATATCCGCTATTTTTATTAGTTTGGCAAATGATGAGTGATGGGCGAACTGATTAATGATGAGAAGGAGGTGATCGCTGATGCCGTTTTTAACTCCTCGTATAAGAAGTATTAAAAACCCTAATTTGATACTTTTAAATGTGATAGTATGACAGACAAATTCGTGGTAACACCATGGGAAGTAAGTGGCGAAATAGATTACGATAAGCTCGTTAAAGAGTTTGGCGTGACTTTGATAGATAACAATCTATTAAATAAAATCAAGAAAGTAACTGGTGAAGTCCACTTTATGCTCAGGAGAGGCATATTTTTTGCACATAGAGACTTAGATTTTATTCTGAAGGAATACGATAAAGGAAATAAGTTTTATCTTTATACTGGCAGAGGACCATCAGAGAACTTACACTTAGGGCATCTGCTTTCGTTAGTCTTCACAAAATATCTTCAAGAGAAGTTCAAGGTAAAATGTTATATTCAGTTGACAGATGATGAGAAATTTCTGTTCAAACAAGGTTTGACATTAGAACAAGCCAATAAGATGGCATATGAAAATGCACTTGATATTATTGCACTTGGTTTTGATCCAAAATTAACAAAAATAATAATAGACACTGAATATTGTAAAACATTATACAGAAATGCTGTTCGTGTTGCTAAACACATAACTTTTTCTACAGTAAAGGCTGTTTTCGGATTTGAAAATGACAATAATATCGGTCAAATATTTTACACAAGTATACAAGCTGTGCCAGCATTCTTAGAATCTGTTTTTCAAGGTAAAAACGTACCATGTTTAATTCCGTATGGGATAGACCAAGATCCACACTTTAGAATTGCAAGAGACGTTCTCCCCAAACTTGGATATTTAAAACCAGCTTCCATAGAAAGCAAGCTGTTACCAGGACTTCTTGAAGGCGGAAAAATGTCTGCTTCAATACCAAACTCAGCCATTTTTACAACAGATTCTCCAAAAGAAGTTGAACGAAAAATTAAGAATGCATTTTCCGGAGGCAAAGATACAATAGAAGAACACAGAAAATATGGTGGAAATCCGGATATAGACATTGCATTTCAATATCTAAAGTTCTTTTTCGAGCCAGACGATGCAAAGCTTAAGAAAATATATGATGATTACAAATCAGGAAAGCTGCTTTCGGGCGAACTTAAGCAGATATGTATAGACAAGATAAACAAATTCTTGGCTGAGCATCAAAAAAAGAGAGAGGCAGCAAGAAGTAAGCTAAACGAATTTATCCTTAAAGACTAACCCCAAAATATTTAATAATGGATTTCTATGTTTGCTTATATGGTGCTCAAAAAAATTTTACTTTCATCTTTGATATTTATACTTTTAATTAGCATCGCTAATGCTGAACAGGTGAATACAACAGAAACAAAGATAGTAGGTGTGGCAAAGGTAGCAGATGGCCAGTATGTTGGGATTATAGCTAATCTTACAGTTCAAGTGAAACCAGGCACAGGACACGTTTTTATGGACACATTACCACTTACACAAATAGACCTGCAGGCATCTGCAAGGCTTGCTAAGGAAGTAGCTTGTGAAACACTTAGTTTTGATTGTAGCAATTATGATTTTTTCTATATAGTGCGTTCTAACTCACCAACAATTGGGGGCCCAAGTGCTGGCCTAGCGCTAACATTGGCTACTATGGCTTCGTTGCAAGGAGTGCCAATATACCAAGATGTTTATGCAACAGGCACAATCAACCCAGCTGGTAGCATAGGGCCTATAGGCAGTGTTTACGAAAAAGCTGAAGTTTCACATGATGATGGTGCAAAGATATTTCTTATCCCTTCAGGACAATCTTTAATAACTATTAATGAAACAGAAATCAACATAACAAGGAAAGCACTGGATGATTGGGATATGCAGATAATAGAAGTCAGCGATATTCTTGAGGCGTATAAATATGCAACAGGATATAAAATAATGCCCGTTATAGTTTCCACTGAAGAAATAGCATCCCAGAAGTATGATAATGCAATGAAATTGCTAAGCGAAAGTTTACTGAATGATGCAAATAAAGAGTATACTGATGTTGAACAAAAGATCGATACATCTACATTATCATTCAAATCACTTGATCCTATAAAAGAAAAGTTCAGGACTTCAGAGTCTACACTTTCTGATAGCCAAAATTATTATAATGGGGGCCAATATTATTCTGCTTCAAGTTTTGCAGTACGATCTTTGATAAACACAGGTTATGTAAAATTACTTTTGGGTTATTATGACTCAAACCAGACAGAGTATTATGTTACAGGACAACTGAACAGAGTAAAATCAGATGTAAGCAGCTTCGAATCAATATTCTTGAAAGATAGAAAAGTGGACAGCATTGATGATATAGAGACATTTGCCGTTGTCATAGACAGATTAAGAGAGAGTGAAGATATATTAAACGATTCTACTACAGCTGTGGAAAAGAAAGATTATGATTTGTCTCTTTATCTCACAGCTTATGCAGAAGCAAGGAAAAACACAGCATACTATTGGTTGACTTTGATAAATGAATTCAAAGGCAATGAATCATTTATGTTTAAACAAAGTAGTATGAAGACTCTTGCTCAAGAGAGGATAGAAGAAGTTTCAAATTACATAACTTATGCAAATACTGTTACAGATAATACTATACTTACAAGCTCAGAAGAGCACTTAAACAAAGCTGAAACTGCTTATATGAACGGGAAGTATGTATTTGCAATTTTTGAATCAACAAAAGCACGAGCAGAAGCGAATCTCGCCATGGAACTCAGAGCTGCCACAAATAAAACAATTAAAGATCTTATTTCATTATATTATGACAGCACAAGACTTTCAATTAAAAATGCTGAACAACAAGGCATGTTACCGATACTAGCTTTAAGTTATTTGGAATATTCAAAGACATTCGAGGAAACAGACCCAGTTCTTACCTTGGTTTATCTAAGCTATGCAAAAGAAATGTCAAAAATCTCTGCAGATATGGTGCGTGCAGCAATAGGAGACCAATTGCTTCCAAACCAAGGAGTATCAATAACTAAATACTATGAAAGTATTGTAAGATTTAATCCACAGGCAGAGCTTACACAACAATTCTTATTGCTTGTTGTAGGACTGCTATTAGGTATATTAGCGTCATTTTTAATAATGGAAAAGAAGTTAATTAAAAGGTGAAAAAATGGTTACAATCACTGACATAATGTCTTATTGCAAACGCAAAGGATTAGTTTTTCCAAGCTCAGAGATATATGGAGGATTTGCCGGATTTTATGATTACGGTCCAGTTGGCGTGGAAATTGTAAACAACATCAAGAATGAATGGTGGAATTCTACTGTACGCAGCAATGAAAATGTTGTTGGTATAAACGGAACTATTATTGGACATCCTAAAATTTGGGAAGCATCAGGCCATGTTGCTAATTTTGTAGACTATTTAGTTGAATGTAAGAAATGTAAACAAAAATTCCGCGCAGATCATCTGATTGAAGATATCCTGAAGATTAAAACCGAGGGTTTGAAAACAAAGGAACTTGGAGACATAATTAAGAAAGAAAAGATAAAATGCCCTTCCTGCAAAGGCGAATTGGGTTCAGTAGCAGAGTTTAATTTAATGTTCAAGACAAATGTCGGTCCATCTGGCCAGGAATTTGCTTATTTAAGACCAGAGACTGCGCAAACAATATTTGTTGATTTCAAATCTGTTTTAGACACAACAAGACAAAAATTACCATTTGGGATTGCACAAATAGGAAAAGCGTTCAGAAATGAGATTTCCCCAAGAAACTTCTTGTTTAGACTCAGGGAATTTGAGCAGATGGAAATGGAATTCTTCGTGCATCCTGAAAAGAAAAATGACTGCGAAAAATTTGATTCAGTAAAAGAGGTAAAAGTTAATGCTCTTACTACAGCAGCCCAAGAAAAAGATGGAAAAGTGATGCCATTAACAATAGGAGAACTTGTTAAAGCTAAAACAATAAAATCAAAATGGCATGCATTCTGGATTGGTTATAGATATAAGTGGTTCTTAGACCTGGGAATTAAACCACATAATCTAAGAATAAGACAGCATGTTAAAACAGAACTTAGTCATTATGCAGCAGACACATGGGACATTGAATACAACTATGAATTCGGTTGGAAAGAATTAGAAGGTATTGCAGATAGAACTGATTTTGACCTTAAACAGCATGCAAAAGTTTCCGGCCAAGATATCAGTTATTTTGACGAAGAAACTAAAGAACGTGTTATTCCACATGTGGCAGCAGAACCTTCATTAGGTGTTGACAGAGCTTTTTTAACATTTATTTTAGATGCTTATCATGAAGAAGAAGTAAAAGGCGAAAAGCGCATAGTCCTTAAATTAAATCCAAGACTCGCACCATTCAAAGCAGCAATTTTTCCACTTGTCAACAAAGAAGGCATGGACAAGAAAGCCAAAGAAATTTATGAAACTCTACAAACCAAATTTGCCACATTTTATGATGATTCCGGTTCAATTGGCAGACGTTATAGGAGGATGGATGAGATAGGAACACCATTTTGCATAACTATAGACGGCCAAACAATGGAAGATAATACTGTAACACTTAGGGATAGAGACTCTTTGAAACAGGTAAGAATAAAAACAAAAGAACTTCATGAGAGAATTTCTAAACTTTTGGATGGCGAAAAGCCCTAAATTTTGTGCTCTCGAAAGTTTAATTAATCCCATTTTTCTATTTTATTATATAAAAGGTGAAAAAATGGAAGTCAAAAAAAGCATGAAGGAATGTCTTGCTGATGATGGTGAAACTTACTACGAAATAAATGGTATGTGGTATAGAAAAACTGGCGACAAGCTGGAAAGCGCAAGCAAACCCAAAATACTGATTTCATGTAAAATTCTGACGCAGGATAAACAAAAAGAATTCTTTATAAAACACCTTATAAAGCAAAAGGGCGAACAGTAATACCAAAGTTTAAATTATTTTTCTGTTCTTTTTATTAATATGGACTATGACATTGAAACTCTACATAATTTAGAAAAACAGGTTCTTTTAGCTTTGAAAGATCTTGGATCTAAACTGCCCTTAGATGTTATACTAGAAAAAACAAAACTTAGCGAGGCAGAGATAAACAAGGGTGTTGAATGGTTAAAAGAGAAAGGTTTGATAAATGTTGAAGAAGAAGAAAAGGAAAGATTCGTTTCTGCCGGATTTGCATTAAAATATGTAGAAGAAGGTTTGCCAGAAAAGAGGATATTAAAAGTTCTTCTTCATGAAAAAGAAGATTTCAATAATTTAGCAAAAAAGACAAAACTTGAGCCAAATGAAGTGAATGTTTCTCTAGGACTTTTAAAGAAAAATGGTTATGTTTCTGTTTCAGCAGGCAAGGTTTCAATAACTGACTCAGGAAAAGAAGTTGCAGCCAAACTTAATGATATCGAGGAAAGAACACTTAGAGTGCTTAAAACACCACAATTCCATGACGAGATACCAAAAGAAAGCCAACTTGTGTTAACCGATCTTATAAATAGAAAACTTGTGATCCCAGAACCGCATAACATAAAACACATTATCCTTACATCAGAGGGCAAAAAAATAATACCTCATATAAAAATAGAAGACGTTTTTGATGTTCTAACTCCGGAAATGATTGTAACTGGACAATGGAAGAATAAGAAATTCAGGAAATACAACATAAATTCGCCAGTCCCGCCAATTTATGGTGGAAAGAAACAACCTTATCTAAAATTTGTTGATGATCTAAAACAGAAGTTAATCAGTATGGGCTTCAAAGAGATGAACGGCCCAGTTGTTGAACTTTCATTTTTCAATAATGAAGCACTTTACATGCCGCAGGACCATCCAGCAAGAGAGATTCATGATGTTTTTCACCTTAAGAAACCAAGTCATGGAAGTTTAGCGAAATATAGCGAAAAGTTAGAAAATGTTGCAGAGTCGCATGAAAATGGATGGAGAACTGGTTCAAAAGGATGGGGTTATACTTTTGACAAAAAAATGGCTGAAGAACTTCTTTTAAGAAGCCAAACAACAGCAGTGTCAGCAAGAAAACTTTGCGCAAATGACTTAGAAATTCCAGGTAAATATTTTGCTGTAAGCAGAAATTTCCGTGTTGATGTTGTTGACTGGAAACATCTTGCAGAATTTGACCAATTTGAAGGGATTGTAATTGACCCAAATATTACTTTCAAAGAATTATTAGGTATGTTAAAAATAGCTGCTGAAGAAATTGGTGGATGTAAGAAATTCAAATTTGTTCCAGGTTATTTCCCATTCACAGAGCCAAGCGCTGAACTTCATGCTTACATAGAAGGAAAAGGCTGGATAGAAATTGGAGGTGCAGGAATATTCAGACCAGAACTTACTCTGCCTTTAGGAATCAAAGAACCAGTTATTGCCTGGGGACTTGGTATACTCAGATTGTTTATGACGAAATACAATATTGATGACATGCGCCAAATATTTTCAACAGATCTTAAATGGTTAAGAAATTTTAAGTGGTGAACTATGCCGAAGATAAATGTTTCAAAAAAAGAACTTGACTTGCTTATAGGTAAGAAGATTGAATTGGATAAATTAAATGATTTAATGACAAATTACCTAAAAGCAGAGATTGATAGTTCTAAAGAAAATGAATTAACTGTAAAATTTGAGGATACGAACAGGCCTGATCTCTGGAGCGCAGAAGGAATTGCACGCAACCTCAAGAATTTACTTGGTATAACAAGTGGCCTACATGTTTACAAAACAGAAAATGCCGGGTATGTTGTGAATGTTGATGACAAAAAACTTGAAGATAAAAGACCGTTCATTGCATGTGCGGTTATTAAGAACATAAAACTAACAGATGAATTGATAAAATCGTTTATGCAGATGCAGGACAAACTTGATACAAATTATGGAAGAAAAAGAAAGAAAACCTCAATTGGTTTCTATGACTTAGACAAATTAAGCTTCCCGATTATTTATACAACAGTTGCTTCAGACCATGCGAAATTTGTTCCTTTAGGATTTGACAAGGAAATGAACATGAAAGAAATAATTAATACCCATCCTAAAGGGATTGAGTATGGACATCTTGTTAAAAGCTTTAAAGAATATCCAGTACTTATTGATTCAAACAGTAAGATTCTGAGTTTTCCACCGATTATAAATTCGAATGACTTGGGCAACATAAATAAAGAAACCAAAAATCTATTGATTGAAGTAACAGGTACAGACCATTCTGCGGTTATAAATACATTAGGAATAATAACAATAGCTCTTGCTGATCATGAAGCAAAGATTTATTCTGTTGATATAAATTACAAGAAGAAAAAAGAAAAAACACCTGTTCTAAAACCGATAGAATTTTCATTTAAACCATCTGGTATAAAGAAAGTATTGGGTTTAAATCTGAACAACAAAGAGATCCAAAAAATACTAGAAAAGATGGGCTATGATGTTTTGAATATCAACAAAGAAAGTGATAAAGCAACAGTCGAAGCTCCGTTCTATAGAAAAGATATAATGCATGATGTGGACATAATCGAAGATATAGCGATTGGCTATGGTTATAACGAAATAGAACCGGTCTCACCAAGGATAGCAACAGAAGGTAGTTTGGATAAGTTAACAACAAAGACGGATTTAATCAGGGATATAATGATTGGAATTGGGCACCAAGAGATTCTATCATTTATGCTTACTAATAAGAATACAATGTTTGAAAAAATGAATCAGAAAGCAAAGGACGTTGCTGAACTCGCAAATCCAATATCCACAAATTGGGATATACTTAGAAATTCATTGTCACCAATCATGATTAATTTTTTGGCAATAAATAAGACAGTTGAGTTCCCACAAAGAATATTCGAAGTAGGAGATGTTGTAAGTTTAGATGATAAAGAAGAAAACAAAGTTAGACAGAAAAGAAATCTTTGTGCAGCAATCTCACATTCAAAAGCCACATTTACAGAAATGAAAAGTGTACTTGATAAGTTACTTAGCGACTTAGGGCTAATTGCGTCAATAAAGCCAATTGAAAATCCAAGCTTTATAGATGGTAGATGTGGAGAAATATTAATTGATAAAAACCCAATTGGAATTATTGGAGAAGTCCATCCACAAGTTCTTATAAACTTTGGTTTAGAAAACCCAGTTTCGATATTTGAAATAAATGTTGATGAACTATGATTAGCAGCAGAAAAGGTTCGAAAGCTGAAAGAGAATTAGTTAGGATATTCTTAGAATCAGAATGGCAGGCTCTGCGAATAGCTGGTTCTGGAAGAATGAACTTAGCACCAGACATAATTGCTGGAACTAAAGGTCGTTTGTTGATAATAGAATGTAAATCAAGCAAAAAACCAGCAATTTACATTGATCATGTTGAAGCAAATAATGTAGTTGAATACGCGAAGAAGATTGGTGGCGAGCCTTGGTATGGTTTCAGATTTAATAATAAAGACTGGATATTCCATCGAGCAGAGCAAATGCTTGATACAAAAAAAGTTCTTCCTGATTCTGGCATAAACTTTAAAGAATTGATAAGCTAAGCCTCCGGAGAGATTTGCACTCTCGACCTTCGCTTTACGAGAGCGACGCTCTTCTGGCTGAGCTACGGAGGCATAATTTAATCTAATAAAGAACAATATAAAAGGATTACTTATAATTTGTAATTAACAAATTTGCAGGCACATGTACAGTGTCTATCATCGCCGCATAATGAGTATGGGCCACCGCAGTTTGTGTGCATCAACGTTTTGAACACATCATTACAGTAACCAATGCAGTCAGAATCGTAATTGCAATTATTAACTGGTCCTGTAGGAATTTCAACTTCGGTTAAATTGATTTCGCATATTGTAAGATTGGCTGCTTGGCTACAGTATAAATTGTTATTATGTATGCAGCATAGCTCCGCAGTATTCTGGAAATGGATAAAAGCATTTGCGCTTACCTTGATTACATCTTTTATGGTTCTAAGCTGGGAATCTGTCTGTACACCATTTAGTTTTATGTAACATGACTCAATTCTTGGCCAGGTGGCATTTGTAGATCCGATAACGGTAAATTCATATTTGCTATCAGTTGATTTATTGGAACAAACATTATAGTCTGATGTTGCTTCACCAGTAAAACTCCAATACGCAGCACTGATATTAAAATAAGGATTTAATTCTTCGTTTACAGGACCCATTATGCTGGCCTCATTTGTTATCCCAAGCATGTTACTTATTATGAATATAGAAATTATAAGTGCTGCAACAATTGCAATTGAGATAATAATTTTATTTGCCATAATACAATTAACCTTTTTCGTCGTATAAATTCTTTTCTTTTGTCAAGCTTATCAATTTTCTGCTCTTTGGGAGAACATTCTGTAATTCATCATTTACTAGTTTTGCTATCCCCAAGATATCTTTCTCATGTCTGACCAAGACATAGGAATTGTTTTTTGTATTTATTTTTTCAATTGGTTTAATATTAAAACCGCGCATGTAATGCCAGACATCATCTTTGCTTATTTCAACTATGTTCTTTTTTGCAGTTTTACCAATAAGCTGCGCACCTTCTATACTCAATCTTAACATACCATTGTCAAACCTTCCGAAGTACATGCCTGCGGATTGGACACGCAATTTTTGCATGTCTACCTCAAATATCTTCTTTGAGACCAACCAGAGTCTGTCTCTGTTACTTGTTTTTAAAATACCAAGATTGGATAAGAAATCGGAATTACCATAGGTATCTCTAATTGTTTCAGACAATCTTCTTCTTTCCTTTCCGCTCAATAAACCCATTTAAACCTTCTTTAATTTGCTTACGAAAAATCCTTCAGAGTTATTATCCTGTGGATAGATTCGTACACAGTTTGAAACTTGCGGATCCAACTCATCACCATCCCAAGAAGTTATCCCGCTTCTTGTTTTGAATCCTTCAATTTTTATTTTTTCTACTTTTACTCCAAGCTTGCGTATTGCCCAGTCTATATTTTCTTCATTTTCTTCAGGCTCAAGTGAACATGTAGAATAAACTAAAGTTCCATCTTCTTTCAAACACTCAACTGCTGATTGCAGAAGTTGTTTCTGAATATTGCTTGACATTTTAGAAGCATCAACGCTCCAAGTTTTCAGCGTTTTTGGAGATTTCATTATTGCACCAGTACCTGTACAAGGCGCATCAAGAAGTATTTTATCGAATTTCAGACCTTTTTCTCTAAATGCTTTGCCATCCATCCAAGTTATCACTGCATTTGTTACTCCACATCTTTGAATGTTTGTTCTTAATGAAGCAAGTCTTGGTAGTATCTTTTCATTTGCAATTAGTGCACCATTATTGTTCATCATCTGCGCTATCTGGGTTGTTTTAGATCCAGGCGCAGCTGCCATATCAAGTATAACTTCATCTTCCTGCGGGTCCAATACAACAGGCGGTATCATCGATGCTGTTTCCTGTATATAGATGTAACCAAGAAAATGTTCAATAGTATTCCCAAGCACAAGAGGTTTTCTACCTTCAAATATAACCCCATCTTTATAGAACGGGACTTGTTTGAGGTTCCAGCCATAGCTTTCAAAACGTTTGAGCATCTCATCTCTGTCAACCTTTAAAGTATTAATTCGGAAGGAAGCAGGAAGCAACTTTCTCAATATCTTTGCAAAATTTTCATAGTCATCACCCAGGATTATTCTGTGTCTTCGTTCAAACTCTTCTTTTATAGCAGGCATTTTAATCACTTAGAATATTGTTGTTCCAACAAATTTCTTTTTTTCCAAACAATTCTTGAGATTTTTGATATTTTTTCCTATAACATAAACTTTAATTTTTGAAGCTTTACATATCTTTGCTGCATCTGGGTCAAACACAAAATGTGCTCCAGGCCTTCGCTTCATTGCTGGCAATTTCATAAAATCTTTCCAACTTATTTTTACAATCTTCTTCGCATTTTTGTAAACTCTAGGATCCTCATTGTAAACATGATCCACATTTGTTACATTAATCAAAGCATCAGCTTTTACCTTTCTTGCAATTATTGCAGCATCAATATCAGTTGTCCAACCAGGTTGGTAACCACCAGATACAACAGGTCTTCTTCCAAAGCCTTTAGCAGTATCAAGCGGGTGTCCTGGGATAAAGTTTCCACGTACTAATTTTGAAATAAAAAATGCATTAAGGAGTGTTGCTTGAGTCCCAATGGAATGCGAGTTATATTCATTAATACCAAGTTTCTGTGCAGATCCTTGGTACATCCGAGCAGTTGCTCCACCACCACATACAATCGAGAATCTGTGTTTTGATTTCTTGATTAGTTTTGAAAAACTTGACAAGAATTTTACATCTAGCTCTTTCGGAACAATTACAGAGCCACCAAGTGATATTACATATTTCATCGTTTCAAAACATCCACAATCTTTTTGATATCAATTTTATCTTCTTTGCCAGTCAGCATATTCCTAATTGTAACTTTATTATTTTCAAGATCTTTAGGTCCAACAATAATCATCTTTGGAACTCCTTTGCTATTGCAGTATTCAAGGTTCTTAGACAAGCTTTTTAATTGCAAGTCAATCGCGCAATTTATCCCAGCCTTTCTTATGTTTTGTGATATCTCAATTGCTTTTTCGAATACATCCTTGTTAACAGCTGCAACAAAACATTGAACATTTGTTTTTCCGACTTTGAAAAGTCTTAATTCATCAAGAACATCAACTATCCTATCAATACCAATTGAAAGACCGGTTGCAGGCAGATCAGCTCCATAGACACCAATTAAATTATCATATCTTCCGCCGCCAGCAACACTTTTCTTGTAATTGCCAGCCATGAATTCAACAACAGGCCCAGTATAATATCCAAGACCTCTTGCCAAACTATAATCAATATCAATTTTCGCATCAACATTCAACATTTTAAGGAGTTTTTGTAATTCTTTTAATTCATTCATT
>Ga0315287_10004162_pt1 | contig 14060 bp, 12 predicted proteins | sample YL17G11_0_MG_FD_205037 | JGI IMG/M metagenome (GOLD analysis project Ga0315287, IMG submission 205037) | Sediment microbial communities from Yellowstone Lake, YNP, Wyoming, USA - YL17G11_0 | ecosystem: Environmental > Aquatic > Freshwater > Lake > Sediment | place: USA: Wyoming | collected... | reverse complement strand
GTCGGCCTGGGCCAGAAATACGCCAACGAGATCATCGGCAAGGTGCACCGCATCGGCAACAACCTGGGCATCCCCGAGCCGGCGCTGAAGGACACCCTGCTCGGCCTGGAAGAAGACACCAAGGAAGAGACCGGCCTGGATGTGCGCTTCCCGCTCGACGAACCTGGCGCCGAGGTGATGCTGGTCACGCCGTCGGCCGATTTCTTCTCCGAGCCGCATGTCGAAAGCCTGATCGGCTACGCCAAGGTCTTCCATGCGGCCGGCATCAGGTGGACGCTCAGCTCCAGGGCCAGCGAGGCCGGCAACTTCGGCCTGTTCATCGGCAGCTACGAGCAGATGCGCAACATTTCGCTGCGGGTCAAGGAATCGGCGCTCGAGCTCGGCGTGCGGCGCATCGTGATCGGCGAATGCGGCCATGCCTGGCGCGTGGCCTACTCCTTCTGGAACACGCTGATCGGCCCGTTCGACTGGCTCGATTCGCGCTACCCGGTGCCGCAGCACATCTGCGAGTTGACCTACGACCTGATCCAGCGCGGCGCGATCAAGTTCGACAAAGAAAAGAACGACGACCGCATCGTCACCTTCCACGACTCGTGCAACGTGGCGCGTGCCTCGCGCATGGGCAGCATGCCCGGCGGGCAGTTCGTGATCCCGCGCGAAATCATCAAGGCGGTGGCCAACCGCTTCCACGACATGTCGCCGGGTACCATCGGCGAGGCCACCTTCTGTTGCGGCGCCGGCGGCGGCCTGCTGACCGACGACCTGATGGAGCTGCGTGTCAAGGGCGCGCTGCCGCGCATGGAGGCACTGAAGCACGTCGTCGACCAGCACGGCGTGAACTTCATGGCCGTCATCTGCGCCATCTGCAAGGCCCAGTTCAGCAAGGTGCTGCCGTACTACGGCTTCAACATGCACATGATCGGCGGCGTGCACCAACTGGTCAGCAAGGCGATCCGGCTCGGCGAGCCGCATTGAAACCAGCGAAGGAATACTGACCATGGCTCAAATCGTCATCATGGGTGCCGGCCTCGGCGGCATGCCCGCGGCCTACGAGATGCGCGCGGCCCTGGGCAAGGAGCACAAGGTCACGATGGTCAGCGCGCTCGACTACTTCCAGTTCGTGCCGTCCAATCCCTGGGTCGCGGTGGGCTGGCGCAAGCGCGAGGACGTGATCCTGCAACTGGCTCCGCTGCTCGAGCGCAAAGGCATCGGCTTCATCGGCAAGGCGGTGACCAGGATCGACGCCGAAGCCAACCAGCTCGCGCTCGACGGCGGCGCCACGCTGGCCTACGACTACCTGGTCGTCACCACCGGGCCCAAGCTCAGCTTCGACGAGGTGCCCGGCGCCGGGCCGTCAACGCCCACCGGCGGCGGCCACACGCATTCGGTGTGCACGGTCGGCCATGCCGAGGCCTTCTGGGCGCAATACCAGGAGTTCCTGAAGGACCCCGGCCCGGTGGCCATCGGCGCGATGCCGATGGCCAGTTGCTTCGGCCCGGCCTACGAGTTCGCCTTCATCCTCGACACCGACCTGCGCCGACGCAAGCTGCGCAACAAGGTGCCGATCACATTCGTCACCAGCGAGCCCTACATCGGGCACCTGGGCCTGGGTGGCGTGGGCGACAGCAAATCGATGCTCGAGTCCGAGATGCGCGGCCACGACATCAAGTGGATCACCAACGCCAGGACCACCAAGGTCGAGGCCGGCAAGCTCTTCACGACCCAGCTCGACGACCAGGGCCAGGTGCTCAAGGAGCACGAGGTGCCGTTCAAGATGGCCATGATGCTGCCGGCGTTCAAGGGCGTGGACGCCGTGGCGGCGGTGCCCAAGCTGTGCAACCCGCGCGGCTTCGTGCTGATCGACGAACACCAGCGCAGCAAGGCCTACAAGAACATCTTCTCGGCCGGAGTCTGCGTGGCGATCCCACCGGTCGAGGTCACGCCCGTGCCCACCGGCGCGCCCAAGACCGGCTACATGATCGAAACCATGGTCACGGCGATCGTGCACAACATCGCCGACGAGCTCAAGGGCAGCACGCCCAACGCCAAGGCGACGTGGAACGCGATCTGCCTGGCCGACATGGGAGACACCGGTGCGGCGTTCGTCGCGCTGCCGCAGATCCCGCCGCGCAACGTGAACTGGTTCAAGAAGGGCAAGTGGGTGCACCTGGCCAAGATCGCCTTCGAGAAGTACTTCATGCGCAAGATGAGGACCGGCAACTCCGAACCCATCTACGAAAAATACGTGCTCAAGGCGCTGGGCATCGTGCGCCTGGCTGGCAAGTGAGCCACTGAACCCGCCGAACCCCCAAGGAGACCCGCGATGTCCGCCACCGTCGACAACGTCACGGCCAAGCCGTTGAACTTTCGCCGCTACAAGGACGGCGACCACAAGCCGCTGGCATGGCAGAAGGAAATCTTCGACGCCGATCACACGCACAAGTGCCCGACCTACATCCAGAGCACGCCACCCTGCCAGGGCAGTTGCCCCTCGGGTGAAGACATCCGCGGCTACCTGAACATCGTGCGCGGCATCGAGAAGCCTCCCGCCGGGGTGCCTTGGCAGGAATACGCCTGGCGCCGCCTGACCGAGGCCAACCCGTTCCCGTCGGTGATGGGCCGCGTCTGCCCTGCGCCTTGCGAGTCGGGTTGCAACCGCAACCAGGTCGAAGACTTCGTCGGCATCAACTCGGTCGAGCATTTCCTCGGCGAATGGGCCATTGAACACAAGCTGGCGTTCCCGAAGCCGGCCCGGCAGAGCGGCAAGACGGTGGCCGTGATCGGCGCCGGCCCGGCCGGCCTGTCGGCGGCCTACCAACTGGCGCTCAAGGGCCACGCCGTCACGGTCTTCGACGAGCGCAAGGAGACCGGCGGCATGATGCGCTACGGCATCCCGGGCTTTCGTACGCCGCGCGAGGTGCTCGATGCCGAGATCGGGCGCATCGTCGATCTGGGTGTGACGTTGCGGATGGAGTGCCGCATCGGCACCGACATCACGCTCGAAGACATCAAGACCGGCTTCGACGCGGTGTTCCTCGGCATGGGCGCGCAAAGCGGCCGGGCGTTGCCGGTGGCGGGTGCCGACGCGCCCAACGTCGTCACGGCCACCGCCTTCCTGAAGGCCTTCAACGACGGCCGCATGCAGCACGTGGGCAAGCGCGTGGTCGTGATCGGCGGTGGCGACACCTCGATCGACGTGGCCACCGTGGCCCGGCGCCTGGGCCATATCGATCAGGTGCACGAGAGCGACCGGCCCGAGAACGTGATCGGCGGCTTTGCAGCGCACGACGCCGCCTCGCTGTCGGCGCGCATGGGCGCCGAGGTCACGCTGACGTCGATCTTCGCGATCGACAAGATGCAGGCCAGCAAACACGAGGTCGAGCATGCCCTGGCCGAAGGCATCGCGATCCGCGGCGGCCTGGCGCCGGTGGCGGTGCTCGTCGGCGCCGACGGCCGCGCGACCGGGCTGCGCGTGGCCCGCTGCGAGGCCCGGATCGTCGGTGGCAAGCTCGACGTCAAGCAGATCGCCGGCACCGAGGAGGACATCGCCGCCGACCTGATCGTCTCGGCCATCGGCCAGGCGGTCGATTTCACCGGCTTGGAGGTGTTGGACAACGGCAAGGGCGCGATTGCCGCCGACAAGAACTACCAGGTACAGGGCCAGGCCGGCATGTTCGTCGGTGGCGATGTGCTGCGCCCGCACCTGCTGACCACGGCCATCGGCCATGGCGCGATCGCCGCCGAGGGCATCGACCGCCACCTGCGCAACGAAGCACTCGACAAGCGCCCGAAGATCGACGTGCACGGCTTCGATCTGGCGCGCAAGATGATCGAGAAGGGCTTGAAGATCACGCAGATCGAGGAGCCGGTCCGGGGCACCGACGCCAGCACCGGCGCGATCCACAACTTCGACGACCGCTCCGACCGCTACGTCATCCCGCACAACGATCTGTTTCTCGGCCACTTCAACCGGGTCGAGCGCAACAAGCGCAGGATCGTCAGCCTGACCGCCGAAGAGGCCCTGAACAATTTCGAGGAGCGCATGCTGCCGCTGCTCGAAGCCCAGGCCCAGGCCGAGGCCAAGCGCTGCATGAGCTGCGGCCAATGCTTCGAGTGCGACAACTGCGTCGTCTACTGCCCGCAGACGGCCGTGTTCAAGGTCCCGAAGGCGAAGTCGACCATCGGCCGCTACGTCGACACCGACTACAACAAGTGCATCGGCTGCCACATCTGCGCCGACGTCTGCCCCACCGGCTACATCCAGATGGGGTTGGGGGAGTAAGTGGCCCCCCCCCGAAGCGCCTTCGGCGCCTCCCCCCCTGGGGGGGCACGCCAGCGGACCGGCAAAGCCGGATCCGCGGCGTCCGCTTGGTTGGATGCGCGCGCACTTCGAGGCTTGGCTGCGCTGATGTTGATTGCCTGCTCCCAGCCGACTCTCGCGGCTGACGGTCGCACGCCGATGCCGACGATCGAGCCGGCGCGCGCCGGCACGCAGTGCGTGGCCGACCCGGCGACGATGCGGCGCGAGCATCCGGCGATGCTCGAGCACCAGCGCGATGAGACCGTGCGCGGTGGCATCCGCGGCAACAAGGCGAGCCTGAAAGCCTGCATCGGCTGCCACGCCAGCCCGGCCACCGGCAGCGTGGCCAAGAGCGAAGCCAATTTCTGCGTCAGTTGCCACAGCTACGCCGCAGTGCGCATCGACTGTTTCGGCTGCCATGCCGCGCGGCCGGCGGCCACCGCCATGAGCAAGCAGCCATGAGCGACGCTGACCGCAGCGCCGACACGCGCGACAACGAGCCCGACATCACCTCGCGCCGCGGCTTTCTGGGCGTGGCCGCGGTGGCCATGGGTGGCAGCCTGCTGGCCGGCGGCGTGCGCCTGATCGAAGTCCAGGCCGCCACGCCCGCCAGCCCCGCGGCCGGCGCCACCGCCGGCGCCAACCCGACAGTGCGCTGGGGTTTGCTGATCGACAGCGACAAGTGCGCCAGCGGCTGCACCGATTGCGTCACCGCCTGCAACACCGAGAACGGCCTGGCCACGCCGCAGCGGGCCACCGACGCGCAGTGGATCCGCAAGGTCGAGATCAAGGAAATCAAGACCGGCCGCAGCGCCTCATTGCCGGTGATGTGCCAGCACTGCGCCGAGCCGCCCTGCGTCGACGTCTGCCCGACCGGCGCCTCGTTCAAGCGCGCCGACGGCATCGTGATGGTCGATCGCCACAGCTGCATCGGTTGCCGCTATTGCGTGATGGCCTGCCCGTACCAGGCGCGCTCCTTCATCCACGAAGCGCTCACCGAGCAAAAACCCGAGGTACCGCGCGGCAAGGGCTGTGTCGAGAGCTGTACGCTGTGCGTGCACCGCATCGACCAGGGCCAGCAGGACACCGCCTGCGCCGAGGCGTGCACGAAGGCCGGCCACAACGCCATCAGCTTCGGCAACCTGAACGATCCCGACAGCGAGATCTCGCGCCGCGCACGCGCCGCCGCGACAACCCAGTTGCGCGCCGACCTGCGCCTGGACCTCGGCGTGCGCTACCAGGGGCTCTAGGATGAAACTGTCCCGTCACACGATTGATGTCCGCGGGTCGTCTGCTCCCGGCCCATTGCGGCCGTTCGCCTCTGGGTTTGCCCATGCGTGCCTGCATCGGCGCGGGATCGGGCCGCCGGGGTGCCCTGCTCCGCTCATGTCCCCCGGCCTCGGCCTGCGGCCGAAGCCTCCTCCTTTACTTCGCTGCGCAGGGCACCCCAGCGGCCCGATCCGCCAGCAGTGGCTGTTCGCCATCGTCGAACGCCACCCCTGCGGCCCGCCACGGGCGTGGGGTGGCCGCTGTAGCGAAGTCAAGGAGGAGACGGCGGCCGCCAGGCCGACGTCGGGGGACATGAGCGTAAGCGGTCGCCCCACGAACGCGGCTCGCGCCACTGTGCGCACGCGAGCGCAACAACAGATCGCTTCGAACGTCCGCAATGGGCCGAAAGCCGCCTCCCGAACGGACGCCAGCGGTGTTTCATGCGTCGCGGGTGGCGCGCAGCGCAATGGATCACTGAGTCGCGCATGAACATCCAGCTGCTGTCGGACCTGCACCTCGAAAGCGAAGCCTTCGAGCCCGAGCCCGAGGCTGATGCCGAGTTGCTGGTGCTGGCGGGCGACATCGACGCCACCTGGCACGGCTACGAGCGCTTCGCTTCCTGGCCGGTCCCGGTGCTGGCGGTCGCGGGCAATCACGAGTTCGACGGCCGGGAGCTCGACCAAGCCTGGCCGGCACTGCGCCGGCATTGCGGCAGCTTTGGCATCACGCTGCTGGAACGCGACAGCGTCACGCTGACCTCGCGTGCCGGCCGCCGCGTGCGCTTCGTGGGCAGCGTGCGCTGGTGCGACTTCGACGCGCTCGGCCCGGCGCAACGGCCGCGTGCGTTGCGCGCGGGGGCCTATTTCCAGCGCGTGATGGCTGCCACCCACGGGGGCGCGCCGTTTGATGCCGAAGCGGTGCGCCGCGAAGCGCTGGCCTGCCAGGCCTGGTTGGCCCAGGTGCTGGCCGAACCGGCGCTTGGCCGTTGGGACACCACCGTGGCCATCACGCATTTCGCGCCCAGCCTGCGCAGCGCCGACCCACGCTACGGCCCGCTGCCGAGCACCGCCAGCTTCTGCAACGGCGACGATGCGCTGTTGCCCGCAGCCGGTCTCTGGCTGCACGGCCACCTGCATTGCCGCCACGACTACACCGTGGCGCACCCGGACGGGCGCCGCACCCGCGTGGTCAGCCAGGCGCGAGGCCTCGAGGCCAAGGGGGAGACCGAAGGCTACGATGCACACAAACTGATCGCCGTTTGACGCAGTTCGGTGCGCCGCCAGCGCGATCAGCCAACACTGACCGAACACCGAAGGAGAGTGACGATGAAGATTCTGGTCGCAGTCGATGGCAGTGCCCATACCAAGCGCATGCTGGCCTACCTGGCCGCGCACGATGAGTGGCTGGGGCCGCAGCACAACTACACGGTGCTCACCGTGGTGCTGCCGGTGCCGCCAAGCGCCGCCGCGGTGCTGGCCAACGAAGTGCTCGAGGCGCACTACAAGGACGAGGCCGAAAAGGTGCTGAAGCCGATCCGCACCTTCCTGGGCAAGCAGGGCGTGTCGGCCCAGCTCGTCAGCAAGACCGGCGCCCCGGCCGAGACGATTGCCGGTGCCGCCAACAAGGGCAAGTACGACCTGCTGATGATGGGCTCGCACGGCCACGGCTCGCTGGCCAACCTGGTGCTCGGCTCCGTGGCCACCCGGGTAATGGCCCTATGCGGCACGCCGGTGCTGCTGGTTCGTTAGCGCTGGGCCAGCCCGTCGAAGCAGGTCGAGAGAACGATGTCGACGACTTGATCGTCGCTGTAATTACCGCCAGCCTTCAGCAGCCCGAGGACCGGGTCGCACGCGCGCGCGTAGAGCGTGTAGAGCACAACCTCGGCCGGCAGCGCCGGGTTGATCTGCCCGGCGCTCTGCGCGGCGACGATCCATGCGCCGAGCCGGTCACTCACTGACATCAAGCGGTCGAGATAGCCGCGGTGCTGCATCAGCGTCGTGCGCAGGGACGAGCTTTGCGACGGCAGCGAAGGCATCTCACCGGCCAGTTGCACCTCCATCGTCCAGCGTGCCACGGCCTTGAGCTGTTCCAGCGGGGTGGCGCCGGCGTGGGCCGTACTGCGCTGGTCAAGGAAGGCCAGCGCGTGATCGAGCACCCGCAGCATGGCTGCGGCGGCCAGTTCTTCCTTGGAGGCGAAATGCTTGTAAAGGCTGGCTTTGGCGATCCCGACATCGGCAGCGACTTCGTCGACCGTCATGGCCTCGAAGCCCTTCTCGGCCAGCAGTCGGTTGACGCTGCTGACGATGGCGTCTTCGCGCACGCGAAGCACCTGTTGTCGAAACGATCCTTGGGCCATGGCCGGCGAGTGTAGGGCAGGTCTTGTGCCGGCCCCCCCACCGGCGGCGCGGTCAGCCGCTCGGGGTGGCGCCGTCCGGCCAGCACGACGCCGCGGCGGCGCGCGCATCATCGTCACGGCCTTCGTGCTCGAGTGCAGCCAGGCTGCAGTCGAGGCCGTAGGCCGTACCCATGTCGGCGGCATCGGGCTCGACGACGCTGTCTTCCCACACGCGGGCCAGCCGCTGCAGGGTCGAAACTTTCTTCGTCGCTGGCATGCTGGATCTCCCGGCCCCGTGAAGAAGCCTATGTGAGTGGGCAACGACAGTGTCACGCGCAACGGGCCGTTGCGGCGACTCGAAAAGGCGCCGCTGTGCGCCACAGTTCACGGGCATCGCCAGCGAGCGTGGCGTGGCCACGACGATTGCGTGCTGCGTTCTCGGCACGGTGCCGGGCGGCGAGCCCGCCGCGCTAGGCCCTGGGGCGCCGGATGGACGCGGATGCGCGCGGGCGCGACACGTCGGCCAGCAGCAGCGTGCAACGCACCAGGTCTTCGACGGCCTCGGCCACGCTGTCGGGCGGGGCGATGTCGTCGATCAGCTCGTGCAGCTCTTCGGCGTCTTCGAGATCCTCGGGGTCGAAGTGCGCGTACAGCACCGCCAAGGGTTCACGCAACGCCGGATCGCCGCTCTGCAGCAGCGCCGGAAACAGGTCGAGTGCCGCAGCGAAGCCGGCGACCCATGGCAGCACCACCTGGGTGGGCAACCACTGGCTGCTGCCCGCTTCGGCTTCCAACTCGAACACCCAGGGGTCGAACCACTGGCGTGCGCTGATCGCACGGTCGAGTTCGGCGTGGCGGCGCAAGACCAACGCGTTCAGCGGTTGCAGCGCCACGCCCGCCGGCACCGCCCGGCCGTCGATGTCGGGCACATGACGCAGCCAGCGTTCGCGGGGCACGGCCCGCGGCTGCAGCAACACGCCGACCAGAAAGCCGTCGAGTGCCGACACCTCCAGTGGATCGAGTGGCGGCGGCAAGTCGTCGAGCAGGGCTTCGAGCTGGTCGCGCTCGCGATCGGTGAGCGGGCCGGAGGGCGGGTCGGTCGGCATTCGGGCGATTGTCGCGGCCTGGCCCCGTGGCGCAAAACCGGCGCTTTCGATGCGGGCTTCGCACTAGACTTCCGCTTGATCTGCGCGCTGCGCAATCCCGAGGAAACATCATGGGTGCACCCGAAGCCTTCACCACCACCACCGACATCAGCCACTGGATCGCCGGGCGCCGCGACGCCGGCACCGGTGGCCGCACGCAGCCGGTCTACAACCCGGCCACCGGCGCCGTGGCGCGCCACGTGCACCTGGGCGGCGAGCGCGAGGTGGCGGCGGCCGTGGCTGCCGCCGACGAGGCCTTTCCTGCCTGGGCCGACACGCCGCCGATCCGGCGCGCGCGGGTGCTCAACAAGTTTCTCGAGCTGATGAACCGCCACAAGGACAGCCTGGCGGCGATGATCACCGCCGAGCACGGCAAGGTGTTCTCCGACGCGCAGGGCGAGGTCAGCCGCGGTATCGACATCATCGAGTTCGCCTGCGGCGCGCCGCAATTGCTGAAGGGCGACTTCACCGACCAGGTCTCGACCGGGATCGACAACTGGACCCTGCGCCAGCCGCTCGGCGTGGTGGCCGGCGTCACGCCGTTCAACTTCCCGTGCATGGTGCCGTGCTGGATGTTCCCGGTGGCACTGGCCTGCGGCAATAGCTTCGTCTTGAAGCCCAGCCCGCTCGATCCCAGCCCGAGCCTGCTGATGGCCGAGTTGCTGCGTGAAGCCGGCCTGCCCGACGGCGTGTTCAACGTCGTGCAGGGCGACAAGGTGGCGGTCGAGGCGCTGATGGCGCATCCGCTGGTGCGTGCCCTGAGCTTTGTCGGCTCGACCCCGATCGCCCATGCGCTGTACCAGAGCGGCGCCGAGCGCGGCAAGCGCGTGCAGGCCCTGGGCGGCGCCAAGAACCACATGGTGGTGATGCCCGACGCCGACATCGGCCAGGCGATCGACGCACTGATCGGCAGCGCCTACGGCTCGGCCGGCGAACGCTGCATGGCGATTTCGGTGGCGGTGCTGGTGGGTGATGTGGCCGACCGCATCCTGCCCAGGCTGGCCGACCGCGCGCGCTCACTGAAGATCGGCAAAGGCTTGCAGGCCGACGTCGAGATGGGCCCGGTGATCAGCCGCGCGGCCAAGGATCGCATCGAAAGCTATATCGCACTCGGCGTCGAAGAGGGGGCCAAGCTGGTGGTCGACGGCCGCGGCTTCACCATCGCCGGTTGCGAGCAGGGCTTTTTCACCGGCGGCACGCTGTTCGACCACGTGACGCCGGCGATGCGCATCTACCAGGAGGAAATCTTCGGTCCGGTGCTGGTTTGTGTGCGGGTCAAGGACTTCGCCGAGGCGGTGCAACTGGTCAACGACCACGAATACGGCAACGGCGTGGCCTGCTTCACCAGTGACGGCAACGTGGCACGCGAGTTCGCGCGGCGCGTCCAGGTCGGCATGGTTGGCATCAACGTACCGATCCCGGTGCCGATGGCCTGGCACGGCTTCGGCGGCTGGAAGCGCAGCCTGTTCGGCGACACGCATGCGTATGGCGAGGAAGGTGTGCGCTTCTACACGAAACAAAAGAGCGTGATGCAGCGTTGGCCTGCGAGTATTGGCAAAGGTGCCGAGTTCGTGATGCCCACGGCCCAGTGACGTGGCCCGGCCCGCACCGATATCCGCATGACGACGACCTCCCTCCCCGCCGACGCCGCACTCGCCCAGGCGCAGGCCGACCTCGACGCCGGCCGGCTGCAGCGGGCGCTGGATGCCATGCGCACCGTGGCTGCCGGCGGTGCGCCGGTGGCGACGCGCACCGAGGCGCTGCGATTGCAGGGGCTGGCGGCGTTTCTCCTCGGCGAGCAGGGCGAAGCCGCCGACGCCGCGCAGGCGCTGCTGGACCTGCTCGGCGACCACGCCGTGACCTACCCGTCGCGCATTGCGGTGCTCGCGGTGTCGGTGGTGGCTGCCGGCAAGCTGGCGCGCTTCGACCAGTCGCTCGGCCACCTGCAAAAGCTGCTGTCGGCGGCCTCGCGAGGCGGTTCATTCGACGACTATGTGCGAGCGCGCGGCACGGCCGCCACCTGTTTCGCGCTGCTCGGCGATCCGTGGGCCGGCCAACGCCTGCTGTCGGAGTTGCTCGGCCTGTTTCAGGGCCTGCCGAGCGAGGCCCCGCTCGAAGCGTCGACGCGCAACCGGCACGCCGCGGTGTGCCTGGGTATCGCGCGCCAGGCGCGCGATGCCGGCGACGACACCGGCTGCAACGAAGCCATCGAACATGCCGACGCCAGCCTGCAGCGGGTGCGCGAGATCGTGCGCGCGACCGGTGATGCGCGGCGCGGCGCGATCGCCGAGATCTACGGCTGCGAAATGGCCCTGGCGCGCGGCGATGCCGCCGATGCGGCATCGCGGCTGCAAGCCATCGTCGTGCAGGCTGACGCGGCCGGCCTGCCGGCGCACGCGCGCTTGCTGCGCGTCATGCAGGCCGAGGCGTGCAGCACAGCCGGCGAGCCCGAGCGGGCGCTGGCGCTGCTGCGCGAGGTCGATCCAGCCTTGCGCGAAGGCCATTGCCTGGGCTTGCGCATCCGCTGCTTGCATCAATTGCAGCGCGCCTGCGCCGCGGTGGGGGCGCATCAGGAGGCGCTCGAGCATGCCGCACGGGCGCGCCAGATCGAGCTGCACCTGCTGTACCAGCAGATGCATGCGCAGTCCCGTTACCTGCGCACGCGGCTCGAGCTCGAGCACCTCTACCGCTATCGCGCCAACGCCAGCCGCAGCATCAGTTCGCGGCCCGGCGCCCTGGCCGCCGCAGCCGCCTTGTCGGACGACGCCAAGGGCGCGCCGCGCTGAGCGGCCCGGTTGCGGGGCCGCTGCTCAGGTGCCGATGACGCCGCCGTCCTTCTTGCGCACCACCACCGTGGCCGAGCGCGGCCGGCCACCGGGCCGGTAGTCGGGCCAGTTGGAGTATTTGTTCGGCTCGGCCGGGTCGCTGCGCTCGCTCGGCGTTTCGCCGGGGTGCTGCACATTGAGGAACATCGTCGTGCCATCGGGCGTCCAGGTGACGCCGGTGATCTCGCAGTTGGTCGGGCCGGTCAGGAAGCGTCGCGTCTGGCCCGTCGCCACGTCGCAGGCCAGCATCTGGTTGTTGCCGACGTTCTTCAACTCACCCTGGTGCATTGCCGCCGGGCCCATGTCGGTCTGGATCCACAGCACGCCGCGGGCGTCGAAGGCGATGCCGTCGGGGCAGGCGTAAATGTCGCCCTGGATGTTGCCCTTGGCCTCGGCGCGCTCGTTGGCCGGGTCGCCGCACAGCACCAGGTGATTCCACTGGAAGGTCGTGCCGTCGAAGTCGCGGTCGTCGTGCCAGCGGATGATCTGGCCGAAGACATTGTTCGCGCGGGGGTTGGCCGCATCGACGCCGGGCATGCCCTTTGCGCCGCGCGAACTGTTGTTGGTCAGTGTGGCGTAGACCCAGCCGCTGTGGGGATCGATGGCCAGCCATTCCGGGCGGTCCATCTTGGTCGCGCCGAGCAGGTCGCTTGCTTGGCGTGTCTTGATCAGCACTTCGCCCTGGTCGGCAAACCCGTTGGCCGCCGTCAGCGCGCCCTGGCCGTGCAACAGCGCCATCCAGTTGCCGCTGCCGTCGCCGTTGAAGCGCGCGACGGTCAAGGTGCCATGGTCGAGCAGCGTGCGGTTGGGCTTGGCGCCACCCGGCGCGATCTTGTCGCGGCTGATGAACTTGTAGATGTACTCGAAACGCGCGTCCTCGCCCGAATAGACCACCGCGCGGCCGTCCTTGGTGACGCCAACCCAGGCCCCTTCGTGCGCGGCGCGGCCGAGGGCGGTGCGCTTGACCGGTGTCGACGTCGGGTCGAGCGGATCCATCTCGACGACCCAGCCGAAGCGGTTCGACTCGTTCGGGTGCTTCACGGCATCGAAGCGGTCGTCATGTTCTTCCCAACGGTAGGACGAGCTCTTGCGCATGCCCCAGCGGCGCTGGTGGTCGCTGAGCTTGTCGCCGCCGCCGAAGTAGCCCATCCAGTTCTCTTCGCCTGACAGGTAGGTGCCCCAGGGCGTCTTGCCGCTGGCACAGTTGTTCAGCGTGCCGAGCACCGTGCGGCCTTCGGGGTCGGCGGCGGTCTTGAACAGCGCATGGCCGGCGCAAGGCCCGCCGACCGCAAAAGGGGTCTGCATCGTGAAGCGGCGCGCGTACTTCGATGGCCGCACCATTTGCCAGGCGCCCGCCTTCATCTCGACTTCGATCACCGCTAGGCCGTGGGCGTTCTGGCTTTTCCTGACTTTCTCTGCGCTCCAGGCCTTCATGCCATCGGCGTGCAGCAGGCCGTCGTCGGTGTACTCGTGGTTCATCGCCAGCAGGCCACGCGTGTTGCCGTTGCCGTCCAGCGTGTAGAAGTGGATGCCGTCGTGGTGCATGCCCATCTGCACCGCCTGGTCGGCTGCACTGTTCGAGGCGTCGGGCTTGAAGGCCGGCATGTTGCCGGGTACGCCGATCGGCTCGCCCCAGGCGGCGATCGCCGAGGCGACGTAACCCTCGGGCACGACGAGCGTGTCGGTGGCCACTGCCGGCACGCTCTTGAAGCCGATCACCGGCAGCACCGCCTTTGGCCCCTCACGGGTCGCGGCCGCGGCGCAGCCCGCAACCAGCGGCGCATACAGTGCGCTGGCGGCCAGCCCGAGGCCGCCGCGCAGCATGGTGCGGCGCGCGGGGTCGCTGAGGTCGTGAATGCTGGGGTTGGCAGACCGGTTGCTGTCTTCCATCGTGTCGAAATTCTTGGCCATGCGGCGGCTCCGTGAGGTGAGTCAGGGCATTGTGCAAACGCCTGTGACCGGCGTGTGACGCGGAAAACACCAAGGCCACCGCGCGGCGGCCCTCTTGCGAAATTGCGTTCATTCGATTGGGCGACGGGGGTCGGCAAGCGGCCCATTGCGGCCGTTCACAGCGATCTGTTGTTGCGCTCGCGTGCGCACAGTGGCGCGAGCCGCGTTCGTGGGGTGGCCGCTTACGCTCATGTCCCCCGACGTCGGCCTGGCGGCCGCCGTCTCCTCCTTGACTT
>Ga0315287_10004160_pt1 | contig 14065 bp, 16 predicted proteins | sample YL17G11_0_MG_FD_205037 | JGI IMG/M metagenome (GOLD analysis project Ga0315287, IMG submission 205037) | Sediment microbial communities from Yellowstone Lake, YNP, Wyoming, USA - YL17G11_0 | ecosystem: Environmental > Aquatic > Freshwater > Lake > Sediment | place: USA: Wyoming | collected... | reverse complement strand
TCTGTTGAATCTGATATCTCATTACCTGTTGAGATCAGCCCCACATTGATCTTTCGCCGTACCTTTAGCAATCCAACCCCACTCGCCGCCATGATTGCGATATGACGCGGATCGATCAATGTTCCATTTTCCACTAAGCGATCACCTGCGTGAATATCATCTCCCGTCCCCCGAATGTTTTCTCCAGCCATTGGGCGGTGATTTATTGTGACGGATTCACCGTCACGATGACAGAGCTCCTGCATGACAACGGCATCAAACCCGCTGGGTACAGCTGCACCCGTAAGTATGCGGACAACTGTGTTCTGGGGGTAGATTAGGCCGTCGGGGTATTGTCCGGCGGCAATTCTTCCGGCCACGATCCGGCTCAGGGGAACATTCAGGACTTCCTGCGTCCTGACAGCATATCCATCCATTGCCGACTGGTCGAATGGCGGCAGCGGAATCGATGTATTGACGTTCTCGTCAACAACACGGCCCAGCGACGCAGCCAGCGGTATCCGCTCACTGCCAGTGATGGATAACACACCAGCTAGCGCGGCAAAACGTGCCCTTTCAACGCTGATCAGAGGGTGCTCGCCGCCAAGAGGATTGAGCGGATCAGAATTTTTGTTCATTCAGGTCACGGTTGAGAAAGGCGGGCAACGAGCGCCTCTCTCTCATCCGCCTGCCGCTTCAACAGATCGCGAAGTTCCGATTGGTATTTGTCCTCCAGTGTCCGCCGCTCCTTTAGCTGCCGGTCTTCCGTGTCGCGAACAAACTTCTTGGCCTCCTCATTGAGTGCAAGCGTCGGAATCGGGATAAAGGGAGCAATTCCCACCCAGTTGTTGTTTATTTCGTTGCCTTGATCCGGCAGTTGGTTCGATTGCGACTCCTGTGCCTGACCGGCTGCGGGCGTTGCAAGAAAGCAGGCGGCTGCAAGAGGCGCTACGAGGAACAGTGATCGAATTTCAAACATGATAGAACCCCATAATTGGTTGTCACGGGCCACGCAGATGAGAGATCCGTTCCGACCCCTCATAGACGCATAGCAACTCAAGCATGCTCAGGTGCTCCCGCGTCCCAGAGCGTCAGGAGCCAGCAGCCTGCACCGTAGAGCATCAGGAACAAGCCCACGCCGACTGGCACCAGCATCCATTCGGTCACCGACGGCCAGTAATCCACATAGCCCGCCCAGGACCCCTTAAAGAGGGGCACAATCTGACCATTGATCAGGAACTCCAACCGGCCTGCAAACATGCCGATCATGTAGGCTAGCCCGGCAACAGCCTGCACAAGACGCAGACGGCGCTGGCCATCAAAGGCCATCAGCGCGGCCGGGATCAACAGTCCGACGATGATCTCGACCCAAAAAAGGCCGGAATTCAGCGCGTACCAATGCGCGTCCATTCCTTCAAAGTTGCTCCACAAGTTGGTGATGATCTGACCAAAGCGCATTCCCATCACGGCCAGCAGGGCGATGAAGAACAGCCGTGGCAGGGCTTCACTGAACAGCCGCTTCATGGCGGGGGTCAGGTCCTTGGTCAGGTCATGCGGCAGGATCGAGGCGAAGAACATCAGGAATGCGACGCCCGAGGTGAAGCCGATCAGAATGAAATACATCGGCATGATCGGGCTGAACCAAGCCTGGCGCATCGCCATCATCCCGAATACCAGGCCCAGCGTGCCGGGTGCTGCGACGCTGACGGCGAAAGAGGCGAGGCTGACCCAATGGGTGATCCGGTCGTGCAGGCGGCCACGGTGCAAGAGCCAGAACTTGCCGATCAGCAGAACCAAGTCCAGAGAGTAGAACACCCCCATCCACCACATCGGCGAGTGGAGCTGAAACGAGAACGGCAACGCCCAAAGCATCCGGAACGGCCGCCCGATTTCTAACGCCAGGATCGCGAAACCGGCAAGCAGGCAGCAGATCGACAGAAATACCATCCGCTTGGCCACGGGATAGAACAACCGTATCCCGAAGACGGTGTCAAGCGAGGCCAGAATCGACATACCCGACGAGGTCAGCAAGAAAAATAGGTAAAAGGCGATGGGCGCCCCCCAGGCCACGTCGCTCGAAGTGTTGAAGGATGCGTGGCCCTCGGTCCAGAGGCGATAAAAGACATAAGGCGTGCTGACCGCAAAGCTGATCGCTCCTAGGATCATCATGGTGATCGCCCGATTTGAGGGACGGCGGCGAAAATGAATGAGCGGCGGCGGGGCATAAGGGGTGGATGTGACTGGCATAATGACTCTCCCTCAGGTTTTTTTGGATTCACGCATGCTGCGCGTTTCCGGAATCGCGGGCGCTTCTCCGGCGAGGTAATAGACTTGCGGGCGATTTCCGGTGTGGTCGAGGAGCCGGGTACCGCGCTTCTCGGCAATCAACTGACGCACATGACTTTCAGGATTGTCCAGGTCGCCGAAGTATCGAGCCGAAGGCGCACAGGTAACCACACAGGCGGGAGTAAATTGCCGCAGTTCCGGGTCCTGTGGATCAAGATCAACAGTGCCTTCCGGTGCCTTGGAAATGCGGTGGTAGCAGAAGGTACACTTGGACACGACATTCTTGGGCTGGATGCCACAGCCTTGTTTGGGGTTCTGCAAGTGCTCCGGCATCTTGTAGGGTGGATCCCAGACCTTGTCCCCTTCGGCCGGGAACACCTCGCGTATGTCCGGTTGGGTTTTCTGCTTCTCCTCGGCGTAGAAGCGCACACCATAGGGGCACGCGATCATGCAATACTTGCAGCCGATGCATTTCTCCCAATCGATGAGTACGACACCGTCATCGGTTTTGTAAGTGGCGCCCGTCGGGCAAACCGCCATGCATGAGGGGGTTTCGCAATGCATGCATGGCCGCGGGAGCCATGTGAGTTTGCCCGAAGGATATTCCCCTTCCGTATAGAACAGAACGTCTTGCCAGTTCTCGCCTGGCAATCGGCTGTTTTCCATTTGGCAGGCGGTAGTGCAAGCTTGGCAGCCGGTGCATTTTTCGAGATCGATGACCATTCCCCAACGAGGCATTGTAATTCTCCTTAAACCTGCGATTCAGCTTTTTCGACCTTAACCAGGCACGAGTAGTTGCTCGTGAGGCCTGAGACCGGATCGGATACATTCGGAATGATTGCTGCACCATTGGCGCCGCGGTTCTTCGCCCAGCGGCCCTGCGCCCAGTGACCGAAACCAAACGGCAGAACTACAGTATCTGGTCGGGCCCCAGGCGTGATGTGCACTCCTGTTTCAATCGATCCGATCGTCGATGTGATTCGGACGCGGTCTCCATTAAGGATGCCTCGCGCGGCAGCTGCTTTCGGATGCATTTCGAGGAAGACCTGATTGCGCCCGCCGGATACCGGCTGATACAGGGAAATCGCATGGGGCAGATTTGCACTTCTGCCTTCCGCGTGCATTGCAGTCTTGGGGGTAATCAAGTACAGTTCACCCTCACTGGTATACTTTGGTGGCTGCCTTTGCGGATAGCCGACGCGATCAACCGGGACACCCAGTTTTGCATTCACGAACTCGGCGTGCTTCTCCAGCGCTGTAGACTTGAGCTCAAATTTCCCAGAGTCCGACTTGATCAGCTTCGCCTTCACATCCTCGGCGGTCATCGGCTTCCGGTAGTCAAATCCGTCCCACTCGAAGAAGTCGCCATCGATCTGACGCCAGAGGTAGGGCTTCTTGTACCAGACGCCCTTCTCGACCCACTTTTCGAAGCTGTCGACGCCGTTGTCGCCTGGGTTCTCTGCAAATCCCTTTGCAAGCTCACGCAGGACATTTTCTACGTTATCGAGCTTCTTGTAATACTCTCCTGTTGGCCCCTTGATGCGCTTCCCAATCTCGATCAGCGTGTCGCCAATGTTCTTGGTGTCGTGAATGGGTTTCACGGCCGGAACACGAAGACCAGTCTGTGGCCACCCCTTATTCGGATAGGTTGGAGCATCCTGCCACCGTTCAAGATAGGTATGATCCGGAACGATAATGTCAGCAAATGCAGCCGTTTCGCTTGGGAAGGGCGATGTTTCGATGACGAATATATCCTGCAGCGCTTTCTCCCAACGCGTACAGTCTGGTGTAGAGAAGATAGGATTGGTGAGGTAGAAAATCAGTGTATCGAGTTTGTAGGGATCGCCCGCCATATGATAATCGGGAATGCCCTGTATCTGGTTTGACCACAGGGGCCCATCCTTCGACTTTACATGGTCGATGCGCGGTAGATGTTTTTCGGCAGCAGTCTTAGCGATGTCATCCAAAAAATCATCGGCATTCCATGGCAGTTTGGCATAGGGAACGCTCATTTGATTCATGAGGCCGCCAACCGCATACATTGCACCTACCAAGGCATTAAGCGCGTGGATTGCCATGCCGTTGTAGATCGCGTTGGTATGAGTCGTCGGGCCACGTTCGAAGATTGCCATGGCCGGGCGGGTCGTTCCAAAATCTCTGGCGACTTCGTAAATCTTCTTTGCGGGGATCGTGGTGATCTCTGCCGCCCACTCAGGAGTCCTGTCTTTCAGTTCCGCGTTCCACCAGGCGATCAGTCCTTGCGTCCAGCGTTCCTGGAAGAAAACAGGATCAACGGCTAAACCAGTCTTGAACTGATTGACGCCATTCAGAAAGTCTCCAACGAACTTCCTGTCCCAAAGACCTTCCGTAAGAATGACATGGGCAATTGCAAGCGCCAAGGCTCCATCGGTACCTGGCTTTACCAGCAGAAGGTGATCTGCTGCAGCTCCCGTTGTCGTAACGCGAATATCCACTACCGTCACCTTTGTCTTCGGTGACTTCGTACGTATGTGACCCCAGGTCTGCATGTTGCCGTTGAACGGCCGATAGGCCTCAAGAAATGCAGCGCCGAAATTCAATAGATAGTTGGTGTTCGCATAATCGTAGGCATTGTACGCGTAATTCCCGTCCAGCATCTGCTTGGCGCGCTTGCTGCCATCCGAGCACATTGACGAATGTCCCAGGCTTGCATTTGGAGTTCCGTACAGTTTGCCAAAGTTATCGGTGAGACCGGCGTCAACCGAGCCCCAGCCCCGCCCGGTCAGCATTGCAAACCGGTGTTGCTCGCCCTTGTCACGCAGACTATTGAGACGTGCAGCGATGATATTCAGTGCTTCGTCCCAGGAGATCGGCGCCCATTTCGGATCTTCATCGCGGCCCTTCTTCGGATTCGTTCTTTTCATCGGCCCGGTGAAGCGGTCGGGATCATACAGAATGTACATCCCAAGATGACCTTTGGGGCAGAGTTTGCCGTTCGAAATGGGATTGTCAGGTGTGCCATAGATCGCGTGGACCTTGCCGTCGGTCACATAGACATCGATGCCGCATCGCGCCGGGCACTGGTGACACACACTCTTGGTGATCGTTGTCACCGGCGGAGTTGTCTCACCCACTGCCTCGGCCTTCGCCGGCTTGCCGGATTCGGCAATCAAAAATGCAGTTGCGCCAACTGCACCGGTTGCAGCTGTCGCCTGCAGGAATTTTCTGCGGTTGGCCGTCAGTCCAAGGTCGTCCATTTTCCCTCCTCGCGACTTCAGCCAGTTTGACTTGGCATTGCCGCATTAACCGTAATCAGCTCGTCAAGTGCCTTCCAGACAAGAAATCAGACATGTTGCGCATAAGGTCGATTGAACGGTTGCAGAGCGTGCAAAGTTCGTCCTGGCCATCCCTTGCGGGAACGAAAGACGCACCACAGCCGCCGCAGATTTGCGTGCGTCGGGACATCAGCGTGACCGGGTATCTATGTAACTCCCCGTCGCCATCCCCTCTCAGGCTCAGCGCTTTGTTCGGGCAAACCCGCTGACATTCACCACATGAAATGCATTTTTCCGCGTCGAATTGAATGGCCATTCCGCCATCATCAAGAGTCAGCTTCTGCAGCGCTTCCGTCGGACAAATCGCGGCGCAAATTCCGTGTAGGTCGCAGGCTTCGCCAATCTCGATTGCTGGCATCAGACTGGATGGCACAGTACCGTCAAGCTCCTCCGCTATCTCACGAACTGTTGCCAAAATTTGCTCGCGCTGGATTGGATTAACGGCCCCTCGCCCGAAGACAATCCGCTTCGATTCCTTGGCATCATGCGGTGACACCAGGCCAGCGAGCCGCCGGAAGAAATGCCGCCGGTTTGACTGCGTACTGGGCAAATCCGCTCCTCCAATGGATTCTGCTTCCTCAACGGGGATTTGAGTAGTATCGACCTGCAGGCAGGTGGATAACCCGGGCTTGATCTGATCGAGAATTGACTTGGCACTCTCGAGATTTACGTCCCATGGGCGGGAACATCCGCCCACTGGACACGCCTCGCACCAACCGTGATCCTGAAGAGCTACCGCTGCCGCCCCTTTTACAGAAAAGTCCAGAATATCCGGCACTGTCAGCCCGCCAAGGCATGGAACAACGACAGCGCGAGGATCGCGCCTTGCAGCGGGAACACGGCGGCACTCAAGAGTGACGAAATCCTGGTTCTCGCCAGTCACGCGTTGTGCCGGAGCAAAACCTTCAACTTGAAGCGCGCCCGTTGGACACGCCGCGGAGCACAGGCCGCAACCGATGCACCCATCGGCTTCAAGTGCAACCGACCACTGATTTCCGGAAAGTGCAGCGGTCGGGCAAGCCTCCTTGCAGAGGTTGCAGCTCATGCCCGGGCGCCGGACAATCAGACACGCATCTTCGGCAAACCACACGGGGCCAGCAGTACTGAGGCGCAGGAAACCGTACCTTTCCCGGTAGCGCTCATCCATGCACAACCCCAACCGTCATATGATTCCCACCACCAGCATTTGAAATACAGCTGATCATTGATGGACTGGCGCCGCTTTGATCTAGATCAAAATGACAATAAAGGAGCGTCCGGACGTTTCCGGCTGGCAAGTTCCTTTTCAGGCAGATTTCGCAAGTTGCCGCGCCCCGGCGCATGCATTGAGTTACGCCCGAAACCTGAAAATTTCACGTGGCCTCGCAAATCCACAGGTCGAACGGTGGCTAAGTGACTTCACGGCACCAAAATTTTGCGTCGAATTACGCCTTCAAGTCTGGTGGCAAGGGCGATGGTGTTCGAGATCGTGCCAAATTTGCGGACATTCGTATGCAACAGTTCCAGCCGCCGGTCATCCTCGTCGGTATCGACAATGAGCTCGTAGTCAATAGACGACATCAACGGTGGGGAATCCTGCCGGACGCCATGAATCTTTACCTCGACCCCGCGCAAATTGAACTGGATCATCGGCATGGCGCGCTCCACACCCTTGATCATACAAGCGGCCAATGCTGCCAACAGGAGTTCTGCCGGATTGAAGGCGTCCGAACGCCCCTTTACATCCGTGTCGAGAATGATTTTGGCTTCTTTCGTCACGGCTTCGCCGCCGTGGCTGTCTTTTCGTTTGGCGGTGACATTGTATTCAAGCATTGGGCTTTATCTCCGTTGGAACCACATTGCTCATTTATATTGTTATAATTCGCTGCTGTTGTTGATCTCGATCATGGCCAAGTGAAGCCAAAAACTAGAAAGTGGCCTCGGGAGTCAGAGAGATAGGTGGGGCTTGACAAGTTGTTCTTTATGATTAAATACGTATATGCGCATAAACGGATTATAAGATGAACAACATTCCCACTTTGATGACGGCTCTGTCTGAACCAACGCGTCTTCATGCATTGCGGCTGGTTTGGGACGGTCGCGAACACTGCGTGTGTGAATTCATGCGGATGTTAGGTGTCACCCAGTCGCGCATGTCGCGCCATATGGGCGTTCTCAAAGCAGCGGGTTTGGTGACGGATCGGCGTGATGCACAATGGGTGCGCTACCGTCGCAATCCCGCTCTCCCGCAACAGATTGTGGCAATCGTGGACGCGGTTCTGAGCGCGCTTCCTGACCGTGCTCCCGAGATGGAAAGGGACGCCGCATGAGCCTCGAGACATCAGTCGACCTCAATCGGAAGCCGGAATGGTCAAATTCGCCGGTGGCCTGGATCGCTGGCACGGGCGCATTTTTGGCAGTCTGGTATGCGATCTATGGGCAGTTGGTTCCCTGCTTATCCGGTTGATTGCCAATCATGCAGCCGGGTGAATCCACTCACCGCTGTAGAGGGTCTCGTAAGTGGGTGCCGAAGCATGCTCAAACATTACCTGAGACTGGCGACATGAGTTGGACTACGGCCCCCATTGGGTCGGCAACCATGCACGCGCGCCCTACACCCGGAACCTCATGTGGTGGTTCGATTACCGAGCCACCGAGTTCAACAACGCGAGAGGCGCAAGCGTCAACATCCGCAACGGCGATAAACGCCTGCCACCAAGACGGACGAGAGCGAGAAAACTCAGTTGTTGGGTTCATCATGCCGCCTACATCACTGCCATCGCGGCTGAATATTGTGTAGGTTCCAAAAGGGTCTGCATTTACTTCTCGTCTGCTCCAACCTAACAGTTCGGAGTAGAAATCACCGCTCTTTCTTTGGTCAGACGTTACCAGTTGGTTCCACATGAACGTTCCGTGTTCAGGCATGGTGGTTCCTTTTCTTTCCTATCCGGTTGATCGCCAATCGTGCAGCCGGGTGAATCCACTCACCGCTGTAGAGGGTCTCGTAAGTGGGTGCTGAGGCATGCGCCGCGAGCCCCAGGACGGAGTTGAATGCCGTCATCGGGTAGAAACGCCGATTGAACCGGAACACAAATTCGTTGAGGTAAGCCTGCAAGTGCTGATGGCTAACTCCGTGATGTGTCCCAAGCAGCCATGTCTTGAGGTTCGAGAAGGCGACGTGGATCATCGGAAGGTGAGCGTCAGTTCTCTGGGGGTCGCCGTCGAGCACCAAGGGTTCGTGCGAGTAACCCATCTTCGCCAACTCTTCGTAGGCCTACCAACCATCAGTGCGCACAACAGCTCCCTTTGCCACAGTCTCTTGCACGTCCCCAGGATTGCGCCCGCCCAAGCCAGGGAAACGATAGCCCAGGGCAATGTTCTTGTTGTGGATGTTCGCGATGCTCCCGAACTTGAAATGAGTGGCCAGATAGTGGGTGCTTTCAAAGACTGGGCGGAAAACGGCGGCGCTGTGGAAAAAGTGATGGAGAAGGGCATGAAAATACCGAGAGGGAACTCCAGCATCTATAGGTATGCCAGGCCTATGAGCGCGACGCCGAGGATGTGAAAATCAATTGTCGCGCAATATGTGCCCCGAAGCGGTCATAAGGTCGTAACCCGAGCCATTGTCAAGAAAGGACACCGCCAATGCTCGAATACTCAGTTACTGCCCAACGCATCGACGGCCATGGCAGCGAAGCCCGCACAAAGGATGCGGTGCTCACATTGGATACGGACGTGAATAGCAGGACCGATGCCTTCAATCCGGCTGAGCTGTTTCTCGCAGCCATCGCCGCCTGCATGATCAAGGGTATCGAGCGGATGATCCCGATGCTGAAGTTCCAGCTGCGCGGCGTCGAAGTGAAACTTCATGGCGTGCGACAGGACAGCCCACCGAAAATGGTTTCCATCGACTATGAACTAGGGCGTGTCCTCATTTAAGCCAAGCCAATGCACAGACGAGATGAATGCCTGCGAGGAAGTTTCACTGGCGGTTTTCTCGTATCGTGTCGCAATGCCCCGGAAGTGTTTGATGTGATTGAAGAAGCGCTCGACGAGATTGCGCTCTGCATAGAGAGCAAAGTCGCAAGCACGTTGGACCTTGCGGTTTGACTTTGGCGGGATCACCGGAGTGATACCACGTACTTCAAGGCTCTGGATGAAGCTGTCTGCGTCATAACCCTTGTCGGCCAGCAGCGCAGCCGATGTGATATTTGCCGTGAGAGTTTCAGCTTGGGTGATGTCGTGAACTTGTCCTTTGGTCAGGGAGACTTTCAACGGATTGCCCAGCGCGTCCACAACGACATGTATCTTCGTCGTCAGCCCGCCACGCGAACGGCCTATAGCTTGGTCGCAACTGTCTTTTTTTGAGCGCCCGCGCTGTGTTGGTGCGCCCTCACGATGGTTGCATCGATCATGGCGTATTCATTGTCCGGATCATCCGCCAAGGCCTTGAAAAGACTCTCCCATACACCACTCTTGGCCCAGCGGGAAAAACGTGTGTGGGTGTTTTTCCAAGCGCCAAAACGCTCCGGCAAATCGCGCCATGGTGCGCCGGACCGAAACTTCCAGATCACGGCTTCGACAAACAGCCGATTGCCGCCGTCGCTATTGCGGCCCACCGTGCCAAGACGCCCCGGCAGCAACATTTCGATCCGTGCAAACTGATCATCCCGCAAACCATATCGTTTCATCGCAATGCCCTCACAAAGAAGGCTTCCTATGAATCACGCTTTAGATGATTTGCGAATCCCCTAATTGAGGACAGGCCCTAATCATCGATACCGAAGAAGACGATCGGCGCCTCGAATTGCTTCATTACAATGTCCGCAGGTTTGGCACCATTTCAAACACTGTTGCGGCGGCGGCAAAGCTTGAAGGCATCATCAGGAGAAAACATTGACCAGCCTTCGCTTGCATTCGGAAATCCCTCTCGTCTCACGAAATACGTTTACTCCAAGTGGCAGCCGCTCACTTGGTGACTTCGGCGCATCTGAAACAATCTAAAGTAACGATTTTACAGTCTCGCTCGGTCGACAAAGCTTGACACCTTTGGGCGTACAAACGATAGGCCGATTGACCAGGATGGGATGCTCCAGCATGGCATCAAGAATGGTCTCGTCTGTCACACCTTCTTGCAGCAGCCCCAATTCCTCGGCGGGTGATTTTGCGATGCGCAGCGCAGTTCGCGGTGTCAGTACGGCTGCTGCGAACAGTCCGAGAAGCTGAGGCCGCGTCTAGCCGGTTTCGAGATATTCAACTATGGTCGGCATATGCCCTGCCGCTTTGACAAAATCCACAACATTGCGTGACGTTTCGCAATTAGGATTGTGATGGATAACTATGTTCATATTAACTCTTCAACCCGCGCTCGTACCAGTCTTTGCTGGCATTTACGATTTTCACCACTGAGAGCATGACTGGCACTTCGATCAGTACGCCGACGACAGTTGCCAACGCCGCACCCGAATTAAGGCCAAATATGCTGATCGCTGCGGCAACCGCAAGCTCAAAGAAGTTGCTGGCTCCGATCAGTGCTGATGGGCCCGCCACGCAATGCTTCTCGCCGGTTAACCTGTTCAAGATGTATGCAAGGCCTGAATTGAAATAGACTTGGATGAGGATCGGCACAGCCAACAGGACAATCACCAATGGTTGGGCGATAATCTGTTTCCCCTGAAATCCGAAGAGAAGCACGAGGGTCGCGAGAAGCGCCACCAGCGAGACCGGCTGCAACGTGCTGAGTAACACCTTCAATCCCGCTTCGCCGTTAGATGCCAGTACAGTGCGCCTGATCACTTGAGCGACAATAACCGGAACCACGATATAGAGCAGCACGGACAGCAACAGAGTTTCCCATGGCACTGTGATTGCCGAGAGTCCGAGCAGGAGCGCCACAATCGGGGCAAAGGCCACAATCATGATCACGTCATTGAGCGCTACCTGGCTCAAGGTGAAGTGCGGCTCGCCATTAGTGAGATTGCTCCACACGAAGACCATGGCTGTACAGGGTGCTGCCGCCAACAGTATGAGCCCGGCAATGTAGCTGTCGATCTGATCTGAAGGTAACCACGAGCGAAATAGCCAGCCTATAAACAACCAGCCGAGCAGGGCCATGGAAAAAGGCTTCACGGCCCAATTTATAAACAGTGTTACGCCGATTCCACGCCAGTGTTGCATCACTTGTGACAGAGCTGCGAAGTCGATTTTTACCAACATCGGGATAATCATCAGCCAGATCAGAATAGCGACGGGTAAATTAACCTTGGCAATTTCCAGCGCACTGATTGCTTCAAATGCAGCTGGCATAAGCTGGCCGAGTGCGATGCCAGCGACAATGCAAAGGCCGACCCAGAGGGTGAGAAAGCGTTCAAATGTGGACATGCTGGGTTCCGGATTATGAGTGACCGATGTCGGATAGTTTCTTCTGCAGTGAAAGCCTGTCGAGCGAGGCCATCGGGAGATTGACAAAAATCAAAATGCGGTTTTTCATCATCCGATAGGTATCAGCAAAGGAAAGGCGCTTTTCGGCCTCGGTGCCTTCGACCGCCGCTGGATCAGGGACGCCCCAATGGGCCGTCATCGGCTGCCCCGGCCAGATCGGACAGACCTCATTAGCCGCATTGTCGCAAACCGTGAAAACGAAATCGAGTTTCGGTGCACCGGGCACAGCGAACTCATCCCAGCTTTTGGAACGAAAGCCTTTTGTTGAGTGATTGAGCTGCTTCAACAGATCAAGGGCATAGGGATGAACTTCACCCTTCGGCTGGCTTCCAGCGCTAAAGGCGTTGAAACGCCCCGGCCCCTCCCGCTGGAGGATGGCTTCGGCAAGGATGGAACGGGCCGAATTGCCTGTGCAGAGAAACAGGACGTTGTAAATTTTGTCAGGCACAGGCAGCTCCGGTCGGTTGGCAGCAGGAGGTGAGATCATCAAGCAAGGGTTGGCAGAGTTCAGGCCTGCCCGCGCAACAGTCTTTCAGGAGATAAACAACAAGGAAGCGCACGCCTGCCAAGTCAACGCGGTATACAATACTGCGGCTATGACGCTGTGATGATATGAGTCCTGCTCTCTCAAGGATGGCCAGATGCGTTGACATTGTATTGTGGGGAACGTCGAGTTGTTTTGCGATTTCCCCGGCGGGCAAGCCGTTCGGCTCATTGCGCACAAGTAGTCGAAACACTTCAAGCCGGGTTGGCTGCGCGAGGGCAGAAAGCGCGATAACTGATGTTTCTAAGTCCATATGTCGAGAATAACGGACTGAATGCGTATTGGCAAGTGATTTATGAGCCCCTCGAAACTGTGAGATTAAATGAAAACATGGCGAGGAGATACGCATGCCACTTTCCGGTGCCAAGCTGCTGCAGGAGCCACTCACATCGCGATGGCTTCGGTTCTAAAGTGGCGGAGTATCGGACGATGAATCAGGTGACGCTGGACGTTGAAGAGATTGTAGACGTTAGCGTGGCTGGCGAGGAACTTTTGGGATGAGCCCTGTGCTTTGAACTTCCGCTGCTTGCGCTCTCGCCGCCAAATTGCCAAATGCGAGTTTTCCGCCTGATTGCTCTCTCGCAATTGATCGAGCCGGTATCGATCCTTGCAGCCGAGTTCGTATGGCACGCCCATGCCGACGAGGACGGGTTCTTCCTCATTCATCGCGGCACTTTCGTCATTCGGTACCGCGATGGCGCTGAGGCAGTTCTAAGCGCTGGCAATTTCTGCGTGGTTCCTCGTCGTGTGGAGAACTTCCCCACGCGCCGGACGAGACTTGGATTATCTTTGTCGAACTGGCGAGTATCAAACATGCGGGCGATGCCCTGAGCAAGCACACGAAATCGATCGAAGTCCAGACCACTCACCTTCGGCGAGGTTGGTGACCGCCCGACTTTGATAGGAAGTGTTTCTTGTAACAGCCAGAATGCGAAGATGGCCACGACTGCGGCAGCGGAGAGGAAGTTTACTGCCAATTTGTCTTAGCGTGTGGCGACGCGCCTGAAGTCCTTGAGCCTACAGAACATCGCCTCGATACGCTTGGTACAAGTATCCATCATGCCAGTTTTGCGATTGGTAGTGCGACACCATGATTGAAGCGGAAAGCGATGAATACCACCAATTTCACCCTTGCTACATGCTGTGACTTCTATTCTTGAGCCAAGTGATCGTTTGCATTCCTTGGAGTTGGTGAACATCTGTTGTGCAAATACTATACGCCGGCATTGCAATGACCTATGCAGCGGTACGGAATGATCCAATTCGTTGGTCCAAGTTATTCATCGGGGGCAAGTCAGCTTCGACAAACAATTCTAGTTTGCAACGACAATCCAAAACAGAGGTGGAAATCATAATGGGCTCAATCATTGGCCTGAACGAATGCATTCTTGTTACTATGAACGTCGGCAGAGCACTTGCATCCACCAGGCGAACGTCGCCTGAATGGTTGATGAGTTTGCAAGAGTCTCTTTAATTGCCCGTGAAATTCTATGAGCAAGAAAGACTTGATCTGCCGATGATT